>Ga0209676_1000255_pt1 | contig 112911 bp, 100 predicted proteins | sample AraplaCvi_mLB_r2_FD_184282 | JGI IMG/M metagenome (GOLD analysis project Ga0209676, IMG submission 184282) | Arabidopsis root microbial communities from North Carolina, USA - plate scrape MF_Cvi_mLB_r2 (SPAdes) (version 2) | ecosystem: Host-associated > Plants > Roots > Endosphere | place...
GGTCTTCGCGGGTAATTACGCCGCGCACCGCCAGTTCCATCGCCAAATCCTTGTCCATACCCTCAAGCGAGAGCAGGTCTTCGGCCGGATGGGCGTCTGCCAGCTTTTCCTCAGTAGCGATGGCTTTAGTCAACAAGCGATCCTTGGCACGAGCGCGAAGCTCGTTGACGATGTCTTCGTCAAAGCCGTCGATGTTGAGCATTTCTTCCAACGGTACGTAGGCAATCTCTTCCAGGCTGGTGAAGCCTTCATCAACCAGCACCTGTGCCAGCTCTTCATCGACTTCCAGCTCTTCGATGAAGTTGCGCAGGATGTCGCCGGTTTCAGCTTGCTGCTTAGCCTGGATGTCCGATTCGGTCATCACGTTCAGGGTCCAGCCAGTCAACTGGCTAGCCAGACGCACGTTCTGACCACCGCGACCGATGGCCTGAGCCAGATTGTCTGCGCCAACGGCGATGTCCATGGCATGGGCATCTTCGTCGACGATAATTGCCGCGACTTCGGCCGGCGACATGGCGTTGATCACGAACTGCGCCGGGTTGTCGTCCCACAGGACGATATCCACACGCTCACCGCCCAACTCGCCGGAAACGGCCTGGACGCGCGAACCGCGCATACCAATGCACGCACCCTGAGGGTCAATACGCTTGTCTTTGGAACGAACCGCGATCTTGGCGCGCGAACCCGGATCACGGGATGCAGCCATGACTTCGATCAGGCCTTCGGCGATTTCCGGCACTTCGATACGGAACAGCTCGATCAACATTTCCGGCGCGGTACGCGACAGGATCAGCTGCGGGCCGCGGTTCTCGGTGCGGATTTCCTTGAGCAGCGCGCGAAGACGCACGCCAACCCGGAAAGTCTCGCGGGAGATGATGTCTTCACGGGCCAACAGCGCTTCGGCGTTGTTACCCAGGTCGACGATCACGTTGTCGCGGGTCACTTTTTTCACGGTGCCGGAGATGATTTCACCCAGGCGCTCGCGATAAGCGTCAACGACTTGAGCGCGCTCGGCTTCGCGGACTTTCTGCACGATGACCTGTTTGGCGGTCTGCGCAGCAATGCGGCCGAACTCGATCGATTCGATCTTTTCTTCGACGACATCACCGACTTTGGCGCCCGGATGGGTTTCCTGGACCTTGCTCGGCCAGGTTTCCACGGCCGGATCGTCCAGATCGGCTTCCTCGACTACCGTCCAGCGACGGAAAGTCTCGTAAGCACCGGTGTGGCGATTGATTTCCACACGCAGATCGACTTCGTCCTCGAAACGCTTTTTGGTAGCAGTGGCCAGAGCCAGCTCCAGCGCTTCAAAAATTACGCTTGCCGGTACACCCTTTTCATTGGATACCGACTCAACAACCAGCAGTACTTCTTTGCTCATCGTACGCCTCGCCTTTCGCAAGCCATTGGATCCGCGGGATCCGCGTCTCAGTCAAAACTGGGAATAATGTTGGCCTTGTCGATCATATCGATCGGCAACAGGAACTCATGGTCATCTACCTGCACCACGACGTCCTGCTCTTCTACACCGCGCAGAAGGCCCTGAAAGTTGCGTCGACCTTCGAAAGGCGAGCGCAGCTTGATCTTCACTTGTTCACCGACATATTTGGCAAACTGCTCAAGAGTGAACAGTGGGCGTTCCATGCCTGGCGAGGAAACTTCAAGGGTGTATTCAACGGAGATCGGATCTTCAACATCCAGCACACCGCTGATCTGACGGCTGACGATGGCGCAATCGTCCACCAGTACGCCGCCTTCCTTATCGATATAAACGCGCAACATTGAGTGGCGACCTTGAGCCGAAAACTCAATACCCCAGCATTCATAGCCTAGGGCCACGACCACCGGGGCCAGCAAGGCCTGCAACTCTTCTAGCTTGCTCGACACCTGAACCCCCTCGTGCATGTATGTGCATGCTATGCAAAATAAAAAAATGGGCGAAACGCCCATCCTTGAAACGCCGTCGAACAGCGGCGTCGAAAGTGTCCAGCTAACAAAAAGCCCCTTAAAAGGGGCTCCTTAAACTGGTTGCGGGGGCCGGATTTGAACCGACGACCTTCGGGTTATGAGCCCGACGAGCTACCAGACTGCTCCACCCCGCGACAAAGCTGGGGCGGAAGTATACGACCGATCCCTTATAGGGTCAATGTAACCTTCCACCTGCAAGAAAGCCCGCAACAGCGGGCTCTCCTGACTAATTGGTACCGAGAAGGGGACTCGAACCCCTACACCCTATGGGCACAACCACCTCAAGGTTGCGTGTCTACCAATTCCACCACCTCGGCAATACTACGTTTGAAACTCTTCTTACTTCTGCTCTTGAGCTGGAGGTACGTCAGTCGCTGGAGTAGCCGACTTTTGCTCTTGAAGCACCGGGACATCATCAGAAGCCGGTTGTTGCTTTGGAACTTCCAACACTGCCGGGTTTGGCAAACCTGCTTGAGTCAGCTGATGAGCCTTCTCTTTAGCAAAGTATCCTAACCCCAAGCTGGTTATGAAGAAACCGGCGGCAAGTATAGCAGTAAACTTACTAAGAAAGGTAGAGGAACCTTGGCTTCCGAACACAGTATTTGAAGCACCTGCTCCGAAAGACGCGCCAGCATCCGCACCTTTACCCTGCTGCAGCAAAACCAGAGCAACTACGCCCAATGCACCCAGCAGATGAAAAACGACTACGACTGTTTCCAGCATTTTTTCAGTTTCCCGCGGCGCGACAAATCGCACCGAACTCATCTGCATTCAGGGAAGCTCCACCAATGAGCCCCCCATCGATATCCGGCATGCCGAACAGTTCGACCGCATTGGCCGCCTTCACGCTGCCGCCGTATAGAAGCCGCACACCTCGTGCCACTTCAGAATTCTCTGCCGCCAACTGCTCGCGAATGGCTTTATGCACATCCTGAGCCTGTTGCGGCGTTGCAGTCAGTCCAGTACCAATCGCCCAGACCGGCTCGTAAGCGATCACTGCGTTGGCAAAAGCACCGACACCCAGCTCCTCGATGATACTGCCCAGCTGACGCCCGACAACCTCAAGAGTTTTTCCGGCTTCACGCTGCTCCAGGGTCTCCCCTACGCACAACACCGGAATCAAGCCACATGCCTGTGCCGCTGCGAACTTGCGACTCAGCATTCCGTCTCGCTCGCCCATGATCTGACGGCGTTCGGAGTGCCCGACAAGCACCAGGGAACAACCTGCATCCACCAACTGACTCGGCGCAATCTCGCCCGTCAACGCACCTTGCATGGATTCCACCGCAGAGTTCTGCGCACCGACCGAAATCGATTTGCCTTTCAAGCCATCAATCACTTGATTGATATACAAGCAAGGCGGGAATACCGCGACATCAACACCGCTTGGCAAGGCCAGATGACGAAGGCCGTTGATCAGCTCAGCGACGCTGGCGCGGGTACCGTGCATCTTCCAGTTACCAGCTACCATAGGGCGACGCATGCTGTACCTCGTCGGTCAAAGTGGGCGCAGATGTTACCCAACACAATCATGGCTGGCAAGCCGAATCAGGCAGAAACTTCAGTTACCAGTTTTGCCAGTTCTTCGGCATAGCCACGAACCTGGGTTTCGTCCTCACCTTCGACCATCACACGCACCAGAGGCTCTGTCCCGGACTTGCGCAAAAGCACACGGCCACGACCCGCCATCGCCTCGGTCACACGCTTGCTGGCTTCCTTGACAGCCGGATGATCAAGCGGGCTGTCGCCACCGCCGAAACGTACATTGATCAGCACCTGAGGACACTTGCGCAGGGCCTGGCGCGTTTGCGCCAAACCTTCGTTACGGGCTTTCAAAGCCATCAACACCTGCAACGCCGCGATGATCGCATCGCCAGTCGTCGTGTGATTGAAGCAGACGACATGTCCGGAGTTCTCGCCCCCGACCAGCCAATCACGCTCCAGCAATTCGGCAATCACATAGCGGTCGCCGACATTTGCACGCACAAAAGGAATACCCAGATCCGCCAGAGCCAGCTCCAGACCCAGATTGCTCATCAGCGTACCGACCACACCACCCTGCAACTTGCCTCGCTCATGCAGATCGCGCGCAATAATGAAGATCAGCTCATCGCCATCAACAATCGCACCCGTGTGATCAACCATCAACACCCGGTCGCCATCGCCGTCGAATGCGATCCCGAGGTCAGCGTGCTCCGACAGCACCGCCGCCTGCAACTGCCCCATGTGAGTGGAGCCACAGTTGTCGTTGATATTCAGACCATTGGGCTGCGCGGACAGCACCACGACTTCGGCACCCAGCTCACGGAAAACGCTCGGTGCGACCTTGTAGGTTGCTCCGTGTGCGCAGTCGATGACAATTTTCAGGCCAGAAAAACTGGTACCCGTCGGTACAGAGCTCTTGCAGAACTCGATATAGCGACCGGACGCATCATTGATTCGCGAAACCTTGCCGATCTTGCTCGACTCAACGACCGTCATCGGCGTGTCAAGCAGCTCTTCGATCATCAGCTCCAGCTCATCAGGCAGCTTGGTACCTCTGCCGGAGAAAAACTTGATGCCGTTGTCGTCATGCGGATTGTGCGATGCGCTGATCACGATTCCGGCCTCGGCCTGGAATGTACGCGACAAATAGGCGATGGCCGGAGTCGGCATCGGACCGAGCAGCATCACATCAGCACCTGCGGAAGTCAGGCCGGCCTCAAGGGCCGACTCGAACATGTAGCCGGAAATCCGCGTGTCCTTGCCGACCAGCACCTTGCAGGCGCCCATCTTGCGAAAGGCCATGCCGGCAGCCCAGCCGAGCTTGAGCATGAAGTCAGGAGTAATCGGATATTCCCCGACACGACCACGAATGCCGTCAGTACCAAAATATTTCTTGCTCATAAGTGCTCCATCATTCTTATTCGGCTGATTCCACGGCTGCGAGCATTCGCACCACGTCCACCGTTTCCGCCACATCATGGACGCGCAATATACGCGCACCCTTCACCGACGCCAGTGCAGCCAGTGCCAAACCACCGTATAGACGCTCGCCCACCGGGCGATTCAATGCGTGACCGATCATGCTTTTGCGCGAAACGCCCACCAACAGTGGCCGCCCCAGCGCATGCAGGGCTTCCATATGCTTGAACAAGCTTAGATTGTGCTGCAGGGTTTTGGCGAAGCCGAAGCCCGGATCAAGAATGATCCGCTCGGCCGGAATACCTGCCATCTCACACTGAGCCATGCGCTCGGCGAGAAATTCGCCCACTTCCCGGGTGACATCCTGATAACGCGGATCATCCTGCATGTCGCCAGGCTCGCCGAGCATATGCATGAGACATACAGGCAACCCGGTGGCAGCAGCAGCATCCAACGCGCCATCCCGCCGTAGCGAACGAACGTCATTGATCAAACCGGCACCCAACCGCGCTGTTTCGCGCATGACCGCCGGAGTGGACGTATCGACCGATATGACCACATCCAGCTCGCGGTTGATCAGCTCAACGACAGGAGCGACACGTTCCAGCTCCTCCAATGGAGAAACCGCCCGCGCGCCGGGCCGGGTTGACTCCCCACCCACATCGATCAGCGTTGCACCCGCCGCAACCATGGCTTCGGCATGACGCAAGGCCGCATCGAGCTGGCTGTATCGGCCACCGTCGGAAAATGAATCGGGAGTGACATTGAGAATGCCCATGACATGCGTCCGGGCCAAATCAAGAACCCGGTTGCCGCAAGGCAACCGGGTCAGGGACTGTACAGAAGTCATTTCAAACCTTAAACGTCGGCAGCCGGACCGCCAATCGGTGTTTCCGGACGCTCGCCCTGAATGACAGGAGGCGTACCAGTACCGGTACCGCCCGACCAGTCGCGAGGCTCGCGAGGTGTACGACCGGCCATGATGTCGTCGATCTGTTCGGCATCGATCGTCTCGTACTTCATCAGGGCATCCGCCATGGCATCGAGCTTGTCGCGATTGTCCGTAAGGATCTGCTTGGCGGTGCCATAGCACTGATCGATGATGCTGCGCACTTCGGAGTCGATCAGCTTGGCTGTCTCACCGGAGAAGCTCGCATTCTGACCGCCACCGCCGCGACCGAGGAATACTTCACCCTCTTCTTCGGCGTACATCAACGGACCGAGTTTTTCCGACAGGCCCCACTTGGTCACCATGTTCCGCGCAATCTGACTCGCGCGCATGATGTCGTTGGAAGCACCTGTGGTGACACCGTCGAAGCCCAAAGTCATCTCTTCAGCAATACGGCCGCCGTACAGCGAGCAGATCTGACTGATCAGCGCACGCTTGGACAGGCTGTAGCGATCCTCTTCCGGCAGGAACATGGTCACACCCAGCGCACGACCGCGCGGGATGATCGACACTTTGTAGACCGGATCATGCTCGGGCACGACGCGACCAACAATGGCGTGGCCTGCTTCGTGATAAGCGGTGTTCTGCTTTTCCTTCTCGGACATGACCATGGATTTGCGCTCGGCGCCCATCATGATCTTGTCTTTGGCCAGTTCGAACTCTTTCATTTCGACGATGCGCTTGCCGGCACGGGCGGCGAACAGCGAAGCCTCGTTGACCAGGTTCGCCAGATCGGCACCGGAGAACCCCGGAGTACCACGTGCGATAACGGCCGGAGCAACGTCGTCACCCATTGGCACTTTACGCATGTGAACCTTGAGGATCTGCTCGCGACCACGGATGTCCGGCAAACCAACCACCACCTGACGGTCGAAACGACCAGGTCGCAGCAACGCAGGGTCCAGCACGTCAGGACGGTTGGTCGCAGCGATGACGATGATGCCGTCATTCATTTCGAAACCGTCCATCTCGACCAGCAACTGGTTGAGCGTCTGTTCGCGCTCGTCGTGACCGCCACCCATGCCCGCACCACGATGGCGACCAACGGCGTCGATCTCGTCGATGAATATAATGCACGGAGCGTGTTTCTTGGCCTGTTCGAACATGTCACGAACGCGGCTGGCACCGACACCTACGAACATTTCGACGAAGTCGGAACCGGAAATGGTGAAGAACGGCACTTTGGCTTCGCCGGCAATCGCCTTGGCCAGCAAGGTTTTACCGGTACCCGGAGGGCCGACCATCAGCACGCCGCGAGGAATGCGGCCGCCCAGGCGCTGGAACTTGCCCGGATCACGGAGGAACTCGACCAGTTCGCCCACTTCTTCCTTGGCTTCGTCGCAACCGGCAACGTCAGCCAGGGTGGTTTTCACCTGATCTTCGGACAGTAGACGCGCCTTGCTCTTGCCAAAGCTCATCGGCCCGCCCTTGCCGCCCGCACCGCCCTGCATCTGGCGCATGAAGAACATGAACACCGCGATGATCACCAGGATCGGAAAGCTGGCCACCAGAAGCTGGGTCCAGATGCTTTGCTGCTCAGGCTGCTTGCCTTCGACTACAACGTGGTTGTCGACCAGATCGCCGATCAGGCCATTGTCCTGGATTGCCGGACGAATGGTCTTGAAGCTGTCGCCATCGTTGCGCTTGCCGGTAATCACGTAGCCGTCGACGGCCACGCGCTCGACCTTGCCATCCTTGACCTGCTGGATGAAGTCGGAATAGTTGAGGGTCTGCGGCTCGTTAGGGCTGGAGAAGTTGTTCATCACCGTCACCAGGACAGCCGCGATGATCAACCACAGGATCAGATTCTTTGCCATATCGTTCAATTAACTACCCTCTGAAGCAAGCTCCGCTGCTGGCGCGCGCTTCGCATGATATTCACCGACCTAACTTACTACATTACCTACAGCTCTGGCAGGCGCTGTCTGTAACCCTTTGTGAAACCCAGATTACACAATATTCGCTTAAGCCCCCGGGGCGAAATACGAAAAAACTATCAACCCGGTCAAAAACAACCTTTACTCGATACGCCCGCGAAAGCCACGTCCCAGCAGATATTGCTCGCGAGAACGATCACGGGAAGAACTCGGTTTGCGCATCACCACCTTGTCAAACATCTTGCGAACGTTCTTGTGGTATTCGTCGAAACCTTCTCCCTGGAAAATCTTTATCAGGAAGTCACCACCGGGACGAAGAACCCGCCCCGCCAAATCAAGTGCCAACTCGCACAGAAACATCGCCCGCGGCATATCTACGGCAGGCGTACCACTCATATTGGGGGCCATATCGGAAATCACAAGGTCAACCTGGGAATTTCCGACCGCCTCGAGGATTTGAGCCAACACTGCGTCTTCGGTGAAGTCGCCCTGAATAAAGGTAACATCAGGGATGCTGTCCATTTCCAGGATGTCGGAAGCGATCAGCCTCCCCTGCCCACCAATCAGACGACTGGTCACCTGCGACCAGCCTCCTGGCGCCGCGCCCAGGTCGATGACGCTCATGCCTGGCCGGATCAAACGATCCTTTTCCTGGATTTCCAGCAATTTGTAGCTGGCACGCGAACGGTACCCATCTTTTTGCGCCATTTTGACGAACGGGTCGTTGAAGTGCTCTTTCAGCCAGTTATGGCTTGTCTTGGAACGGGCCACGGGCCACCTCAAAAAATAAAACGGGTCGTGATTAACTGGGCGGTCCCGGACGCGCTCGGGTAAACTGGCCGCCGCTTTTTACAAGATCAGACGCAGGGGTCAGATTATGCCGCTCACTCAAGAGCAGAAGAAACAGTACAAATCCATTGGCCACCATCTGAAACCAGTATTGACTGTGGCTGACAACGGTTTGACCGAAGGTGTGTTGGCCGAACTTGAACGCGCCTTGAGCGATCATGAGCTGATCAAGATCAAGCTCAACATCCTCGAACGCGAATCCCGCCTGGAAGCCATTGCAGAACTGTGCAAGGCCGGCAAAGCGGATCTGGTGCAGGTCATCGGCAAAATGGCGTTGATTTATCGCAAGAACGCCAAGGTAAACAAGCAACTGTCCAACGTCCATCGCTTCCACTGACGTCGACAGGGGTCAAGGGCGTGCTTCGCGCGCCCTGCCACTCCATCCAGGCACCGGTTGCAATACCAGCACCAGGCCGGAAAAACCCAAGACAAGATAGCTGAACAGCTGCCAGCGCTCGACATCCGATAGCCCTAAACGCATCACGAAATACATCGCGCAGGCGCATAACGCCATCAACAGCAACTGCCCTCGCATATCCCGCCACAGGCTTGCCAGCCCTTCAGCACGTACCAATACCAGCATCTGAAGAACGATGCATACCGCTGAAAAACCAACCAGCAGCGCACTCAGCACATTGCCGATCTCTTCGATCAGCAGCGGCGCCAGGCCAATCTGGCCCAGCACCGGCAATAAGCCGATATGCAATAACCACACACCGCCAACCCACAACATCTGGGTCAGTTGCCAAAGCATGGCGCCTGCATTCAGCAGGCGCCCTCGTTCAGATGTGGCGGACTTCGACAATCTCGTACTCGATCACGCCGCTAGGCGTTTTAACGGCAACCACATCACCCTCTTCCTTGGCGATCAAGGCACGGGCAATGGGCGAGCCTACAGAGATCTTTCCAAGCTTGATGTCAGCCTCATCCTCACCAACGATCTGGTAAGTGACGCTTTCATCAGTTTCGACGTTGGCGATTTCGACGGTAGTGCCGAAAATCACCTTGCCTGTATGGGGAATGCTCGTCACATCGATGACGACCGAGTTTTGCAGGCGGCCTTCAATGTCACGGATCCGCGCTTCAACCATTCCCTGCTCCTCGCGGGCAGCATGGTATTCAGCGTTTTCCTTGAGGTCACCAAGCTCACGAGCCTCACCGATGGCCTGGCTCAAGCGTGGCCGCTCGACCTTGCTGAGGAACGTCAACTCTTCTTCCAGGGCCTTGGAGCCCTGGACGGTCATTGGGTATTTATTCATGCCTTCAATCCTGCATGTAGATCCTGCAAGCGGCGCACGGTCTTTTCCGGACCGAACTTGAGCGCTTCACAGATGGCCTCGCCTGCAGCAATGGTGGTGGTGCAGTAGATCTTGTGCTGCAAGGCGTTACGACGAATGGAATAAGAGTCGGCGATCGACTGCCGACCTTCGGTGGTGTTGATGATCAGCGTGACTTCGTCATTCTTGATCATGTCGACCACGTGCGGACGACCTTCAGTCACCTTGTTCACGCGACGCACTTTCAGGCCTGCCGCCTCGATCAGCTTGGCAGTACCGGCAGTGGCGACCACTTCGAAGCCCAAGTTGATCAGATCGCGAGCCACGCCTGCAACCAGTGGCTTATCATCGTCGCGCACGCTGATGAACGCGGTACCACCAGTCGGCAGCACTTCGCTGGCGCCCATCTGGGCCTTGGCAAAGGCTTCGCCGAAGGTATCACCGACGCCCATCACTTCACCGGTCGACTTCATCTCTGGGCCGAGGATCGGGTCGACGCCCGGGAACTTGGCGAACGGGAACACCGCTTCCTTGACGCTGTAGAAGTTAGGAATGATTTCCTTGGTGAAGCCCAGCTCTTTCAGGGTCTTACCTGCCATGACGCGCGCAGCGATCATCGCCAGGGAGACACCGATGCACTTGGAAACGAACGGCACGGTACGGGAAGCACGCGGGTTCACCTCGATGACGTAGATCTGCTCGCCCTGCAGGGCCAGCTGTACGTTCATCAGGCCGACCACGCCCAGCTCCAGCGCCATCTTCTTGACCTGTTCGCGCATCTCGTCCTGGATGTGCGCGGGCAGCGAGTACGGCGGCAGCGAGCAAGCGGAGTCACCGGAGTGCACGCCAGCCTGTTCGATGTGCTGCATGATCGCGCCGATCACCACATCCTTGCCGTCGCAGACCGCATCCACATCCATCTCGATGGCGCAGTTGAGGAAGTGGTCCAGCAGCACCGGACTGTCGTTGGACACCTGTACCGCTTCACGCAGGTAGCGCTTGAGCTCTTCTTCTTCGTAAACGATTTCCATCGCCCGGCCGCCCAGTACATAGGACGGACGCACCACCAGCGGGTAGCCGATCTTGGCGGCGGCACGAATCGCTTCGTCTTCGCTGCGCACAGTGGCGTTTGGTGGCTGACGCAGGTTCAGGCGCTCGACCATCTGCTGGAAGCGCTCACGGTCTTCGGCACGGTCGATGGCGTCAGGGCTGGTACCGATGATCGGCACGCCGGCTGCTTCCAAGGCACGCGCCAGCTTCAACGGAGTCTGGCCACCGTACTGGACGATCACGCCTTTTGGCTTCTCGACGCGGACGATTTCCAGCACGTCTTCCAGGGTCACCGGCTCGAAGTACAGGCGATCGGAAGTGTCGTAGTCGGTGGAAACGGTTTCCGGGTTGCAGTTGACCATGATGGTTTCATAACCATCGTCACGCAGCGCCAGTGCCGCGTGCACGCAGCAGTAGTCGAACTCGATGCCCTGGCCGATGCGATTCGGACCGCCGCCCAGGATCATGATCTTGTCGCGCCCCGAAGGCGCTGCCTCGCACTCTTCCTCGTAGGTCGAGTACAGGTAGGCGGTATCGGTGGCGAACTCGGCGGCGCAGGTGTCGACGCGCTTGTAGACCGGGAACACTTCCAGCTTGTGACGGTGGGTACGCAGGTTCTTCTCGGTCACGCCCAGCAGCTTGGCCAGACGCTGGTCGGAGAAGCCTTTGCGCTTGAGGCGGAACATCAGGTCGCGGTCAATGGCCGACAGGCCCAGCGTCTTGACCTTCTCCTCTTCCTTGATCAGATCTTCGATCTGCACCAGGAACCAAGGGTCGATCATGTTCATGCCGAAGATCTGCTCGACGGTCATGCCGGCACGGAAGGCGTCAGCCACGTACCAGATGCGCTCGGCGCCCGGCACGGTCAGTTCGCGCTTGAGCACGTTCATGCTTTCCGGGTTGCTCAGGTCGAGCTTCGGATCCAGGCCGCAGACACCCACTTCCAGGCCGCGCAGCGCTTTCTGCAGGGACTCCTGGAAGGTCCGGCCGATGGCCATTACTTCACCCACCGACTTCATCTGAGTGGTCAGGCGAGCGTCAGCCTTGGCGAACTTCTCGAAGGCGAAGCGTGGCAGCTTGGTCACGACGTAGTCGATGGACGGCTCGAAGGACGCCGGGGTCTTGCCGCCGGTGATGTCGTTCGACAGCTCGTCCAGGGTGTAACCCACGGCCAGCTTGGCTGCGACCTTGGCAATCGGGAAGCCGGTGGCTTTCGAAGCCAGGGCCGAAGAACGGGATACCCGCGGGTTCATCTCGATCACCACCATACGGCCAGTGTTCGGGCAGATGCCGAACTGGACGTTGGAGCCACCGGTTTCCACGCCGATCTCGCGCAGTACCGCCAGGGAGGCGTTACGCAGGATCTGGTATTCCTTGTCAGTCAGGGTCTGTGCCGGAGCCACGGTGATCGAGTCACCGGTGTGCACGCCCATCGGGTCGAAGTTTTCGATCGAGCAAACGATGATGCAGTTGTCCTTCTTATCGCGGACCACCTCCATCTCGTACTCTTTCCAGCCGATCAGCGATTCGTCGATCAGCAGTTCCTTGGTCGGCGACAGGTCCAGGCCGCGAGCGCAGATCTCTTCGAACTCTTCACGGTTGTAGGCGATACCGCCACCGGTGCCGCCCATGGTGAAGGACGGACGGATGATGCACGGGAAGCCCAGCTTCTCGAGGACTGCATTGGCCTCGTCCATGCTGTGGGCGATACCGGAGCGCGGGCACTCCAGGCCGATCGCCTTCATCGCGGTGTCGAAGCGCGAACGGTCTTCGGCCTTGTCGATGGTGTCGGCATTGGCACCGATCATTTCCACGCCGAACTTCTCCAGAACACCTTCGCGCTCCAGGTCCAGGGCGCAGTTCAGCGCAGTCTGGCCACCCATGGTCGGCAGCAGAGCGTCCGGACGCTCTTTCTCGATGATCTTGGCAACGGTCTGCCACTTGATCGGCTCGATGTAGGTGGCGTCGGCCATGGCCGGGTCGGTCATGATGGTCGCCGGGTTGGAGTTCACCAGGATGACCCGGTAACCCTCTTCGCGCAGGGCCTTGCAGGCCTGGGCGCCGGAGTAGTCGAATTCGCAGGCCTGGCCGATCACGATCGGGCCAGCGCCGAGAATCAGGATGCTTTTAATGTCTGTACGTTTTGGCATGGGTTGTCACTCAAATCCGCAGGTCAGTCGGCAAGCCGTCTTGATCAAATCTCTGAAGCGCTGAAGGGGCCGCCGAGGCCGGGGCCACCTTCAGGGGCGAGCACTCAGCGTCGCTTGGCCATCTCGTTGATGAAACGATCGAACAGCGGCGCCACATCGTTCGGGCCCGGGCTCGCTTCAGGGTGGCCCTGGAAGCTGAATGCGCTCTTGTCGGTCAGCTCGATGCCTTGCAGGGTGCCGTCGAACAGCGACTTGTGGATCGCCCGCACGTTGCCCGGCAGGGTGGTTTCGTCCACCGCAAAACCGTGGTTCTGGCTGGTGATCATCACTACACCGCTGTCCAGGTCCTGGACCGGGTGGTTGGCACCGTGGTGGCCGTGGCCCATCTTCACTGTCTTGGCGCCGGCGGCCAGCGCCAGCAGTTGGTGGCCCAGGCAGATACCGAAGACCGGGATCTCGGTCTCCAGCACGTCCTTGATCGCCTGGATCGCGTAATCGCAAGGCTCGGGGTCGCCAGGACCGTTGGACAGAAACACACCGTCAGGCTTGAGCGCCAGGACGTCGCTGGCCGGGGTTTGCGCAGGCACCACGGTCACGCGGCAACCGCGCTCGACCAGCATGCGCAGGATGTTCAGCTTGACGCCGTAGTCGTAGGCAACCACGTGGTAAGGCAGCTCGGAAGCCTCGATGGTCGGGTGACTGTCAGTCTTCAGGCTCCAGACGCTGGAGCGCCACTCGTAGCTTTCCTTGGTGCTGACGACCTTCGCCAGATCCATGCCTTTCAGGCCCGGGAAGCCGCGCGCAGCGGCAATCGCCGCTTCGTCGGAGATATTGTCGCCGGCCATGATGCAGCCGTTCTGCGCACCTTTCTCGCGCAGGATGCGCGTCAGACGACGGGTGTCGATACCGGCGATCGCCACAACATTGTTGGCTTTCAGGTAGTCGGACAGGGACAAGGTGTTACGCCAGTTGCTCGCAACCAGTGGCAGGTCGCGAATCACCAGACCGGCCGACCAGACACGATCGGACTCGGCGTCTTCCGGCGTGGTGCCGGTATTGCCGATATGTGGGTAAGTCAGGGTAACGATCTGTTGGGCGTAGGAAGGATCGGTAAGGATTTCCTGATAGCCGGTCATTGCGGTGTTAAACACCACCTCACCAACGGTTTGACCGTCGGCTCCAATGGCTTCGCCGCGAAAAATGCTGCCATCAGCAAGGGCGAGTATGGCTGGCTTAGTCAAGAAGACCTCCCGTAAATAAAGCCTGAAAGGGCGATCGCAGGTTGTAAAAAAGCGGAGTGACGTATGGACACGTCACTCCGCTTCTTCACCGAATTATTCTGCGCGCTTTTAGTGGACACACTAAAGCTGTAGCTTACAGAAAAAGGCTTTTTTGGTCCACCGCTAAAGAGCCTTAAAGGCAGAGGAATGCGACAGAACATCGCTTAGCGGGTAAAAACAGGGCTCCAGCGCGAAGCCTGGCCCTGTTTTGGATGCATCTCAACGCAGATCCAGCACATCCTGCATGTCATAAAGACCCGCCGGACGACCGTCCAGCCACAACGCCGCACGTACCGCCCCCTTGGCGAAAGTCATGCGGCTGGAGGCCTTGTGGGTGATCTCCAGGCGCTCGCCCTCAGCGGCGAACAACACGGTGTGATCACCAACCACATCACCACCACGAACCGTGGCGAAACCAATGGTTTCACGCTCGCGGGCACCGGTATGGCCTTCACGGCCATACACCGCGACCTTCTGCAGGTCCCGCCCCAGCGCATCGGCAATCACCTCACCCATGCGCAAGGCGGTACCCGAAGGCGCGTCGATCTTGTGCCGGTGATGCGCCTCGATGATTTCGATGTCCGCATCATCGCCCAGCACACGGGCCGCCATGTCGAGCAACTTCAGCGATAGGTTGACGCCAACGCTGAAGTTGGCGGCGAACACGATCGGAATATCCTTGCCCGCCTCGGCCAGCACCTGCTTTTCCTTGGCACCCAGCCCCGTGGTACCGATCACCATGGCCTTGCCCGCCTTGCGGCAGAACGCCAGGTTCTTCAGCATCACTTCCGGAAGCGTGAAATCGATCAACACATCGAACTCATCGGCGACCTTTTCCAGGCTGTCGGACATCGGCACACCGATGCGCCCCAGCGAGGCCAGCTCGCCCGCATCGGCACCGACCAAAGAACTGCCAGGCCGCACGATGGCTGCGGTAAGCCCTGAGAGCGGCGAGCGTTGCTGCACAGCCTCAACCAGGTTTTTGCCCATGCGCCCTGCGGCGCCCATTACAGCTATACGTCGCATGCCACGCTCCTTACAGGTCGCCGAAGAAGCGCTTCACGCCTTCGAACCAGCCAGTGGTTTTTGGCGAGTGGGTATTGTCGTCCGCCAGGGAACCACGCAGCTCTTCGAGCAGCTCACGCTGACGGCGACTCAGGTTTACCGGAGTCTCCACCGCAACGCGGCACATCAAGTCGCCAGCGCCGCCGCCACGAACCGGAGCCACGCCCTTGCCGCGCACACGGAACTGCTTGCCAGTCTGGGTCCCCTCAGGGATCTTCAGCTTGACCCGGCCATCCAGCGTCGGGATTTCCAGCTCGCCGCCCAGCGCCGCGTCAACGAAGCTGATAGGCACCTCACAGAACAGGTGCTTGCCGTCGCGCTGGAAGATCGCGTGCTCACGCACATTGATCACCACATACAGGTCGCCCGTAGGGCCACCCTGGGTACCCGCCTCCCCTTCGCCAGACAGACGAATGCGGTCGCCAGTATCGACGCCCGCCGGCACCTTAACCGACAGCGTCTTGTACTCTTCGACACGGCCTTCGCCGTGACAGGAATCGCACGGATCGGAAATGATCTTGCCCTGGCCATGGCAACGCGGGCAGGTCTGCTGCACCGAGAAGAAGCCCTGCTGCATGCGCACCTGGCCGATACCGCCACAGGTCGGACAGGTCACCGGCGAAGAGCCTTTCTTGGCACCCGAGCCATCGCAAGGCTTGCAGTTGACCAGCGTCGGAACACGGATATTAACGGTGGTGCCGCGTACCGCCTCTTCCAGGTTCAGCTCCAGGGTGTAGCGCAAGTCGCTGCCACGCTGAGCGCCGCCACGGGAGCCGCCGCGACCGCCACCAAAGAAATCACTGAAGACATCGCCAAAGATGTCGGAGAAGTTCTGGCCACCAAAACCGGCGCCACCGCCACCCATGCTCGGATCGACACCGGCATGACCATACTGGTCATAAGCCGCGCGCTTGCTCGAGTCAGACAATACTTCGTAGGCCTCGTTGGCCTCCTTGAACATATCTTCCGACGCTTTGTCGCCGGGATTACGGTCCGGGTGGTGCTTCATCGCCAGGCGGCGGTAAGCCTTTTTCAGGTCGGCTTCGCTCGAGCCTCGCTCCACACCCAATACTTCGTAATAGTCACGCTTTGCCATAAGTCTTCGCACTCTTAAGGACGTTCGACAACGCTCTCCTGAGCCTCGTCAAACTCGTTGAGCCCCAATACAGGCCCGGACCCAACTCACGTCAATTCAACGATCCTGGTCTTGGATAGACGACCAACAGACTGGCCGACAATTGCGGTAATCCCGAACGGAAAGCAGGAGCATTTCCGACCGTACCGCCAGCGCGCGAAAAGAATCGCACACCGTCAAAAATTCGCTTGCTCCAGACACGCCAACGCGGGAGCAAGCTCCCGCGCGGCGACATCCTACCAGTCACCGCACAAAGGCAGTCAACCGGCCGACCGACAAGCAGTCTTACTTGTGGTCTTTTACTTCTTCGAACTCGGCGTCGACGACGTCATCGGCTTTCTCGGCCGACTCGGCCTGCGAAGCTGCGCCTTCAGCCGGCTGAGCCTGCTCGGCGTACATCTTCTGAGCGACCGGAGCCGACACTTTCGACAGCTCTTCGACCTTGGCGTCGATGGCAGCCTTGTCGTCGCCTTTGATAGCGGCTTCAAGGGCAACCACGGCAGCTTCGATCGCAGTCTTCTCTTCAGCGGTCACTTTGTCGCCCGCATCAGCGATCATCTTGCGAGTCGAGTGAACCAGGGCATCGCCTTGGTTACGCGCACTGGCCAGCTCTTCGAACTTGCGGTCTTCTTCGGCGTTGACTTCAGCATCACGAACCATCTGCTGAATTTCTTCCTCGGACAGACCGGAGTTGGCCTTGATCACGATCGACTGGGTCTTGCCGGTCGCCTTGTCTTTCGCACCTACGTGCAGGATGCCGTTGGCGTCGATGTCGAAGGTCACTTCGATTTGCGGCACGCCACGTGGAGCTGGCGGGATCTCGGCCAGGTCGAACTTGCCCAGGGACTTGTTCTGCGCGGCTTGCTTACGCTCGCCCTGCAGTACGTGAATGGTCACTGCGCCCTGATTGTCGTCGGCAGTCGAGAACACTTGCGATTTCTTGGTAGGAATCGTGGTGTTTTTCTCGATCAGCGCGGTCATCACGCCGCCCATGGTTTCGATACCCAGGGTCAGCGGGCTGACGTCCAGCAGCAGTACGTCTTTCACGTCACCGGCCAGTACCGCGCCCTGGATGGCAGCACCCATGGCAACAGCTTCGTCCGGGTTCACGTCCTTGCGTGCTTCCTTACCGAAGAAATCGGTAACCGTCTTCTGAACCAGTGGCATACGGGTCTGGCCGCCGACCAGGATCACGTCATTGATCTTGCTGACGTCGATACCGGCGTCTTTCATGGCAATGCGGCAAGGCTCGATGGTGCGCTGAACCAGGTCTTCAACCAGCGATTCCAGCTTGGCGCGGGAGATCTTCACGTTCAGGTGCTTAGGACCGGTGGCGTCTGCAGTGATGTACGGCAGGTTGACGTCGGTCTGCTGGCTCGAGGACAGCTCGATCTTGGCTTTTTCAGCGGCTTCTTTCAGGCGCTGCATGGCCAGCGGGTCACCCTTGAGGTTCATGCCGCTTTCTTTCTTGAACTCATCCACGAGGTAGTCGATCAGACGGATGTCGAAGTCTTCACCACCGAGGAAGGTGTCACCGTTGGTTGCCAGTACTTCGAACTGGTGCTCGCCATCGACTTCAGCGATTTCGATCACGGAAACGTCGAAGGTACCGCCACCCAGGTCATAAACGATCACGGTGTGATCGCCCTTGGCCTTGTCCATGCCGTAAGCCAGAGCGGCCGCGGTTGGTTCGTTGATGATACGTTTTACGTCCAGGCCCGCGATGCGGCCGGCGTCTTTGGTCGCCTGGCGCTGGCTGTCGTTGAAGTAGGCCGGAACGGTGATCACTGCTTCGGTCACAGCTTCGCCGAGGTAGTCTTCGGCGGTCTTCTTCATTTTCTTGAGGATTTCAGCCGAGATCTGTGGCGGAGCCATTTTCTGGCCGTTCACTTCAACCCAGGCGTCGTTGTTGTCAGCCTTGACGATCTTGTAAGGGACCATCTGGATGTCTTTCTGTACGACTTCTTCGTCGAAACGACGACCGATCAGACGCTTCACCGCGTACAGGGTGTTGTGCGGGTTGGTCACTGCCTGACGCTTGGCCGACTGGCCAACCAGGATTTCGCCATCGTTGGCGTAAGCGATGATGGACGGCGTGGTACGCGCGCCTTCAGCGTTTTCGATAACTTTTACGTTGCCGTTTTCAAGAATGGAGACGCAGGAGTTGGTAGTCCCCAGGTCGATACCGATAATTTTGCCCATGTTAACTCTCCCGAAACTTTAGATTTTGTTGCCGCAGCAGTGGTGGTTGACTGCGGTAGCACTTAAACGCTTGGCCTATAAATGGGGGCCCTGCGCGCGATTTCAAGCCTTCTCGTCAATCGAAGGCGAAACCGGTGCGGGGGCCTTGCTGACCACGACCATGGCCGGGCGCAACAGGCGACCGTTGAGCTGATAGCCCTTCTGGAACACCTTGAGAACGCTGTTCGGCTCGACGTCGGCACTTTCCTGCATGGCCATCGCCTGGTGCTGCTCAGCGTTGAACGGTTCGCCATGCGGATCGATCGCTTCCAGCTGATAACGCTTCAGGGTGTCCTGGAACATCTTCAGGGTCAGCTCGATACCTTCACGCATCGGACGAATGCTCTCGTCGTCCGGGCTGGACAACTCAAGACCGCGCTCGAGGCTGTCGATCACCGGCAGCAGGTCGCCAGCAAAACGCTCGAGAGCGAATTTATGAGCTTTTTCTACATCCTGCTCGGCACGGCGGCGGACGTTCTGCAGATCGGCCGCAACACGCAATGCCTGATCCTGAGCGCCAGCCAACTGCTCTTCGAGCACTTGTACACGAGCCGCCAGATCTTCGCCCGAAGCCTCAGGGGCCTGATTGGCGTCGAGATTTTGCGTATCCAGCGTCTGTTCGTCAGCCATACAATTCTCCTTTCAATATCGTCCGTGAGCTCAACTCACGCTTCTGCCCCGGTATATGGGGTCGCATTTTTCAGGTTCAAGGGCCGCGCCTTCGGCAAAAATCATCGCGCGAAGCAAAACGCCTCTCCCCAACCATTCCCACACGCGATAAAAAAACCTGCCAAGCAAGCGAATCGAGCTAAGGCCGGGCATTGTCAGCCGAAAACAAAACACTGTATAAATAACCAGACCTAAAGCCTGGGAGCGGCCTTTATGCTGGTGCACCTGTCCGTACACAACTACGCCATCGTTGAACATCTCGATCTGGAACTGGATCGCGGGATGAGCGTCATCACGGGTGAAACCGGCGCCGGCAAGTCGATCATGCTCGACGCCCTGGGGCTGACCCTGGGTGATCGCGCCGACAGCGGCGTGGTGCGCCCAGGTGCCGACAAGGCCGACATTCTCGCCACCTTCGACCTGGAAGACATTCCCGAGGCCCGCACCTGGCTCGCCGAACGCGACCTGGACAACGACAGCCCATGCATCCTGCGCCGGGTCATCACCGCCGAAGGCCGTTCCCGCGGCTACATCAATGGCTCCCCCTGCCCGCTAGGCGACCTCAAGGCCCTCGGCGAGCTGCTGATCGATATCCACAGCCAGCATGAACACCAGTCGCTGCTGAAAACCGACACCCACCGCCGCCTGCTCGACGAGTACGCCGGCGCCACCGACCTGGCCCGCCAGGTATCGCTGGCCGCCCAACGCTGGCGCCAGACCCGCCAGGAGCTGGAGCGCCTGTCCAATTCCGGGGATGAGCAGCGGGCTCGCCACCAGCTTCTCAGCTATCAGTTGGAGGAACTGGAGAACCTCGCCCTGGGCGAAAACGAACTCGAGCAACTGGAACTCGAACACAAGAACCTGACCAACGCCGAAAGCCTGCTGGGCATCTGCCGGCAGGTCGTCGAGCATTGCAGCGAAAGTGATTCGGGTAACGTTCTCAGCGCCCTGACAGTGAGCCTCAATCGCCTGTCGAGCATCGGCAACACCTCCGGCGCCCTGGCGGAAGCCACCAACCTGCTGGCCAGCGCGCAAATCCAGGTCGAAGAGGCTGTTGGCGAACTGAATCGCTTCGTCGACCATTTCGATGCGGACCCGGCGCGCCTGCAACAGCTGGAGGAGCGGCTGGACGCCATCTATACCCTGGCTCGCAAACACCGGATCCAGCCCACCGAGGTGTCGGCCATGCAGCAGAAACTGCTGGAGGAAATCGAGACCCTGGATGCCAACGACGAGTCCATCGAGCGCCTGGGCGACGAGCTGAAATCCTTTGCCCGGCATTATCACGAAAAGGCCAGGGAGCTGAGCGAGCTGCGCCAGCAGGCGGCAACCAGCCTGGCCAGCGCCGTCGAACAGGAAATCCAGCGCCTGGGCATGCCCGGGGGCCGATTCACCATCGAACTGCACGCCAACAGCAGCGACGAATTGCAGCCCAATGGCCTCGAACAGGTCGAGCTGCTGGTCAGCGCCAACCCCGGCCAGCCGCTCAAGGCCCTGGCCAAAGTGGCATCCGGGGGCGAGCTGTCGCGGATCAGCCTGGCGATCCAGGTGATTACCGCGCAGACCTCTCGCGTCCCGACCCTGGTATTCGACGAGGTGGACGTCGGCATCGGCGGCCCGACCGCGGAAATCGTCGGTCAGTTGCTACGCCGCCTCGGCGAGCGCGGCCAGGTCTTGACGGTCACCCACTTGCCGCAGGTGGCAGCTCAGGGCCATCAGCATCTTTTTGTGCACAAGGTGCGCGGCAGCGATGCGACTCATACCGCGGTGTCCAAACTGGGCAAGACCGAGCGGATCGAAGAGGTAGCACGCATGCTGGGTGGCATCGACCTGACCAAGGAGTCGCTGGCCCACGCGAAAAAAATGGTGGTGACCGCCAAGGCCTGAGTCACTGCCACTTTAATAAAGAGCAGAAAGCACGAAGGCGACCCTTGGGTCGCCTTCGATCGTTTCGCGGACTACATCCGCGCGACATGCTTATTTCTTCGTGCGTACGTACAGCACCAAGTTGTGATCCACCAACTCGAAGCCATGCTTCTCGACAATCGCCTTCTGAAGCTTCTCGATTTCTTCGTCGAAGAATTCGATCACTTCACCGGAATCCACGTTGACCATGTGGTCGTGGTGACCGCCGTCAGCCAGCTCGAACACAGCATGACCACCATCAAAATTGTGGCGTACCACAAGGCCTGCTGCTTCAAACTGGGTCAGAACACGGTAAACCGTGGCCAGACCGACATCCTCGCCAGCTTCCATCAGCGCCTTGTAAACATCCTCGGCACTCATGTGTCGCTGCTCGGCGGAATCGAGCATTTGTAGAATTTTGACCCGTGGCAGAGTCACTTTAAGGCCGGCTTTACGTAGTTCGCTATTTTCAACCATGGTCAGCTTTCTCGCGGATGCTGCTTCGCAGCTCCTCTTAATGCGGGTATGATCGGGGTTTACGTTGTCCCAGCCAAGATAGTGGAAGTCGCCCACCGATGCAAAACACCAAGCTCTTGCTAACCAGTTTCACCTTCGTGGGACTGCTCGCACTCGCCGGTTGTTCATTCCCCGGGGTTTACAAAATCGACATCCAGCAGGGCAATGTCGTCACGCAGGACATGATAGACCAGTTACGCCCGGGAATGACCCGCCGGCAAGTACGGTTTATCATGGGCAACCCTCTGTTGACCGACACGTTCCACGCCGATCGCTGGGATTATCTGTACAGCCTGCAACCAGGTGGCGGTGAACGCCAGCAGGAGCGCGTCAGCGTTATCTTCAATGGTAACGACCAACTGGTCAGCCTTTCCGGTGACTTCATGCCTGGCGTAAGCCGCGACGAAGCCATCTTGGGCAAGGACAGCGGCACCACCGTAACCGCCCCGGGCGAAAACACCGAGCAGCCAAAACCGGAAAAGCCGGTCAAGCCTGGCTCTCTGCTCGATCAGATCCAGAAGGACGTCGACAACGTCGAGACCGTTCCGGTGCCGACACCAGAACCTCTGGACACCTCGCCGCAATAATTTGTGGTGGAATAAAAAAGCCCGGCGAGTCCGGGCTTTTTGTTGCCTGTCGATTCGTTCAGGACTCCGAAGTGCGAGCCCGGGCCTGCGCCGCCTTTGCCGCGCGCAGGCGTCGAACTTCTTTAGGATCGGCCAGCAGCGGACGGTAGATTTCGATGCGATCGTCCGCCCGAACCACCTGAGTCCCAGGGGCCGCAACCGCTTTGCCAAAGATGCCCAGCGGGCAACTGTCCAGGTCCAGCTCTGGAAATTGCGCACCTATCCCGGAGCGTTTCACTGCCGCACGGACAGTAGTCCCCGTCGGCACCGCAACGCTGAGCAATACCTGCCGGTCGACCGCGGCATACACCACCTCGACCTCGATCATTGGCTCAAGCATGCAACTGCTTGGCCCGCTGACAAAACGCATCGACCAGGGTATTGGCCGCCTGGTTGAACAGCGGCCCCAAGGTCGCGCGAACCAGTGGACCGGCGTAGTCGAACGACAAATCCAGGCTGATCTTGCAGGCCTTGTCGCCCAACGGCTTGAAAACCCACACGCCGTGCAACTGGTTGAACGGCCCTTCTTCCAGGTTCATCTCGATCGACTGGCCCGGCACCAGCGTATTGCGCGTCACGAAATGCTGGCTGAGCCCACCCTTGGCAACCGCCAGGCTGGCGCGCATCTGCACCTCGCTGCTCTCCAGCACCTCGGCCGACGAGCACCAGGGTAGAAACTCCGGGTAGCGCGCCACGTCATTGACCAGGTCGTACAAAAACTGCGCCGGATAAGGCAACAGGGCCGAGCGTTGAATATGTGTCGTCATGTCAGCGTCATTTCCACAACTGGGCGGCAAACACTATAAGAATGCCGATGGGCGCCACATAGCGCATCAAAAACAGGGTCAGGGCAAAAAGCAGCGGGCTGCGAATCGACAGCTCATCACGAACCGCCTCGCGCCCCATCACCCAACCCGCAAACACCACAAAGCAGAGGCCACCCAAGGGCAACATGATCCGCGAAGTGAAGAAATCGATCACCCCGAAGAAATCCAGACCACCTGCCGCCCCCCATTGGTAGAGGTGGAAAGCCCCGCCTTCGTTCACGAAAAACTTGGCCTGCTGCCAGATATTGAAGGAAAACACCGTTCCCAATCCGACGAACCAGCAGATAAACGCCAGCCAGAATGTCACCCAGCCACGGCGGATTCGGGTCCGCTCCACCAGGTAAGCCACCATCGGCTCCAACAGCGAAATCGCCGAGCTCCAGGCGGCAATGGCCACCAGGACAAAAAACACCACGCCCATCAACTGGCCGAACGCCACATTACCAAAGGCAAAAGGCAAACTGACAAACATCAGCCCCGGACCTTCACTCGGATTCAGCCCGGCGGCAAACACGATCGGGAACAGCGCCAGCCCCGCCAGCAGTGAAACGAAGGTATCCAGCAGCGCCACACCGACAATAGTGCCGGAAATGGACGAATGCTTCGGCATGTAAGCGCCGTAGATCATGATGGAACCGACACCGACGCTCAGGGAAAAGAACGCATGCCCCATGGCCGGCAACAGGCCGTCGAGCAGTTTGTCGGTGCTGAAGTCGAACATGAAATGCACGCCTTCCATGAAATGCCCGGTGGTCATGCTGTAACCCAGCAGGATCACCAGCATCACGAACAGCAGCGGCATCATGATCCGCAGGCTGCGCTCAAGCCCGGCCACCACACCCTTGGCGATGACGGCCGCCGACAGCAGCATGAACAGCGTGTGCCACAGCGTCAGCCGCCAGGGATCGGCAATCACCTTGCCGAAATAGGCGCCGACCTGATCCGCCGTCACGCCCTGGAAATCACCACGGCCCATATCGATGATGTAGTCCAGCGACCAACCACCGACCACGCTGTAAAAAGAAAGAATCAACAAGGCGGTGATCATTCCGGCGAACGCGCCCCAGGACCACTTGGCCGAATGCCCGGCTTCCAGGGCCAGCGCCTTCAAGGCATTGGCCGGGCTTTGCCGGGCGCGACGGCCGATCAGGGTTTCCGCCAGCATCACCGGCACGCCGATCAGCGCGATGCAGGCCAGGAATACCAGGACAAAGGCGCCACCACCGTAGACGCCGACCATGTAGGGGAATTTCCAGATACTGCCCAGGCCCACGGCAGAACCAGTCGCAGCGAGTATGAAAACCCAGCGACTGGCCCAGCCGCCGTGGACAGAAACCTTGTCCGTCGACATCAAAAACGCGCCCAACCGAGAAAAAAGAGCGCGCATTGTCCGGGATTCACTCAACCTGCTCAAGCACGCTGCTTCACCGTAGCCGACACGCGTGCAACTGCCTATAATGCCGCCCCTATGGCTAAACAGAAGAAACACCCAACAGGGACCATCGCGCAAAATAAAAAGGCGCGTCACGATTACTTCATCGAACATCGGTTCGAGGCGGGCATGGTCCTGGCCGGCTGGGAAGTAAAGAGTCTGCGTGCAGGCAAGGCACAACTGGTCGACAGTTACGTGCTGCTCAAGGACGGCGAGGCCTGGCTGCTGGGCAGCCACTTCACGCCGCTGACCACCGCCAGCACCCATGTGATCGCCGACCCCGTGCGCTCGCGCAAACTGCTGCTCAACAAGCGCGAGCTGGAGAAGCTGTTCGCATCCGTGCAGCAGAAGGGTTATGCCTGCGTGTGCCTGTCGCTCTACTGGAGCAAGCACATGGTCAAGTGCGAGATCGCACTCGGCAAGGGCAAGAAGGAATACGACAAGCGTCACACCGAACGCGAGCGCGACTCCGATCGTGAGTTGCATCGCGCGGTGCGCAACAAGGGCAAGGAAGAGTAACGCCCTTCTACCTTGATGCCATGATCACGAGCCGGCTCGTTCCTACCAGGAGCGAGCTGGCCGGCGATGAATCCTTTCAGACTAAATCCCCTTGCGCCGCTCCGCCCGGGCCACGCGCTGCACTTCCTGACGCACCTCTTCCAACACTTCCTGCACATACAGAATGTGCCGGCTGGAGACTTCGCGCGCCTGCTCGGCACGCCCTTCGATAATCGCCTGGTACAGATCGCGATGCTGGCTGATCAGCATGTCGCGGGTTTCGGTGCGCTGCTTGTACATGCCGCCGATGTTGGTCACCACGTTGCGCTTGAGCAGATCGAACAATCCCCGAATGGTGTGCAGCAAAACGGCGTTGTGGCTGGCCTCGGCAATTGCCAGGTGAAATTGCGCGTCTGCCGCGCCCTCCTCCGCCCGGCTCGCATCGCCCGCCCGCGAATAGCAATCCTGCAATTCCTCGAAGGCCGCCGTAAGGCGTTCACGATCCACATCGGTGGCACGCAACGCCGCGTAATAGGCGCATGAAGCTTCCAAAGTGTGGCGAAACTCCAGCAAGTCACGCTGGGCCTCGGGGTTGCTTTCCAGCAACTGCAACAGCGGATCGCTGAAGGTCGAGCCCAGCGACTCCACCACATAGTTGCCGCCGCCCTGGCGACTGACCAGCAAGCCCTTGGCCGTGAGTTTCTGGATCGCCTCGCGCAACGAAGGCCGCGAAACCCCGAACTGCTCCGCCAACGCACGCTCTGCCGGCAGGCGCTCACCGGACTTCAGCGTGCCCTCGAGGATCATCCCCTCGAGCCGCTCGACAATGTCGTCAGACAAACGGCGCTGACGAATCTGATCAAACCCCATAACTCACTCTCCACGATCCCGACCGCGCGCCGGGCTCTCTATTCTGGCCTATCGGGGCTGCGCCAGCACCTATCAGAACGCACATCGGCGAGCGGATCAGAAGTCATCTGCACCGCACCTTCGACAAAAGTTTTAGGGCGGCAAATTGACACACCGCTCACAAGGCTTTTACCCTAGCCAACAGCGATTGTAAATTGGTCTTACCAATTAACCAAATACGCTGACCAGTGCCTGACCAACAACAATTAGGGGCCACCCCATATGCAAACCTGGCAACAGCTCTACAGCCCGCTCGGCAGCCTCGGCCTGTCCGCCCTCGCCGCCGTCATCCCGATCGTCTTCTTCTTCCTGGCTCTGGCCGTGTTCCGTCTCAAAGGACACGTCGCCGGCAGCATTACCCTGGCGTTATCGATCCTGGTGGCGATCTTCGCCTTCCAGATGCCTGCCGATATGGCCCTCGCCGCCGCTGGCTATGGATTTGCCTACGGCCTGTGGCCCATCGCCTGGATCATCGTCGCCGCCGTCTTCCTCTACAAACTGACGGTCAAGAGTGGCCAGTTCGAGGTCATCCGCAGCTCCGTGCTGTCGATCACCGACGACCAGCGCCTGCAGGTGCTGCTGATCGGTTTCTGCTTCGGGGCTTTCCTCGAAGGCGCCGCCGGTTTCGGCGCGCCGGTGGCCATTACCGCCGCGCTGTTGGTCGGCCTGGGGTTCAACCCACTGTACGCCGCCGGCCTATGCCTGATCGCCAACACCGCGCCGGTGGCCTTTGGCGCCCTGGGCATTCCGATCATCGTGGCGGGCCAGGTGACCGGCATCGACGCGTTCAAGATCGGCGCCATGACCGGTCGCCAGCTGCCGCTGCTGTCGCTGTTCGTGCCGTTCTGGCTGGTGTTCATGATGGACGGCCTGCGCGGTGTCAAAGAGACCTGGCCCGCGGCCCTGGTGGCCGGCCTGAGCTTTGCCGTGACCCAGTACTTCACCTCGAACTTCATCGGCCCGGAGCTGCCGGACATCACCTCGGCCCTGGTCAGCCTGATTGCCCTGACCCTGTTCCTCAAGGTCTGGCAACCCAAGCGTTCGTTCGCCGCGGCCACCGCCAGCGTCGGTGCCGCCGCCGTGCGCAACGGCGGTTTCGGCCAGCCGCGCACCACCCAGCCTTCGCCGTACAGCTTCGGTGAAATCTTCAAGGCCTGGTCGCCGTTCCTGATCCTCACCGTGCTGGTCACTATCTGGACCCTCAAGCCGTTCAAGGCGATGTTCGCCGCCGGCGGCTCGATGTACAGCTGGGTATTCAACTTCGCGATTCCGCACCTGGATCAACTGGTGATCAAGAGCGCGCCGATCGTCGCCACCCCAACGGCGATTCCGGCGGTGTTCAAGCTCGACCCGATTTCCGCGACCGGCACGGCGATTTTCTTCTCCGCGCTGGTGTCGATGCTGGTGCTGAAGATCAATTTCAAAACTGGTCTGACCACTTTGAAAGAAACCTTCTACGAACTGCGCTGGCCAATCCTGTCCATCGGCATGGTGCTGGCCTTCGCCTTTGTCACCAACTACTCCGGCATGTCCTCGACCATGGCCCTGGTGCTGGCCGGTACCGGCGCGGCGTTCCCGTTCTTCTCGCCGTTCCTCGGCTGGCTGGGGGTGTTCCTGACCGGTTCGGACACTTCGTCCAACGCCCTGTTCAGCTCGCTGCAAGCCACCACCGCGCACCAGCTCGGCGTCAACGACACCCTGCTGGTCGCGGCCAACACCAGCGGCGGCGTGACCGGCAAGATGATCTCGCCGCAATCGATCGCCGTGGCCTGCGCCGCCACCGGCCTGGTGGGCAAGGAATCGGACCTGTTCCGCTTTACCCTCAAGCACAGCCTATTCTTTGCCACCATCGTCGGCCTGATCACCCTGGCCCAGGCCTACTGGTTCACCGGCATGCTGGTGCACTGATCGCGACACTGAAAGAACCGACGCCGGCCCACACGTGCGGCGTCTGCAACTCACAACCCGGTCTGCAAGGCTGCTGAAAGCTTGTCTCTCTATATTCAGCAGCCGCAGCGGACGGATAACCGGGACCACCCGGAGACACGCCTGATGAGCGAGCTTTTTTACAACGCCGTGCCTAACGCGACCCGTGTCGCACCGCCCTTGGCCGAACCGCGCCAGTACCCCAGCGAGAAACCGTCGCGGGTCTACCTGTTCGGCACCTGTGTGGTCGACCTGTTCTACCCCGAAGCGGGGATGGATGCGATTCACCTGCTCGAGCGCGAAGGCATTCGCGTGGAGTACCCGCAAGGGCAAAGCTGCTGCGGACAACCGGCCTACACCTCGGGTTACACCGAACAGGCGCGCACCGTGGCCCGCTCGCAACTGGCGCTGTTCGCCGGCGACTATCCGGTGGTGGTGCCGTCGGGTTCCTGCGCGGGGATGATTCGCGAGCACTACGCGGACTTGTTCAAGGATGAGCCGCAGACCTTGAAGCAAGTGCAGGCCCTGGCCGAGCGCACCTACGAGCTGGCGGAGTTCCTGTTGCACGTGTGCAAGGTGCGGCTCAAGGACAGTGGCGAGCCGATCAAGGTGGCGCTGCACACCTCCTGCTCGGCACGGCGCGAGATGAACACCCACCTGCACGGTCGTGAGCTGCTGGCACAACTGGGCAACGTGGAGCGGGTAGAACACGACCACGAAAGCGAATGCTGTGGCTTTGGCGGGACTTTCAGCGTCCGAATGCCGGACATCTCCGGCGCGATGGTCGCGGACAAGACCCGCGCACTGAAGGAATCCGGCGCCCACCAGGTGCTGAGCGCCGACTGCGGCTGCTTGATGAACATCAACGGTTCGCTGGAGAAACAACGGGAAGCGCTGCGCGGCCAACACCTGGCCAGCTTCCTCTGGCAGCGTACCGGAGGTGCCGCATGAGCGCCCCGGAGCTGATTCCGACCCTGACCGTGTCGGACGATTTTCGCACCCGGGCCCACCAGGCCCTCGGTGACCAACAACTGCGAAACAACTTTCGCAGTGCCATGGATTCCCTCATGGCCAAACGTGCGGCCACGTTCAGCGATGCCCACGAACGCGAACACCTGCGGGCCCTGGGCAATGCGATCAAGGCCCGTGCGTTATCCAAGCTGCCCGACCTGCTCGAGCAGCTTGAACAGAACCTGACCCGCAACGGTGTGACAGTGCACTGGGCGGAAACGGTGGACGAGGCCAATGGCATCGTCCTCTCGATCATCCGGGCTCACGAGGCGCGGCAAGTGATCAAGGGCAAATCGATGGTCAGCGAAGAGATGGAGATGAACCATGTCCTCGCTGAACAAGGCATTGAATGCCTTGAGTCGGACATGGGCGAGTTCATCGTCCAGCTCGACCACGAGAAGCCTTCACACATAATCATGCCGGCGATCCACAAGAACGCCGGTCAGGTCGCGTCCTTGTTCCACGACAAACTTGGCGTGGAGTACACCAAGGACGTTGACCACCTCATTCAGATCGGTCGCAGGGTCCTGCGGCAGAAATTCTTCGAAGCGGACATCGGCGTCTCCGGTGTCAACTTCGCCGTGGCCGAGACCGGCACCCTGCTGCTGGTGGAAAACGAAGGCAACGGCCGCATGTCCACCACCGTGCCGCCCGTGCACATCGCCGTCACCGGCATCGAGAAAGTCGTCGAGAACCTGCGCGACGTGGTGCCGCTGCTGTCGCTGCTGACCCGCTCGGCGCTGGGCCAGCCGATCACCACCTACGTCAACATGATCTCCGGCCCGCGCAAGGAGCATGAGCTCGACGGCCCGCAGCAAGTGCACCTGGTGCTGCTCGACAACGGTCGCAGCCAGGCCTTCGCCGACAGCGAGTTGCGCCAGACCCTGAACTGCATCCGCTGCGGCGCCTGCATGAACCATTGCCCGGTCTACACCCGCATCGGCGGTCACGCCTACGGCGAGGTCTACCCCGGCCCCATCGGCAAGATCATTACCCCGCACATGGTCGGCCTGGCCAAGGTGCCGGACCATCCGAGCGCCTCTTCGCTGTGCGGCGCCTGCGGCGAAGTGTGTCCGGTGAAGATCCCGATCCCGAGCCTGCTGCGCCGCCTGCGCGAAGAGAACGTCAAGGCCCCGGACAGCCCCCACCAAGTGATGCGCGGCCAGGGCAGCAAATACTCGCGCAAGGAACGTTTTATCTGGAACGCCTGGGCCAGGCTCAACAGTTCGCCGACCCTGTATCGCCTGTTCAGCCTGGCGGCCACCCGCCTGCGCGCGCTGACCCCGAGCAACGTCGGCCCCTGGACGCAAAATCACAGCGCACCGAAACCCGCCGCCCGGTCCTTGCACGACCTGGCCCGCGAGCATCTGGCCAAACAGGGAGAACGTCGATGAGCGCCAAACAGAACATCCTCGGCAAGCTGCGCAACAGCCTGACCGGTACCACGCCGATTGTGGATAACTTCGATGAGGCGCTGGTCACCGAGCCTTATACCTACAGCCCGGAACAGCGCATCCCGCAGTTGCGCAAGCAGATGGAAGCGGTGCACACCGAAATCCACCAGACCACCGGCCAGGACTGGCCAGCGCTGCTCGCCCGCCTGCTGGGCGAGCGCCAGTTGCCGAGCCTGCTGGTCGCCCCGACCACGCCCCACGGCCAGCGCGTCAGCCAATACTGGGCCGAGCATCCCGGGCTGCCGACGCTGAAGGCCTACGATCGGCCGGTCGAGCAATGGAAAGCCGAGCTGTTCAACGACACCCCGGCCAGCCTCACCACCACCCTCGGCGCCATTGCCGCCACCGGCAGCCTGATCCTCTGGCCGACCCGCGAAGAACCGCGGCTGATGAGCCTGGTGCCGCCGGTGCATTTCGCCCTGCTCAAGGCCAGCGAGATCCGCGACAACTTCTATCAGGTCCAGCAGGAATACGCCTGGGCCCAGGGCATGCCGACCAACGCGCTGCTGGTGTCCGGCCCGTCGAAGACCGCCGACATCGAGCAGGTCCTGGCGTACGGCGCCCACGGCCCGAAAGACCTGGTGGTGCTGATCCTGGAGGACCAATGAGTCTACCGGCGGCTTTTCTGCGTGATGCACAACAACTGATTCCCCAGGAGCGGCGCTTCGACGATCCGCTCTCCACCTTGGCCTTCGGCACCGACGCGAGTTTTTATCGGCTGATTCCGCAACTGGTGATCCGCGTCGAGTCCGAAGACGAAGTGGTGGCCCTGCTCAAGCTGGCCCAGCGCGACCGGGTGCCAGTGACTTTCCGCGCCGCTGGCACCAGCCTGTCGGGACAGGCCATCAGCGATTCGGTGTTGCTGGTGCTCGGCGATAACTGGAATGGCCGCGAGATCCGCGACCAGGGCCAGCAGATCCGCCTGCAACCGGGGGTGATCGGTGCCCAGGCCAACGCCTGGCTGGCGCCGTTCGGGCGCAAGATCGGCCCCGACCCAGCCTCGATCAATGCCTGCAAGATCGGCGGCATCGTCGCTAACAATGCCAGCGGCATGTGCTGCGGCACCGCGCAAAACACCTACCACACCCTGGCCGGCCTGCGCCTGGTGCTGGCCGACGGCACCCGCCTGGACACCGAAGATGCCGCCAGCGTCGCGGCCTTTCGCAGCAGTCACGGCGAGCTGCTGGAACGCCTGGCCAGCCTGGGCCGCGAGACCCGCGCCAACAGCGAACTGGCGGCGAAGATCCGCCACAAGTACCGCCTGAAAAACACCACCGGCCTGTCCCTCAACGCCCTGGTGGATTTCGATGAGCCGCTGGATATCCTCAGCCACCTGCTGGTGGGCTCCGAGGGCACCCTGGGTTTTATCAGCGCGGTGACCTACGACACGGTGGTCGACCACCCGCACAAGGCCTCGGCGCTGATCGTCTTCCCGGATGTGGAAACCTGCTGCAACGCGGTGACCGTGCTGAAAAACCAGCCGGTATCCGCCGTGGAACTGCTGGACCGCCGCAGCCTGCGCTCGGTGCAGGACAAACCCGGGATGCCGGCCTTCGTCCAGCAGCTGTCCGCCAATGCCTGTGCGCTGTTGATCGAATCCCGCGCCGCGTCTTCCGCGCTGCTGCAGGAACAACTGGCGCAGATCATGGCGTCCCTCGCCGCTTTCCCGGTGGAGAAGCAGGTCGATTTCACCGAAGACCCGAAGGAAAACGCCAAGCTCTGGGCGATCCGCAAGGACACCTTCCCCGCCGTCGGCGCGGTGCGCAAGACCGGCACCACGGTGATCATCGAAGACGTGACCTTCCCGGTGGAACAGCTGGCCATCGGCGTCAATCGCCTGATCGCGCTGTTCGACAAGCACAGCTATGACGAGGCGATCCTGTTCGGCCATGCGCTGGAGGGCAACCTGCATTTCGTCTTCACCCAGGGCTTCAACAGCGCCGAGGAAGTGGCGCGCTACCAGGCCTTCATGGATGACGTGGCGCAGCTGGTGGCCGTGGAGTTCGGTGGTTCGCTCAAGGCCGAGCACGGCACCGGACGCAATATGGCGCCCTTCGTCGAGCTGGAATGGGGCAGCGATGCCTACCAGTTGATGTGGCAACTCAAGCGCCTGCTCGACCCCAACGGCATCCTCAACCCGGACGTGGTGCTCAGCGAAGACCCGCAGATCCACCTCAAGCACCTCAAGCCGTTGCCAGCGGCCGACGAGATTGTGGATAAGTGCATCGAGTGTGGTTTCTGCGAACCGGTATGCCCGTCCAAGGGGCTGACCCTGAGCCCGCGCCAGCGCATCGTGATCTGGCGCGATATCCAGGCCCGCAAACGCGCCGGCGTCGACACCAGGGAACTGGAAGCGGCCTATCAATACCAGGGCATCGACACCTGCGCCGCCACCGGCCTGTGCGCCCAGCGCTGCCCGGTGGGCATCAACACCGGCGAACTGGTGAAAAAACTGCGCAGCCAGCACGCCAGCCACACCAAGGCGGCTGACTGGCTCGGTTCGCACTTCGCCACCACTTTGCAAGGCGCGCGTTTCACCCTGCATGTGGCCAACGGTGCGCGGATGCTGCTGGGGGCGCCACGCCTGGCCAGGGTTTCGGCGGCGCTGAGCAAACTGTCCAAGGGCCAGGTGCCGCAATGGACCAGCGCCATGCCCCAGCCGGAACGCGCCATTCGGTTCAGCCCGGCGCTCAGTGACCAGCGGCCACGGGTGGTCTATCTGGCCGCCTGTGTATCGCGGGTGATGGGCCCGGCGACCGGGGACAAGGAGCAAAGCTCGCTCTACGACAAGACCCGCGGCCTGCTGGAAAAAGCCGGCTACCAAGTGGTGATCCCGGACAACGTGGAGAACCTGTGCTGTGGCCAGCCGTTCGCCTCCAAGGGCTACGCGGAACAGGCCGAGCACAAGCGCCAGGAGCTGATCGGCGCCCTGCTCCACGCCAGCCGCGGCGGCCTCGACCCGATCTACTGCGACACCAGCCCCTGCACCCTGCGCCTGGTGCAGGACCTGGGCGACGTGCGCCTGGACCTGTACGACCCGGTGCGCTTCATCCGCACCCACCTGATGGACAAGCTCGAGTTCACCCCTCAGGAAGCGCCGGTCGCCGTGCACGTCACCTGCAGCACCCAGCACCTGGGCGAGAGCCAGGCGCTGATCGATCTGGCGCGGCGTTGCAGCAATAACGTGGTGATCCCGGAAGGCATCCATTGCTGCGGCTTCGCCGGCGACAAGGGCTTCACCACCCCGCAGCTCAACGCCCACGCCCTGCGCAGCCTCAAGGATGCGGTGCAGCACTGCAGCGAAGGCATCTCCACCAGCCGCACCTGTGAAATCGGCCTGAGCCAGCATGGCGGGATCGACTACCACGGACTGGTGTACCTGGTGGACCGGGTGACCCAGGCCCGGCAAGCCTGATCGACACCAAGTAAAAAGGGGCGTTTCGCCCCTTTTTTGCGCCCGCATGTTCAGTGGTCGCGATGCGAGCAGAAAAATAGAACCCTGCCGAACCACCACAGTCCACAGATCAAGCTCCCGAAAACGGCAGCTTCCTGAAATCTCGGCAGTTCGGGCTGATGGCCAGCAACGCCTGGCCCTTCGGTTCAAGGAGACGCATATGAAACGCTCTGTACTGTTAGGCCTGTTCGTCACCGCTTCGATCCTGGCTTCCCCCAGCTTCGCCGGGAACCAGGAAGACCTGTGCCAGGTGAACCTGCAAACCATCCGCGATGCACGGACCACCATCCAGGCCGCGGACCTGCAGGCCAATATCGACGCCACCGTGCAACAAGCCCAGGCGGCCCAGGCGAAAAACACCGAGGATGGCACCAAGGAATGCATCGCCCTGACCACCCGCGCGATCCAGACCATCCAGAACAGTACCAAGGGTGAAGGCGGCGGCTAACCGGCCCCGCCTTCGGGATGGCCTTGCGGGCCATTTTGGCGTAGACTGTACAGACCTGCTGGTAATGCACAGCAGGTTCGGGGCCGTTTAGGATTCGACGCCGGTTGCGAAACTTTAGGTGCATGCCGAGTTGGTAACAGAACTCGTAAATCCACTGTTGCAACTTCCTATAGTTGCCAATGACGAAACCTACGGGGAATACGCTCTCGCTGCGTAAGCGGCGCTAGCCTTCCTTCTGGTACCTTCGGGTCCAGCAATCATCAGGGGATGTCTGTAAACCCGAAATGATTGTCATACAGAACAGAATCGCCGTGCAGTACGTTGTGGACGAAGCGGCTAAAACTTACACAACTCGCCCAAAGCACCCTGCCCGTCGGGTCGCTGAGGGTTAACTCAATAGACACGGCTACGCATGTAGTACCGACAGCGGAGTACTGGCGGACGGGGGTTCAAATCCCCCCGGCTCCACCAATATCTAAACCCCAACCACTCCCGGTTGGGGTTTTTTCTTATGTGCTCCCGCCAGACCCGGCGAACAGGCGCGGAACGCTGAGTAGGTTTGTGGACTTCGACAGTCTGGCCTGCTACCTACCTTGGGCCTTATGGCGCTCTCTCCGGCCCATTCCTATCTCCTTCCTTTCCGCTGTAAACCGCCCGAAGTCCGCAAGGGTTACGCCTCATACCCATGTAAATCAACGAGTTGCATGTTGATCGATCAAGCGATTGTTTCCCAGAATTGGTAGAGCTGGACCACCTCGGTGGAGCTCTCGACCGGTAAGTCTGGCAAAGCCAAGGTCGGGCATACCAAGCAGTCCGCCCGCAAGACCACATTGGTTATCCCCAACGCATCCCAAGCAGTAGATCCCTAACCCTCCCCGCCCCCCATGCTGGGTTTCTTGTTTCTGGGAACGGGTATCCATGCCGCTGAATGAAGTTGGGCGATTGGTTGAGGCCTCGGCTGAACGCGGCGCCAAGCGTACCAGGCCGATGTCGGCCTGGATGGCGAAAGCGCAGCCGCTGACATCCGCGATGTTGTGCAGATTGCTGGAGGCCTTCAATACCGCCAAGCACACAGCCTGGCAGATCCTGTTTGGTGACCACCGGCTTCATCCTAGCCTTGGTCGCAAGCGCGCTGATCAAGCTGAAACTCTTTGCTGGAGAGTACTGACCTTACTCAGATCACTGCTGGGGGGGCCCCAGCAGCACTTTCCCAGCGCTCATCAAGCTGTTTCGCGACAACCAAGATCGCAAACACGAGCTCACCATCCTGGATCGGCAGATGGAGCAACAGTGTCTGGAGGAAATCCAGAGTGGGTATGGCCAGTTGGGAAAAAGCTTCCAAAACTTGTCCGTCGTCGGCAGGTAGAAGGGGTTGCATACGCCTCAGTACTTACTGCTGGTATGGAAATGGGGAGAGATATTCTATAGAGGAAGAGCGAATAGGGTGACGCCCCCTCCCCCGCAGGTTAAAATGACAAGTTTTGTCGATAAATGTAATCGCATCGTCATGATGCATGTTGTGGGGGCACAAGAATGGCGTTTTTCCCTGTATTTCTGTCTGTTGTGTATGTCGTACGCAACAAAGGCCACCAGCTAGATAGTATTGTTCAGGGCGCCTCTGCAAAATTGGCATCACTCGTTACCGATTACGAGCTGATCATCGTTGACAATGCATCTGATGATGAAAGTGTCAATATTCTAAAAAGCCTGACAGGGCAATCCGGCTATCCAAATTTGCAGGTCTATGCCCTTACCAAACAAGTTGATGGTGACACAGCTTCATGGGTGGGGCTTGAGAATGCGCTGGGTGATTTCGTCGCTGTAATTGATCCCCTGCTCGACGATATCGCTTTCTTGCCGGAAATGCTCGATAAAGCAGTTACGGGGGCTGATGTTGTTTTTGCAAGTAACGAGCAGAAGCCACGCCAAAGTTTTGCTTACCGAGCGGCGTACGCAGCCTTCAATTTCCTGTACAAGTCGTTCAATCGAATACATCTGGCCAAAGAGGCGCCCCAATACAGGCTACTGAGTAAGCGGGTCATTAACTTTATTCTCCAGCACCCCCAGCCAGCCGTAACTTATCGGCATCTGCCGGCTACTGGTGGCTTTGCACGCATCAACATGAAATACAGCGCCAAACCACTTGCAAAGAACACCAAAAAACTTGGAGAAAGTATTGATCTAGGAATGCGTATTCTCGTTTCAACGACACAAGCTCCAATGCGACTTGTGACATCACTGTCCCTATTTGGAGCCGCTGCTAACTTGCTTTACTCAATTTATGTTGTTGCAGTCGGGATTTTCAAAACTGACGTTGCGCCTGGCTGGGTCAGTATGTCATTGCAGCAATCAGGCATGTTTTTCCTGATCTCACTGGTGCTATTAGTGCTTGGCGAATACATATTGCATATGGCTAGCCTCAGCAATGAAGGTCCGATGTATCACGTTGGCCAAGAATTCACGAGCGCGCGCATGACCCGTCGGGAGAAGCTGAACATTGAGGATGCCTCGTCGTCGGCAACGAATGTCTCGCGCAATTCGGATCAGATTATTACATGACAGTGCAACGCGACACAGCAGATGCAGTCATCATTGGCGGTGGCTTCTACGGGTCTGCAATCGCGGTCTACCTCACCAAGACCCGTGGATTGCGCCGGGTGATCCTACTGGAGCAGGAATCGGAACTTCTGATTCGTGCTTCGTATAACAACCAAGCACGTGTACACAACGGATACCACTACCCCAGAAGCTTTACAACGGCCTTTCGTAGCCGAGTCAATTTGCCTCGCTTTGTCCGAGATTGGCCGCAAGCCATTAAACAGGATTTTGTAAAACTCTACGCCATTGCAAGACGTAACTCCAAAGTAACAGCCAAGCAATTTGAGCGTTTTTGCTATGAGATCGGAGCGACGATCAAGCCTGCAGAAGCTGGTTTAAAACGACTTTTTGAGCCTCGACTGATTGAAAATGTTTTTCTCGTCGAGGAGTATGCCTTCGACTCAAGGCGACTTGCCGAGTGGGCAGTTAAAGAACTTCAGGATGCAGGTGTCGAGGTTCATTATTTAACCCGCGCGACAGCAATTTCCCGTTCGCCAGCAGACAAGAGCTTGGCAGTAGCAATCCAATCGAAGTCAGGGGATGTCTCATCTATAACCTGTCGATACGTCTTCAATTGCACCTACAGCGGACTGAATCAGTTTTCAGGCGACTTCCCAGGTACGCAAACTGATCTCAAGCAGGAGGTTACTGAAATGGCTCTGATGCAAGCTCCCGACGTGCTCAAGGAAATCGGGGTCACGGTCATGGACGGGCCATTTTTCTCGATGATGCCGTTTCCTGCTCGTGGCCTGCACACGCTGTCGCATGTTCGCTACACGCCACACTTTAGCTGGAAGGACGAACAGGGGGTTGACCCCTACAAGAAGCTTGCCGAATACGATCGGGCTACGCGAGTTGACCGTATGGTCCGAGACATAGGCAGGTACCTGCCCTCCGTACTGGATGCCAAGTATGTCGACTCGCTATTCGAGGTGAAAACCGTTCTGGTCAAGAACGAAGGGGATGACGGTCGCCCGATTCTCTTCGAAAAACATGCGAAACTGCCTGGCTGCTATTCGGTGCTGGGCGGAAAGATAGACAATATTTACGATGTTCTTGAAAAACTCGAAACAGAAGAGTTCAAGAGCTCGCTGGAGTGATGATGGATAACGCGCTGATTGGATTCTCTGGTTTTGTCGGAAGCACACTTCTTAAACAGGCACATTTTTCTGCGCTTTACCGTTCGACCAATATTCATGAAATCGAGAATCGTGAATTCGATGTGGTGGTATGCGCGGGGGCGTCTGCTCAAAAGTGGATTGCCAATCGTGAGCCCGTAGATGATCGAAAAAAAATTAATTCACTGATCAATCACCTTCGAACGGTAAAGTGCAAAACATTCATATTAATCAGCACCGTCGATGTCTTCAAGAATCCAATTGGTGTTGATGAGTCTACGCCGGTTGAGGAGTCAGACTTGCATCCCTATGGACTCCATCGTCGACTGCTCGAAAAGTTTGTAGAACAGCACTTCCCACACTACCTGATCGTTCGCTTACCGGGTTTGGTTGGTCCTGGTTTACGCAAGAACGTGATTTTTGACTTTCTTAATCACAACAATCTTCACGCGATTGAAAGCAGAGGGGTTTTCCAGTTTTACCCTATGGTCAATCTTTGGTACGACATCCGGACGGCGCTGGAAGCTGGTTTATCGTTGGTACACCTGACTGCCGAACCGATCAGCGTAGAGGATGTTTCTCTGAAGGGCTTCGGGAAGCCGTTCATTCAATCACTTTCGAATACGCCTGCTCGTTATGATATGCAAACGCGGTATGCCGAGATGTTCAGTTCAGTCGGTCGGCATCAGTACGCTGCGCGTGAAACGATCCAGGCGATTCGAACCTACGCCCAATCGGAACCCGTTACCCTAAAGGGTAAAAGTGGGGCAGCATCGTGAGGCTTGCGATATCAAACATTGCCTGGGATGTTTCTGAAGATGGGGCTGTCGCAAAACTCCTGGGTAAATTCGGCATTGATGCGATTGATGTTGCGCCTGGTAAATACTTCCCCGATCCGGCCAATGCCAAGGATGAAGGCATTGCAAACGTCAAGCGATGGTGGGCTGATCACGGCATCGAGATCACCGGCATGCAAGCCTTGCTGTTTGGCACGACAGGGTTGAATGTATTTGGTGAGAAAAATAGCCAGCAAGCGATGCTAGAGCATCTGCGAGCGGTATGCCGCATTGGTGCGGGCCTTGGTGCGCCCCGATTGGTATTTGGCTCCCCCAGAAATCGCGACCGCTCCGGCATAAGCGACGCCCAGGCACTAGAGTTGGCGGTTAGTTTTTTTCGACGTCTTGGTGATGCTGCTCAGGAGCATGGCGTCATCGTGTGCCTGGAGCCTAATCCAACCCGATACGGCGCTAACTTCATGACGAACAGTGCAGAGACAGCCCTTGTCGTAAACGCGGTTGATCACAGCGCCATCCGGATGCAGTTTGACACTGGGGCCTTAACGATCAATGGAGAATCTCCCGAAGCTGTGCTGGAGAGTGGCGCCGGATTGATAGGGCATGTCCATGCGAGTGAGCCGGATCTGATGCCACTGGGCGACAGTGGAACTGATCATCGGCTGATGCACAAAGCGCTGATGCAACACCTTCCAGAGCACGTGGTGTCGATAGAGATGGTGGCCACAAAAGAAGAACCTCACCCCCACTCGATTGAACGCGCGTTGTCATGCGCTGTTGACTGCTATCGGACAGCACAAGGGGTTGCCAAATGAAATGGTTAATCTTGGTGCTAGGTATCGCCGCGAACGCCTCTGCAAGTGTATTGGTCAAGATGGCCATGATGCCCCCCAGGAAATTCCCCTCCTTGACAGATCCACTGGCGGCCTTGAACAACTGGCCCTTCTGGCTGGGCTTAGGCTTATACGGTGGTGCGTTCCTGCTGTACGCCGCTGCACTGGCAAGGTTGCCATTGAATGTTGCCCACCCGGTACTGACTTCTGGGGCGGTCGCGACAGTCGCACTTTTTTCCGTTTTGATCTTCCGTGAACCATTTCACTGGACGACAGGTGCCGGCATCCTACTCGTGATTGCGGGCGTGGCACTTATCACTGCTCGGGTTGCATAACCAAATGAATACGACTAAAGACATTTCTCCGAAAGACCGGGCAGAGTGGCAAGTGCCCGCCATGGAGGTACCGTTGTGGTTGGGCAAGCAACATCCTTACTGCGTTGTGATCCCCGTGATCAACGAAGGCGAGCGAATAAAGAGCTTACTTAAACGGATGGAGGCCAACCAGATTCCTGCGATTGCAGACATCATCATTGTCGATGGTGGCAGCACAGATGACTCTTTAGAGCTGAATGCACTTAGGAAAGTAAGAGTCAGAGGGCTTGTGCTCAAAAAAGGCCCGGGAAAGCTGAGCGCCCAGCTTAGATGTGCCTATGCATTTGCCCTCGATCAAGGATACGAAGGCATAGTCACCATCGATGGAAACGATAAGGATGACCCTGAAGCGATACCGCGATTCATTGATGCACTAAAAGAGGGGAGTGATTTCGTTCAGGCTTCGCGCTTTAAGCCTGGGGGTGCATCAGAAAATACGCCTAAGCTTCGTGAGTTTGCGATTAAATATATTCATGCGCCAATGTTGAGATTGGCTTCCGGATTTAAGTGGACCGATACGACCCAAGGCTTTCGTGGTTACAGTCGGCGAATTTTACTTGATCCGCGCGTTGCCCCATTTCGCAATATTTTTTCTTCATATGAGTTGCTTGCATATCTTTCCTATAGAATTCCGAAACTTCAATATAGATGCGAAGAATTGCCAACAAAAAGAGCATATCCCGTAGGGGATGCTCCCACAAAAATAACAAAATTTAAAGGCAACTTTTCAGTGATAATGGCCTTAATTAATTCATGTCTTGGCTTTTTTAATCCAAATAGGATTGAAAATAAAGCGATGGCCGGCTCTATATTTTTGGTTCTGATGGCTGCTATTTTTTCCTGGCATGTCATAAAAATATCGTTCTCTGAAGGCTCCAGCGAATACCCTAGTTACGGCAAACAACCGGACTCTATTTACTCTTATCTTCAGGAGCTAAATCCTGTCGTCGCCAAACTCCCAAGGTCCGGAATTATCTGCTACATCGGTACCGCCCAAGCTGGCGAATCACCAAGAAAATACTATTTATGGACGCTGTATGCTCTTGCGCCAAGAATACTGATTCCATGGGGAAAAAGAGTTTTAGAAGAAGGTGTTGGATTGCGTACGGTAGCGCCATCGTTACTTTGGACAGGTGCTTTCAATGAAAACACTTGCTCCTATGTTCTACTGCATCGTATTGATAAGCAGGGGTCACCCTTTGTAAATCCAAAATACATTCACACTGAAGAAATCATATCGGGCGGCATCTCAATGAGCCTATATAAAAGGGTTGACTGATGGAATACTTTTTTTCCGTTGCAATCTTGTTAATCAACTTTGTTGTCGGGCTAGCTATTTTTATTTGTTTTTTGGGGAGAGAGGCATCCAAATTAAATTTTGGTTACGTTCTCAGTTTGTCTTATGGGTTAGGCCTTGGGGCATTATCATGTATTCATTTTTTTTGGCTAGTGCTTGGGCTTGATGGCAGTTTTAGGTGGATAATAGATATCGTTGGGTTATTTGCTGCGTTCCTGATTATAAAAAAATCTCATTTCCTCGATGACTTGGCTTTGTCGAGAAAAGTTACTGTACCCTCTGGCTTGTGGAATAAGGTAAGCACGTACTGGGCTCTTGTAATTGCGTTGATTGCTGTGTTTTATGCTTTAAAGGTTTCATTTAATTTGCCATACGGTACAGCTGATGCGGTGACTAATTGGTATCCAAAGGCGCGGTTTATTTTTTTCTCGGATAATGGTGATTGGGTGAATATGTTTTCGGAGCACTTTCCGAAATGGATGCACGCTGACTACCCCTTGCTTTTGCCAATGTCGCTGGTTCGCGGGTGGACTTACTTCGGGCATGCCTCTTATATCTATGCGGTAATTTTGCATGCAAGCATGTTTGCAGCAGCGACAGGATTAATTTACTTTACTCTTTTAAGTGAGTGCAATCGGAATATTGCTCTTTTGGGAATGCTTGCTTTTGTAGCAATGCCAAATGTTTATTTTATTCTCAGCCTTCAATATGCCGACATTTTTCTTCTCTACTTTCTGACGGCAGCGATGTCTTTAATATGTATTAAAGGTTTTTCCCCACTACAGCATCGGAGAAGTATTTTAATTGCCGGGCTTATTTGTGGGTTTGCGGCTTGGACTAAGAACGAAGGGTGGCTTATTTCGGCCTGCATTCTTTCCTCCATTGTTTTTATCCGTATTTTTATACAGCGAGATTTTCGTGACTTACTCTCCCTCATAGCTATTTCGGCCTTGGGATTGTCTATTCCTCTGCTTTATAAATTACTATACGCGACATCTAACGACATTGTTAATTCGTCCATATTTTCTGCGGCGAACTTATTTTTCACTAGCGAAAGGCTTATGCTTTTGCTGTTAAAGCTTAAGTCTGTGGCCGTTGATTCAAGTCTATGGTACTTCACCCCTTTTATTATTTTTATTTCATTTTCTTTATCAGCCATTCGCTGCTTTTACGGTGCACGTGTGAGGCTGGGGCTTGCCTTACCAATTGTCGGGATCGTCGCCGGGTATATGGTTGCACTTTTGATTGTGCCGATAGATTATGATTACGAATGGTTTCTTCAGTTCTCTTTGCATCGCATATTATTTCAAATCTATCCATGCTTAATAATTCTTGCTTTTTGTTTTTCTGGTTCAATTGAAAATATAGACGTCAATAATTCAAGGGGCTTAGGATGCAGTAGGGCATGACTTTCGCACTGGCTTGCAAGAGTTGGAAAATGCTGTTCTTCGTACGTTCATGCGACTGTTGTGGTGGGCGAGAGCCCAACCAATAAGTAAGTTATATATCAGGTACTTAGCGAGTATTGCAAATGACCGCTGCAACGGCCGCATAATGGTCGCCACTAACTCTCTCCTGCCGCACCCGATGTGGATAGCGCAGCGGGAGGGCCAGGGCCATAGTGGTTGGACGATGATTGCGTGAGTAGATGGACAGTGGATGCCCGGGGTACCCAGCCTTGCTTATCGACACGGAAGCTCCTCTGGACGTGTTACATGAAAACGCGGCCTATCGCATCCGTTGCGCCACCCAACTGCTAGAGCAACTGGCGACAGACAACACTCTGCAAAGCAATGCCGTCACCGTGAGCGAACTGGCACAGCTGTTAGTGATCCCCCTGCGTGACGGTTGTGACTTGCTGGATATCATCGGGCGACGTTTACAAGCCGAGGTTCTCTCGGCGTGAGTAAATAGGGCGGCTTCCGAGCCGCCCGCTTTCATCAAGACAGCCCCCATTTTCTCCCCCAAACACCTATCGCCCTCAAAAAAGCACCTGCAAATCCACCCCCTCCGCCATCGCCTTATTACCCACATCCCCCGGATGCAAGTGATCACCCGAATCCATAAGCGGCAACAACCGGGTTGGATGCCGCGGATCGCGGGTCATCTGGTCGAAGTCGATCACCGCGTCGAATGCCTGCCCGGTGCGTATCCATTGGTTGAGCGCCTGGCGCAGTTGTTCCTTCGGGGCGCTGTGATAGTGCTCGATGATGCTGCCTTCCAGGGCGCCTTCGAAGGGCAGCAGTGTGGTGCCGATGATGCGGAGGTTGTGGCTATGGGCCTGGTCGATCAGTTGTCGATAGCCGGCGATCAGTTTGTCCAGCGACGGCAAGGGTACGTTCGGTGCGAAGGCGGTGCCGGGCCAGCTGATGTCGTTGATCCCCAGCATCAGCACCACGCTTTTCACTCCGGGTTTGCTCAGCACGTCGCGCTCGAAACGTGCCAGTGCACTGGCGCCCATGCCATCTTCGAGCAGGCGCGCGCCGGATATGCCGCCGTTGAGCACGGCGACGTTCTTGGCGGCCAGGCGCTGGGCGAGGAAGTCGGGCCAGCGTCGGTTGCTGTCCAGGGTCGAGCCGTTGCCGTCGGTGATGGAGTCGCCGAGTACCACCAGAGCACGGCTGTCGAGCGGGGCGTCCACCAGGATGTCGCTGAGGAACAGCCGCGCCTCCACCTGTTCCTTGCCTTCCAGCCGCTGCGCATCGATCTGGTTGCCCGGGGCGATAAACGCGGTTTGCTTGCCGTCCCAATGGAAGGTCGCCAAGGGCGTGCGCTGTGGCAGATACAGCGAGACCACTAGATCGCCAAGGGCCGGCACCACCAGTGCTGCCGGGTCACTGGTCCGGGTTTCACCCGGCGCGATGCTGACCTGTTCTTCGCCGCCGAACTTCAGGACCTGACTGGCGCCCTCCGGGGCGGCGACCCGCGCCGCGCCAATCAGCAACGGTTGCTTGCCGTATTCGTTGGAAATCACCACCCGTACCTGGCTACCACCAACACTGACACGCAGCTTCTGGTGAATAGTGCTGTCGGCCAGGGCCTCGGGAATCCGCGTGGGCAGCGGCAACTCGTGGCCCCAGGTCGGTTGCGGGCTGGCCATCCAGGTGGTGAGCCAGTTGTCCTGGGCCAGGGCAGGACCTGCGGCCAGCAGGGCCGTGACGATCAGCGGCAGGGAAAATCGCGCGTGCAGGGCTTTCATCCGGGTAGCTCCTTGAGGCAGTAAGGCTGAGGCGAGCCAGATTGCTCCATTCGAAATAACCATGGTAGAAGGCATAACCTCATACAAACCATTCCGATATCGAATACCCATGGACAGCCTCAAAGCAATGCACTGCTTCGTCCGCGCCGTCGAGCTAGGCAGCCTGTCATCGGCCGCCCGCGAGCTGGGCAGCACGCAGCCCACTGTCAGCAAGCTGGTGGCGGCCCTGGAACAGCAGTTGGGTACCCGCCTGCTCACCCGCGGCACCAGTGGGCTGACGCCCACCGAACAGGGCAAGCGCTTCTACGAGCGGGCGAAAGCCGTGCTGGAGGAATACAGCGAAGCGGTGGCCGAGGTACGCGGCCTGACCGAGCGCCCCGAGGGCGTGCTGCGGGTCAATGTGCCGGTAAGCCTGGGGGTGTTGCACCTGAATGCGTTGCTGCTGGCGTTCATGGCGCAATACCCGGAGATCGAGGTGGAGCTGATCCTCAATGATCGCTTCGTCGACCTCACCGAGGAGAACGTCGACCTGGCCCTGCGCCTGGGCGGTGACTTGCCGCCAAACGCCATCGCCCGGCGCGTCGCGACGTCGCCGCGCTACCTGGTAGCCGCGCCGGAATACCTGCGCCAGCATGCGCCCTTGAACAGCCCGGCCGACCTGGGCGCGCACAACTTCCTGCGCTTCGCCTGGTTGAGTTCGGGCGACCGCCTGGAGCTGAGCGGCCCTAGCGGTGAGAAGGTCAGCATCACCACCCAAGGGCGCTACCGGACCAACAGCTCATTGGCCATCCGCGACGGCGTGCTGCAAGGCGCCGGACTGTGCATCACCCCGGCCTGGCTGGTCAGCGACCTGCTGGGCAGCGGGCAACTGGTGCGGGTTCTGCCCGACTGGAGCGGGCCGCCCAACGAAGCCTTCCTGATCTACCCCGAGCGCCGCTACCGGCCCCTGCGCGTGCGCTTGCTCATGGAGTACCTGGCCGAACGGATACCGCAGCTACCCGGCTTCATTGCCTGACCCGATAAACATCGATGCCTGCCCCGGACACGATCAATGGCCATTACGATCCCCTTTTGGCCAACCCCGTGCTGTGAATCCCAGGGGCCGTCGGCAAGAATCGAACCCGGACCGCTGACTCAGTGACCCAGGCTGTCACCAGAACCGCCCTTGTGAACCTTGACCCTCTTTGTCCTTTGCCCTTTTAAAGGACCGCCTGCCGCGTACAGAACATAAAAACCATTCGCCACGCTGGGGAAAAAATTCATGGCCACGATGAAAACCATACTGAGTGCCACCGTTTGTGGGCTGTCGCTGCTGGCCGGCGCGGCGCAGGCCGAGCAGCGTGAGCTGCGGGTGTACAACTGGGCCGACTACATCCTGCCATCGGTGCCCAAGGACTTCGCCAAGAACAGCGGCATCAAGGTCACCTGGGACACCTTCGATACCAACGAATCCCTCGAGGCCAAGCTGCTGACCGGTAACTCGGGTTACGACCTGGTGGTGCCGTCGAACCAGTTCCTCGACACCCAGATCAAGGCCGGGGTGTTCCAGAAGCTCGACAAGTCCAAGCTGCCCAACTGGAAGCACCAGGACCCCGAGCTGCTCAAGCTGCTGGACAGCAACGACCCCGGCAACCAGTACGGCGTGCCCTACATGTACGGCACAGTGCTGATCGGCTTCAACCCGGCCAAGGTCAAGGCGGCGCTGGGCGACAACGCACCGGTGGACAGCTGGGACCTGGTGTTCAAGCCGGAGAACATGGAAAAGCTCAAATCCTGCGGCGTGGCCATGCTCGACTCGCCGTCGGAAATCCTGCCATTGGCCCTGCATTACCTGGGGCTGGACCCCAACAGCCAGAACCCGCAGGACTATGAAAAAGCCAAGGAGCTGATGCTGAAAATCCGCCCCTACGTCACCTACTTCAACTCGGCCAAATACATGACCGATATCGCCAACGGCGACATCTGCGTGGCCATCGGTTACTCCGGCAGCTTCTACCAGTTCGGCAATCGCGCCAAAGAGGCCGGCAACGGCGTGGTGGTGGACTGGCGCCTGCCCAAGGAAGGCGCGCCGATCTGGTTCGACACCTTCGCCATTCCCAAGAGCGCGAAGAATGTCGCCGAGGCCCATGAATTCCTCAACACCCTGCTGGACCCGAAAGTCATCGCGCCCATCAGTGACTTCCTCGGCTACCCCAATGCCAACAAGGATTCGATTCCTCTGATCAACAAGGAGATCACCGGCAATACCGACCTGACGCCAACCCCCGAAGCCTTGAAGAAACTCTATGTGGTGCAGCCGCTGCCGCAAAAGCTGGAGCGCGTGCGCACCCGGGTCTGGACCAGCATCAAGTCGGATAAATGATCCCCCTCGGGCAGCCCCGCCCTGGGGCTGCCTGATCTTCACTTCAGCTCGAACAGCAGGCAGGGATTGCCGTTCAAGCGCCCTTCGAACACCGGGGTCGCCTGCTCCAACGCAGTCCCCGCCAATAACGCCCGATCCTTGCGCGCCAGGATCACCCAGGCCGGACGCGGCAACGAGGCCAGCGGCGCCAGATCGTCCTTGCCGATAAACCGCGGCTGTTCGTCGTGGTCCAGGTTCATCATGTAGCGCACCGCCCAGGTGTCCTTGCCCAGGTTGAGAAACACCAGGGTTCCGCGGTCCTCCCCACGCAGTTGCTCGACCTGCCCGACAAAACCCCGGGTATCGAATTGCAGGTCCTTGGCCGGCTCGATCACCTTCACCAGCAGCCACCACTGCGCCGCCAGGGCCAGCAGGCTGAGCAGCACCAGGCGCCGCCCCGGCGAGTCGCGAGTGGTTCGCCAGCAGTACAGCGCCAGCCCCTGCAAACCGAGAAAGACCGCGATCATCAGCGGCAATGACAGCGTCGGCCAATAACCGTGCTTCTGCCAGCTGTGCCGGCAGACCAGCAGCACCACGACACACAGCCCCGGCAACAGGGCGACCAGGCCGAAATAAAACCGCCGCGCCCCAACCAGCCAGCGCTGCGGCTTGAGCAGGCCGTAAGCCGCGACCGTCGCGAACATCGGCACCATGGGCAGGATGTAATAAGCGCGCTTGAAGTGCGGCACCGACAAGCCGAGCAGGATCATCAGTCCGCAGGCGCCCAGGCGCACCAGCAATTGCACCTGATCGTCCGTGTGCCGCGTGGACCATTGCCGGCGCAGGACGAACAGGGTCGCCAGCGCCAGCGGCACCACCGGGAAATAACGGTACAGGCTGAGCTGAAAGTAGAAATACAACGGCTCGCCGCTCTCATCGAGGCGCCCGCCCACCTGCATCTGGTAGACCTGCCGGGCGAAGGCTTCGCCGCCACTGAAGTGCGCCAGTTGCATCAGCGACCACCAGCAGGCGGCCAGCAGGAGCAGGCCGATCACCCCGTGGACGATCACCTTTCTCGCCAGCCGCCAGGCGTCGTCCCGGGAGCGGTAACGACCGAGCGCCCAGTAGGTGCAGGCCACGCCGCAGACCTCGATCAGCCCCAGGGGGCCGCGGATGGCGAAGGCAATGACGAACAATGGAAAAATCGCGTATTGGCGCAGGCGCGAGCCCAGTTGCTCGCCGCTGTGCAGCAGGTAAAAACAGCCCAGGCACAGCAGCGAGACCATCTGGTCCAGGCACACCGAACGCGACTTCTCCAGCCACTGGGTGGTCAGCGCCGTCAGCAGCACCGCCAGCAATGCCCAGGTACGGTCGAACGGCGCCAGCAGGCGGTACAGCAACGCCAGCACCCCGGCCGAGGCCAGCGCCGTGGGCAGGATATTGGCCAATTGGTTAGGCGCACCGAACAGCTGGGCAAAGCCATAGCTGAACCAGGTGGCGGTACCCGGATAGTCCGGGTACGGCTCGCCGTAGGTGGTGGGAAACAGGCTGGCGCCGTGGCGGAACATCTCCTGCAAAAACAACCACCAGCGCCCGTCGAAACCTTGCGCTGGCTGGTCCCAGATGCCGAACGTGAACAACAGCAGGGCCAGCAGAAAGACGCCCAACATCTCGATGCGAATGCGGTGGTGGTCCATGGATGATCCGTCAGAGGGTGCGTGCCCGAAGGCTTGGGCATGCCGGCTGCCATGTTGCAGCCGCAGGCCCTGAACCATCCCTGAACAGGCCGCAAAAAAATCCCGGCCCGTCCATCAGCAGTCACTCAAGAAGACAGACTGGCGCGCTCAGCCCTCCTGTCGAAGAAACGGCAGCAGATGAGCAATAAAGGCCTCGGGCGCCTCCTCGGTGATGAAGTGACCACACCCCGGCACTATCGCCCCCTGAAGATTCAGCGCATTGCCCTGCATCGTCAGCAGCGGCGCATCGTGGGTGGCATGTTCGGCGCCAATCGCCAGGACCGGCATTTCCAACGGACGGCTGGCACGCTCGCGGTTCTGCCGGATGCTCTCGGGGATGGCCCGGTAATAGGCGAACCCACCCCGCAGCCCGCCGGGTACCGAATAGGCTTTGACATAGGTCTCGACCGCGACCCGCTCCTGGTGCACCGACCACTTTTCGAACATGTAGGCCAGGTACTGCGCCTCGCGCCCAGCGATCAGCATCTCCGGCAGGTCCTGCAACTGGTTGAACATGAAGTGCCAGAGAAAGATGTTCTGCCCGGGCGGTGCGAAGATCGCCGGCGCCTCGGCCAGGCCGGGAATCACCGCTTCCGTCAGGGCCAGTTTCTCCACCGCCTGCGGGTAGTCGCTTGCCAAGGCGTAGGCCACCCACATGCCGACATCGTGCCCCACCACCGAGTACTGGCTGTAACCCAGCGCCAGCATCAGGGCCTGCAGGCGAGACGCCGTGCTGCCGGTGTCGTAGCCCTGCTCGGGGCGATCGGACAAGCCCATGCCGGGCAGGTCGACCGCGATCGCCCGATACCCCTGCCCGGCCAGCGCCTGCATGACGTGGCGCCAGGTGAACCAGGTCTGCGGCCACCCGGGGATCAACAGCACAGGCCGGCCCTGGCCCTCGCTGACATAGTGAATGCGCCCGCCGTCCACCTGTACGTAGCCATGGTGGTAGTCACGCCCGGCAAAAGCCTGCTGTTCGAAAAGATCCATGGTCAGCGTCCTTAATGAGAGGGCTGGGCAATGCCCAGCAGTCGGTTGATCTGCGCCTGGTCCACCGGCGCGCCGGCGAAGTCGTCGAAGACTTTGTCCGTCACCTGGATGATGTGCTGGTTGATAAAGGCCACGCCTTCGCGCGCGCCCTGCGCCTGGTCTTTCAGGCAGCACTCCCATTCCAGGGTCGCCCAGCCGGCATAGTCATACAGCGCCAGCTTGGAAAAGATCCCCTTGAAATCCACCTGCCCGTCGCCCAGCGAACGGAACCGCCCGGCCCGGTCGGCCCAGGGCTGATAACCGCCGTAGATGCCCTGGCGGCCGGTGGGATTGAACTCGGCGTCCTTCACATGAAACATGCGAATGAACTCGTGGTAGATATCCAGGTAGTCCAGGTAATTGAGCTGCTGCAGGACAAAATGGCTGGGGTCGAAGAGCATCTTGCAGCGCGGGTGGTTGCCGACCCGCTGCAGGAACATCTCGAAGGTCACGCCGTCATGCAGGTCCTCGCCCGGGTGGATCTCGTAGCACAGGTTCACCCCCTGCTCGTCACAGGCGTCGAGAATCGGCAGCCAGCGCTTGGCCAACTCATTGAACGCCGAGTCGACCAGGCCTTCCGGGCGCTGTGGAAAGGGAAAGAAATAGGGCCAGGCGAACGAGCCGGAAAAGGTCCCCATATCACTGAGGCCCAACCGACGCGACGCCTTGGCCGACAGCTTCAGCTGTTCGAGGGCCCACTGGGTCTTGGCGCCACTGTCGCCTCGCAGGGCCGGAGGGGCGAAGCCGTCGCACAGGGAATCGTAGGCGGGATGCACGGCCACCAACTGGCCGAACAGATGGGTGGTCAGTTCGCTGATCACCAGGCCATGTTCGGCCAGGGTGCCGCTGACCTCATCGCAATAATCCTGGCTGCTGGCCGCCAGGCGCACATCGAACAGGCGCTCATCCCAGGCCGGTACTTGCAGCGCCTTGAACCCCAGCCCCGCCGCCCAGGCGGCAATCGCGGGCAAGGTGTTGAATGGCGCTGCCGCGTCACTGAATTGAGCCAGGTGCAGGCTCGGTCCCTTGAGGGTTTTCATCGTTTACGCCCTATTGTTTGTCGGTCGACAAACAATAGGGCGCCCCTCGACACGCCGTCAATACGACGGCTTGATTTTTTTGTCGATCGACCAATAATTGGCAGCACTCCCTTTGCATCGAGAACTGGACATGGCTGGCAGACCCCGCGAATTCGACCGAAAACAGGCCCTTTACAAGGCGCGTGATGTGTTCTGGCAGCGCGGCTTCGAGGCCACGTCCATGTCCGACCTGGTGGACGCGCTGGGCATCGCCTCGGCGCGCATCTATGCGGCCTTCGGCTCCAAGGAAGCGCTGTTTCGCGAAGCCATCGAAGTCTACGAATCAGGCGATGGCGCCTTTGCCGATGCCGCCCTGGGCGACGACATCAGTGCCCGCGACGCCATCGAGCGCATGCTCAGGGAAGCCGTCGAGCTCTACACCCAGCCCGACCGGCCACAGGGCTGCATGGTGGTGTCCTCCGCCACCAACTGCTCGGCGGACAACGACGGCATCAGAGAATGGCTGGCCGAACATCGCCGCGACAGGACCCGCTCCATCATTGAGCGCCTGGAACAGGCCGTGCGCACTGGCGAGTTGCCCAAGCGCACCGACGTGATGTCCCTCGGGGACTGCTATGCCACGGTGCTGCATGGGCTGTCGGTGCAGGCCCGGGACGGCATCGGCAAGTCGCGCCTGCTGGCGATGATTCCCATGGCCATGGCGGCCTTCGATGCACAAACCGAAGCGTCCAAATAGCCCTCAGCGAACCGCCAACCGCGGATAAAAAAACGGCCCGGCGGGATCATCGCCAGGCCGCATTCGAGTCGTTGCGCGAGTTACAGAAAGACCGCCGAGAGCATGCCCAGCGCACCCAGGCAACAGCCGATCAGGGTGCCGCGTCCCGGCAACTCACGGAACACCGACCAGATCACCAGCGGTTCGAGCAGCAACAGCGAGGTCACCGACACCACCGTGATCATCCAGATATCGCCGACCGCCAGGTACCCCAGCCAATAGGCGCCAATCAGGCAGATACCGGCGAAACACATGATCAGTACGGGCAACGCCAGGTCCGGCCATGACGTGTTGCCCGTATGCGCCAGGCGGGCGGCGACCACTTCGCTGTAGATCGCGCAGAACTCGCCCAGCACCATCAGCCCTACAGCAGAAACTCCGAGTAATTCTTTGGACATATGACAAACCCCTTGGTATTGAGAGCCAGATTTTTCAGCTCCCAGGCAGCAATGGCTCCGCTGACGGAGCCGCCATGACCATGCCGAGGGGTTTGCTCTAATTCAGTGACCGTAAGGAACCTGAACATGTCCATCTCCTGAGTGGTAGGTAGTACGGGCGCCCGCGAACGCCATGGGCGATTGCGGGCCGCTCTCTGTATAGGGTATTTCCGGGGCGGTCGACACGCGTTTTTTTGTAGTGCATTTGTGTGTTGTCGCGATGACACCCCGGCAAGCCTTTGTCCTCCTTATTTCGAGATGCATCCATGGCCCTCCTTGAACTCCACAGCGCCCACCTCGACCTGGTGGTGCTGGCCCCGGCCCAGGCCGAACTCGAAAGCGCCTACCACCTGGATAACCAACAGCACCTGGCGCCCTGGTCGCCGTTGCGTCCCGCCGACTACTACAGCCCGGAACAGGTGCGCCTGCGCCTGGAACAGCAGGCGGTCGCCTATAGCTTCGGCAATGCCGTGCATTTCGCCCTGCTGGAAAAGGCCAGCGGCCAAATGGTCGGCACATGCAATTTCACCGGGATCATGCGCGGGGCATTCCAGGCCTGTTACCTGGGTTATTCCCTTGCCGCTGCCCATCAGGGCCGGGGGTTGATGCACGAGGCGCTACAGACCGCCATCGGCCACATGTTCGACGAGTTGAAGCTGCACCGGATCATGGCCAACTACATCCCCGACAACCAGCGCAGCGCCGCGCTGCTGGAACGCCTGGGGTTCGAGCGTGAAGGTTATGCCAGGGCCTACCTGCAGATCGCCGGGCGCTGGCAGGATCATGTGCTCACCGCCCGGGTCAACGACGCCCTGGTTTGACTGGCGCTACTCGGCCCGGAAGTTCCAGACGATCTCCACCACCCGTACGGCCAGGACCAGGTACAGCAAAAACAGTGCGACCTGCAGCACCCGGTGATAAGGCAGCTTGGCCAGCCGGCGCAGGCCGTCGCTGACATTCAGCAGCATCAACAGCGCCGACACCGCGATCAGCCCCCAGCCGGTCAGGCTGGAGCCGAACAGGCCCATGAACACATGTTGCTCGCTGTGCAGCGCATTGGTCCCGGCGGCGAACAGCAAGGCGCAGACCAGCAGGTTCTTGAAGTTGTCGAAGACGCGCGTATTCAGGTCGCCGTCCAGCAGATCCAGATACTTTCGCCACAGTTTGCGCATGTTCAAGGCACCTGTTCAGCCGCAGGAAAAAAGCCCGGAGCGGTGCCAAGAGTCAGAAGGCCCGCCGGGCGCCCCTTCCAGCGTAGTGACGATTGCCGCAACCTGCTCGTGCGCGCTCAACGTCCGTGGTGCACCCCGTTCAGCCTGGAAAACAGGCAGGGGGCTTGCCCTGCAATCCGATCCCTCGCTCGTTCACGATTTGTTAAGAATCGCCTCCGTATACTCGGAGCGCCTGATCCTCCCCCGGCGCAACCTCTTCGGCAGTCCCCCCATGTCGCGACCCGCACCGCTGTTGCTTCTGCTTGCCGCCCTGCTGTTCTTCTTCGCCCTGGGCAACCACCAGTTGCAAGGCTCCACCGAAGCCCGGGTGGCCGGGATCGCCATGCAAATGCACCTGGACAATGACTGGGTGACGCCGCGCCTGTTTGGCCAGCCCTTCCTGGAAAAACCGCCGCTGAGCCTGTGGCTCGACGCCAGCGCCATCCGCGTGTTCGGTGGCACGCCGTGGGCGGTGCGCCTGGCCTCGGCCTTCGCCGGGCTGTTCAGCGTCATGCTGCTGTACGCCATGCTGCGCCGCTTCGGCCGCCCGACAGCGGTGGCCTGGGTGGCCGGCGCCATGCTGGCGACCATGGCCAGTTACTGGAGTAACGTGCGCGGGGTCGGTGAAGACGCCCTGCTCAGCCTCGGCGTGACCCTGGCGCTGCTGGCGTTTTTCCAGACGCAACAGCGCCAGGCCGAACGCCAGCCGGCCACCCTGAGCTGGCTGCTGTTCGCCCTCGGCATCGCCATCGCCACCCTGAGCAAGGGCGTGCTGGGCCTGGCGATGCCGGGCGTGGTGATCTTCGCCTACCTGCTGGCCGACAGCCTGATCGAAAAACGCTTCGCCCTCGGCCACTGGCTCAAGCCCGGCCTGCTCACCGTCCTCGGCCTGGTGCCGCTGCTGATCTGGCTCTACCTGTTGTACCAGCGTGGTGGCCTGCAGGCCCTGGGCGAAGTGCTGTGGACCAACAGCGTCGGGCGTTTCGATGGCTCCTTTGAAGAGGCCGGGCATTACGAACCCTTCTATTACTACCTGGCCAAACTGCCGCAAGCCTTCCTGCCGTGGAACATTCTGGTCTACCTGGGCCTGTGGCACTTTCGCAAAAGCCTGGTGAAAAACCGCTACCTGCTGTTTTTCAGCCTGTGGCTGCTGGCCCAGTTCACCCTGCTGTGCCTGGCGTCGAGCAAACGCACCGTGTACCTGATGTCGCTGACCCCGGCCGCGGCGGTGCTGGCCACCGAGTACGCGGCAGTGCTGTACGAACGCCTGCGCCTGCGCGCCGCCGGTGAGGGTTTCTTGGGTGCCGTGGGGCGCCAGCGCCGAGGCCTGGCCATTGGCGTGCTGACGCTGGTGGTGTGCAGTTACCTGGTGGCCGCGCAGTGGGCCGCGCCACGCGCCGATCGCCAGCTGTCCTTCGTGCCGCTGATCACCGAGATCCAGACGCTGCAGGCCGCCGGCCAGCAGGTGGCGCTGTATCAGGCCAACGAGCGCGCGGCCGGCGCCAGCGTGTTCTACACCCGGAGCCTGCTCAAGGATGTGCAGACCGAGGCCCAGCTGAATGAATTTCTCGGCACCTCGCCGAACAACGTGGCGGTCATGGCCCTGCAGGAAGACCCCAAGCCACCGCTCAAGGTACTGAAGAAGGTCACGGTCAGTCGCCAGCCCTACTACTTTGTCAGCCACTGACCGGCACAGAGAGCGTCCATAAAAAAGGCACCCGCATGGGTGCCTTTTTTTATCTCGTCGCCAGGCTTACGCGCCGGCGCCGGCATGGCTCACTGAACGGTTTTCAGCTTGACCACATCGCCGGAGACCTTGGTGGTGTAGCCGCTCAGTACCCAGGCCCAGAACCAGTTTTCCTGGATCTGGGTGTTGATCATTGCGTCACCGCCCTTGGCCTGGATGGCGGCGGTCTGGGCGCGGACGAAGCGGTTGTTCTGCCGGATTGGAATGACCCCGAACAGCATGATGCCGGTAGCCGTTGCTTCGCTGTGACCGACCACGGTGTACTGGCTACTATCAAGTTGCTGAGTTTTCATCGCGGTGCCGGTGCAGCCAGCCAGGGCCAGGACAACCAGCGCAGAGGCGGCGATTTTGCTCAAGTGTTTCATGCATGACTCCATAAACCAGGGACCCGGGAACTCTTTTCTCCGGGGGCGCGCACCCTAACAGTTCTGGTCACCGAAAAAACATCGGCAAGCGCCAAAAATTGCGTCGGGGCCCTCTCCCGCCAGGCGCCTCGCACCGACGATTGGGTCAGCTATTGCAGCACCGTTAGCGGTCCGCCGCTGCGATCAGCGCCGCGGACGGGTCGGGCCTCGGTTCGGTGTGCGTCAGCACCGGTTGCTCCAGACGGGCGCGGCCATAAAACAGCAGCGCCACCAGCAGGCAGGTCAGCCACACCACGATCCCCGCCCAGAAGGTGTGGGACATGTAGTGCCAGCCCTGCAGCACCCGGGTGGTGCCATAGACGAAGCCCAGCAGCAGCGAGCCCTGCAGCAGCGCCTTGGAGTGGCGCCAGCGATAACGCCGGGCCACGAAGTACAACGCCAGCATGGTGAAACCGCCCGAGGCGTGGCCGCCCGGCCAGCAGCGGCCGTCACCGGCGGTCTTCAACAGCTCGAAGTTCTCATACCATTCCTTGTGCTCGATCTTGCCGGCGTACTGGGTGGTTTCCACCGGGCAGTACACGCTGGTGTGGCCCTTGAGGTAGTGAATCGCCCCGGTGCACAGGGCAAAGGCCACCACCACGAACAAAAAGTCCCGGCGATGACGCGCGGTAAAACGCAGCAGCGGCGCCACGCGGATCTTCTCCAGCAAAGCCTTGCCGCGACCAAACCTTGCGCCCTTGAACAGCGGCCAGACGAATGACAGCAGCAGCCCAATCAACGCCAGCTCGCCCGTCCAGTTGGGGATGATCCGCGCCCACTTGTGGGTGATTTTCTCGAACAGATGGGAGTGATCCAGCGGGAAGGTCTGGCTCACCGGATCAAAGAACAGGTCGCTGAAGGCGATGTCGATCCGGGTCATGTCGAACATCAGGAACACCAGCGCCGCGCACAGCAGCGGGAGGCCAAGGTTCCACAGGTAAAAGCGGGAACGGGAAAGCGCCTGCATAGTCAGGGTCTCGGGCAAAGGACGGTCAGGGACGGTTGAAGGCAACGGAGCGCCAGTCGCTGGCTTCGATGAAGCCGAGCATCTGCGGACGCCCGCCTGGGGTATCGGTGGAGACGAACAACGAGGCGCCATAGCCCAGGTTCGAAGACGGCAGCTTCAGCTGCTTCTCCAGCGCGGCCATGCATTCGCTGTGAGTCACCAGCACCAGGTTGCGCCCGGCCACCTTGTGCGCCAGGGCATCGCGCAACAGGCTGTGCTTGCAGTTGATCAGCCAGTCTTCGCCGCTGCCGGCCTTGCTGAACATATAGCCCGAGGTCTGCACCGCGCGGGTCAGCGGGCTGTGGTAGATGTCGGCCTTGTCCAGCCCCAGGTGCTCGAACTGCGCGCCAACCCCCACCGCCACCTCGCGGGCACGGTCGGTGATGCCATCGGGCACATTCAGGCAGGCGGCCCTGGAATGGTCGCAACGCTCCACATGACGAATCAGCACAATCATCTGGCCCTTGGCCCAGCCGGCGCTCAGCGCCTTGGCGCCGGCCAGGTTGCCGTGGGCCAGGTCCGGCACTGCCGCGGGCTTGAGCAGAAAGAACGCCAGCGGCAGCACCAGCAAGGCCACCAGGCCTATCACCAGGGTATTGCGATAACGGGCTAAACGGCTCGCGACAAGCGCGGGTTTTGCCACCGGAAGACTGAGTCCTGACGTCACGTGCGAGCCGCCCCTATATGACCACCAGACATTGAATTGAGCAGCGCAGCAGAAGCTAACCGCCGCTCATGACAAATCGAGTGCGTGGCACCCGATCGATGGCCGGACTTTAGGCAGTGAGGCGTGGCCGCCCAGTGAAACGGATGTGAAAAAAAGCTCAATCGGCCAGGCGGTTTCCATCGTGAAATCAGGCTCTTGGAAAGCCCCAAAATGGTGCAAAAAACTAATCCGACGAAATCGTTTCAGCTATTGCCCTTGCCGCCGATACACACCTGCGAACAAATCCTTGCTGGCCACCAATAACAACAATCTTCCAGCGATACACGATCAAGCAGCACAACGTTCCTGGAGGAATTGCATGAATAGCTGGTTCGGCAACATCAGCGTCAATCTCAAGTTAGGCCTGGGCTTCGGCCTGGTCCTGGCCCTGACTACCATCCTCGCCATCACGGGCTGGACCAGCCTGGGCGGTCTGATCGACCGCAGCAACTGGATGAGCGACATCACCCAATTGAACGCCGGGCTGACCAAGCTGCGCGTGACCCGCCTGCAATACATGCTGACCAACGGCGACGAAACCGCCGCGCAGAATGTACAGGCCACCCTGGACGACTTCTCGGCCCAGCAGCAGAAGCTGCAGAACAGCTTCAAGAACCCGGCCAACGTCAAGCTGCTCAAGGAACAGGGCGCCACCATCAGCGCCTACCAGGCGTCCCTGAACAAGATGCGCAACGCCTACCGCAACGCCAATGCCGCCCGCGTGGTGATGAATGGCAATTCGGAAACGGCGCGCAACCTGATCGCGGCCATCACCAAGCGCGTTCAGCAAATGCCCCTGAGCGACCAGCGCTTCGAACAGTTCCAGGCCATCACCAAGGCCAATGACGAATTCCAGCTCGCGCGTTTCGCCGTCCGTGAATACATCTACAACAGCACCGCGGACGCCGAGCGCGACGCCGCCGCCCAGATGAACGCGGCGATTGCCGCACTGGCCCCTCTGGACAACCATTTCAGCAGCACCCAGGGCGATGCCCTGCGCCAGCTCAACGCCGCGCTGGGCGACTATCGCAACTCCCTGCTGGCCTTCAAGGCCGCCGTCGGCGAAGCCGGCCAGGCGCGCAAGGAAATGACCGAACAAGGCGCCCTGATCGTCAGCCAGAGCGAAGAGCTGTACCAGTTCCAGCTCGACCGCCGCGACGAAGAAAGCGTCCAGGCCCGCAGCCTGCAAATGATCAGCACCCTGCTGGCACTGCTGGTGGGCATCCTGGCCGCGGTGATCATCACCCGCCAGATCACCCGTCCGCTGCGTGAAACCATGACCGTGGTCGAGCGCATCGCGTCCGGCGACCTGACCCAGGACGTGCGCGTTACCCGCCGCGACGAACTCGGCGTGCTGCAACAAGGCATCGGCCGCATGGGCGTGACCCTGCGCGAACTGATCGGCGGCATCCGCGACGGCGTGACCCAGATCGCCAGCGCCGCCGAAGAACTGTCGGCCGTCACCGAAGAAACCAGCGCCGGGGTCAACAGCCAGAAGGTCGAGACCGACCAGGTGGCCACCGCCATGCACGAGATGACCGCCACCGTGCAGGAAGTCGCGCGCAACGCCGAAGAAGCCTCGCAAGCCGCAGCCGCAGCCGACGGCGAAGCCCGCGAAGGCGACAAGGTGGTGGCCGAAGCCATCGCCCAGATCGAGCGCCTGGCCAGCGAAGTGGTGCGCTCCACCGACGCCATGAGCGTGCTGCAACAGGAAAGCCAGAAGATCGGCAGCGTCATGGACGTGATCAAGGCCGTGGCCGAACAGACCAACCTGCTGGCCCTGAACGCCGCCATCGAAGCCGCCCGCGCCGGTGAAGCCGGTCGTGGTTTCGCCGTGGTCGCCGACGAAGTCCGCGCCCTGGCGCAACGCACGCAGAAATCCACCGAGGAAATCGAAGGCCTGGTGGCCGGCCTGCAGAACGGCACCCAGCAAGTGGCCAACGTGATGAACAACAGCCGCAGCCTGACCGACAGCAGCGTCGACCTGACCCGCAAGGCCGGTGCCTCCCTGGAGAACATCACCCGCACGGTGTCGAACATCCAGTCGATGAACCAGCAGATCGCCGCCGCTGCCGAACAGCAAAGCGCCGTGGCCGAGGAAATCAGCCGCAGCATCATCAACGTGCGCGACGTCTCGGAACAGACCGCCGCCGCCAGCGATGAAACCGCCGCCTCCAGCGTCGAGCTGGCCCGCCTGGGCAACCAGCTGCAAATGATGGTCAGCCACTTCCGCGTCTGACCCTCGCCTTCGCCCCGGGAACAACGAGGCGCCCACAAGGAAGTGGGCCCCCATCGCCACCGCACAATCACCCCTCCCGCAACACCCCCTGCCGGCCCGCCCCATCCAGCAACGCATCCACCACCGCCCGCGCCATCTCCACCGAATGAATCATCGACCAGATCAAGCCACGCTCGATGCCGCTGGCACTGGTGATCTCATCCGCCGTCTCCTCGGCACACTTGAGCAACAACGACACATGCAACAACGCCTCCTCGGCACAGACCCCGGCACGCACCGCAAACAACGGCCGACCGTTACCGTCGCGACAACCGAAAGAAACACTGCCGGTTTCCTGCAAAGCACAATGCAGAGGCTCCCCCTCGACGCGACTGTCCAGCGCCTGACGAAGGGTTTGATTGGGGACTTCCAACTGAACGATCCGTTCGCGACTGGGCGAAAGCATGGGCGGATCGGGGACGAGCTTTTTCATGGTGGATCCTCTTGGAATGGAGCCACCACCTACCGCTGCTAAACGAATGAGGGTGGCAGCTGTACGCGGGTTAGCAGACCGGTCCAAGAATCCGGCGCACCCGAAGGCGCCCCACGCACAGCCGCCATGACAGCAACCGAAAAAAGCTGGTTGAGCTGACAGCGATACCTGCGTGACTTGGAAGCGAGCTGCTAAACCCGATCACCGAAAAACCGGTGACAAACCCGAGGCTAGACAGCGCCCTTCCCAGACGCAAGCGCCCCGGAGTTTCTCGGAAAAGCCTTACAAAATAAAGCGAAGAGCCTCACTTTCAGACAGCGTCCTACACAACAAAACTGTCATCCACAGGACCTGATACACACCGTCCCTGTAGCCGCTGCCGAGCCTGCGAGGCTGCGATAGGACCGAAGGTCCTCCAGCGGTCTCAAGATCCTGCGCCCCCTTCGGGGTCGATCGCAGCCTCGCGGGCTCGGCAGCGGCTACAGGGTTTAGCGCCGACCGGTAGGTCGCGCCGGGCTTTGGCTTTTGATCTTGATCCACCCGCCCCATCGGGAGGCTTCGTTCCGGTGTTCATCAGGGGAATGGCGCGCAGCGCCCCTCGACGCAGTCGAGGACATCGTATGGAGGTCGAAGCGAAGCCGACCGGAGTCGATGCCCCCTGATGGACGCCGGAGCGAGGGAACCTGAGCGCAGCGAAGGCCGTACGCAGGGGCAAGCGTTTTTTGGTTACTTTTTGCTGGGCCGGCATTCCGGCGTTTGAAAAAAAGTGACCCGCCGTAAGGGCGGAACCCTAAGTGGCCGTGACCGCAGGAATGGATATGTACACCGTCCAAGATCAGTCGCGAGGCCACCACCGAAATCGCGGGCAATCGAGCGTCGACCGGCCGCTCCTACAGAAGCCCGCGCTACTCGATCCGCCAGATCCGCACCGTGGCGCTCTTCAACTCCAAGGACCACTCCTCTTCCGACAAACGAAGCCGCCGCAGCGTCTCCCCCATCTCCGTCTCAGCCACGTAGTCCTTGGCAATCACCAAAACAAGAAACTTATTCCGAACCCCCACCATCCGTTGCAAACGGCGCAGATCCGCAAACACCGACCAGACCACAGACTCACCCGAATCGACCTGCGGAAACCAGAGCCGCCCATCCCCATCCTCTCGAAGAACGGATCGGGTCTCGCCCATCCCCTTGCCCATCAGGCACCTGGCAAAAGACACATCCCCCAGGCATTTCACCTCGGCCGCCATGTCGAGATCTTCCGTGTACAGGTCGACTTTCGTACGTCCCCCGGCCTTACCGCTGGTCCAGATATCCGGATAACCATGTTGCCAGGCATACAGGCTGAGCTCCGCCTGAATCCAGTGCTCCCGACAATCGCTCAGCTCCAGTACCTGCGCCATGCGCTCGCTGATCGCATCAAAAGCCCCGAGAAAAACCTCCGGCCACACAATGGGTGCATTCATCGTTGAATTCCGTTCCTTGAAGGGTGAAGGGAGCCATCGCGCGCCCATAAGTGGGTCAATCCCTGCTGCATGCCCCCCTTCACAGATCGGCCATCGGCCGACAGTCTTGAACCCATCGCCGCCTCTGACCGCAGAAACGACCGCCATCGCGGGCAATCGAATGTCGACCGGCCGCGGCCGCAAAACCAGCGTTGCACCCACGCTCCCGGCCCATTACCTTTACCCTCAAAAAGCGCGCCCACCGCTAGGAACCCCACCATGCAGCCCCTTGGTTACACCTCGGTCCCACCGCTGCTCAAATACCTGCGCCACGCCGAACACCTCGGCTTGCCCATCGCCCCCGCGCTGCAAGCCGCCGGGCTCGTCGCCGAACAACTGAACGACAACAGCCTGCGCCTGCCCGTCGAGGTCCACGAACGCCTGCTGGGGTATTTCTGCCAACACTCCGGCGACCCGCTGTTCGGCCTCAACGCCGCCCGCTACGTGCTGCCCAACTCCTGGAGCGTGCTCGGCTACATCACCATGAACTGCGCGACCCTGGGCGAAGCCATGAGCCGGATCATGCCGTTCGAGAAACTGGTGGGCGACATGGGGGTGAGCCGCATCGAGATGGCCGAGGACCAGGTCCGCCTGATCTGGAACTGCCGCCTGCCGACCTCCGACACCCGCCGCCAGCTGGTGGAAAATGTGCTCGCCTCCTGGCTGCTCTACGCCCGCTGGATTGCCGACACCCAGCTCTCACCGAGCACCGTGTGGTTCGAGCACCCGCTGCCGGCCGGCACCACGCTGGAACAATACGAAGCGTTTTTTGCTTGCCCGGTGCTGTTCGAACAGAGCTGCTCGGCCTTGCTGGCGCCGCTGAGTTACCTGCAACTGCCGTTGCGCCAGGCCGATGCCCAACTGCTGCGAACCCTGGAAGAACACGCCATGAGCCTGATGGCGTCGCTGGAGGAAGCTCCGCTGGCGCTGCAGGTGAAGAACGCCCTGCGCCAGTTGCTCAAGGAAGGTTTGCCGCGCAAGGAACAGGTGGCCGATCTGCTGGCGATGTCGCCGCGCACCATGCAGCGCCAGTTGCAGCAGGCCGGCACCTCCTACCAACAGATCCTCGACGACCTGCGCCAGGAGCTGGCCGAGCACTACCTGCTGCACAGCGACCTGCCGATCCAGGACATTTCCTATTACCTGGGTTTTACCGAACCACGCTCGTTTCACCGCACGTTCAAGGGGCGGACCGGGATGACGCCGGGGGAGTTTCGGCAGCACCAACGAACACGCTCATCCCTGTAGCCGCTGCCGAGCACAGCGAGGCTGCGACAGGACCGAAGGTCCTCCAGCGACTTCAGGATCCCTGCGCCCCCTGCGGGGTCGATCGCAGCCTCGCTGCGCTCGGCAGCGGCTACAGGCTACAGGCTACAGGCTACAGGCTACAGGCTACAGGCTACAGGCTACAGGGTGCAGGTTCAGACGCAGATGGCGTTGGTGAATACCAGCCGATTGCCGAACGGATCGAGCACCGTCATGTCCTGGCTGCCCCAGGGCATGGCCTGGATCTGTGGGTGGGCGAAGCGGTAATCCTTGGCCAGCAACTGCTGCTGGAAGGCTTCCAGCTCATCGGTCTCGATGCGCAACGCAGAGCCCGGCGTGCTGTCGCCATGGTGCTCCGACAGGTGCAGCACGCACTCCCCGCGCGACACCTGCATATACAGCGGGAAGTTGTCTTCGAAGCGGTGCTGCCAGTCGAGCGTGAAGCCCAGGAAGTCGATATAAAACTCCCGCGCCTTGGCCTCGTCGAAGATCCGCAGGATGGGGGTGGTTTTGCCAAAGCTCATTGCGCGACTCCCTGATGAAAGATGTCCACGGTATAGCAGGTGGATGTCAGCACTTCGGCTAGGCCAAGGCTTTCTTTAATATCATCAGGCCATCACTGTGCCGGCGTTCACCTATTCGGCGCCGCGCGCCTTCAGCCGTTGAACCCTTCACGCAAATCCCCTTCCCGCGCCAGAAAGCGTCCGTGCCTGCGGCCGTTGGCCTGGCCTTCGGCATAGCTGCGCACGCCGTTGACCCACACGCCCTCGATCCCCTCGGCGGCCTGTTGCGGGCTTTTGAAGTCGGCGACATCGCGGACCCGCGCTGGGTCGAACAGCACCAGGTCGGCCCAATACCCTTCGCGGATTTCGCCGCGCTGCTTGAGGCCGAAACGCGCCGCCGACAGGCCGGTCATCTTGTGCACGGCGGTGTGCAACGGGAACAGGCCAAGGTCGCGGCTGAAGTGCCCGAGCACCCGCGGGAAGGCGCCCCACAACCGTGGATGGGGGAACGGGTCTTCCGGCAGGCCGTCGGAACCGATCATCGACAGCGGATGGGAAAGGATGCGCCGCACATCGGCCTCGTCCATGCCGTAGTACACCGCGCCGGCCGGTTGCAGGCGCCGCGCGGCGTCCAGCAGGGTCGTGCCCCACTCGGCGGCGATGTCCATCAGGTCGCGGCCGCCCAGTTCCGGGTGCGGGGTGGACCAGGTGATGGTGATGCGAAAGGCATCGGTGACCTGCTTGAGGTCGAGAGTCGAGGAACTGGCCGCATAGGGGTAGCAGTCGCAGCCCACCGGATGGTCTTTCGCCGCCTGCTCCAGGGAGGCCAACAACTGTGGACTGCGCCCCCAGTTGCCCGCCCCCGCGCATTTGAGGTGGGAAATGATCACCGGCGCCTTGGCCTGGCGACCGATCAGGAACGCTTCGTCCATGGCCTCCAGCACCGGCTCGAATTCACTGCGCAGGTGGGTGGTGTACACCGCGCCGAAGGCGCTCAGTTCCTCGGCCAGTTGCAGCACCTCGTCGGTCTCCGCCGAGAAGGCGCTGGCGTAGGCCAGGCCGGTGGATAAGCCGAGGGCACCGTCTTCCAGGCTGGCGCGCAGTTGCTCGCGCATGGCGGCGATTTCCTCGGCCGTGGCGGTGCGATACAGGTCGTCCAGATGATTGCTGCGCAGCGCCGTGTGGCCGATCAGCGCCGCCACATTGACCGCCGGCTGCGCGGCATCCACCGCGTCGCGGTAGTCGCGAAATCGCGGGTAGACGAAGGCCGCCTGGCTGCCCAGCAGGTTCATCGGGTCGGGTGGATCGGCGCGCAAACTCACCGGCGAGGCGCTGATGCCGCAGTTGCCGACGATCACTGTGGTCACGCCCTGGCTGAGCTTGGGCAGCATCTGCGGCTGGCGGATCACCACGGTGTCGTCGTGGGTGTGCACGTCGATAAAACCGGGGGCCAGCACCTGCCCGGCGGCGTCGATTTCTTCAGTGGCGCGGGCGCCTTGCAGGTCGCCGATGCGGGCGATGCGACCATCGAGCAGGGCGACATCGGCGGGATAAGCCGGGCGGTCGCTGCCGTCGATCACCAGGGCGTTGCGGATCAGGGTGTCGTAAAGCATGTCAGTCTCCCAGCGGCAGGCAATCGTCGCCGCCACGGTAATCGTCCAGGGCCAGTTTGATCCGGCGCAGGCGTTCCTGGTTGTCTTCGGGCAGGGCCAGCGCCAGCTCGGTGGCCAGTACATCGATGGCCAGCAGCATGCCGTAGCGCGCGGCCGTGGGTTTGTAGATAAAGGAGGTCTCGGCGCTTTGCAGCGGCAGCAGCACGTCCGCCAGCTCCGCCAGCGGCGAGTCGGCCAGGGTGATGGCGAGCACGCTGGCGCCGTAGCTGCGGGCCAGTTCGACGGTCTCCAGCAATTCGGGGGTGATGCCGGTCAGGGAGCAGGCGATCAGCGCGTGTTGCGGGCCCAAAGCCGCGGCGGTCACGCGCATCATCACCGGATCGTGGCAGGCGGCGATGGGGTAGCCGAGGCGCACCAGGCGCACCTGCAACTCGTCGCTGCACAAGGTGGAACAGCCGCCCATGCCGAAGGCATGGATCATCTGCGCCTTGCCCAGCAGGCGCACTGCGTCGCGAAAGCGCGACTCGTCGAACCCCGCCAGGTGCTGGTGCAGGGTCGACTCGATATCACCGACGATCTGCCGATAGAAACCCGACTGCTCCGGTGCGTCCGCCGGGTCGAGAAAACGGCTGCCGACTCCGCTGGCCTGAGCCAGTTGCAAGCGCAGGTCGCGCAGATCGCGACAGCCCACGCTGCGGGCAAAACGCGACAGGGTAGCGGCGCTGACTTCCGCCTGCTGCGCCAGTTCTTCCAGGCTGGCCGAGGCGGCGAAGCCGACGTCATCCAGCATCAAGCGGGCGATGCGGCCTTCGCCGGCGCTGAAGGAATCCTGGCGGGAACGGATCTGGTAGAGGATGTCCATGGACGGCACCTGGGCTCAAAGCAGTTGGGCAAGACCGACGGTCAGGGCGAAGGCGACCACCGAGATCAGGGTCTCCAGCACCGTCCAGGTCTTGAAGGTCTGGGTCACGGTCATATTGAAGTATTCCTTGATCAGCCAAAAGCCGCCGTCGTTGACGTGGGAGAAGATCACCGAGCCGGCACCGGTGGCCAGCACCAGCAGTTCCGGGTGGGGATACCCCAGGCCGATGGCCACCGGCGCCACCACGCCCGAGGCAGTGGTCATGGCCACGGTGGCCGAACCGGTGGCGATGCGCATCAGCGCGGCGAACAGCCAGCCCATCAGCAGCGGCGACAGCTGGAATTCATGGGCCAGGCCGACGATCTGGTCGGTGACCCCGGCGTCTACCAGGATCCGGTTGAGGCCGCCACCGGCGCCCACCAGCAAGGTGATGCTGGCGGTCGGCGCCAGGCATTCGTTGGTGAACCTGAGGATCGATTCGCGGTTGAAACCCTGGGCCAGGCCGAGGGTCCAGAAGCTCAGCAGGGTCGCCAGCAACAGGGCGATCACCGAGTTGCCGATAAACAGCAGGAACTGGTTGAGGCCGCTGCCCGGGGTGGAAATCAGGTTGGCCCAGCCGCCGATCAGCATCAGCACCACCGGCAACAGGATGGTGGCCATGGTGATCGCAAAACTGGGCAGACGGGTGCGTGGCTCACGGTCGAGGAACTGACGCGCCAGCGGGTTCTCCGCCGGCAGCTGGATGCGCGGCACGATGAATTTGGCGTACACGGGGCCGGCGATGATCGCCGTGGGAATGCCGATCAGGATCGCGTACAGCAGGGTCTGCCCCACCGATGCCTGATAGGCCTGCACCGCCAGCATCGCCGCCGGGTGCGGCGGCACCAGGGCATGCACCACCGACAGGCCGGCGACCATCGGCAGGCCGACCATCAGAATCGACACGCCGACACGCTTCGCCACGGTGAAGGCGATCGGCACCAGCAACACGAAACCGACCTCGAAGAACAGCGGCAGGCCCACCAGGAAGGCGATGCAGACCATCGCCCAGTGCGCGTTGCGCTCGCCGAAACGGTCGATCAGGGTCCGCGCCACCTGCTCCGCGCCGCCGGACTCGGCCATCATCTTGCCGAGCATGGTGCCCAGGGCCACCACCAGGGCGATATGCCCGAGGGTCTTGCCGACACCCGCTTCGTAGGCGCCGATCACCCCCGACGGCGGCATCCCGGCCATCAGCGCCAGGCCCACCGAGACCAGGGTGATGACAATGAACGGATTGATCCGGTAACGAGCGATCAGGACGATCAGCGCGATGATGGCGATGGCGGCATAGCCCAGCAGCCAGTAGCCCGATGCAGGTGTCATGCGGTACTCCTCGAAAAAGGGTCACGTCGAATGCTTGTGAAACTCATAAATCATTTCGTGACCGGATTTTCAAAGCGCATGAAAGTAACTTTCGTATAGAGACAAGCTTTGTCGCGGACAGATATGCCGTGTCGCGAATAATGAAAATCGGCGAGGGGTATTTTCATCCGCTGTAGCGGAAGAGATAGAGCTTCTGGGGGACAGGTGAAGGTTGAGTGCGGTTCTGTAGGAGCGAGGCTTGCCCGCGATGGCGTCGTTTCTGACACAGCGCGGGGCCCCGATAATCGCGAGCAAGCTTCGCTCCTACAGAAGCTTGCTCGTGATCGATGGGTTATTTGACGACTTTGCCCACGCCACGCCCACGTGGGTCAGAGGCCGTTTCCAGCTGGCTGCCGGTGACCCGGATCGCCTGGATATCGCCCATCTCCCAGCCCTGGTCTTCCAGGGTGTAGCCCATGGCTTTCAGCTCGTCGGCGACCTTGCCGCTGAGCGGTGCGTAGGCGTCGTAGTAGATGGTGTCCTTGGGCAGCAACTGGTGATGCACGCGCTGCGCGGCCACGGCTTTTTCCAGCGGCAGGTTGAAGTCGTAGAGGTTGTTCAGCACCTGGAAGATCGAGGTGAAGATCCGCGACCCGCCTGGCGTGCCCAGCACCAGGGTGACCTTGCCGTCGCGGGTCACCAGGCTCGGGCTCATGGACGACAGCATGCGCTTGCCCGGCGCGATGGCGTTGGCATCACCGCCGACCACGCCAAAGGCGTTGGCCACCCCGGGCTTGGCGCTGAAGTCGTCCATTTCGTCGTTGAGCAGGAACCCCGCGCCCTTGACCACCACGCCGCTGCCGTAGTCCCAGTTGAGGGTGTAGGTATTGCTCACCGCATTGCCATCGGCGTCGACGATGGAGAAGTGGGTGGTCTGGTGCCGCTCCAGGCCCGGGCGGACTTTTTCGGTGGGCGAGATGGCCGTCGGGTTGATCTCGGCGGCGCGTTTTTTCAGGTAGGCCGGGTCGGTCAGTTGCTTGACCGGCACCTCGGAGAACGCCGGGTCGCCGAGGTAATCGGCGCGGTCGGCGAACACGCGTTTTTCGATTTCCGCCAGCAGGTGGATGTACTTGGCCGAGTTCAGCTCGACGCCCTTGAAGTCCGCCGTGCGCTCTTCCTTGATGGTCATCAACTGCGCCAGGGCCACACCGCCGGAGCTGGGTGGCGGCGCGGTGTACAGGGTGTTGCCGCGCCAGTTGACCTGCAGCGGCTCACGCCAGGCGACCTTGTAGTCCTGCAGGTCCTGCTTGGTGATCAGGCCTTTGTCGGCCTGCATCTGCGCCACCAGCAGGTCGGCGGTCTTGCCTTCGTAGAACTCCTTGACGCCCTGGTCGGCGATGCGCTCCAGGGTCGCGGCCAGCTCTGGCTGGCGGAAGGTTTCGCCCGATTTCATGCTGCCGAAATAGTCGCCGAAGTTGGTGCTGTCCTTGAACAACTTCAGCGCGTCCTCGCGGTACTGATACTGCTTGTCGGCGACCTTGAAGCCGTTTTTCGCATAGCCCACCGCCGGGGTGATCAGCTCGCTCCAGGGCAGCTTGCCGAATTTCTTGTGCGCCTCCCACAGGCCCATCACCGTGCCCGGCACCCCCGCGGCGCGAGCGCCGACCAGGCTGAGGTTCTCGATGACCTCGCCTTTTTCGTTCAGGTACATGTCGCGGGTCGCGGCCTTGGGCGCGGTTTCGCGGTAGTCGAGGAAGTAGGGTTTGCCGTCGATGAACAGGGTCATGAAACCGCCGCCGCCAATGTTGCCGGCCTCGGGGTAAGTCACCGCCAGGGTGAAGGCGGTGGCGACCGCGGCGTCCACCGCGTTGCCGCCCTTCTTGAGAATCTGCGCCGCGACGTCGGCGCCATACTGGTTCGGCGCGGCGACCGCGCCACCTTCCAGCAGCGCGGCGAAAGCCGGCGAGCTGGCGGCGATGGCCGCTGTCAGAGCCAGGGTCTTAAACAGAACAACGCGCATAAGGTCCGTCCTTTTATTGTTTTTTGGCAGCTCGAACGATAGGGGCAAGATCGGGGGCGGAGCAATCGGCAAATAAAAACGGCCGCTTGAAGCGGCCGTCTGGCGAGGGGAGGAGTGACGGTGGCTACGGTGCCGCGCTTGAGGTCGTCACGACCGTACCGGTCGATCGTCCGAACGCGGCCCGAGCCTGCAGCAGCGGCTACAGGATCACGCTGCCCGTGTAGCCGCTGCCGAGCCTGCGAGGCTGCGATCGGCAACGCCGTTGCCGCAAAACCTGAATCCACGAACTGCCTGGAAAAACGCGCCAGCCGGTTTACGACGGCTACGCAGCCTCGTTGGCGCTCGACAGCGGCTACAGGGATAGCGGGTCAGACCATCTCGTGGCGAATCCACTCCAGCACCGAGGTGCGCCGCGGTACCCAGCCCAGCCGTTCGCGGGCGTTCTTGCCGCGCACGCGGCTGTTGGAGCCCAGGCCGTAGTTGGCCATCTCGTAGCCCCATTCGGCTTCGGCGTCGGCCAGCGGCCAGTCCTGCGGCGGGTCGAGGCGCAGGGCCTGGGCCATGGCGGTGGTCATGTCGATGAACGAGGCTTCAGCGCTTTCGACGAAGTAGAAAGTCCCTGGAATGTTGCGGGTCAGCGCCAGCAGGTACAGCGCCACCACGTCTTCGATATGCACGTTGGACCAGATGTTCTGCCCCGGCCCGACATGCCGCACCACGCCGCTGTTGCGCGCCTGCTTGAGCAGCCGCGGCAGCTGCACGCTGTCGCGTTTCACGCCGAGGCTGTGGCCGTAGATCAGGGTGTTGCAGAGCACCGCCGAGTTGACCCCGTCCTTGGCCGCGGCCAGCACCAGGTTGTCGATGGCCACGCGCGCAGCCTTGTCGACGGTGGGCTCTGGCAGGTTGTTTTCCTGATAGACGACGTCGCTGACCTTGCCGCCCGAAGCGTCGCCGACGATGCTCGAACCGCTGGTGTGCAGGAAGACTTTATTGGAGCCCCTGAGGGCCGCGAGCAGGACTTCCACCGCGCCACGATGGTCGCTGCTGGCGGCGTTGATCACCGCGTCGGCGGCACGCGCCTGTTCGGTCAGCACGGCGCTGTCGTCCAGGCTGCCGAGCACCGGCTTGATGCCCAGGGCAATGAGTTCGGCGGCCTGTTCGGCGCTGCGCACCAGGCCGGTGACTTGATGGCCGGCCTGGACCAGGCCGGTGGCGATGGAGCCGCCGATAAAACCCGCGGCGCCGGTAACGAATACATTCATGGAGAAACTCCCTGGGTGGATAAGTGATGGCGCCAGTATCGGCGGGCGACTCCTGCCGAAACAGGCAGGCTGGCCCAAATCACTCTTGCGCAAGGATCACGAATCAGGGGCCGCCGTCCCACAGGAATTACCCTCTGTAGGAGCTGGCTTGCCAGCGATAGCGTCTTTCCGGACGGTGCAAGGCTAGCGGGCCTATCGCCGGCAAGCCGGCTCCTACAGAGGGATCAGCCTTCGAACAGCGGATTGGCGTAATCGGCCAGCTTGCCCTGGATAAAGTCGAGGAAGCACTGGATGCGCAGGGCCAACTGCGAGTTGCGGTAGTAGACGGCGTTGATCGGTTGGCGATAGCCGCTGTTGAACTCCGAGAGGATCGGCGTGAGGCGCCCGGCGCGGATGTCGCCGATGGTCATGAAGTGCGACAGGCAGGCAATGCCCTGCCCTTCCAGCGCCAGGTGGCGCACCGTTTCACCGCTGGAGGCGCTGATGCCCGGCTGGATCGGCCAGCGGTCGCCGTGCACATGGCGCAGCGGCCAGTGGTTGAGGGTTTCGGTCTGGGTGAAACCCAGCAGGGTATGTTCGCTCAGCTCGGCCACGGTGCCGGGTGTGCCGTGCTGCTTCAGGTAGGCGGGGCTGGCGAGGATATGCAGCGGGCTGCAGCCGAGCGAGCGCGCATGCAGGGTCGAGTCCGCCAGGGTGCCGATGCGGATCGCGATATCGGTGCTCTGTTCCAGCAGGTCGATGATCAGGTCGTTGCTGTTGAGCTCCAGCTGGATGTCCGGGTACAGGCTACGGAACTCGGCGATGTAGGGCACGATGGCGTGCAGCATGAACGGCGAGGCGGCGTTGATCCGCAAGCGCCCGGACGGCGTCTGCTGGCGCGACGACAGGCGTTCTTCGAGCTCGTCCATCTGGTCGAGGATCAGCTTGGCCTGCTCGAAGAAGTACTTGCCCTCTTCGGTCAGGTCCATGCGCCGCGTGGTGCGGTTGATCAGCGTGGTATCGAGCTTGGCTTCCAGGCGCGACAGGGTGCGGCTGACCGCCGACGGCGTCTGCCCGACCTGCTCGGCCGCCGCGGAAATCGAACCGCACTCGATGACGCAGACGAAGATCTGGAGCTCGTCGGATCTGGCTTTCACGTAAGTCCTCTATCTCGGTTGGGCGCCCTGTAGCCGCTGCCGCAGTCTGCGATAAGGACGGAGGCCTTCAGCGATCTCACGACCTTGCGCGCCCTTCGGTGGCGATCGCAGCCTGCGGCAGCGGCTACAGATCCCGCATCGGGCTCGCGGCACGCCACCGATAGTAGCCGGATTTACGCGGGGAGGTTGAACACCGCCTTGAGGTGTTCTTCGTAGCGCTGCACATCGGCTTCGATGTTCGGGCGCTTCATCACGTCGACGCAGAGGAAGGTCGGCAGGCCGCGCATGCCGAGGAACTGGTTGGCCTTGTGGAACGGGAAGTACACCGCGTCCACGCCCTTGGCTTCGAAGAAGTCGGTCGGGTCGTCGAAGGCTTGCTGCGGCGCGTTCCAGGTCAGCGACAGCATGTACTGCTTGTCGTGGATCAGGCCGCCGCTGCCGTATTTCTGCGAGGCGTCGGAGCGGGTGCGGCCGTCGCTGGCGTAGAGGCTGCCGTGGCCTTCGGTGAAGACTTCGTCGATGTACTTTTTCACGATCCAGGGCGCGCCCATCCACCAGCCCGGCATCTGGTAGACGATCACGTCGGCCCAGAGGAACTTGGCCACTTCTTCCTTGATGTCGTAGCCCTCGTCGATGTGGGTGACTTTGACGTCCACGCCGCCACGGTCCAGCACCGACACCGCGGCTTCATGCAGGGTCGCGTTGTAGCGGCCGTCGGAGTGGGCGAACTTCTTGCCACCGTTGAGCAACAGTACTTTTTTCATGATCCAGCCTCATCAGGGACAACCCTTTGGCGCTGTGCTGCAGGGCCGGGTCGAGAAGATTAAAAACGATGGGGCGGAGAATATCGTTGAAAGACGATATGAATAAGCGCGATCCAGGCAAAAAACATTTGACCAATACGCACGAATAGGCGGCGGATTCGTGTCGTAGAATTTTTAAAACTCCCTTATCCAGGAACCGCCCCATGTCCGACCAGCACGGCTTTATCCTCCACGCCAAGACCCGCCCGGAAATGTCCGAGGCCTTCGAAGCGCTGTTTCGCGCCTATGTCGAGCCGAGTCGCGCCGAACCCGGCTGCATCGAATACCACATGCTGCGCGACCAGCAGGACCCGAGCCTGTTCATCTTCTACGAGATCTGGGAATCCCAGGCACACCTGGACGTGCACGCCAATCTGCCGCACATGAAGGCGTTCTTCGACAAGCGCATGGATTACCTGGAACGCGACTTCGATATCCGCCGTATCGATATGCTCAGCCCATCATCTGCTAGCCGCTGATCAACAGGTGGCCGCCGAGCAACCCCAGGCCGCTGAAAAACACCCGCTTGAACAGCACGGCGCTGATGCGCTGGCGCAGCACCTGGCCCAACCACATGCCGAGCAAGGCCGGGATCAGCGCCAGCAGCGAGGCGCTGAGCTCGCCGCCACCCAGGGCGCCGCGCCAGTACAGGCCGGCCGCCAGGGCCAGGGTCGAAACGGTGAACGACAGCCCCAGGGCCTGCACCAGTTCGTCCTTGTGCAGCCCCAAGGCTTGCAGATAAGGCACCGCCGGAATCACGAACACCCCGGTGGCCGAGGTGATGACGCCCGTCACTAGGCCACAGGCCGGGCCCAGCCAGGCTTCCATTCGTGGCCGCAGCCGCAGGGTCGGCAGCAGCAATCCGCTCAGGGCATAGAGCAATAACGCCGCCCCCAGCGCCCGCACCACCCAGCGCCCGCCGTCGATCCCCAACCACAGGCTACCCAGGCCAGTGCCGATAAAGATCGCCAGCAGCATCGGCCACAAGCGCTTGAGCAAGCCTCGCAAATGCCCGCCAAAGGCCAGTTGCCAGACATTGGTCAGGGTCGCCGGAATGATCAACAGCGCCGCAGCCTGCGTCGGTGCCATAGCCAGGCCGAGCAGGCCCATGGCGATGGTCGGCAGGCCGAGGCCGATCACGCCCTTGATCATGCCGGCCAGGACAAAGGTGCCGATCACCAGCAGGGACAGGAGCAAACCGAGGTTCTGGTAAAACGCGAGGGAAGTGTTCATGGCGCTATCCTGCGCCGACGGTGGTGGGCTGAAAATCTGCCATATACTGAGGCAGCCTCTTGCTTGGCGAGAGGCTGGAGATTTTCAGTGGCTGTGATGGCCCTATCGCGGGCAAGCCTCGCTCCTACAGAAGCGTGCGAGGCTGGCCGCAACGCGGCGTTATCAAGGACACCCCATGCACTTCGACCTGACCGACCTGCGCCTGTACCTGAATATCCTCGACGCCGGCAATATCACCGCCGGCGCCAGCCGCAGCCATTTGTCCCTGGCCGCCGCCAGTGCGCGAATCCGCGCCATGGAAGCGTCCCTGGGCACCGAATTCCTCCAGCGTGGCCGCCGTGGCGTCAGCCCGACACCCGCCGGCAAGGCCCTGGCCCAGCATGCGCGCGGCCTGCTGCAACAGGCCGAACACCTGCAGCAGGACCTGGCCGAATACGCCCGGGGCGTCAAAGGCCAGGTGCGCCTGTTGTGCAACACCACGGCGATCACCGAATACCTGCCGGAGCCGCTGGCGGACTTTCTCTGCGCCCACCCCAACCTCGATATCGACCTGCAGGAACTGCCCAGCCTGCGCATCACCCACGCCCTGCGCCAGGGCGCGGCGGACCTGGGGATAGTGTCCGACGCGGTGGATACCCAGGGCCTGCAGACCCAGGCCTTTCGCGACGACCCGCTGGTGCTGGTCCTGCCCGCCCACCACCCGCTGGCGGACGGTCGGGCAGTGAGTTTCAGCGACAGCCTGCACCACGACTATGTCGGCCTCGCCGCCCACAGCGCCCTGGCCGTGTACCTGGAAGAACAGGCCCTGCACCTGGGGCTGCGGATGCCGATCCGCATCCGCGCCGATGGCTTCGATGGAGTGATGCGCATGGTCGCCCGGGGCGCCGGGCTGGCGGTGGTGCCCCGGGCCGCCGTCGAACGCCGGGGGCCGGATGCCTCGCTCACAGTGCTGCCGCTGATGGAGGCCTGGGCGCAACGCAAGTTGCTGCTGTGCGCCCGCGACTTCAATGCACTGCCGCGCTACGCCAAGGCCCTCCTGGAAGCGCTGGGCCAACTGTAGGAGCAGCCGGTCGACGCTCGATTGCTCGCGATAACGTTCGTCGCGACGCTGCGGTGAATGGCCGCTGCGCGGATCGCGAGCAAGCTTCGCTCCTACAGGTTTTGGGTCAGACCTTGGACAGTTCGCCTGCCGTTGCCCGGGACTTCCTGAAGAACAGCCAGTACGCCAGGGTCAGGATCAACAGGAACGGCACGCCGAACACCAGGGTCATCTTGAAGGCCTCGGTGAAGTAGGTGGTGATCATCACCGCGCCCATCAGCACCAGGCCCAGCAACGTGCTCCAGGGGAACAGGCGCATGCGGAACGACAGCGGCTGCTCGCCATGGCGCTGGTGGTAACGGCGGAAGCAGTAGTGGGTGAGAAAGATCATGAACCAGGTGAAGATCGCGCCGAACATCGAGATCGCCATCATCAGGGTGAACGAACTTTCCGGGTACAGCACGTTGATCAGGGTCGCCAGGCCGATGCCGGAACTGGACAGCAGCAAAGCGTTCAGCGGGATGCCGCTCTTGCTCAGGGCGCCCATGGACTTCGGTGCATAGCCGCCGCGGGACAGGCTGAACATCATGCGCGTGGTGATGTACAGCTGGCTGTTCATCGCCGACAGCGCGGCGATCAGGATCACGAAGTTCATCACCCCGGTGGCGCCGGGAATGCCGATGGTCTGCATCACCGTGACGAACGGGCTCTGCGCCTTGCCGGCCTGGACCCAGGGCACGATGGCCAGCATCAGCGCCAGGGTCAGCAGGTAGAACACCACCAGCCGCACCATGGTCGCGCGAAAGGCCTTTTTCACCGCGCGCTGCGGATCCTCGGCTTCGCCGGCGGCCACCGCGATCATCTCCACGCTCAGGTAGCTGAAGATCGAGACGATCACCGCGATCCACATGCCCTGCACGCCGTTGGGAAAAAAGCCGCCGTGGGCGCTGTAGTTGTGCAGCCCGTAGTCGGCATTGCCGGAACCGAACACCACGTACACCGCGAGGATGATGAAGCCGACGATGGCGGCGATCTTGATGGTGGAGAACCAGTATTCGAAGTTGCCGAAGGTTTTCACGCTGATGGCGTTGAGCAGGATCAGCACGCTGGAGAACGAGACGATCCACACCCACTCCGGCACGTGGGCGAACCAGTACTTCATGTACATGGCGATGGCCGTGACCTCGGCGCCGACCGCCAGGACGATGGCCGCCCAGTAGGCGTAGCGCACCAGGAACCCGGCCAGCGGGCTGATGTAGAACTCGGCGTAAGCGCCGAAGGAACCGGAGGTGGAATGGGCCACGGTCATTTCCGCCAGGCAGCCCATCAGCAGCAGGGTGATCAGCGCGCCGATGGCGTAGCTGAGCAGCACGCTGGGGCCGGCGTAACCGATGGCGTAGGCACTGCCCATGAACAGCCCGGTGCCGATTGCCCCGCCGATGGCGATCATGCTCATCTGCCCGGCCGTGAGCTGGCGGCGCAAGCCCTGTTCACGGTTGGAAATCGCTGCAAAACCCTTGTTGGTCGTGGTCACGTTCATCAGCCTCTTATTATTGTGTGCACGCGTTGATCGGTGTCGCGAGCCGTCCCTGGCCGGTTCTGGTATCACCCTGTAGCCGCTGGCGCAGCCTGCGATCGAGGCCGCAGGACTCGCATTCCCAGGCGCCGCGGTCTATCCGGCAGACCATGGACTCAGGATTTGCGACGGCTGCGCCGCCGATCGCAGGCTGCGCCAGCGGCTACAGGTAGCGGGCTTCAGGTCACGCTGTGGCGGATCTGGAACTGCGGCTCGGCCCAGGTTTTTTCGTCGAGGATTTCACCGAGGATCTGCACCGCGTCCCAGACTTCGCTGAAGCGGGTGTACAGCGGCGTGAAGCCGAAGCGCATGATCCGCGGTTCGCGGTAGTCGCCGATCACGCCCCGGGCGATCAGGGCCTGGATCACCGCATAACCTTCGGGGTGCTCGAAGCTGACATGGCTGCCGCGCTTGTCGTGTTCGCGCGGGGTGACCAGCTTCAGGCCGTGGGCCGCGCAGCGCTGCTCCACCAGTTCGATGAACAGGTCGGTCAGGGCCAGGGACTTGCGGCGCAGGCTGGCCATGTCGGTCTGCTCGAAGATCTCCAGGCCGCACTCGACCATGGCCAGCGAGGTGATCGGCTGGGTGCCGCACAGGTAGCGGGCGATGCCGCTGCTCGGCCGGTATTGCGCCTCCATGTCGAACTGCCGCGCATGGCCGAACCAGCCGGACAGCGGCTGCTTGACCAGGTCGCAGAGCGCCGGCGAGACCCAGGCGAAGGCCTGGGAGCCCGGGCCGCCGTTGAGGTATTTGTAGGTGCAGCCGATGGCGTAGTCGGCGCCGGCCTGCTTCAGGTCCACCGGCACCGCGCCAGCGGAGTGGGCCAGGTCCCACAGGCTCAGCGCGCCGCATTCGTGGGTCAGCGCGGTCACCGCCGGCATGTCGTGCATGTAGCCGGTCTTGTAGTTGACGTGGGTGAGCATGACCACCGCGGTGTCTTCGCCAATGGCCTGGGGCAGTTCCTCGGGGCTGTCCACCAGGCGCAGGGAATAACCCTGCTGCAGCATCTCGGTCAGGCCTTCGGCGATGTACAGGTCAGTGGGAAAGTTGCTGCTCTCGCTGACGATCACTCGCCGCTGCGGCGCCTTGAGCGCCTGCACGCGCAAGGCCGCGCTGAGCACCTTGAACAGGTTGATCGAGGTGGTATCGGTGATCACCACTTCGTTGGCATCGGCGCCGATCAGTTTGGCCAGGCGATCGCCGAGGCGCTGCGACAGATCGCGCCAGCCGGCGGTGTTCCAGCTGCGGATCAGGCCATTGCCCCACTCCTCGGCAATCACCTGTTGCGCCCGTTGCAGGGCCGCCACCGGGCGGGCGCCGAGGGAGTTGCCGTCAAGATAGATCACCCCGTCGGGCAGCGCGAACTGATTGCGCAGCGGTGCCAGCGGGTCCTGTGCGTCGAGGGCCAGGCAGTGGTTTCTTGTTGTCATGGGAGGTCCTGTTTTCACTATGGCGTGCGACAGCGCACGTGACACCCGGGGAGGCATCGGCGGCTGCGCGGTGAAGAAATAATGAACGAAGCTCTGGAGAATTTTCGTGCAAAATGCACTATGAGAGCGGCACAGCCTCGAAGATTATTCGACTACAACTTAAAAAAACGCGGATAAATGCCAACCATGATTCTCGACTCGACAGACCTGCGAATCCTGCACTTCCTGCAACAGGACGGCCGTATCAGCAACCAGGAGCTGGCGGAGAAAGTCGCCCTCTCGCCCTCGGCCTGCCTGAGGCGCCTGCGCCTGCTGGAGGGCGAAGGCATCATCAGCGGCTATCGCGCGGTACTCAACGCCGAGCGCCTGGGGATAGAGCTGGAGGCCATTGTCCATGTGTCGCTGCGCCAGGACGTGGCGGACTGGCACGAGACCTTTATCAAGAAGGTCCAGCAGTGGCCGGAAGTGGTGACCGCCTATGTGATCACCGGCGCCAGCAACTATGTGCTGCGGGTCCAGGCGCGCAACCTCAAGCACTTCTCGGATTTCATCGTCAATCACCTCAACCGCACGTCCGGGGTCACTGACATCCGCTCGGAAATCGTCCTGCAGAAAATCAAGGAACAGGACGGCCTGCTGGACCTAGTGCTGCGCAAGTAAAACGGCTGGCCTGTGGGGTACAGGCCCTAGAAACCACCCAGGCGCCGCGCATCGTGGCGCTGCAGGGTGACGCTGGGCGACTCGCCGAACAGCTTGCGGTACTCGGCGGAGAACCGCCCCAGATGGCTGAAGCCCCAGCCCAGGGCGATTTCGGAAATGGTCCGCGCCGAGCCGTGTTCGAGGATCTCCTGGCGCACCGCGTTGAGCCGGTACTTCTTCAGGTAGACCATCGGCGACAGGGCGAAATACTTCTTGAAGGCCTCGAACAGCTTGAAGCGCGAGACTCCGGCGGCGGCTTCCAGGTCCTCGAGGCACAGCGGCTCGCGGGCGTTGGCGTGAATGTACTGGCGGGCGCGGACGAGGTAATGGGGCAACTTGACCTCCAGCACCTCGCGCAGCTCCGCCGAGTAGTTGTTCGGCTGGGCCAGGATCAGGCCCTTGATCAAGGAGCTTTCCAGGTCGCGGGTGAAGGCCAGCTGTTCGTACAGCTCGCTGCTGCGCTCCAGTTCGGCGATAAAATAGCGCGCCATGCGCCACCAGGACGCCGACGCCCCTTCCACCGCATCCATGACCGACTCGAAACGCAGCGGCGCATCCGGCGGCCGTTGCAGCAAGGCCTCCAGCGCTTCGCTCATGGCCGCCCGGGTAATCACCACCTGGACTTTGCGGCAGTCGCCAGAGATCGCCAGCATCTGGCTTTCGTTGGGCGCGATGATCACCCCCTGGTCACGGTTGGAACGCAGCAGCCGGCCATCCTTGCTCAACTCCTGATCGCCGCTCAGCGGCAGGCTCAGGCTGTAGCTGCTGAAGCGCTCGGCGTCTTCGATATCGATGGTGACGTCAGTGCCGTATTCGATGGTGCCCAGGGTCGTGGCCCGCGACTTGAACACGTTGGCGCTGTGGTGAAAGCGGATGCGCTCGGGGGTGCTGGTCTCGAGCCGGTGCGGCCCGCAAATGCCGGACATCCAGCTTCTCGCGCCCTCGAGGTCGTAGCGATCGATACGAATATCGCGAAACTGCGAATCAGCCTTGCTATTCATCACGGCGCACCCACGGCAATATTTTTTTTGCGCGCTCTGACGGCGCGTCTGATTTGAAGTACTGACCTGCAAGAGCAAGTTTTGCGCCACCGCCCGGCACTGCCAACCGACTGGATAGCAATCGCCAACTAAGTGGATAGAGCCCATCCACCCGGTGCGCAAAACCCACGCAAGACTGCGCCAAACAGTAGCTCATCGCGACATCGCGGTGCAGCCGTTGATCGCCTGGGGCGCCGGCCGTGGGTATTTCCACCACACATCCAGCCCTTGTAGCCGCTGCCGCAGGCTGCGATCGGCGACGCAGTCGCCGCAAAACCTGAGCCCGCGATCCTCCTGAAACACCGCGATACCCGGTTTGCGCCTGCTGCGCAGGCGATCGCAGCCTGCGGCAGCGGCTACAGGTGGCCGGGCAATTTTATGGATGACCTTGGCCAACTATGCGGATAGCCACCCCTGCCCCGCACTCTCTCTAATGCATGCACCGATTGGCCTGAACAAGAAAGGTACTCACTCATGAGTGGTGCAAGAAACACAGAACAATGGAAAAACTTCATCGACGGCTGCCTGGACTTTCGTCCGGACGACGGCGTATTCCGCATCGCCCGGGACATGTTCACCGAACCCGAGCTGTTCGACCTGGAGATGGAACTGATCTTCGAGAAGAACTGGATCTACGCCTGCCACGAAAGCGAGCTGGCCAACAACCACGACTTCGTGACTATGCGCGCCGGGCGCCAGCCGATGATCATCACCCGCGACGGCGAAGGCCGGCTCAACGCGCTGATCAACGCCTGCCAGCACCGCGGCACCACCCTGACCCGGGTCGGCAAGGGCAACCAGTCCACCTTCACCTGCCCGTTCCACGCCTGGTGCTACAAGAGCGACGGGCGCCTGGTGAAGGTCAAGGCGCCGGGGGAATACCCCGAAGGCTTCGACAAGGCCACCCGCGGCCTGAAGAAGGCCCGCATCGACAGCTACAAGGGCTTTGTCTTCATCAGCCTCGACGTCCACGCCGACAACTCCCTGGAGGACTTCCTCGGCGACGCCAAGGTGTTCTTCGACATGATGGTCGCCCAGTCGCCTACCGGTGAACTGGAAGTCCTGCCCGGCAAGTCCGCCTACACCTACGACGGCAACTGGAAACTGCAGAACGAGAACGGCCTCGACGGTTATCACGTGAGCACCGTGCACTACAACTACGTGGCCACGGTGCAGCACCGCCAGCAGGTCAACAGCGAAAACGGCGGCGCCAGCGCCACCCTCGACTACAGCAAGCTCGGCGCCGGCGACGCCAATACCGACGACGGCTGGTTCGCCTTCAACAACGGCCACAGCGTGCTGTTCAGCGACATGCCCAACCCGTCGGTGCGCTCCGGCTACGCCACCATCATGCCGCGGCTGGTGGAAGAGTACGGCCAGGAAAAAGCCGAATGGATGATGCACCGCCTGCGCAACCTCAACATCTACCCGAGTCTGTTCTTCCTCGACCAGATCAGCTCGCAGCTGCGGATCATCCGCCCGCTGGCCTGGAACAAGACCGAGATCATCAGCCAGTGCATCGGGGTCAAGGGCGAGTCCGACGCCGACCGGGAAAACCGCATCCGCCAGTTCGAGGATTTCTTCAACGTCTCGGGCATGGGCACCCCCGACGACCTGGTGGAATTCCGCGAAGCCCAGCGCGGTTTCCAGGGCCGCCTGGAACGCTGGAGCGACATCTCCCGCGGCAGCCACCGCTGGGCAACCGGGCCGACCCGCAACAGCGAGGCCATCGGCATCCAGCCGGCCATGACCGGTACCGAATTCACCCACGAAGGGCTGTACGTCAACCAGCACCGCAACTGGCAGAAATTCCTCCTCGACGGGCTGGCCAGACAATCCCTGAAACTGCGTGAGGTGTGAACATGAGTGCGCAACTGCAATACCGTATCGAGCAGTTTTTCTATCGCAAGTCCGAGCTGTGCGACGCCCAGGATTGGGACGCCTACCTCGAGCTCTTCGACCCGCAGAGCGAGTTCCACCTGCCGCAGTGGGATTCCGAGCATGTCTACACCACCGACCCGAAACGCGGCATGTCGCTGATCTACTACGCCAACCGCTCGGGCCTGGAAGACCGGGTGTTCCGTATCCGCACCGGCAAGGCCGCCTCGACCATTCCGATGCCGCGCACCCTGCACAACATCAGCAACGTGCGGATCGCCGAGCAGGCCGATGGCAGCCTGCAAGTGCGGCTGAACTGGCACACCCTGTTCTATCGCCTGGCCACCGCCGAGCAGTTCTTCGGCCATGCCACCTACAACCTCAAGGCCCACGGCGACAGCTGGCTGATCACCCGCAAGCATGTGCTGCTGCTCAACGACACCATCAACTCGGTGCTCGATTTCTACCACCTCTGACGGAGACCGGGCATGAACCACAAGGTCGCGTTCAGCTTTGCCGATGGCAAGACGCTGTTCTTCCCTGTAAACGCCAACGAAATACTGCTCGACGCCGCCCTGCGCAACGGCATCAAGATCCCCCTCGACTGCCGCGAGGGCGTCTGCGGCACCTGCCAGGGCCGCTGCGAATCGGGCAACTACAGCCAGGACTACGTGGACGAGGAAGCCCTCTCCAGCGCGGACCTGGAGCAGCGCAAGATGCTCAGCTGCCAGACCCGGGTGCAGTCCGATGCCACCTTCTACTTCGACTTCGACTCCAGCCTGTGCAACGCCGCGGGGCCCGCACAGCTGGGCGCTACAGTCAGCGAAGTGCGCCAGGTCTCCGACAGCACGGCGATCCTGCAACTGCAGCTCGACCAGGATCAGGCGGCGCTGGACTTCCTGCCGGGGCAGTACGCCCGGCTATCGGTCCCCGGCACGTCGAGCAAGCGCTCCTACTCGTTCGCCAACCGCTCGGGCAGCCAGCAGCTGCAATTCCTCGTGCGCCTGCTGCCCGACGGGGCCATGAGCAACTACATCCGCGAACGTTGCCAGGTCGGCGACCGTATCGAGCTGGAGGCGCCGCTGGGGGCCTTCTACCTGCGCCATATCGTCCGGCCGCTGGTGCTGGTGGCCGGCGGCACCGGGTTGTCGGCGCTGCTGGCGATGCTCGAACAGCTGGTCGCCGACGGCTGCACCCAGCCGGTGCACCTGTACTACGGGGTGCGCAACGTCGCCGACCTGTGCGAAACCGCGCGTATCGAAGCTTATGCCGACCAACTGCCGGGCTTTCGCTACACTGCGGTGATCAGCGAGCCGGCGGCGGACTGGCCGGGCAAGCGTGGTTACATCGCCGAGCATTTCGATTGCAGCGAACTGCGCGATAGTCCGGTGGACATGTACGTCTGCGGACCGCCACCGATGGTCGAGTCGATCAAGAACTGGTTGCAAGATCAGCGACTTGAGAGCGTTCAGCTGTATTACGAGAAGTTCACCGAGAGTAATATCTGATCCGTCCGCCGTCAGCCGCGATCTGGCCGCGAACACGGACAGATCCGATAACAATGAGAAGAGAGCGTGATTAGTGGATGAAATCCTGAAACCCGGCGAACTCAAGCGTGGCTTGAAGAACCGCCATATCCAGCTGATTGCCCTGGGCGGGGCGATCGGCACCGGACTGTTCCTTGGCTCCGCCGGCGTGCTCAAGTCCGCCGGCCCTTCGATGATCCTCGGTTATGCGATTGCCGGGTTCATCGCCTTCCTGATCATGCGCCAGCTTGGCGAAATGATCGTCGAGGAGCCGGTGGCCGGGTCCTTCAGCCACTTCGCGCACAAATACTGGGGCGGTTACTTCGGCTTTCTCGCCGGCTGGAACTACTGGGTGCTCTACGTGCTGGTGGGCATGGCCGAACTCACGGCCGTGGGCAAGTACGTGCAGTTCTGGTGGCCGGAAATCCCGTCCTGGGTCAGCGCGGCGGTGTTCTTCGTGCTGGTCAACCTGATCAACATGATGAACGTGAAGTTCTTCGGCGAAGCCGAGTTCTGGTTCGCCATCATCAAGGTGGTGGCCATCATCGGCATGATCGCCCTGGGCTGCTACATGCTCGCCAGCGGCAGCGGCGGCCCGCAGGCCGCGGTGAGCAACCTGTGGAGCCACGGCGGGTTCTTCCCCAATGGCGGCACCGGCCTGCTGATGGCCATGGCCTTCATCATGTTCTCCTTCGGCGGCCTGGAGCTGGTGGGCATCACCGCCGCCGAGGCCAGCGAGCCACGCAAGGTGATCCCCAAGGCGATCAACCAGGTGGTGTACCGGGTGCTGATCTTCTACGTCGGCGCCCTCACCGTGCTGCTGTCGCTGTACCCCTGGGACCAGTTGCTGCAGACCCTCAACGCTTCCGGCGACTCCTACAGCGGCAGCCCGTTCGTGCAGATCTTTGCCCTGATCGGCAGCGACACCGCGGCGCACATCCTCAACTTCGTGGTCCTGACCGCGGCGCTGTCGGTCTACAACAGCGGCGTGTACTGCAACAGCCGCATGCTCTACGGCCTGGCCGAACAGGGCGACGCGCCCAAGGCGATGATGAAGCTGAACAAACAGGGGGTGCCATTGCTGGCCCTGGGCGTCTCGGCGCTGATCACCCTGCTCTGCGTGGTGGTCAACTACCTGGCGCCGCAGGAAGCGCTGGAGCTGCTGATGGCCCTGGTCGTCGCGTCCCTGATGATCAACTGGGCGCTGATCAGCCTGACCCACCTGAAGTTCCGCAAGTCCATGGGCCAGCAAGGCATAGTGCCGTCGTTCAAGACCTTCTGGTTCCCGTTCAGCAACTACCTGTGCCTGGCCTTCATGCTGATAATCGTCAGCGTGATGCTGATGATTCCCGGGATCCGGGTTTCGGTCTACGCGATCCCGGTGTGGGTCGCGCTGATCTGGGTGTTCTACCGCCTGCGGGTGGCCAGGGCTGGTACTAGGGCGGTGGCCTGATCGTCGGCGGCACATGACCCTGTAGCCGCTGCCGCAGGCTGCGATCGACCGGTACGGTCGCGGCGATATTACGGACGCCGGAGGTCCTTCGGACCTATCGCAACCTTCGGCAGCGGCTACAAGGGTTGGCATAAACAAAAAGGCCCGGCATTCGATGAATGCCGGGCCTTTTTGCTGGCCTGCCGCTTACAGCGTCGAACGCACGCGCCACAGCTCGGGGAACAAGACGGTGTCGAGCATCTTGCGCAGGTAGCCGACGCCTTCGGTGCCGCCGGTGCCGGGCTGGAAGCCGATGATGCGTTCCACCGTGGTCACATGGCGGAAGCGCCACTGGCGGAAGGAATCCTCCAGGTCGATGAATTTCTCCGCCAGCTGGTACAGGTCCCAGTAGCGCGACGGGTCGGTGTAGACCTCGCGCCAGGCGGCTTCCACCGACGCATCATGTTGGGTCGGCACCTGGCTGTTCAGGGCCAGGCGCTCGGGGTCGATGGCCAGCCCGGCCTTGGCCATCAGGCCGATGGCTTCGTCGTACAGCGACGGCGTGGCGATCGCCAGCTCCAGCTCCTCGAGCAGTTCCGGACGATGGGCATGGGGGCGCAGCAAGGTCGCGCTCTTGTTGCCGAGGATGAACTCGATCTCGCGGTACTGGAACGACTGGAAGCCCGACGAGTGCCCCAGGTACGGGCGGATCGACTTGTACTCGGACGGGGTCATGGTCGCCAGCACCGCCCAGGCGTGCACCAGCTGGTCGAAGATCCGCGACACCCGCGCGAGCATCTTGAACGCCGGCGGCAACTGGCCCTGATGCACGTGCTCGCGAGCCGCCTTGAGCTCGTGCAGCATCAGTTTCATCCACAGCTCCGAGGTCTGGTGCTGGATGATGAAAAGCATTTCGTTGTGGTCCGGCGACAAGGGGTGCTGGGCATTGAGGATGCGCCCCAGGTCCAGGTAGTCGCCGTAGCTCATGGAATTGGAAAAATTCAGTTCGGCGTTATGCCAGCCATCGGGCGGCGGGTTGCTCGAATAGGGACATTGACTCATCGCGTGGGCTCCTCATGTCAGGTCGCGGCTGATCGATCACCCGGCGCCAGTCTTGATCGAGGGCGCGCGGGGTCGAAGCTTTGTTGTTGTAAATACTATTGTAGGAATTATCGCGGCAAAGACCGCAGGATGGCGCGCACCGGGCTCGCATCCAGATGGGCGAAACGCAGGGGCAGCGCGATCAGTTCGTAGTCGCCTTCGGCCACTTCGTCGAGCACGATGCCTTCGAGAATCGCCAGCCCATGACGGGCCACAGCGTTATGGGCGTCCATGGTTTTCGATTGCTGCGGGTCGAGGGACGGGGTGTCGATGCCGATCAGGCGCACGCCGTGGCTGGCCAGCAGCTCGACGGTTTCCTTGGCCACGGCGCTGAAGTCCGGGTCCCAGGTGCTCAGCGGCGCCTGGCGATAGGTGCGCAGCAGCACCCGCTCGGGCGGGTTGTCCAGGTGACCTTCCAGGTGCTCGGGCAGCACCAGCGGCCCGCAGCCCAGGCAATGCACGACCCGGCACGGGCCGAGATAGACATCCAGCGGCACTTCGCCGATCGGCGTGCCATCGGCGCTGTAATGCAGCGGCGCATCGACATGGGCACCGGTGTGCGGCGACAGGGTGATGCGCCCGACGTTCACCGGGCACTCGGGTCCGTACTGCCAGACCCGCTCTTCCTGGAACGGCGTATCGCCAGGCCAGGTCGGGGTCGCGGTACTCAGGGGCGGGCTGATGTCCCACCAGCTTGGGGTTGTGTTCATAGCACTGCTCTCGGCCACTTCGACCTGAATCATACGAGCGATGCCCATGAAGATTCTTGCGAAATGCTCCGGCGGCCGTGGAATCTTTCGCATGAACTGCCAGGAAATCACTGATTCACGCTCGGAAATTTCAATGCAAACCGCGGCAACACTTCGCTGGCGGGTACTGCGTTTCTGGGCACCCCGATGTCGAGTACAGACAACTGACCAGGCGCCGGGCGCTATAGGGTGCGACTTCAGTTCTCAGCCAAGACCCCGGAGTCCTCATGACCGCGACTGCCCCCATTACCGTTCTGCGCGACACTCACCCGCTGCCGGTGCTCGATGCCTGCAAATGGGAAAAACTCGAAGGCGACCCGCACACCGTCAACCTCAACGCCTACACCAGCGAAGACGGCAGCAAGATCATGGGCACCTGGATCTGCACGCCCGGCAAATGGCGCGTGGACTACGTGAAATGGGAGTACTGCCATTTCCAGGAAGGCTACTGCGTGATCACCCCGGACGGCATGGAACCGATCCACCTGCGCGCCGGCGATATCTTCGTGGTCGAACCCGGGATGAAAGGCACCTGGGAAGTGGTCGAGACCGTGCGCAAGTATTTCGTTTTCGCCTGATCGTCCATTCCAGCGCTTTTCTTCGACGCCAAAAGCAAAAAACCGGGAACCCACCCGACGTGAGTCCCGGAAAGTTTGCAGCGTTCACAGCGGTTGGCGAAGCCTGCGCTCTTTAAAGAGCGCAGGCTTCGCAGTGCCTAGCTCGGCTTGCGATAGCTGTTGACGATGGCCGAGAAGTCCATGCCCCCTTCCCCGCGCTGGCTCATGGCCTGGTACAGCTGCTGCGCCACGGCGCCCAGTACCACCGGCTGATGCGCCTGGCGGGCGGCCTCGGTGGCCAGGCCCAGGTCCTTGAGCATCAGTTCGGCGCCGAAGCCGCCGGTGTAGCCGCGAGCGGCCGGTGCGGTTTCGATCACGCCGGGCCAGGGGTTGTAGGTGTCGGAACTCCAGCAGCGCCCGGTGGAGCTGTTGATGATGCCCGCCAGCACCTTGGTGTCGATGCCCAGGGCATCGCCCAGGGCCATGGCCTCGCTGACGCCGATCATCGAAATGCCCAGCAGCAGGTTGTTGCAGATCTTGGCGATCTGCCCGGTCCCCACTTCACCGCAGTGCACAATATTGCGGCCCATCTGCGCCAGCACCGGCTGCAGGGTGGCGAACAGTTCGGCACTGGCGCCGACCATGAAAGTCAGGGTCCCCGCCGCCGCGCCACCGGTGCCACCGGACACTGGCGCGTCGGCCATGGCCACGCCTTGCTTGGCGGCGGCCGCGGCCACGTCGCGGGCGGTCTGCGGATCGATGGTGCTGCAATCCACCGCCGGTGTGCCATGGGCGATACCCGCCAGCACCCCGTCGTCGCCCAGCCAGACGCTGCGCACATGGGCCGCGGCCGGCAGCATGGTGATCACCAGCTCGCTGTCTTCGGCGGCAGCGCGCGGCGAGGTACTGATACTGCCACCCAGTTCGGCCAGTTCGTTGAGCACGGCCTGGTTCAGGTCGAACAGGTTCAACTGATGACCGGCCTTGAGCAGGTTGCGCGCCATGGGTGCGCCCATGTTGCCCAGACCGATGAATGCGATTTTCATGAGCCGACTCCTCAACGCAAATGGATGGTGGTGTTCACGCCATCGTTGACGCTGTCATCGTCGAACCAGCGACTGGTGACGGTCTTGGTCTGGGTATAGAACTGCACCACTTGTTTGCCATAGGGCCCCAGATCGCCCAGTTTGGAACCCCGGGAACCGGTGAAGCTGAAGAACGGTACCGGCACCGGAATCGGGATGTTGATCCCGACCTGGCCGACATCGATTTCACTCTGGAACTTGCGGGCCGCCGCGCCGCTCTGGGTGAACAGGCCGGTGCCGTTGCCGAAGGGGTTGCTGTTGACCAGGGCGATGGCCTGGTCGAGGGTGTCCACTTCCAGCACCACCAGCACCGGGCCGAAGATTTCCTGGGTGTAGATCTGCATGTCGGTGGTCACCCCGGAGAACAGGGTCGGGCCGACGAAGTTGCCCTGCTCGAAACCCGGCACCTTGACGTCGCGACCGTCCAGCTCCAGCTTGGCGCCTTCCTGGATGCCGCTTTCGATCAGGCTCAGCACACGCTCCTTGGCGCGCTTGGAAATCAGCGGCCCGACATCGGTGCCCGGCTCGCTGCCGGCATTCACCTTGAGCTTCTGCGCCAGCGCCTTGAGGTCCGGCAGCCATTGTTTCGCCGCGCCCACCAGGACCACCACCGAGGTGGCCATGCAACGCTGGCCGGCCGCGCCGAACCCGGCACCGACCAGGGCATTGAGCGCCTGTTCGCGGTTGGCGTCGGGCAGCACCACGGCATGGTTCTTCGCGCCCATCATCGACTGCACGCGCTTGCCATGCTTGCCCGCCAGGTCGTAGACGTGGGTACCCACCGCGGTGGAGCCGACGAACGACACCGCCTTGATATGCGGGTGGGTGCACAGCTTGTCCACCACGTCCTTGCCGCCATGCACCACATTGAGCACGCCCGGCGGAATCCCAGCTTCCAGCGCCAGCTCAACCAGCAGCATGGTCGACAGCGGGTCCTGCTCCGAAGGCTTGAGCACGAAGGTGTTACCGCAGGCAATGGCCATCGGGAACATCCACAGCGGAATCATCGCCGGGAAGTTGAACGGGGTGATCCCGGCGCAAACGCCGATCGGCTGGCGCAGGGTGTAGGTGTCGACGCCGCCAGCGACGTTCTCGGCGAACTCGCCCATCTGCAGGCTGCCGATCGAGCAGGCATGCTCGACCACTTCCAGGCCACGGAAGATGTCGCCTTCGGCATCGGCGATGGTCTTGCCCTGCTCGGCGCTGAGCACCTGGGCAATGCGCTTGGAGTGTTCGCGGATCAGCGCCTGCAGCTTGAGCATGATGCGCATCCGCGCGCCGATCGGGGTCAGCTTCCAGGTCTGGAAGGCGCGCTGCGCGGCTTCGATGGCGGCGTCGACTTCATCCGCCGTGGCGAAAGGCACCTTGGCCAGTACCTGCTGGGTGGCCGGGTTGGTGATGTCGTGCCATTCGCTGGTCTGGGATTCGACCCACTGGCCGTCGATCAGCAGCTTGACCTGCTGCAAGGTGGTGTCGTCGGACTTGAGGGATGCGTTCATACGGGTCTCCTGACTTCTTGAGGTTCTTATGCAGGGAGCCAAGGCGTGGGACCGCCTTGAAATGAGGCGTGCGTCGCGAGTTGGTTGTCGGACTGTTTTTGGAGTATAGATGTGCAAACTTCTAATAAGAACGCACATAAAAGCCGGTCCATCATGCAAAAAAACATCACATCCCTCGGCTCGCTGAACTGGGACGACCTGAAGTTTTTCCTCGAAGTGGCCCGCACCCGCAAAGCCAGCAGCGCGGCCAAGCGCCTGGCGGTGGACTACACCACGGTGTCGCGGCGCATCGGTTCGCTGGAAGTCGCGCTGGGTACCCTGCTGTTCGAAAAGTCCCGGACCAACGGCTTTGTCCTGACCGCCGAGGGCCAGCGCCTGCTGGGTTATGCCGAGTCGATCGAAAGCACCCTGCACATGGCCTGCGAGCAGGTCTCGGGCTCGGGCGTGGCCCTGTCCGGCCATGTGCGCATGGGCTGCACCGAGGGTTTCGGCAGCTTTTTCATCACCCCGCAGCTGAGCCATTTCGTCGACGCCTACCCGGCGATCTCGGTGGACATCCTGCCGCTGCCGCACTTCATCAGCCTGTCCAAGCGCGAAGCCGATATCGTCATCGCCCTGGAGCGCCCGGAGCACGGCCCCTATGTCTGCTGCAAGCTCTGCGACTACCGCCTGCAGCTCTATGCGACCCAGGAATACCTCGACCAGCACCCACCGATCCGTCGCCCGGCGGACTTGAGCGAGCATCAATTCATCAGCTACGTGGACGACCTGGCGTTCAGCTCGGAGCTCTTGTACCTGGCCAATGTACTGCCCGGCGCCAGCGCCAACCTGCGCAGCACCAGCGTGATCGCCCAGTACGTGGCGGCGCAGCAAGGACGCTCGCTGGCGATCCTGCCGTGCTTCCTGGCCGCCCAGGACCCACGCCTGCTGCCAGTGCTGCCGGAGGAAATAGACATCACCCGGCAGTTCTGGATGTACTGCCGCGAAGACCTGCGCAAGCTCAAGCGGATCACCCTGCTGTGGGACTACATCCGCAATGTGACCGAACAGAATCAGGACCTGCTGATGGGGCAGAGCCGGGCGATGGTGTTTGCCGACTCATAGATTTTCAAGGAATCAGGTGGCCGCATCGTAACGAGGTAAGCAGGTGTTTGCCAAAGTTTTGTAACAGGACTTGGTACGCAACTTGTTACACCTAACGCCGACATTATAGAGGCGTGAACAGCCCACCAAACATCGAAAAGTTGATCGTTTGCATCGGCAAAGCCCTGCTGAAATAGAAATGCCGAAGATTGAATACGAATGGGCCCTTTTATTGTCTTGTGCAGCCCAGACAACTGTAAGACTGAAGAGGCTTGCCCGATGAGATACCCATCGCGTACCTTTCATAACTGTCGCCCAAAATCACGTTTCTGTGCGATCGGGGATGAAAGAACTCATAGAGCGTGACCTCAAAGGATTTTGATCATGGCTGAAAACCTGCCCTACAGCACTTCCGTTGGCACGCTCATAAAAATGCTTGAGAAAATCAAATCTGCATCCGTTCCAGAGAGATTTACTCAAGACTTTGTCTCGACAAAACTGACGATGAAGGGTGGAACCGCCGCTGCATGTATCCCCTTTCTAAAAAAGATGGGTTTCGTCGCCAGCGATGGCTCTCCTACAGAACTCTACAAAGAATTTAGGAATCCGCACAAGTCGAGAATAGCTGTAGGCAAAGCTTTCAAAAAGCTTTATCAAAAACTGTATGAAATGAATGAGTATATTCATGACGCTTCAGATCAAGAGATCCTTGGTATGATCGTCGAATGTACAGGAGGAGAAAAGACCTCCACTGTTACCAAATCAACTTTAACAACTTTAAATGCTCTGCGAAAAATTTCAGACTTCGATACAGAAGCTGAAGATGGGCTTGAGGCGTCGGAAGTTCACACCGGCAAAAACCCATCAACCGACCCAATTCTGCAAATACCTCATCAGAACCAAGCTCCGCTCCAACACCAGAGCAGCAGAGGCATAAATCTCGCCTACACCATAAATTTGAATCTACCAGCGACGAAGGATATTGAAGTTTTCAATGCAATATTCAAAAGCCTTAAAGAGCATATCCTTGGAGATTAGATTATGGCATTTGAGAGCGATGTAAAATCATTCGGAATGACAAACATGCTGATTGAGTCTGAGATCGATCAGCTTGAACAAAAGCTTGGAATTAAACTCCGTAATTACTCTAACAAGGAGGACACACAAAACGAAATCGAGAAAGCCTATTTTCCACAGTTTGCCGAAGCTCTTCGCATGGAGGCTGCAGAGATGGCGAGAAGCTACGAACTATTCTATTGCCTTGAGAAAACTATCAGACTTCAAATAACTGAACTTCTCAAAGAGAACAAAGGTGCCGACTGGTGGAATGATAAGGTCGTGCCACAACACATCTTCGGGGAAGTCAAAAAGAGAATATTACGGGAGCGAGAATCAGGGATCACGCCACGTTCAACCGACCAGCTTGACTATACAAACTTTGGTGAACTTGGTGAGATAATCAAAGCAAACTGGAGTCTCTTTGCGAGTATTTTTAACAACATAAAAGCGGTCGAAAAGGTAATGTCAAATTTAAACTCTCTGAGAAACCCTATAGCTCACTGCAGCGTCCTCGCAGAAGATGAAAGGCTTCGCCTTGATCTAAGCCTTCGTGATTGGTTCCGGCTTGCGGAGTAGGGATACTGGAAGATTTTTTTTCACGGCTCACCTCCATTTAAAAATTTAGCCGGTGCGGCCTCTTTCAGGCTAAACGTCCGTTTAGCTGCTGCCTATAACTGACGTAGACGCATTATGGCGTCTGGGATTCCTTGAGCATTGGCGTCCAGCGTGCCATGGCTGCTATAGCGTTCTCGGCAACACCCCCTACGCCGTTCTCTGAGAGCCACTTGGTAATCTCTTCCATGGCAGCACCCAAGGCGTGCTGGTTGTGCAGAAGCAATGTCAATGCGTCGGCAGTGATGATCCTGGAGTCTAGGTTACCTGACATGGGCATCGTCCTCGAGTGGTCATACGGGATTGCTAGTTCACCTTGCAGCCCTCTACAGCGCAAGGATGGCGAGAGGCCATTGCGCTGCTCATCGGATTCTGGGTACATTCATTGCGCAAATAGATGAGAGAGCTGTCATGAAATCGATGCGTGATCAGCTATACGGAATTAAGAGAAAAATCAAGAAGGACTCTAAGGTCACTCTCGTATTGCCTAGTGAGTTCACTTTCAATCGGAGTGAAATTAAACACTTCGATCACGTACTATCTTTTTTCAATTGGGAATTGCGAAACATTCCGGTTGAAATTGATTTTCGCTCGTGCAGTAGCGCCAACTATCAGGCGGTATCTTTATTAATTTTATATTGCTGGAGGATCAAACAGCAAGGTTGCACTGTGTCAGTTCTATTGGATAACGAGACTGATCCGAACGGTAGCAGGGTCTGGAGAATGCTAGGGGCGCAAGGATTGTTTGCAGTCTGTACGGACCCGAAAGTAAATTTCAATTCAAATGAACATAAACCCCTTTTCGCCATCAGAAACTCTGATGATTTCAAAGCCGCCCTACAGTCTCTAGACAACTTCACTTTAAACTTCGGAGTCGAATATCAAAAGACACTCCGCTATGTGATATCTGAGCTTTTATATAATGTGCATGAGCATGGCATATCAGATTTCCATTGGAGAGGAAAAAGATACCCCACGCCATCACTACTACAGTTCACGTGGTACGAAAGAGCTAACGAACTACACTTTATTGTTGGCGATATCGGGATTGGCGTGAAAAACCATATCAGCAAGGCTTATCCAGGTATCTCTACTGACGAAGAGGCCATCCGGCTAGCTATCCAACCTGAAATATCAGGAACCTTCACCACAAAAGACCCATATGCGACGCGAAACAATGCTGGCATGGGCTTATTTATATCTTCGAACATTCTAAAGAAACTGCGCGGAGACATGCACATCGTATCCGGCAACGGTGCTGTGCATATCTCACCGACAGACACTACAGCAAAAACCTTAGACGCGCACTGGCCAGGGACATTTGTACTAGTAACAGTCCGCCTTGATCGAGGAACTGAGATTGCCTTAGATGCGATGATGAGTGAGTTTCGCGAACATGCTAAGGCGGAAATCGCTGCAAGAACCAATGCCGTAACTATGCAACAACTGTATGTTGGCATGTACAACTACTTCGGAAAAAATGCCGACCTCAAATCGGAAGCCATCAGATACCGAGACAAATATATCATTCATGCGCTTTCCGAAGGAAAATCACTACTATTAGATTTTGCAGATGTTGACTCATCAACGCACAGCTTTCTTAATGCTTTATTAGCCACCCCTATCAGACGCTTGGGTTTAATTGCATACAAAAAAATCAGGATAGTAAATGCAACGAAAGAGATCAGAGAAACGATAGATTACATTCTTGATGATAATACTGGAGACGTCCCCCCCTCAGATCAAGAAGAGTGAGTTCAGCTGCACGAGCTTTAAACATCTAAACTTACTTAATCACTATCACATTGCTCTGATTTAAAACTATCCACCCGAGGTTGCTCACAGAATGAAGTTCTCGAAATGAAAGAAAATGCAGGTTCTATGAATCGAAACAGACAAATAATCACCCAGATGGATCGCTACGTTTTTGTTTTCTGCCTATTTTCGGCTCCGATTGGTGCAATTTTCATATGGGCTGAGGTAAGCAATTGGCCTGCGTGGGTTCAAGCGGTGGGGAGCATTGAGGCGATCATCGCTTCCTCCATGATTGCTACAAGCACTCATCGAAGAACCATTAAGGCGCAGCGGGAGAAAGAAGTCACTGACCATACAAGAGTATTCACCAACCTAAAAAGCCTGATAGAAAAAACTTACTCTTATCTTGTCTACATTCGTGACCATGCCGTGGGGGGGCTGGATAAAGAGAAGTCTGCATCAATATTTCCGCGCAACCTTGGAAGCTCCGATAAGCATTGGTCTACCTATGGGTTTAAGGCTGCAGACATCAGAAGAAGCATGTCGCTATTTGAAAAGCATCTTGAGCAGCTCTCGACGCTTAGCATCGCCGAGGTGGGTGACGCAGTTATTGCTAGCGAAATCGCCAGTTTTATCTCCCACTGCAAAACGCTAATTGAGGAAATAAATGTTGGCTGGGACGTTCCTGAGCTAAGCAGCGACAGTTCGAAAAAAGACGAAGAAACACACTCCAGCGATTCCTTCAACTACCGGCCTGGCACGCCAAATCTATCTCCCTCCCAAAAGAGAATTGGCCTATCCCATGCTATCGCACGCGGATATATGACCTACTATTTTAGCAGTGATCTTCCTGCCGTAATTACCAAGTTACATGAAAGACTAACAAATGAACTTAATGCAAAAATCTCGAACAAAGATTTACCTAACTACTAGCAATCTCCCTCAACAACAGGCGCATCTACTCCCGGCAGTCTTAGCCGAAAAGAGTCGTCCGAGAATGTAGTTTTCTGCTAATTGTGAATCGCCCCGGGTTTCGTAGACACCTCTTTGCCTTAAACTGAGGCCAATCAGGAGATGCCATGAGCAACCCGCGTTACCCCGAAGAATTCAAAATCCAAGCGGTCAATCAAGTGACCGAAAAGAAGCTGCCTGTCGCTGATGTGGCGGTCCGTCTTGGCGTGTCGACGCATAGCTTATATGCCTGGATAAAGTGCTACAGCAAACCTCAAGAAGAACGACAGCAAGACGATGATCCGCACGCTGAACTGCGTCGTCTGCGAGCAGAACTCAAGCGCGTCACTGAAGAGCGAGACATCTTAAAAAAGGCCGCCGCGTACTTTGCCAAGGAGTGCGGCTGAAGTACGCCTTTATCAAGCAGCGCGCGGGCGACTATTCGATTCGGCGGCTTTGTCTGACGCTTAAAGTCCATCCCAGCGGTTATTACGCCTGGCTGTCCGAGCCGCAATCTGTACGCGCCAAAGACGACCAGCGACTGCTGGGTTTGATCAAGCATTCATGGCTGGAGAGTGGCGGCGTTTATGGCTATCGCAAAGTCCATGACGATCTGCGCGAGGTCGGTGAAGATTGTGGTCGCCATCGTGTAGCGAGGCTGATGCGTCTTGAAGGTCTGCGCTCTCAGACAGGGTATCGACGCCGCCCTGGAAGGTACGGCGGTAAGCCAGCGGTCGCCTCACCCAATTTGCTGAAGTGCCAGTTTGATGTCGTAGAACCCAACAAAGTTTGGGTCACCGACATCACCTACATTCGCACTTATGAAGGTTGGCTGTATTTGGCTGTGGTGTTGGATCTGTTTTCTCGCCAGGTCGTTGGCTGGTCAATGAAGTCGCAGATGACCAGTGATTTGGCTATTGACGCGTTGTTGATGGCGGTTTGGAGGCGTAAACCGAAGCAAGAAGTGATGGTTCATTCCGACCAAGGCAGCCAGTACAGCAGCTCCGATTGGCGCAGCTTTTTGAAGGCAAACAATTTGGTTGCCAGCATGAGTCGCCGAGGCAACTGTCATGACAACGCTGTGGCCGAGAGCTTTTTCCAGCTTCTGAAACGGGAACGGATCAAGCGAAAAATCTACACCTCGCGGCAAGATGCTCGTAGTGATGTGTTCGATTACATCGAGATGTTCTACAACGCAAAACGCCGTCATGGTTTCAACAATCAGCTGTCACCGGTAGAGTTTGAAAAGCGTTACGCAATGAGCTTGCAAGGTGTCTAGAGAATCCGGGGCGATTCATCTATTAGTATCGGCATTAAACTCTTTAACCAACATCCCAATGGTGGGATAACAGCAAAAATGGTTATGGATGAGGTTCTTGCAGTTACGCCACAGGAATGGGGAGCAGGTGTCATTGAGCACAAATGCAAGAAAATTTAAGGCTCGTTACTTGTTCCTTTTCCTATTAATAACTCCGCTGGTGGCTTGGTACTTCGCTATTCCCGGCGTAATTGTCCATTACCCTAAAGAGGCCACGGACGAACTGCGCTTAATTTGGGACACGCACGACCAGATTACGCGGCAGCGGATGCTACCAGGGGAAGCTACATCTGAGCTTGGTCATGTGTTCCCTGATGAGAACTTCTTCATGGTGTTCTTTTGGTGGACCGACAGAGGTTTACGGAAATGCATCGACATCACACCTAAGCGCTGGGCAACGATAGACATCTACCTCGATAGGACCGGTAGGGTCGATATTGAAAGAACAGCTCCTGACGTTATTGCTCGGTTGAAGAAGTGTCCGGGCGAGTCTGACCCTTTCCGGCCCTAAGCTGCCAACAACGCTGCGAAGAGCTGCGCAAACTCAAGCGTCCCCTACTGTGGGACTACATCAGCAACGTGACCAAACAAAATCAGAACCTGCTGAAGGGGCAGACCCGGAGGATGCTGTTCGCCTATTAGTCGGCGATGACCACGATCGAGACGCGACGGTTTTCGGTACGCCCGGCCACCGTGCTGTTGGAGGCTACCGGTTCGCTGCTGCCGAGGCCGCGCAGCTGGATGTTTTCTTCACGCATGCCCGTGGCCACCAGCACCTTGCTCACGCTTTTCGCCCGACGCAGGGACAGTTGCTGGTTATAGGTTTCCCTGCCGGAGGCATCGGTGTGGCCATCGACCCGGACCTTGTCGATGTGCACGCTGACCAGGGCCTTGCCGATGCGCTCGACGATCTCGGTACTGGCGGCATTCAGTGTCTCGATATCGCTACCGAACAGCACCTTGCCGGACAGGCCGAAGGCCCAACCTTCATCCGTCAGCTCAAAGCCCTCCTGCTTGAGCACCGCCACTTGTTGCGGGGTCAGCCCTTTGGGCGGCACGCTCTGGCAGCCGGTCAATGAAAGCAGCGCCAGCAACAGGCCGGCGGTGAAAAGTCGCATGAAAGGTCGAGTCAATGAAAACAAAGAATTAGCTCCTGGATTGAACGTGAACGACGGGGGGCTCCGACCCCGCGGTGTGTTGCCCGCCTCGAGAGACACGCTTGGCCTGATACATCGCCGCATCGGCGGCGTTGAGCAGAGCACCCGGGGTGGTGCCATGATCAGGGTAGACGGCAATCCCGATACTGAGCGACGACAGCACCGAAGTACTGCCTGGCAAGGCGATCGGCAGCTCCATGCTGGCGATGATTTTTTCGGCGATGCGCTCGGCGTCCTCGATGCGGTGCAGCGGGGTCAGCAGAATGGCGAACTCGTCGCCCCCCAGGCGCGCCACCAGGTCTTCCTCGCGCAACTGCGCCCGCACCCGCGATGCCACCGCCATCAGCACCGCGTCGCCGGCGGCGTGACCGAAGTTGTCGTTGATGCCCTTGAAGCGGTCGCTGTCGAGAAACAGCACCGCGACCCGTTCATTGAGCTTGCTGGCGCTGCGCAGCGCGCGGATCAGCCGGCCCTCGAAAAACGCCCGGTTCGGCAAGCCGGTCAGGCTGTCGTGGCTGGCCTGGTGGGCCAGGGTTTCGTTTTCACTCTGCAAATGGGTTTGCCAGGCTTCCAGCTCATCGAGCAAGGCATTGAAGTCGTTGCCCAGGTTATCCAGCTCGGCAATCTTCGCCGGCGGTACCCGCACGTCGAAGGCCCGCTCGCGGCGCGCGGCATGCGCCACATCGGCCAGGCTGCGCAGCGGCCCGGTAATGCCGCGCAACTGGCGGCGCGCCAGGTACAGCGCCACCCAGGCGCTCACCGCGATACATAGGACAATCCCCACCAACCCACTGAGCAGGAAGCGCAACAGGCTGCCGCCATGCCCGGTCAAGGCAACACTGCCGATCTCCTGGCCCTGATACATGATCGGCACCGTGATGGGCTTCTCGAGAAAGGCGCGGGCGATCTGCATTTGCAGATCGCTCAGCAAACCGGTTTCCGGACGCTCCCAGTGGGCCAGCACGCGGCCCCGGGCATCGAGCACCTGGGCCTCGGCCACTTCTTCGGTGGAGGCGATCAGGGCCAGGGCTTCAGTCGCCGCCGCGCTGTCGTTGAACACCACCGCCGCTTCGACCGTGTAGTTGATCGAACGCGCGATCAGGTGCAGGTTGTGATCGGCATACACCCGCAATGCCAGCACCCCGAGCAGGGTCAGGGACAGGCTGGCCATGGAAATGGCCAGCAGGGCGACAATCAGATGCCCGCGGCCAATGACCGAACGCAAGGTAGGGCGAGCAGGCGGTTTGAAGAGGCTCATGGCGCCGCCGGTCGACGACGGGAGAGTTGCAGCACGCTCGGATGAATCCGCACACCACTGCGGGCCACTGAATCCAGGTTGACCTCGAATGACACCTGGTTGTCTCTGACACGCAGGCAGAACAGGCTGCCCACCGTGCACTGGTCGCCGCCTTCGCTGATGCTCAGCACCGGATGACCGGCCAGGGAAGTGAACAGGCGGGCACGCTGGTCATCGGTCAGCTTGCCGATGTACACCGAGTCGCACTCGCTGACGATGGCTGGGTTGTCGGCCAGCAAGCGCCGCACCAAGACCGGGCGGCCGGTGGCCTGGGTCGTGCCCTTGACCAGGTCGTCGGTGTATTCGGTCGGCCCCACCACGCACAGACGCAGCTGTGCCGGCTCCACCGGCCAGCGCGCATAGCTGAGAATGCCCAGCACCACCTGAGTTACTGCCTTGGCGCGCTGGTCCGCCAGGCTGACAGCCGCAGGCTCGGGTTGCGCGACGGCAAAAGTGCTCAGCAGACAGACCAGGGTAGACAGCAGCACCTGCCTCCAGCCCAAAAAGCGCTCTGTCGCCGAGACAGCCACGTTCATGCAGGGATTCTCTTTGATCTTCATACAATGATGCCGCAACGATAGCACAGCAGGGGAACCCCCCGCGAGGCTCCCAGGCATGGATAGCAGGCTATTGGTTTAGAAAAAAATGAAGTAACGATTTGAGCCTTCCTATTCTTCATGCCTGCATCGCCTGCTTAAGATCGGCGCCAGAGAGTGAGCCATCCAGGCCCCCTCGGTGAGATCGGATCCGCAGAGATCCGGCTCAAGGAATGTCTTTTGCTACTGCCCAGTATCGCCGCCTCGGCCACACGCCGCTGCGGTGCCATGAGTAGCCCAAGACATCTTTGAGGTTAGCCGATGCAACTGGAAATATTCCGCACACTCTGGGGCTATACCGCCAGCAAGGCCCAGGCACTCGACGAGCTGCTGGCCGCCGGCTTCGACGGTATGGAAGCCCGCCTGCCTTTGCAAGCTCGCGAACGCGGCGAATTCGGCACTTTCCTGCGGGACAATCGCCTCGGCTATATCTGCACCGTTTTCACCGCCTACGACGTCCTGCCCAAACAGTCGGCCACGTTCCCGGAACACCTGCTGGACCTGGACCGCAAACTCGCCTGGGCCGCCGAGCTGGCACCGCGCTTCGTCAATGTCCTGGCCGGCAACGATCGCTGGCCCCTGGCGCAACAAGTCGAGTTCTTCGGCCAGGCCATGGAACTGGCGCGCAAGCATGGCCAGTTCTGCAGCTTCGAAACTCACCGTGCCCGCTCGCTGTTCAACCCCTGGGTCACCCTGGAGTTGATCCGGCAATTGCCCGACCTGCGCTTCACCAGCGATATCAGCCACTGGGTCGTCACTTGCGAGCGTCTGCTGGACGATCCTTTCGATGACCTGGCCCCCTTCGTCGAGCGCGTTCACCACATCCAGGCCCGGGTCGGTTATGACCAGGGGCCGCAAGTCCCGCACCCCGCCGCCCCGGAATATGCCCGTGAACTGGCGTTCCACCAGCAACACTGGGAGGCCGTCTGGCATTCGCAAAAGGCCCGTGGCTACCAGGTCAGCACCCTGACCCCGGAGTTCGGCACCGACGGCTACCTGCATCACCTGCCCTTCACCAACGTGCCGGTGGCCGACCTCTGGTCGCTGAACCAGTGGATGGCCAGGACCGAGCGTGAACACTTCGACCGCTTCACCCACTCAACCCGTCCGTGAGGTTCTTGCGTCATGCCCGAGAAGATCGACAACACCCCGGCCAAGGCCAACTTCAAGCACATCCCGGTGGTGGACATCGCCGGCCTGTTCAGCATCGAGCTGGAACACCGGCTGGCCGTCGCCGAGCAGTTGGGAGCAGCCGCCAGCGAAGTGGGCTTTCTCTATATCACCAGCCATGGCATCGATCCGCAGTTGATCGCCGATTTGCGTCAAGCCGCCAGGGACTATTTCGCCCAGCCCCTGGACACCAAGATGCAGCACTACATCGGCACCTCGAAAAGCCACAAGGGTTTCGTCCCCGAAGGCGAGGAGGTGTATTCCAAGGGCAAGCCGGATCACAAGGAGGCCTTCGACATCGGCTTCGAAGTACCGGCCGACGATCCCCTGGTCCTGGCCAACACACCGCTGCTGGGGCCGAACGAATGGCCGGCGCTGCCCGGTTTCAAGGAGGCGGTGCAGGCCTATTACGCGGCCGTCTTCGCCCTCGGCAGGCGCCTGTTCAGCGGGTTTGCCCTGGCCCTGGGCCTGGAGGAAAACTACTTCGACGCCCTGGTCACCCGCCCGCCTTCCAAGCTGCGCCTGATCCATTACCCCTTCGACGACGCGGCCCAGGATGCCCCCGGCATCGGCGCCCACACCGACTACGAATGCTTCACCATCCTGCTGGCCGACAAGCCGGGCCTGGAGGTGATGAACAACCTGGGCCAGTGGATCGACGCCCCGCCCCTTGCCGACGCCTTCGTGGTGAACATCGGCGACATGCTGGAAGTGATGACCGCCGGCGCCTTTGTCGCCACCGCCCACCGGGTGCGCACGGTCAGCGAGGAGCGCTACTCGTTCCCGCTGTTCTACGCCTGCGACTTTCATACCCAGATCAAGCCTTTGCCGCAGTTCGCCAAGGCCTCGGATGACTACGAGCAGATCGCCATCGGCGAACACATGTATGGCCAGGCCCTGCAGACCTATCAGTACCTGCGCAAACGCGTGGAGAACGGCGAGATCCGCTTGCCGGAAAAAGCCCGCAAGCCTTCGAGCTTCGGCCACCTGAAACATCAGTCGCAAGTGTCCTGACCACCCTTTCGCCCTTTGCTTCCATCCCCTGGAGAGACCCACGATGCTTAACAAAAACAACGTTGCTCGCCTGACCCTGCTCACCGCCGGCCTGTTGTGCGCCACTGCCGGCCTGGCCTCGACCGCGACACCCGGCCAACTGAAGATCGGCATGGAAATCACCTACCCGCCGTTCGAGTCCTATGACAGCGAGAAGAACGTGGTCGGCTCCGACCCGGAACTGGCCCACGCCCTGGCCAGGCACCTGAACGCCAAGGCCGAGTTCGTCGACACCAAGTTCCCCAGCCTGATCCTCGGCCTCAACGCCGGTCGCTACGACGCGATCATTTCCGGCATGTACATCACCCCGGAGCGGCAGACCCAGGCCATGACCATCGCCTATGCGAAAACCGGCGCGGCAATCATGGCGTCCAAGGACAGCGGCCTGAATCCGCAAACCCCTGAAGACCTGTGCGGCCTGAAAGTCGGCCTGGAACAGGGCACCACCTGGGTCGGCCAGTTGCAGAAGCTCTCCAGCGACTACTGCGTGCCGAACGACAAGGGCGCGATCAGCGTCAGCGAATACCCTTCGGCACCTGAAGTGACCCAGGCCCTGCTGTCGAAGAACATCCAGGCCCAGGTGGAAATCGCCGGCGCGGCGAAGATGATCGCCGAACGCACCAAGGGCCGAGTGGTCGTCACCAGCCAGCACCTGATCTATCAGCAGACCCTCGGCATCTTCGTCAAGAAAGGCAACGACGCCACCTACAAGGCGCTGCAGGAAGCCTTCGCCGAGAGCCGCAGGAACGGCGAGTACGCCGCAATCCTCGGCAAATACAACCTCGAGCCCGTGACTGACTGACAAGCCACTGCGGCGCACGGATGCGCCCGTGACCGGCCCCTGATCGAGCGCACGGCGCCCGTCCTGATGCCTGCGATCCGAAGCCGCCTGAGGTGTTTATGCAATTCGACTGGTCCTACTTCTTCTCCCTGTTTTCCCTGCCCAGCTTCTGGCACGCCTGCGTCACCGTGGTCCAGCTCAGCGCCCTGGCCTGGTTCATCGGCATGCTGCTGGGCTTTCTCCTGGCGTCGGCCAAACTCTCCAGCGCCGCCTGGATCAGAACCCCGGCAGCGCTGTACATCTGGTTCTTTCGCAGCATCCCGCTGCTGGTGCTGGTGGTCTTCGTCTACAACCTGCCCCAGCTGTTTCCAGCCACCGGCTCGGTGCTGTCCAACCCCTTCTACTCGGGGCTGTTCGCCCTGGTGGTGACCGAAGCGGCGTACATGGCGGAAATCCACCGCGGCGGGCTGATCTCGGTGGCCAAGGGGCAGAAGGAAGCCGGTCGTGCGCTGGGGATTGGCCTGGTCGGCCTGCAACGGTTGATCGTCATCCCCCAGGCCTTTCGTATTTCCCTGCCAACCCTGATCAACGAGTACATCACCGTGGTCAAGCTGACCTCGCTGATCTCGGTGATCTCCCTGACCGAACTGCTCACCGTCGGCCAGCGCCTGTATGCGCAGAACTTCCTGGTGATGGAGACCCTGGCCGCGGTGGCGGTGTACTACGTGCTGGTCGTCACCCTGTTCGCCTGGCTGCTACAGCGCCTGGAACGCCACCTGGACCTGAACCTGCGCACGCCACAAACCCTGGACGACGCTGGCACCCAGCGGCTCCGGCAGCAGGCGCAACCGCTGCACGCCCGCCCGCGCCCAACAGCGCTGGCCGGCAGCGCCCCGGCCCTGCAACTGCAAAACATCCACAAGCGCTACGGCGATCATCAGGTGCTCAAGGGCGTCGACCTGAACGTCGCCAGCGGCCAGGTGATCTCCATCATCGGTCCGTCCGGCTCGGGCAAGACCTCGCTGATCCGTACCATCAACGGCCTGGAGCGCATCGACCAGGGCGAGATCGTGCTGTTCGGCAACAGCTTCATCAGCGCCGGCGACAACCTCAACAGCCCACAGGTGCGCGAGGGCGTGCGGCACATCGGCATGGTCTTCCAGAACTTCAACCTGTTCCCCCATCGCTGCATCCTCGACAACATCTGCCTGGCGCCGCGTTACCACGGCAGCAGCAAGGCCTTGAGCGAACAGCAGGCCTACGCCTTGCTGGACAAGGTCGGCCTGCTGGCCCACGCCCACAAGTACCCGCACCAGCTGTCCGGCGGCCAGCAGCAGCGCGTAGCGATTGCCCGGGCCCTGGCGATGGAGCCGCAGATCATGCTCTTCGACGAGCCGACCTCGGCCCTCGACCCGGAGTTGGTGGGCGATGTGTTGAATGTGATTCGCGACCTGGCCAGAGAAGGCATGACCATGTTGATCGTCACCCACGAGATGGACTTCGCCCTGTCGATTTCCGATCGAGTGATCTTCATGGAGGGCGGCAATATCCAGCTGGACGCCAGCCCTCAGGCGATCCGCGAAGAAGAAGCCGGAGAACGAGTCAGGCGCTTCATGGGGCTCGAGCAGCCCAGCGCAACGGCGCTGGCCGCGGCGCTCTGATTGCGTGCTGAGCGCCAGCGGCCCGGCGCTCAACCCAGGTCGAGCATCAACCCGCTCAGACGCTTGACCTTGCGCCGCACCGCCTCCTCGAACACCCCGGCCCGCGGCTCGATCAGGCTGAACCAGTCCTTGGCCCGGGTGATCCCGGTGTAGATCAGTTCCTTGGTCAGCACCGGGTTCAGCGCCTCGGGCAGGATCAGCGCGGTGTGGGCGAATTCCGAGCCCTGGGATTTGTGCACAGTCATGGCGTACACGGTTTCCACATCGTTGAGCCGGCTCGGCAGCACGAAACGCACGCCACCCTGGCCGTCGTTGCGCGGGAAGGCCACCCGCAGCACCCGCCGCCCGTCCTGCGCGCCTTCGTGCTCGGGCAGCTTCAGGGCAATGCCGATATCGCCATTCATCAGGCCCAGGCCGTAATCGTTGCGGGTCATCAGCACCGGACGACCTTCGTACCATTGCTGATCGCTTTCGATCAGCCGCGCCTTGAACAGGGCAGCGGTGATCCGCTGGTTCAAGCCCTCGACACCCCAAGGCCCCTTGCGCACCGCGCAGAGCAACTGGAACTGGTCGAAGGCCTGCAGCACATCGCGGGCCCAGGCGGTCCAGCGCGGATCTTCCAGCGCGGTATCGACGGGCGGGCGCTGGCCACGCAGCAGGCTCAGGTAATGCCGGTAACCCTGCGGCCCGTCACCGTGGCCCTCCAGCAGCAAGCGCTCCAGGGCGCGATCCTGCTCGCCCTTGAGGCTCAAGCCATACAGGTCGGCGTGGCTGCGGGCGGCCAACAGGCGGCGCGCTTCCTCGGCCTGCTGCTGGTTGACCCAGCGCGCCAGTTGGCCGATACCGCTGCCTTCGCCGAACCGCCGGGAGTGGCGCAGCATCACCACCTGTTGGGCCAGCGGGTGAGTACCGGCGTTGTCTTCCTGCAGCCCGCTGTCCGCCAATTGTTCGCCGCTAACGGCCTCGAGCCAGCGGCGGGTCTGCGGGCTGTACCAGCCGGCCTCGGCATCGCGGCACAGATCGCCAAGCACCGCACCGGCTTCCACAGAGGCCAATTGATCCTTGTCGCCGAGCAACACCAGGCGCGCGTGCACCGGCAACGCATCGAGCAGGTTGGCCATCATCTCCAGGTCGATCATCGAGGCTTCGTCGACCACCAGCACATCCAGCGGCAAGCGGTTGCCGGCGTGATGGCGGAAGTGCCGGGTACCCGGACGATTGCCCAGCAGTCGGTGCACCGTGGTCACGTCGCTGGGGATCTTCTCGCGCACGCTGTCGTCGACCGACAGGGAACGCACTTGCAGGCTGATGGATTCGGTCAGGCGCGCCGCCGCCTTGCCGGTGGGCGCCGCGAGGCGGATACGCAAAGGCTTGCCGGCTTCGACAGCTGGCGCCTGAAGCAAGGCCAGCAGGCGCACCACGGTCGTGGTTTTACCGGTACCGGGCCCGCCGGTAATGATGCTGAAGGCGCCACGGGTGGCCAGCGCACAGGCGAGTTTCTGCCAGTCGACCGGCCCCGTCGCCTTAGCCGCCCCGAACAGGCCGCCGAGGCGCTCGGCCAGATCCGCGGGGGTTTCCTCCTGCACCGCCAGACGCTGGCGCAAGGCATTGTCGATGCGCCGCTCATAGGCCCAGTAGCGGCGCAGATACAAGCGTTTGCCCGACAACACCAAAGGTCGCTGGCGAGCCTGCTCGCTCTGGTCGGCCGCCAACGCTACCAGGCGACTGGCCGCCAGGGCCTTGCACCAGTGCGCCCCGTCCAGCGTCGCCAGCACCTGCGACGGCAGTACCGCCGCGGTGCTTTGCAGATCGCCTTCCGGCGGCAGGGACAGGGCGAAATCCGGCTCCTTGAGGGTTTCGAACAGATCCAGGCAGACATGACCGTGACCCAGTTGATGGCTGGTCAACGCCGCGGCCATCAGTACCAGCGGATCGCCTTGGGGCTCCAGCTCATGCAGGAAACCTACGAAGGCCTTGTCCAGGGCGCGCAGCCAGCCGCGCTCGACCCAACGATCGAGCAACAGCAGCAGATCGGCAGCCCGTACCAGGGGCGCCAGGTCGGGCTGGGGCTGGGGTTCCAGCGGCGTCAGCAGATCCTCGATCACAGCAATACTCCCTGTTCCCACGCCGGCTCGGCCTTGGGCTGCTCAGGTTTGCCCTGGAACAGGCGGTCCAGGCGCTCGATCAGCTCACGGGGCGGCCGGGTGAAAAACACGCCGCGGCTGGCCGAGCCCGTGCCGCGCAAGAACAGATACAGGGCGCCGCCCATGTGCCGGTCGTAATCGTAGTCCGCCAGGCGCGCGCGCAACTGGCGATGCAGGGCCAGCAGGTACAGCACGTATTGCAGGTCGTAACGGTTGTCGAGAATCGATTGTTCCATGGCCTGCTCGGTATAGGCGGCGTCATCCACGCCCAGCCAGTTGGATTTGTAGTCGGCCACGTAATAGCGCCCTTCATGCTCGAAGGTCAGGTCGATAAAGCCCTTGAACATGCCGTTGAGCAGGACCGGTTCGGCGGTCACCCGCGGCACGCCTTGATGGGTGTACTGGCGCACCAGTTCGTCGAGCTTGAGCACGTCGACCTTGTGGCTGGCGAACCAGAACTCCATCTCGACCCGGTACTGGCTCAATTGCGCGAGCACCACCGGTGGCCGCCCCGCCCCGGCTGGCAAAGGCAGTTGCAACAAATGCCGCAACCAATCGCTTAGGGTCCGAATCCAGCCTTCCCAACCGCGGCGATTACAGCGCCGGCCGATGGCGTCCTCGATGGCAGCAGGGTCGGCGGCAAAACCTTCATCACCGGCCCACTCCAGCAGGCCGTGGAGGAAGGTCCCCGGGTTCGGTCCACGGGGGAAGCGATGGATATCCGCGCCGCTGGCCACGACTTCACGCGGGGCATCGGGGTCGAGGCGCTCGTCGTCGAAGAGTTTCTGCGCCTGCGGACTTTCCGGCGCCTCGGTACTACCAGCACCCAGGCTGTCGCTGATACGCAGGGCACTATAGGAAGCGATCCACCAGTTTTCTGCGGCGCGCCGCTTGGGAGCCAGGGGCGCCAGCAGGGTGGCGTCGTTGCGTGGCGGATGGAAACGGCTGTCGGTGGCGCTGGGCATTTCCCCGACACTCATGGCCTCGCAGCCTTGCTGCAGGTCTTGCAGCCAGCGCGCCAGGCCACTGGACTCGTTCAACAGCGCACCGCCGCCCAACAGATAACCCAAGGCAGAAAGGTGCAATACCGAGCTGTTGTGGTTGCCGCGCTTGAGGTCGGCGACACCCAGCCAGCAGGCATGCTGGGCACGGGTCAGAGCCACGTAGAGCAGGCGCAGGTCCTCGGCCAGACGCTCGTCGTCGGCCTGGGCAATCAGCTCCGGGGTCGGCCGCAACGTCACCTGGGCCTTGCCCGATTCGTCGTGGTAATGCAGCGGCAGGCGACTGCCATCCACCGGCTTGGCCGAACAGATAAATGGCAGGAACACCAGCGGGTACTCCAGGCCCTTGGACTTGTGGATGGTCACCACCTTGACCAGCTGTTCGTCGCTTTCCAGACGCAGGATCTGTTCTTCGCCAGCCTGCCCGGACAGGGCCAGGTGCTCGGCCAGATGGCGGATCAGCGCTTGTTCGCCATCCAGTTCGGCAGCCGCCTGCTGCAACAGTTCGGACAAGTGCAGCAGGTTGGTCAGCACCCGTTCGCCATCGCTGCGGGCGATCAAGGCCTGGGGCAACTGGAAGTCATGCAACAGGCGCCGCAGCATCGGCAGCACACCCTGGGTGCGCCAGATCAGGCGATAACCGCGAAACTGCATGACCCGGCTCTCCCAGGCCAATTCGTCCTGGTTCAGGCGCTCCAGCTCCACCAGCGGCAAGTTCAGGGTGATGGAGGCCAGCGCGGCGCGCAGCGGGCGCTCGATATCCGGCTCGGCACAAGCCTTGAGCCAGGCCAGCAGGTCGTGGGCTTCCTGGGCGGCGAATACCGAGTCCTTGTCCGACAGGTACACGCTGCGCACTCCGCGCGCAGCCAGCTCACCACGCACGGCCTGAGCCTCCTTGCCATCGCGGACCAGAATGGCGATGTCCGCCGGCAGCAGTCCCTTGAAGGGTTGGCCGTCACGGGCGAAGCCGACGCTGGCCTGCTGCCCGCCGTTGAGCAAAGCGACGATTTCGCTGGCGCAGGCCGCCGCCAGTTGCTGCCGGTACAGCGCACCGGAAATCGCTTGCTCCGTGGGCAGGTGCCAGATATTCAGCGCCGGCACCGCCTGCCCTTCTCTCTGTAACTGCTCTTTGCGCCCCTGGGATGCCACCGCCAGGAACGGCACCGGGTTCTCTCCGTTTTTCTCCCGGAACAGGAACGCGCCGCGCCCTTGCTCACGGGATTCGGCACGCTCGAATACGTGGTTCACCGCCTTGACCATGGCATGGCTGGAACGGAAGTTGGTGCCCAGGGTATGCAAGCGGCCGCTGGTGGCCTGGCGAGCGCGCAGGTAGGTGTAAATGTCCGCGCCGCGGAAGGCGTAGATCGCCTGCTTGGGGTCGCCGATCAGGAACAGCCCGGTCTCGGGATTGTTGTCCTCGATGCGGTAGATGCTTTCGAAGATCCGGTACTGCACCGGGTCGGTGTCCTGGAATTCGTCGATCAGGGCTACCGGGAACTGCTCGCGAATCAGCGTCGCCAGCCGCTCGCCACCCTCGGCCTGCAACGCGGCGTCGAGGCGCAGCAGCATGTCGTCGAAGCCCATCTCGGCCCGCCGGCGCTTTTCCTCTTCGAAGCGCGCGCCGACCCAACACGCGGCGTGTTGCAACACCGCGGCATCGGGGCTCGGCAAGGCATCGAGCGCGGCCTTGAGCCCAACCATGGCCTCCAGTGCGGGATGATCCGGCGCATCGCCCTTCCAGGCCTCGGCCATGCCTTCGGGGGTCAGGCGGCTGAAGCCGGTGCCGATATCCAGTTGCTCTATGGCCTCGTCTTCGGCCCAGGCGGTGATCTTTTCGAACCAGGGTTCGAAGTAACGCGCCTGCATCTTGCGGCCATCGACCGCCTTGCTGGCGACGCCCTGCAAGCAGATCTCCCGCAGCTCTACCGCCCATTGCAGCCAGGGTGCCTTGAGCTGCACCAGGGCGGCGCGTCGTTCCAAAAGACAAGCTTCGATCAGTTGCGCCGGCGTCTGCTCCTGATCCACTTCACGCTCGCTGCCAAACAGCGCACGCACCCTCGGCAGCAAGGCCGCGGGTCCACCCCAGTTGGCCCGTACCCAGTTCAGTGCATCGCCCTGCATCGGGTAGCAAAACAGGCGCCAGTAATCGCGCAGCACTTCACCCAGCAGATCGCTGTGGTCGGTTTCCAGGGTCTGGGTAAACAGGCTGCCGCTATCGAACGCGTGCTCGCGCAACATGCGCTGGCACCAACTGTGGATGGTCGAGACCGCGGCCTCGTCCATCCATTGCGCGGCGATATCCAGGCGGCTGGCGCAACCCGGCCATTGCTCGGCGGCGAACTGATCGCGCAACTCGGCAATCAGCGCGTCGGGCGCGGTGGTTTCCTCGCGGAAGAAGCGCGCAGCTTCAGCCAGGCGGGTGCGAATCCGTTCACGCAGCTCCTTGGTCGCCGCGTCGGTGAAGGTCACCACCAGAATCTGCGGTGGCAACAACTCGCGACCGAACCCGGCCAGTTCGCCGCCGTGTCCCAGCACCAGGCGCAGGTAGAGCGCCGAGATGGTAAAGGTCTTGCCGGTACCGGCGCTGGCTTCGATCAGTTGGCTGCCCCGTAGCGGGAACGCCAGGGCCAAAGGTGCTTGCCGGGTCATGCGTCTGCCTCCCCATTGGCCGCGGAGCGCCAGGGCGCCTGCAACAGTGGGCGGTACAGCGCCTCAACCCAGCCGCTGAAGGTTTCATCGGCGATCAACGCGTTGTAGTCCGGGTACTGGCGCGCCAGGGCCGGGCTTTCCCGACGCTCGCCATCGCTGGTCTGGCCGTCGCCTTCATAAGCTTTGCGCGCCGCGGCTTCGGCCTTGCCCGGGTCGCTCTGGCCCAGCCAGGCAAAAGCGGTTTTCACGGCTACCGGCAGCGGCTGGCACATACCCGCCTGCCAGGCCAGCAACAGATCGCCCAGGCTTTGCAGCGCCGATTCGCGGTCCAGAGGTGGCAGCAATAAGGTGTCGTCGCTAGCCACCAGTGCGGTGGTCAAGGTATAGCCACTGGCACAGGCCACCAGGTGATTGACCCAAGGCCGGGTCAAGCGGTGCCACTTGCGGGTCTTGGCTGAGCCAATGCTGTTGGGGATAGTGGTGACCGACAGCAACCCACCATCGCTGCGTTGGTGCAGGCCGCTCAACCAGCCTTCGAGTTTCACCTCATTGAGTTCAAGGGTAATCGGCAGGGCGCTGGTGACGGGGGTTGGCCATAACTCCAGCAATTGCCGATAGCGCATCAGCAGATCCGGCAAGGGCTCGATCAGTTCTCTTTGCAGGCTCTCGCCAAAACCGGCCATGGGCAGCAAGCCACTGGCCTGTAGCCGCTGCGCCTGGGCCTGCAAGGCCTGGTCCGGATCATCGGCACTGTTCAACGCCGCCTCCAGCAGGCTGTCGCTCAGGCTGTAGCGTTGCAACGCGTCGAGCACAAAAGGCTCTTCGTCGGCCAAGGGCGCGTCGGCCGCCTCGAAGAACACCTTGAGGCGCTGGCTGAAGAAATGACGCACCGGGTTGCGCAGGAAGTCCTGCAACTGCCCCAGGCTTAAAGGCTCCTCCTGGACATAGGGCGCCAGAGGCTCAAGCGCTTGAGAAGCCGCTTGGGCTTGGTGCAACAGCTGCCACTCCCGGGCATAACTGAACAGCCCATTACCCTCATGGAAATAGCGGGCACTGAAAGGTTGCAACGGATGCTCCTGGGTCATGGCGTGGAGCAGGTCGTCCTGGTCATTGGCCAGCTTCCAGCCACTGGCCAAGTGATCGCGCAACTGGCCGATCAGCACCGAGGCCGGACGTTCGCTGTTGTCGCGAATGCTGCGACCGACCCAACTGACATACAGCTGATCCCGCGCCGAAAGCAGCGCCTCCAGCAGCAGGTAACGGTCGTCTTCACGCCGTGAGCGGTCACCAGGCCGGTAGTCGCTGCCCATCAGATCAAAGTCTAGCGGCGGTTGTGCCCGCGGGTAGTCGCCGTCATTCATCCCCAGCAGGCATACCAGCTTGAATGGGATCGCACGCATCGGCATCAGCGTGCAGAAATTCACCGCACCCGCCAGGAAGCGCTGAGACAAGCGCCCCTGGTCCAGGCCAGCCAGCCAGGCTTCACGAACCACGGTCAGCGGCAGCTCATCGCGCAGGCCGACCGACTCGCAGGTTTCCAGCCAGGTTTCGCGCAAGTCTTCGAGTTGGCTCAGCAGGTAGTCGTCATGCTCGGTACTGGCCAGGAAGAACTGTTGTGTGAGAGCTTGCAAGCGCTCGCCCCACTGCGGCGGCGAAGCCGGCAAGGTGAGGTTCTGATACGCCGTCTCCAGCGCATCGAGCAAGGCCACCAGCGGCCCGATCAGTGCCGCGTCCAGGCCACCGATTTCATCGTAAGGCTCGATTCCCTCACAGGCATCGGAACGCCCCACGGCGTAGCCCAACAACATGCGGCGCAGGCCAAAACGCCAGCTGTTCTGCTCCAGCTCTTCCGGCAGTCCCAGGTCGGCCCGTTGTTCGGCGTTCATGCCCCAGCGGATGCCGGCGCCTTCGATCCAGCGATGCAAGGTCGGCAGATCGGCCTCATCCACAGCAAAGCGTGCGCGTAATGCCGGGACATCCAGCAGGTCGAGGATTTCGCTGACGGGGAAACGGCTGTCCGGCAGCTTGAGCAGATGCTCCACGGCAATCAGCAATGGGTCGCGGCCACGTTGACCCTGGTCTGTCAGGGTGAACGGAATGAAACGCCGATCATCACGCTCCAGCTGGCCGAAGACCGCGCGAATGTGCGGCGCGTAACTGTCGATGTCCGGGACCATCACGATCACATCTCGCGGACGTAATTCGGGGTCCTCACTGAAGCGTGCGAGCAGTTGGTCGTGGAGAATTTCCACTTCGCGCTGGGCACTGTGGGCAATGTGAAAACGGATCGATTTGTCCTGTTGCAGATCGACCGCCGGCCATAACTGGCGGGTCTCCTCCAGCGGGCGCAGTTCGAGAATATCGTCCTGCAGCTGGTTCAGCAGGGTCTGCGGCTGGCTCTCGCTGAACAGGTCAATGCGGCCGTCGCGAAAGGCCGAACGATAGCTGTTGGGATCGTCGTAGCTGTCGAGCAGGTTGATGTAGTCGCGGCCCTGTTTACCCCAGGCGGCAAGCAGCGGATGGGCATGCTGATGCAGGGTCTGCGGGTCGAGCACCGCAGGCATTCCCGCCTTGCGCGCCTGACGCTTGTATTGATGGCGCAGCAGGTCCTTGTCGGCGACGATATCTGCCCAATGGTGACGACAGGGGTTGTGCACACACAGCAAGACCTGGCTGAAGCGGGCCAATCCAGCCAGGGCTTCAAGGGCTTGTGCCGGCAGAGAGGAAATCCCGAAAACGATCACTCGCGAGGGCAACCCTTGTGGCGCCGTTTCCAGGTTGAGAATACGTTCAATGAAACGTTGATGAACGCCGGCGCGACTCTGCGCCATGCCTTCTTCCCCCACATCCAGCAACAACGCACGCCACAGTTCGGCCTGCCAGCAGTTGGCGGGGGTCAGGGTCTTGGGCTCGCCTCGAGCACTGCGCAGTTGGTGACGTCCCGCGGCCCAGTCTTCCAGCCAGTCGGCGCGATAGACCTGATATTGGTCGAACAGGTCAGCCAGGCGCTCGGCCAATTGATAGCGCTTGCGCAGATCCGTGTCGTGAGTGAGGAAACGTCGTAGCGGTTCGAAGTGCGGCTGATCGATCAGCTCGGGCAAGAGCCGCATCAGGCGCCAGGTCAGCGGCGCTTTATCCAGCAGGGATTTGGGCGGGATTTCATCGCGTCCCAGCACCATGCGATAGAGCTGCCACATGAAACTGCCGGGAAGTTGCACGTCGATGGCGGCGGCGATGCCGCAGCCGCCCATGTCGTCTTCCTCGGGATCCTCAGCCAGTGCCAGCTTCAACCATTGGGCAATGCCGTTGCTCTGGACCAGGGCGATCTCATTCTCCAGAGGCGCCAAGGGGTAACGCCGCATCCAGCTGACCACCAGGCTGCGCAACTCGTCCAGGCGGTTACCGTGAACCACCATAAAACCAGCGCTGAGGGACGTGGCGTCCGGCATAAGGGCTTCCTTGGAAAATGCAAAAGCTAGGGCCGAACCTTAGCACTGTCACGCAGCGGTGACAGCTGAGAGGACCAACATGAGTGTTGCGGGGGATGAAGCATTTTTTGTCGCACAAAAACAAAACCCCAACTGCTTTCGCAATTGGGGTTTCGGAATTTAATCTTGACGATGACCTACTCTCACATGGGGAAACCCCACACTACCATCGGCGATGCATCGTTTCACTTCTGAGTTCGGGATG
>Ga0209676_1000256_pt1 | contig 112819 bp, 101 predicted proteins | sample AraplaCvi_mLB_r2_FD_184282 | JGI IMG/M metagenome (GOLD analysis project Ga0209676, IMG submission 184282) | Arabidopsis root microbial communities from North Carolina, USA - plate scrape MF_Cvi_mLB_r2 (SPAdes) (version 2) | ecosystem: Host-associated > Plants > Roots > Endosphere | place...
TCGCGCGCGGCCGCACCTCGGCTTTCACCTATTACAAAGCCCTGGCCGAGGCGCTCAATCTGCCCTTCGTCAATCTGCGCGAAACCCCGCCGGATGACGATCTGCCCCAGGCCGCCGAACGCCAGATTTACCTCGATCTGGCACTGATCCCCTGGCGGCGGGACTCGGCGGGTGTCGTCACCATCGCGACCATGGATGTGAATGAGGATGTGGAGGCCTGGGCGCAGCGACGTTTTGGCGTGGGTGGCTATCACTTCGCCATCACCTCCAAATTTGATGTTCTGTGGGAGGTGCAGAAACGGTTCGAGGTACTCGACGATCTCGATGCCCGCGAAGGCCTCTATCGCGTCATGCCGATGCATTCGGCCAAACAGACCTTTGTGCCAAGCCAACTGGTCGCTGTCTGGGTGATGCTGGCGCTGCTGCTGCTTGGGCTCTGGTGGGCGCCGAAGGCGACTTTGATCGGCGTCTCGGCCTTCGTGTCGCTGCTTTATCTCGCGACCTTCTGCTTTAAATTCCTGCTGACCTGGCTCGGCGGCAATCACCGCATCGATGTGCAGGTGACGGACGAGGAGGTTGCCGCGCTCTCGGACGCGGACCTCCCCGTCTATACGCTGCTGATCCCGATGTATAAGGAACATGAAGTTCTGCCGCTGCTGGTCGATAGCGTGCGCAAACTCGATTACCCGAAATCCAAGCTAGACGTGAAGCTGGTGCTGGAAGCGGGCGACCATGAGACGATCGAGGCCGCCAAGGCCCTGGGCGCCGCCAGTATTTTCGAAATCGTGCGGGTGCCCCATTCCCAGCCCAAGACCAAGCCCAAGGCCTGCAATTACGCCCTCAGGTTTTCGCGCGGGGCCTATATCTGCATCTATGATGCCGAAGATATGCCGGAACCCGACCAGCTGAAAAAGGCGGTGGTCGCCTTCCGCAAGGCTGATCCGAACGTTGCCTGCATTCAGGCGCGGCTCAATTACTTCAACCGCGACGACAATCTGCTGACCCGGATGTTCACGCTGGAATATTCCCAGTGGTTCGATTTCCTGCTGCCGGGTCTCGATGCGCTGCGGGTGCCGATCCCGCTTGGCGGGACCTCCAATCATTTCAAGATCGACGTGCTGCGCCAGCTCGGCGCCTGGGATCCGTTCAATGTCACTGAGGATGCCGATCTGGGCGTGCGGATGACTCAGGAAGGCTATCGCGTCGGCATCGTCAACTCGACGACGTTCGAGGAAGCCAACGGGGTCTATCCCAGCTGGATCAAGCAGCGCTCGCGCTGGATCAAGGGTTATATGCAGACCTGGCTCGTGCATATGCGCCACCCGATCAAACTCTATAAATCCCTGGGTCACGCCGGCTTCTGGGGTTTCCAGTTTTTCATCGGCGGCCCGCCGCTCACGGTGTTGCTGAACCCGATTCTGTGGCTCACCTTCATCATCAGCCTCATTTGGCCGATAGAGGCTTTAAGCGATTTCTTCCCGCCGGCCGTCCTCTATATCTCGCTCTTCAACCTGCTGGTCGCCAACCTGCTCTATATCTATTTCGGCGTCGTCGCGGCCTTCAAACGCCAGTACTACGATCTGGTACCCTATGGGCTGTTGCAGCCCTTCTATTGGATCATGCATTCGATCGCGGCCTATAAGGCGCTGAGCCAGCTGATCTTCAATCCGCACTATTGGGAAAAGACCCAGCACGGCACCAGCAGTGCGACCCAGCATGCCCTCGCCAAGGCCGCTGGGAATGAGACCTCCCATGGTTGAAGTGCTGGGGCACCCGCCGCGTAGGCCCCTCAGCCGCTCTTCGGTCGCGGTAGGGATTGTCCTGGCGGGCGTCTTTGCCTTGTTGGCGGTCCACTTGCTCCGGAGTGGTTTTACAATTCCGACGGTCGAGCGTCTTTGGACCGTGCCGGTCAATGCACTGGCCTCGTCGGGCGGGCAGTGGCTGACCATTATCCTGGTCTTGATCTTCCGCCAGATCCCTGGCGTTCAGCCCTGGTTCCTTGTGGTGGTGACGGTCATCGTCGCGGCGGTGATGGCGGCCTATTTTTCCGCATGGCTTATGCGGCGCGGCTGGGCACGTTGGGAGGCTGTAGCCCTAACCATCATCTTCGCGGCCCATCCCTTCCTTTTGTATCTCGCGACCTCGGGCCAGCCGCGCCTGCTGTCACTGGGTGTCTTTGCAGCCTTGGTCTTCTGGTGTTCGCGCCTGGAGGCCATCGGCGATGTACAATCGCAGATGACCGCTGGCTTGGTGCTAGGCCTCTTGATGGTCACGGATCCCAATGGGATCTATGTCCTGATGGCGGTCTTGACGGTGCTGCCGATCTTTTACCGCCAAATCGTGGACGGAAAATCGGCGGTGGCGGCCTATCTGCTGGTCGGCCTGCCGTCCCTTATCGCCCTCTCGGCGGTGATGATCTTGCAATTGCTTCTCTCGACCCGCTCGCCGCAGTTCGCGCTCGCCGTTTGGAGCAGCCCGCTGCATGGCATTCCGGCCGATTTCGCCGGCTATGACTGGTTGATCCTGTTCGGTGGTCGGCCCTGGCTGGCGATGGCCACAATTCTGGGACTGACCCTGGCGGTCTGCCCGATGTGCCTTGCGATGCTGGCGCGCTTCGTCATCGATCGGCGGCGGATTGGCTTGATTGTGCTCGCTCTTGGGGTGCCGCTTGTGGCCGGCTCCGTCGCGACCTGGTTCTGGCACGCGGCGGCCAGCTGGATCTATGTCACCTATTGCATTGCCGGGACTGCTATCTGGCTGATGACGACCAGCCTGGATCAGCGCTGGCGGCGGGTAGTCCTGGCCTTAGGGCTGCTCGGCACGCTCGTTGCCTGGTTCGCGCCACCCGTCTGGTTCGAACAGGATAAGATCACCTGGCGGGCGACCTTGACCAATACGGCCAAGCATTAAAGCACCGGTTCCTGCTTGATCGCCTCATTGATGCGGCGGGCAAGATCTTCCATCGCGAAAGGCTTAGTTAGGACCTGCATGCCGGGCGGCAGCAGGCCGTTGCCAATCACGGCATTTTCGGCATAACCGGTGATGAACAGCACTTTGAGGTCGGGGCGGTGCAGACGGGCGGCTTCGGCGATTTGCCGGCCATTCATGCCGCCGGGCAGGCCGATGTCGGTAATCAGCAGATCGATACGGGTATCGGATTCCAGAACCTTAAGACCGGAAGGGCCGTCGTCGGCTTCGATTGCGTGATAGCCGGCATCGCTCAAGACTTCACAGATCAGCATGCGGATGCTGGGTTCGTCATCCACGACCAGGACGGTTTCCCCTCGATGCGCGATCGCGGCTGTTGCGGCAGCGGATGTAACGTCCTCCGCTTCCTCCTCGCCCAGGTGGCGGGGCAGATAGAGGCAGACCATGGTTCCCTGGCCGATTTCGGAATAGATCCGAACCTGACCGCCCGATTGCTGGGCAAAGCCATAGATCATGGAGAGGCCAAGACCGGTCCCGACTCCAAGTGGCTTGGTCGTGAAGAAGGGGTCGAAGGCACGGGCAATCACGTCGGGCGACATGCCGGTGCCCGTGTCGCTGACGCAGAGCGAAACATATTGCCCGGGTGACAGATCGCGCTCTCTAGCACTGCGATCATCGAGCCAACGATTGCCGGTTTCGATGGTCAGGCGCCCACCATCAGGCATGGCGTCGCGGGCATTAATGCAAAGGTTGAGGAGGGAATTTTCAATCTGATGCACATCGGCAAAGGTGTTCCAGAGGCCCGCGGCCGCCACCACCTCGAGCGTGATCTGCGGGCCGACGGTGCGGCGGATCAGATCCTCCATGCCACTGATCAGACGGTTGATATTGGCGGTCTTGGGATCGAGGGTCTGGCGGCGGGAAAAGGCGAGCAGCCGATGGGTGAGGGCGGCGGCGCGTTTGGAGGCCGCCTGGGCGGTGGTGATATAGCGCTCCAACTGATCGAACTTCGCCTGGGCGATCCGGATATTGAGGAGGTCCAGACTGCCGATGATGCCGGTCAGCAGATTGTTGAAATCATGAGCGATGCCGCCGGTCAATTGGCCGACGGCCTCCATCTTTTGCGCCTGCCGCAATTGTTCTTCGGTGCGGCGCAGGATTTCGAGGTTCTCTTTCTCCGCCGTGATATGGCGGCCATAGGCGTAGATCAGCCCGTCTTCGAGGGTCGTCTGCCAGGAAATCCAGCGCGGCGTGCCGTCCTGGTGCCGGAAGCGGTTCTCGAAGCTGCTGAGATCCCTCTGCGCTGCGGTTTCATGGGTGGTTCGGGATCTCTCGAGGTCTTCCGGCCACACAAATTCTGCATAATGGCGGCCGACGAGCTGGCTCGGTTCATAGCCGAGAATGGCCTGCCAAGCGGGATTGACCGCCCGGTAGATGCCATCGGCATCGACGACGGCCAGCAGATCGCGGGAATTGCGCCAGACCTGATTGAGTTCCGCCGTGCGCTCGCTCACCTGGCGTTCGAGGGTTGCGGCGAGAAGCTGGAGTTCCTTTTCCGCCCGGCGCCGCTCGACGGCCGCCCGCACCCGGCCCGCTACTTCCCGCAAGAAGGCGATCTCATCGCCCGACCAGTCACGCGGGGTTGCGTTATTGAGATAAAGCAGGGCGACGATGTCGCCTTGTTCGGTCACCGGCATATTGACGATCGAAAGAGCGTTGATCGCCTCCAGGGCGGTGGCAGTTGCTGCGGTTCGGGGGTCTAGCCGCGCATCGGCGAAGACCACGGTTTCCCCGCGTTTGAGATCTTCGATATAAGAGCCGTAGTCGCGAAAGTGCAGAACCCCGGCCAGGGTGCTGATACCCGGCGCGTTCCAGTCCCGCTCGATGGTGATTGTCTCGGCCCGCAGATCGACGGTGCCATAGCCGGCGCGGCTGACGCCCAGGGTGCGCCCCAGCATTTCGGCGGCGGCAAAGGAGATGTCGCTCGGCTCATCGATATAGCTGAATTGATTGCCAAGTTCGGCCAGCAGGTGTTGGCGTTCCGCAAGGCGCCGCTGGTGGGTGATGTCGCGCGCAATCTTGGAGGCGCGCACCACGCGGCCGTCGGCATCGCGCACGGGTGAGGTCGTCAAAGAGACATCGACGAGGCGTCCATCCTTACGCTTGCGAACCGTCTCGTAATGCTCGGTCCGCTCGCCCCGACTGATCCTGTGCAGGATCATCGCTTCTTCCTGCAGCCGGTCTTCCGGGATTAGCAGAGTGATCGACTGGCCGATCGCCTCTTCGGCGGTATAGCCGAATAATTGCTCGGCGCCCCGGTTCCAACTGGTGATGATGCCCGTCAGGGTTTTGCTGATGATGGCGTCTTCGGAGGATTCGACGATCGCGGCCAGCCACGCGCTGGTTTCTTGCGCCTTCCGAATGGTTTCAGCCTCTCGCTGGGCGCGGTTCAATATCTGGGCATTGTCGATCGCGATGGCGGCATGGGCCGCGATGATCTCCGCCATTTCCTCGCTGTCACGCGTGAAGACGCCAGGGGTGTCGTGCCCGAAGAACAGCCCGCCATGGACTTCGCCCGTCCGTGACACGACAGGCACGGCGAGATAACTCACGACTGGCAAATGGCCCTTTGGCATGCCGAAGTGAGGGGATTCCTTACCATAGCGGGGGTCGGTACGAATGTCGTCCGAGCGGACGGTCCCAATGCCATCGAAGGTCGGCGCGAAGACGGCTGTTTTTCGCGGAAAGCCGAAGCGCTCGAAGGCCTCGCGCGGGGCGCCGGACAGGGTGAAGAGCTGAAACGCCTCACCCTCGGCATTGACGACATTATAGAAAAACGCCCCGAACTTCGCACCCGTCAGTTCGGTCGCGGCATCCGTCACGGTCTGGACGATCTGGGAAAGGTCGAGATTGCTGGCGATCGCCATCGTCACGCGCTGAAGCGTGCGCAGCCGCTGCAGCGTCGGTGCCGGATCCTCTTTAGACGGCGAGGCTGCGGGCGGCTCCAGCATCAATGACGATCCTTGTGCAAACAGGCTTGGCGGAAGCTTGGTCGATCATGAGCGTGGTTCTGTAACTATATAGAAGTATTGATCGTTTGCCGACAATCGTGATTAAGGCCGCCCAGGGTTCTGAGCGGCCTTTGAAGAACTTGTCACGGGATCAGGCGGATTTCCCAGCGATCGAGCCCCAAGAGCTTGCGCCCCAGCGGGTTGAGGTTGGCCTTGGCGAAATGGGTGCGCTCAAAGTCGCGTGGGTCGCCGGGGAAGGCATCGCCGATCGGATGGGTCTGTTCGTCCCAGGTCTTGATGCGGGCCTGGCGCAAGCGTTCATTGTCGAAATCGGCCGGGAACATCGAGATGTATTGCGCCATCCGCACCCGGTCATCCGACAGGTTTGGGCGCACGCCATGGGCCAGCAGGCTGTTGAAGATCAAGAGGTCGCCGGCCTCCAGAGTCGTATTGATAACCTCATGACCGGTGGTGTCGGGCTTGAAGGGATTGGAGCCGGCGGGTTGCTTCTCCCACCAGCTATCCAGTTCGGCAAAGATGCTGGGTACGCATTGAAACCCGCCGACCTCGGGATCCTGTTTGGCGAGCGACAATACACCCTGCACCGCGATGGGGAGGGGACGTTTCGAGACATCGACATCGAAATGGATGAAGCCGTCCTTCTTGCCGGCGGCGCGGGCGGCTTTGTTGGGCGGATTATGGTTGGCGCGGTCGATCGCGACCCACAGGTCTTCCCTATCCCAGATATCGACGAAGGCATCAAAGATGCGCGGGTTCTGGCGAGTCTCCCACAGGCTCTGGTGGTTATAGACCTCCACCATCCCGGTGTTATTGAGCTCCTTCATCTTATGCTCGCGGAGTTGCGGGCGGTACCAGGTGGACGGATCGTTGCGGTCCATTTCCTGGAACTGCCAGAGCATATCGACGATGGCATCCACCTGGGTCTGCGGTACGGCCTGGCGGACGATGATATAGCCCTTGGTGATCCAATGCTGCCAATCCGCTTCGCTCAAGACACGCAGGGGCCTCGTCTTCTGGATATCTTTCAGCTGGGTCGTGAAGCCGCGGGCGCCGGGATGGTCGCCGTGGCCGTCTTCAAGCTCGTCCATCGCATAAAGGCTGGCCATTCTTGCTCTCCTCCCTGGGGTCACTGATGGCCAAAGCTTATCGGTCAGTGTGGGGGCGGTAACCCTGACCTAGAGGCGAAGACTGATAGGATTCTGGCGTTTGCCTCTCTTTGTTGCGCGTCTTATGATGGGGAATGCGCGCCATCCTTGAAACCATCGTGCCCGATGAAGGCGCCTCCTGGACGCTGCTCAACCGGCGGCTCGAGGATGGGATTCCCTTCGAATGGCACCATCACCCGGAATATGAGTTGACCCTGACGCTCAACAGCCGGGGACATCGCTATATCGGCAGCGACGTGGATGATTATGGCGATGGCGATCTGGTGCTGATCGGCCCCGGCGTGCCCCATAGTTGGTCGTCGCGCGATCGCCTCGACCCGGAGCGGTCCCATGTCGCCCTGGTCGTCTGGTTTCGCGGGGATTGGGCGGCGGGCTTGCTCGGGCTGTTTCCCGAATTGCGGCGGTTGAAGCCGCTCTTGATCGCGGCGGCCCAAGGGGTGAGTTTTGGCGAGGATACCCGCGCCGCCGTGCGCCCGCTGATCGAAGCGATGCCAGCCAGCGATCCCGAAGAACGTCTGCTGCTGTTGATGCAGGTCTTCCTGCACCTGTGCCGGGACGAGGAGCGGGCGGTGCTCGCCAATTTGCCGCTGGCCGAAGGAACCCGGGCGCCCGACGCGGATGTGCGGTTTCAGAGGGTGCTCGATCATCTCCACCGGCATTTCGACGAACCGGTTGCGATCCCGGTCCTGGCCGACCTCGCCTGCGTCAGCCTATCGGCTTTTCACCGGATGTTTCAGCGCCACACCCGCATGACGGCGCTGGAATATGTCGCGCGCCTGCGGATCGGGCGGGCCTGTTCGCTGCTGCTGGATGGCGATCGTTCGGTCGCCTGGATCGCCGGCACCGTCGGCTATGGCAATCTCTCGCTGTTCAATCGCCAGTTTCGTGCTCTGAAGGGCGTTACGCCCAGCGCTTTTCGCAAACGCCATCAATCCCGATCGGGCGCACCCAGCGGGAAATATTTGCGATAGGGGCGGGCTTCGTCGACGGCCCTTGCAAAGGACGGTCGGGCGAGCAGACGGCGGCGATAAGCATGCAGATGGGTCAATTCCTGCGGGATCGCATGGGTCCAATCGGCATAGAAAAGCGCCGGGGCGGCCGCGCAATCGGCCAGCGTGAAGCGATCGCCGGCAGCCCATTCCTTGCCCGCCATCTGCTGGTCGAGCCTGCGATAGATGGTGTCCAGCATGCTGCGGGCCTCAGTGACGCCGTGAGGATCGCGGACCTCGGCTGGGCGGATCGCGTCGAAGACGATCTTCTGCTGCGGGGTCTGGATATAATTATCGAAGATCCGGTCCATCTTGCGGACCTCGAGCGCCAGGTTCGGCTCGTCTGGGATCAGGCGCGGCGGCTTACCATAGAAGCGATCGAGATGCTCGATGATGATCGAGCTTTCGAGGATCGTCCTGCCATCGTCGACCAGCACCGGGAAGCGCTTCATCGGCCAAAGTTCGGCGAACTCCGCGCCGGTCTCTTCATCCAACCCCAATTGCCGGAAGGTGAAGTCCACCTCAAGTTCGTAGAAGGCTATCAAAGCCTTCTGGCAATAAGAGGAAAAGGGATGGGCGAAGAGGGTGAGGGCCATCTCAGTCGGTACCTTTCTCTTTCATCAGCAGGTCCCGCACGCCCTTCAAACCTTGGGCTGCGCCCGATCGGGTCTGGCGCCAATAGAGGAAGGCAATGCAGCAGATGGCGCCGAGGCCCAGAGGGATCGGCCCCAGCAGCCACAGGGCGGCGGCGATCGAGAAATGATAGGAGCGCACCCCGACGCTGAACGTCCGCAAGGCAGGGTTCAGCACCGCCATCAGCGCATCGGCCCAGGCGTCGATGACCGCCATGTCCTTGGTCTTGGGACTGGAAGCAATGGCGGCGAGGCAATAATTCAGCTGCCGCACCGCCCAGATGAAATCCAAGAGGCCGCGCATCAAGGGCGCCAGGATCAGCAGGATCTTTAGGGGGAATAGCCAGAAGGGCGCCCCTTGCGCATGGGGCAGCATGGTCGCGATTTCGGAATGTAGGCCCGAGCTGCTGAACAGCGTGCCGCCGACACCGACGATCACCAGCAGATTGGCCGATCCGAAGAAGGACGCAGAATTGATCGTATGGCCGACGATCTGGGCATCGACGAGGAAACTGTCGCGTTGCAGCAACTGCCGCATCCAGGCGCCGCGAATATGCTCCATATGCGCCATGATCCCATGGTCGCGGAAGAGCGATCGGGCCATGGCGGGCTCCAGCCCCAGCCAGCAGCACAGAAAGATGCAGATCGCGGCGATATCGAGCAAGGTCATGGGCTTCAATCGATCCTAAGAGGAGCCGCATTGAAGGTCTGAAGGCGGGCAAGGCGCAAGCTCCTTCTGCCAAAGCTTGCCTAAGCGGGGACGGTGAAGAAGGCTTCTAGATGCCGGGCCAAGTCTTCGGGGGCCTCCTCGGCCATATGATGTCCGCAGTCGATACCGGCGCCGCTGAGGGCGGTTGCCCAGGGGTGCCAGACGGCGAGCACGTCGCCATAGAGTTTTTCGAGATCGTCCCTCTGGGACCATAGCACCAGCGTCGGGCATTGGAGGCGGCGCCCCGCAGCTCGGTCTTCGGCATCATGACGGCGGTCGATGCCGAGGCCGGCGCGATAATCCTCGATCATCGTATGAACGGTTGCCGGATCATGGATCGCAGCGTGGAAATCCGCGTAAGCCTCCTCGCCCATCTTCTCGGGTGACCCGCCATACCAGGCGTCAGGATCGGCGAGGATCGCGCGTTCGGGTTTCTCGGCTTGCGCAAAGAAGAACCAGTGCCACCACGCGGTGGCGAAACGGTCGGTGCAACGTTCCAGCGCTTCAATGATCGGCACGCCGTCGAGGATTGCGAGGCGGGTGATCGACGCCGGATGATCCATGGCCATGCGAAAGGCGGTATAGCTGCCGCGATCGTGGCCGGCCACGGCAAAGCGATCGAACCCCATATGCCGCATCAGGTCGATGCAATCTTGGGCTTTCGCGCGCTTGGAAGACCCGCTGTGATCCGGCGTGTCGATCGGTTTGGAAGATTGGCCAAAGCCGCGCAGGTCCGGGCAGACGACGGTATGGGTCTTTGCCAGTAGGGGCGCGACCCGATGCCAGGTCGCATGGGTACGTGGATGACCATGCAGCAGCAGGAGCGGTGGCCCCGATCCGCCGTGTCGAACCCGCAAGATGGCGCCTGGTAACTCGATCCGCTCCAGCGTGAACCCGTCGAACATCTGTGCCCCCCCCTTAAGAGGATAACCCGGGGCACGGGTAGAAGTTCGATTGTGTTAGGTGGTCGCCAGCAGGCTCGCTGCGATCCAGCGCGCGGTCTTGTCGATGTCCGGCGCATCGAGTCCGCAGACGTCTTTCAAGACGATGATCGTCTCGAACCCAGTCAGCAGGGCGAGACCATGGATAAGACGGGTGAAATCCGCCGCTGGCATGGTCTCTGCCAGGGGGGCGAGGGCGGTCGAAAGCCAGCCGATACGACGGGCGCCGCGTTTGGCTTTGCCGCCCTGGGGCACCACGAGGCCGATATAGGTGCGAAACAGGCCTTCGTTCTTCAGAACCATGGCGAGGATCGCCGACACGACATCAGCGACCCGCTCGCCCAAATCGGCTTTGGCCATCGCGGCCGTCAGATCGAGCTGTTCGAATTCAAGCGCGATGGCATCGAGGATCGCTTCCTCGGCCATGCCCGAGGCTTCGGAAAAATAGCGATAGGCGGTGGCGCGCGAGATGCCGGCGCGGTCGGCCGCCTCTGGCACCGTCGGCTGTTGCCCCTCTGCCAGCAGCTCCCGCGCTGCCACCAGCAAGGCATGCCGCGTGCGGCGTTTTTGCGCCACCCGCTCGAAACTCTCTTGACCGCTCAACTCACACCTCTTATGAGACATTTGTCTCATTACGGGATTAAGGTATCATTAACGTGAGGACGCAATATCATGAATGCCATCGTAACCCAACCGGCATCTAAGGTTGGATCCACGGTTCATCTGTTAGGAACCCTCATCACTTTCCGAGCCACGGCCCTCGAAACCGAAGGCAGCTTATCGTTGGTCGAAGTTGTCACGGCGCCGGGGCAGGGCACACCGCCCCATCTGCAACGCGACGATGCCGAGGCCTTCTATGTGCTCGACGGCACCTATGAATTCATGAAGGATGGGAAGGTCTTCATCGGTGAAGCCGGTACCTTCGTCTATATCCCCCGCAGCGTCGCCCATGGCTTCCGCAATGTCGGTGCCGCGCCGGCCCGCATGCTGATCATCAATCTGCCGGGCGGTTTGCACGAGAATTTCTTCGCCGAAGCGGGCGATCCGGTTGCCGACGCTGTGACTTTTCCGCCGATGGCGCCGCCCGATGTGCCAAAACTGCTGGAAGCAGCCGGACGCTATGGTATCGAGATGCTACTGGCCTAGTATGTTTTGAGCAGTTTGCTACAATCGAGGGCCCCGGTTCCCTGACAGGGTCCCGGGGCTTGAACTCGGTAAATTCGCTGCTAATATCCACACAGTTCGTATTGCAACTAATTCGCACTATCGGAAAGAGAGCCTAATGCTTCGTGTCGGCGACATCGCCCAGGGCAGAACATCGGCGAGTTGGCGGCGCGAACGAGGCGATCCCTCGCTGTCGGACGTGCATCGCTCGATCCCCGTCGCCTCCAGCTCCTCCTGGCGGCGGTTCCTAGGCTTCCTGGGGCCGGGCTATCTGGTTGCCGTCGGCTATATGGACCCCGGCAATTGGGCGACCTCGCTCGCCGGTGGCTCGAAGTTCGGCTATGCGCTGCTCTTTGTAGCGCTGCTCTCGAACGTTATGGCGATCATCCTACAACATCTCTGCGCGCGTCTCGCCGTTGCTACCGGCCGCGATCTGGCGCAGGCCTGCCGCGATGCCTATCCGAAACCCGTCGGCTATGTGTTGTGGGCGCTGGCGGAGCTGGCGATTGTCGCAACGGATATAGCGGAGGTCATCGGCACTGCCATCGGCCTTAATCTGCTATTCGGCATTCCGCTCGAAATCGGTGTGGTGATCACCGCGCTCGATGTTTTCTTGATCTTGTATCTGCAGCGGCTGGGCTTCCGTTGGATCGAGGCCTTCATCATGACGCTGCTGGGCGTCATTGCAGTTTGTTTCCTGGTCCAGATCGTCATGGCCGATCCGGTGTGGGGCGATGTCTTGAAGGGCTTTGCGCCGACGGTGCAGATCGTCAGCAATCCGGACATGCTCTATCTCGCGCTCGGCATCATCGGCGCGACCGTCATGCCGCATAACCTCTACCTCCATTCAGGCATCGTGCAGACCCGCGCCTATGGCGACAGCTTGCCGGAAAAGCGCGAGGCGCTAAAATTCGCGACCATCGACTCAACCGTCGCGCTGATGTTTGCTCTCACCATCAATGCCTCGATCCTGATCCTCGCGGCCGCTGCCTTCCATGGCACCGAGCATGAGGGGATCGAGGAGTTGGAGAAGGCGCATACGCTGCTGTCGCCGATCCTCGGCTATGCCATCGCGCCGGCGCTATTCGGGATTGCACTGCTGTGCTGCGGTCTGAATTCGACCGTGACCGCCACCATGGCGGGCCAGATCGTGATGGAGGGTTTCCTCAATATCCGGCTCGCGCCCTGGCTGCGTCGCCTGATTACCCGCGCGATTGCCATTGTGCCGGCCGGCGCCGTTGCGATCCTCTATGGGGAAAGCGGCACCGCGAAGCTGCTGATCCTAAGCCAGGTGATTCTTGGGCTGCAGCTGCCTTTCGCGGTGGTGCCGCTGGTGCGTCTGACGGCGCAGAGCGCCAAGATGGGCGCCCTGCGCACGCCGCGCTGGCTGACGGCCATTGCGGTGCTGGTGGCCGCCATCATCATCACGCTGAACATCAAGGTCGTCGGCGATCTGCTGATCGGCTGATCTGCGGGCCTCAAGCAGCGCAAAGCGCGGTAGGCCAAGCAAAAAGGGCCTATCGCGCCAGCCAGCCGCCGTCGACGGCGACGATGGTACCCGTGACATAGCCTGATGCCGGTGCGGTCAGGAACAGGGCGGCCGTCACCAGATCGTCCGGCACACCCCAGCGCCCGGCCGGAATACGCTCCAGGATCTGTTTCTGGCGCACCGGATCGGCGCGCAGGGCGGTGGTATTGTCGGTTTCGAAATAGCCCGGCGCGATGGCATTCACGGTGATGCCATGGGGCGCCAGCTCGTTTGCCATCAGTTTGGTGAGGCCGGCGACCGCGTGTTTGGAGGCGGTATAGGCCGGCACCCGGATCCCGCCCTGGAAGGACAGGAGCGAGGCGATATTGACGATGCGCCCGAACTTGCGCGTCGCCATCTGCCGGGCAACCGCCTGGGACAGGAAGAACAGGTTCTTCTCGTTCACTTGCGTGACGGCGTCCCAATCTGCTTCGGAAAACTCCAGCACATCGGCGCGGCGGATGATCCCGGCGTTATTGACCAGGATATCGATCGGGAAGGCCTCGCGTTCCAGCTTCTCGACCAAAGCCCCGAAATCGACACTCTCGGTTAGATCCTGGCGCACTTCGACAAAGCGGCGGCCCAAGGCCTCTACTTTTGTCTTGGTGTCGGGCATGGGCGAGGAGCCGAGCCCGATGATATCTGCACCAGCCTCGGCCAGGGCGAGGGCAAGGGCTTGGCCAAGGCCGGTGCGGGCGCCTGTTACCAGCGCGCCCTTTCCGGAAAGATCGAAGAGGCGGGCGATACTCATTATTTCAGGTCCTGGATCTTGATGTGGTCCATGTCGCTGAAGGATTGATTATCACCGGCCATCGCCCAGACAAAGGCATAGGCGCCGGTGCCCGACCCGCAATGGATCGACCAGGGCGGCGAGACCACGGCTTGCTCGTTCCGCACGATGATATGGCGGGTCTCCTGCGGGCGGCCCATCAGATGCACGACCATGCGGTCTTCGGGCATATCGAAATAGAGGTAAGCTTCCATGCGGCGATCGTGGGTATGGGCCGGCATGGTGTTCCACACGCTACCGGCCTCGAAGCGGGTGAGGCCCACGACGAGCTGACAGGTCGGCAAGATGCCTTCATGGATGTATTTGTTGATGACGCGCTTGTTGGCCTGTTCGGCCGAGCCCATCGGCGCGGGCGAGGCTTCGGCCTTGGTCACCTTGCGGTTCGGGTGCTTGGTATGGGCGCCGGCCGAAACGGCATAGAGCTTCACCGGATTGCCAGCATCGACCGAGGCGAACGTCACGCCCTTGGCGGCCTGGCCGATATAGAGCGCTTCCTCGTTCTCAAGCACGAAAGTCTCGCCATCGGCGGTCACCTTGGCGTTGCCGCCGCCGATATTGATGACAGCTAACTCGCGGCGATCGAGGAAGTCCGTTGCGCCAGCCGCCTTGGCTAGTTCCGGGCCTAGCATCAGCGGGGTTGCGAGCGGCGAAATACCGATCATGACCATGCGGTCGTAATGAGTATAGACGCTGCGCACTTCGCCGGGGACAAACAGACTGTCGGCCAGGAAATGCTGGCGCAGTTCCTCGGTATTCATCTTCTCGGCTTGCTCGAAATGGATCGCCTGACGAACGTCAACCATGGCGTTTCTCCTCTATCTTTGAATTAGCGGTCGGCCAGGCCGGTCATGGCTGAAACCTGGACGCCCTTGTCGCGGACCAGCTTTTCCAGCGCCGCAACATCGGGCTTGGCGGGGGGATTGTTCAGGGCCGCCCGCACGGCTTTCTGATCGACCTGGGCTATGACGGCACAGGCCAGCACATGCTTGCCGGCGGGCAGGGTGACGCGCAGCTGCGGCACCATGGTCTTGGGCGCGATCAGGTTGGTATTAGGCGGCGCCTTATGGGTCAGGCCGGTGCGAGCGAGGCTCGATCCGAGATCGAGGATCGCCGAAAGATCGCGCTCGGTTTCGATCAGGGCCTGGGTCGCGCTATCCTCGACCGTCGCGTCATAGGGTTCGGGCCGAGGCACGGCAAAGCCGCCTTCGATGCTATGGAGCGGGCGGGGCGTGTCGATCCGATGCACCCGCACCTGAAACGGCCCCTCCCAATAGGTCCAGCTTTCGACCAGCACATCGGCAAAGGGTCGCCAGCGGGCATAGAGCGTGCCGTCCGCGACCATTGCCACTTCATTGGTCTCGCGGGTGCGGCCATGTTTATTGTCGTCCGAGAAGCCGATGGCGCTGTCGTAGACGCCCTCGAAGAACTTCCGCTCGTCGCTTTCGACCGAATAGGCATAGCGGGCGGAATAGGCGAATTTCGCGTATTTCTCGGCCCCGAAGCGCATAGTCTGGTTTTGCTGCCCCGAGGAGAGCGCGATACTATCGCCCGGCGGATTAGCAATGACGAAGCCGGGGTGTTTCTGCACCGAAGGCTTCTCATGGGTCGGTGCCGCGACTTCCTCGGCCGTCCAGAAGGGGTGGCTGTCGAGCAGGGCCAACGGCAGGAAGGCTTTCAACGCCCAATAGGGCGAGACGCCGGAATTATAGTTTTCCGACATCAGGAGGTTTGGATAGCCATAGCCGACCGCCATGGTGCCGTCGCGCGAGGCAAAGGGCAGGTTCTTCCACCAGCGCAGATGCCGCAGGAAATAGCCCTTGAGTTCGCCCCAGGGCAGCACTTCTTCATCGGCCAGCGCCAGGGCGCCCCAGAAACCGACATTGGCGAAGCGATAAGTCATGGACCGCCCGAAGGCGAGGCAGCCGCCGTCATCGGCATACCAGCGCGCCATATCGCGGGTGAAGAGGCGCGCGCGCTCGCGGTAGCGCTCGGTAAACTCGGTTTTATCGTCGAGTTTGGCCAGCAGCAGCCCATAGAAATGGAAGGCAAAGGGGATATAATGGTCGATCTGACGCGGCTGGCCGTCGCGATACCAACCATCACCCAAATAGAAGCCCTCAAGCTCATCCCGGTACTTGATGCCGGGGGCGGGGTCGAAGGAAGCGCCGACCGACTTCAGGCCCATATCCACCATCAGGCGGAAGAATTTCCAATTATTGTCGGCGTGCTCGAACGCGCGCGCGACTTTGAGGTAATGGACCAGATTGTCCTTCTGAGCCGGCGTCAGCGGATCCCAGATCTTCTCCGGCACCAGACGCAAGCTGAGGCCGATGGCGGCCATCTCGACCAGACGCTGGTCATAGTCGGCCGGAGGCACGCCCCAGAATTCCGGGTGTTTAGGATCGGTCGCGTTCGCGAGGCCACGGGCGATCGGCTCCCAATTGATCCAGGTGGATCCGCCGACTTGTGCGGGCGCGAGGCCCCAGAGCGGGCGGGAGAAACCTTCGACATCGGCCGCTGCGATATCGAAATGCGCGCCAGCACTATCGAGGCGCACGCGGGCGCCGCCGGGGGAGCGGAAGACCTCCAGCGGATCGATCAGGGATTTCAGGCCGGCATCGACATCGGCGCGCGTTCGAAACTCGTTTCCATCAAAGGGATTGAAGTGATCGAACCGGGGCGTGAAAGGCGACATCGGACTGCTCGGCTGTTGAGAGATAAAAAGGTGTGGCCGGACTTGCCGGCCACACCGTTAGGCCAGGGAGGAAGGCCTTAGTACTTCAGGATCCGCTTGCTATCGTTGACCAGCGTCTCGGCGGCTTCGGCCACCGAAATCTGACCAAAGGCCAGCTTGTCGGCGGTCGGACGGAAGACCTGATGGTCGATCTCGTTCGAACCGGCCGGGCTGGGCGGCGGATAAGAGGTCACGCGCTTGGCGATTTCGCCGATGTAGTCGACCGTCTTCTGGGTGATCGGGTCGATCTGCGAGCCGATGGCATCGCGCACGTCGAGATTGACGGGCACGCCACGCTCGGCACCCAGGAGCTTGCCGGCATTGAGATCATTGACGAAGAAGTCGATGAAGGCGGCGGCCTCATCGGGGTTCTTGGCATCCTTGCCGATCGCCCAATGCAGGCCCGGGCGATAGAACAGGCCCGAGGGCTTGCCTGAGCCCAGATGCGGCAGGCTGGTGATGCCGAGCTTGGCCTGGTTGATGTTCTGATAGCCCGAGAGCTGGTTCGAGAAGGCAAAGGCCATCAGAGCATTGCCCTTGGCCAGCGGGTTCGAGTCGATTAGGCTCTGATCCTGGGCCTGGACGTCGGCCGCGACCACGCCGCCGCGCTTATTGAGCTTGTCCCAATAGTCGTACCATTCCTTGGCGTCATTCACATCGAAGCCAAGCTTGCCGTCCGCGGTGAACAGCAGCTTGCCGCGCTGGGTCAGCCAAGCTTGGAAGACGTAGTTGTAGCGCGAGGCATTGGGCGAGGCCCAGACCTTGCTCTTGCCGTGCTTCTTGGTCAGTTCGACCGCGAGATCGGCATATTCGTCCCAGGTGGCGGCGGCTGCCGGCGGCTTCATGCCGGCGGCGGCAAAGGCATCGGCATTATAGAAAAGCGCAAAGGCGTTGATCGACAGCGGAATGCCCGTGACCTTGCCGTCGACGGTGCCGAGTTCCAAGGCGCCCGGGGCAAACTTATCGGTCTTGATGGTCTTGCCGATATAGCCGTCGAGCGGCAGCAGGATGTTGCGCTTGGAATAGTCGGGCAGGGTGCTCGGTTCGAACTGCACGATGTCGGGCATGTTCTTGCCGGCGATCATGGTGGTGAGCTTGGGCCAATAGTCGGCGCCATTGGCTTCGCCGACGATCTTGGTGCCGGGGTGGGTGTGTTCGTAGAGCTGCCCGACGTCGAGGGTGCGCTTGGTGCGGTCTTGCGAGCCCCACCAATAAAGCCGCAGGGATTTTTCCTGGGCAAAGGCGCGGCTCAGCGGCAGCTGGGATGCGAGGGCGCCAGCGCCCATCAGCATGGTGTTCTTAAGAAGACTCCGCCTATTGATCATCGATTCCTCCATGTGAACGCGTTTATTTTTGTTTTTAGGTGAGTGAGATATTGGCGCCGGTCTCATCGAAAAGATGGATCAGCTCCGACGGTGCGCTGACCGTCAGCTTGTCGCCGCCCTTGATCGGCTTCTGGCCATCGAAGGTAACGGTCAGGGTCTGGCCATCGGCAAGCCGGCCGTAAATCAAGGTCTGTCCGCCCAACTGTTCGACATGGTCGACCGTGACCTCACCCAGGGCGAGATCGCCTTCGCCGCCGATGCGGATATGTTCCGGGCGAACGCCCAACGCGAGCGACCCGGCACGCCCTTCGGCGACCCGCAGGCCCGTCTGCAACTCTGCGCCAGCCAGGCTGAGTGCCAGGCCCTTCTCGCGCAGGCCGAGCGGCTGGACATTGAGGAAATTCATCTTGGGCGAGCCGATGAAGCCGGCGACGAAGCGGTTGTTCGGGCGGTTATAGAGGTCAAGCGGCGTGCCGAACTGTTCGACGTTACCGGCGCGCAGCACGACGATCTTGTCGGCCAGCGTCATGGCTTCCACCTGATCATGGGTCACATAGATCATGGTGGCGCCGAGGTCGGCATGAAGCTTGGCGATCTCGACGCGGGTCTGCACCCGCAGTTCGGCATCGAGGTTCGAGAGCGGCTCGTCGAACAGGAAGATTTTGGGTTCGCGCACGATGGCGCGGCCGATGGCGACACGCTGACGCTGCCCACCCGAGAGGGCCTTGGGTTTGCGCTCCAAGAGTGGCACGATTTGCAGGATCTCGGCGGCCTTATGAACGCGCACCTTGATCTCGTCCTTGGGCATGCCGGCGGTTTCGAGACCGAACGCCATATTTTTATAGACGCTCATATGCGGGTAGAGCGCGTAGGACTGGAACACCATGGCGATGCCGCGATCGGACGCCGCCTTGTCGTTCATCCGCTCGCCATCGATCAGCAGATCGCCGCCCGAAATGCTCTCAAGCCCGGCGATCATGCGCAGCAGGGTGGACTTGCCGCAGCCCGACGGGCCGACGAACACGATGAACTCGCCGCTTTTGATATCGAGATCGATGCCGGGGATCACTTCGACCGGACCGAACTGCTTGACGACTTTCTTCAGGGTCAGGTTTGTCATCTTGGGTCTCGTAAGCCTCTAGCGCTTCATGCCGGTGGTGGCGATGCCTTCGATCAGCAAGCGCTGGAAGAAGAAGAACAGGACGAAGATCGGCAACACGGTCAGGGTCGACATCGCAAACAGGGCCGACCAGTCGGACTCGGCCGTCGCATCGACGAAGGTCCGCAGGCCCAGCTGTGCCGTATAGTTATGGATGTCGTTCAGATAGATCAGCGGGGCGAAGAAATCGTCCCAGGTCCAGATGAAGGAGAAGACGGCCGCCGTCGCCAGCACAGGCGTGGAGAGCGGCAGGATGATTTTCCAATAGATCCGCCAGGGGCTGCAGCCGTCCATGGTCGCGGCTTCGTCGATCTCGCGCGGGATACCGCGGAAGAACTGCACCATCAGGAAGATGAAGAAGGCGTCCATCGCCAGGAACTTTGGCACCACCAACGGCAGGATCGTATTGACCCAGCCGAGGTTCAGGAACAGCACATACTGCGGGATCAGCACCGCATGCTGCGGCATCATTAGGGTGCCGAGCATCAGGGCGAACCAGAAGTTCTTGCCCAAGAACTTGAGGCGCGTGAAGGCAAAGGCCGCCAGCGAGCAGGACATGAGGTTGCCGACCACGGTCAGCGCCGCGATGATAAACGAATTCAGGAAAAACCGGTCGAACCCGACGCTGAGCCCCTTCCAGCCGCGCGGATAGGCATCGAGGCTGTAGTTCTGCGAGAAGAGCGTCGGGGATGTGAAGATCTCGTTGTTCGGGCGGAACGAGCTCGCAACCATCCAGATCAGCGGATAGAGCATCAGGAAACTGACGGCGATCAGGGCAGCATAGGCGAGCGCCCGCTTGGTCTGGTTCGCGACCGAGGCATTCTGGATCGGGGAAACTGCGCTCGAACTAGTCATCGTAATGCACCCAAAGCTTCGACGACAGGAAGGAGAGGGCGGTGAAGAAAGCAATGATCACCACCAGCACCCAGGCTAGGGCCGAGGCATAGCCGATCCGCAGATGGGCGAAGGCTTCCTGATAGAGGTAGAGCGTATAGAAAAGCGTCGAGTCGATCGGGCCGCCGCTGCCATCGGAAATCACGAAGGCCGAGGTGAAGGCCTTGAAGGCGTCGATCGTCTGGATGATGACATTGAAGAAGATGACAGGCGTCAGCAGCGGAATGGTGATCTTCCAGAACTGCCGGCGCGGGCTGGCGCCATCGATGCTGGCCGCTTCATACATATCGGTCGGAATTTGCCGCAACCCGGCGAGGAAAATGATCATCGGCGAGCCGAACTGCCAGATCGACAGCAGCACCAGCGTATAGATCGAGGTCGAAGGCGACGAAACCCAGCTCGATCCCTCATAGCCAAAGAGGCTGAAGAGCACCTTGTTGATGAGCCCGTCGCCCGAGAAGATCTGGCGCCACAGCACGGCGACCGCGACGCTGGCGCCCATCAGGGACGGCAGGTAGAAGATCGCGCGGAAGAAGGTCAAGCCGCGCAGCCCTTTGTTCAGCATCACCGCGATGGCGAGCGCAAAAGCCAGCTTCAGCGGCACCGACAGCACGACAAAGGTGAAGGTAACCGACATCGCCTTATTGAAGCGGCGATCGGCGGTCAGCATGCGCACGTAATTATCGGCACCGATCCAGAAGGGATCCTGGGTTAGGTCGTAATCCGTAAAAGACAGGAACAGCGAACTGACGGCTGGGCCGAGGGTCAGGAAAAAGAAACCCAGGAACCAAGGCGCAAGGAAACCATAACCGGCCCAGCTGGACTGTAGGCTTGCCAGGATGCGCGTGGACAAAGGCTGTTTCAACGCAAGCTGTTCGCTCATGCTGCCAGCGCTCTGTTTTGTTTCAGAGTTTCGCGAAAGTTTCGCGACATTTCTCTGCCTCCCCATCAGCGGTTGAGCGTTTTCCCGCTCGAATTGTCAAAAATCCTGGCCGCGATGCTTGTTTTCGTCAACAGAAAATTTCCTATTGACGAAATTTTCGCGAAAATGAGAAAATATTTTCGTGAACCAGGAGTAAGGCCCGTGTCCGCACAAGAGATCACCACCCTGTCGAAATCCAAACCTGCCGCTGCCAAGACAGCGCATCGTCCGGTTGCACGGTATCAGGCGGCGCTGGAGCGCTGCGTTGAAAAGCTGCGTACCACGATGCCGGTCATCGGGCTGCGCAATCCTAAGATCGGCCTTGCCGACAATAGTTGGCAATATTGCAGCGATATCGATTGGGTGATCGGCTTCCAGTCGGGGCAGTTGTGGCTGGCCCTGCAGCTGACCGGCGATCCGGTGTTCCTGAATGCCGCCCGTGCGCGCCGCCCGGCCTTCCGTAAGATCTTGACCAACCGCCTGTCGCGCGACCATGACCTGGGCTTCCAGTTTTCGCTGTCCTGTGTCGCCGATTATATGATGACGGCCGATCGCGAAGCGCGCGATATGGGTATCAAAGCCGCCGAAGCCTTGGCCAGCCGCTTTCATGACGAGGGCGGCTATATCCAGGCCTGGCACCCGAAGTCCCACCCTGAGCCCGAACATGCGTCCTTCGTGGCCGGCCGGGTGATCGTCGACTGCATCCAGAATCTGGCGCTGCTGCATTGGGCCTATGCCGAGACGGCGGTGAAGGATTTCCAGGAAATTGCCCTGATCCACGCCGCGACCAACGCCAAGCATCTGATCCGACCCGACGATACCAGCTTCCATACCTTCATTTTCGATGCGGCTTCCGGCCGGCCGGTGCGGGGCGAAACCCATCAGGGCTATAAGAACGAAAGCTGCTGGTCGCGCGGGCAGGCCTGGATGATCCATGGCTATGCCCAATGTGCGCTGACGACTGGCAACAAGGGCGATCTGGAGATCGCCAAGCGTCTGGCCGCCAAGGCCGAACAACTGATGGGCAACGATAAGGTGCCGATCTGGGATTATGGCGTCACCGATCCCGCGATCTCCTATCGCGATAGTTCGGCAGGCTCGATCATGGCCGCCGGCGCCTATCTGATCGCCGATCAATGCGAGGGCGAAGAGGCCGCGCGTTGGGCTGCTTGGGGCGACCGTCTGCTCGATGGGCTGCTCGAGACCTGCGATCTGACCGAAGATCCCAAGGCGCTGGGCCTGCTGGCCCATGGCGCTTCGCATGTGGCACGCGGTCTCAGCGACGCTATGCTGCCCTATGGCGACTATTACTTCATGGAAGCCCTGATGCGGGCGACCGGACACCGGCATTTCTTCTGGTAGAGGCTTGTTGCAACGCGGGGGATTTGGCCCCTTAATGGCGCCGCTCCCCCGATAGGCATTGGAAATGGTTGAAAAAGCACCGCCGACACTCAGCGATATCGCCCGCCAAGCGGGGGTTTCGGTCGCGTCGGTTTCCAAGGTGCTGAACAACCGGATCGGCGTCAGCCTCAAGAGTCGCGAGCTCGTTTGGGCAATCGCCAATCAGCTGGGCTATGAGCCCAAAGGCGTGCGCCCCGAGGTGCCAGGGGTGATCAATAGCGTCACCATCGCGACCCCGGCGGAGTTTTTCGCCAGCGGCCAATTCTACGAAGAAATCATGCGTGGCATGCTGGATGCGGCAACCTCCGCCCAGCTTTCCGCTAACGTCCGCTTGCTGCCGAACAACGAAGCGACGACGCGGGTGGAGATCGAGGATTTTATCGCGACCGCCGCGCCGCAATCGTTGCTGATGCTGGGGCTCGACCAGCCCGATATCGTGGAGCCGATCGTGGCGTCGGGCATTCCGACCATCCTGGTCAATGGCATGGACCGCGAGATGCGTCTCGATGGGTTGACGCCGGACAATCGTTTTGGCGGCTGGCTCGCGACCCGTCAGCTCATCGACGCCGGACACCGCGAGATCGTCCATGTCACCCGCAAGCATCGCATCTCAAGGAAGCGTCGCCTCGACGGCTTCCAGGATGCGCTGGCCGAAGCAGGGCTGGCTTATGACGCCAGCCGACATCTCATCGACCTCGAAGAGAACGACCTGCTGGAATTCGAGGCCGGGGTGGCGATCCACCGGGCGTTCGAACGCGGGATCCTTGATACTGCCACGGCTTTCTTCTGTTGCACCGACGTGATTGCCATCAGCGTTCTCCAGGCCCTGGAAGCGCGCGGCCTGTCGGTGCCCGGCGATTATTCCGTCATCGGCTTTGATGATGTGACCATCGCCCATCATTCCCGCCCGCCGCTTACCACCATGCGGGTGCGCCGGGAAGAGATGGGGCGCCTTGCCATTGCGATGCTGAAAGACCGGATCGCCGATCCGGCTGCAGGCTCCCGCCGCATGTCGGTTGGGGTCGAATTGGTGGAACGCGCCACCATCGGCTCGCCGCGGAAGTAGCTTCGTGTTGGCCTACCGCGCTTTGCGCTGCTTGAGGCCATGTTTCCGATAGGCAATATACGGTCTAGCAGCCGCCGTTGAGGCGGCGGCCAAGGCACGGATGTGCCGCCCGGCGAGGGACCCATAAAAGGTTAGCTTAAGCTTGGCCTTAGGAACCTTCCGGGCCGCTTGGACATTTTCTTACCAGAGCTTCTGATCGTGGGGCGACACTAGATCTAGTGGTCGATATCCTGGGTAAAGTCACAGGTCACCTACCTGTGGGTATTACGAGCTGTTGGGATTGCGAGCTTGATCTGTGTTTGTTCTCGCTGTATGTTCCCCTCATGTTCCTGTTTCAAGGGAGGGCGTCATGAGTGTTCTTCGCTCGATTTATCAAGGTGCCGTTGCTGCCGGTTGGCAGCCGTTCGATTGCCAGCATGGCGAGCAGCGCTGGATGCCTAAAGAGTCGCTGGCCTTCTGCCGCCCTGAAACGCCCTATTGCGGTGTGATTTTCGCCCGTCCCGATGCGCGGATGAGCATGAATGACATCCTGGATTTCCAGATCCGCAGCCTGCCCCATGGTCTGCGCGTCTGCTGGTTGCTCGACCATGTGCCGAACGTCAAGTTCCGCCATGTCGCCATGGTGCGCCTGATCGACGAGGAATGGGTCAAGATGCCCGGCGAACGTCCGATGCTGGTTGCCGAGTTTGTCGAACAGGCGCTGCTCGACTGGCCGGAATTCAGCGATCGCCTGACCGGCAAGACGGCCGCTCCGCAGCTCTATCCGCCTGTTAACCGCCGCCAGAGCCAGTTCCGCCTCGCCTCATAGGCCTTAGAGGTCCAGCGTCGGCTGGGCCACGGGCTTGGGTTTCGGTGACCCCTTAGACGGTAGTCCCCATAATTTGTCCAATGCCAAAGCGCCGCGCCGTAAAGGTTCGGCGCTTTGGTCTGCTTTGGCCATGGCCATCGCGCCCGAATAGGTCGCGACCACCAGTTCGGCCAGATGGGCGGCGGGCAGGGGGAGGGGCGCGGGATCGGCGGCCAGTTTCTCCGCCAGGGCCGATCGCCAGTGATCGAAGATATCTTTCAGCGCTTCCCGGAACTCCGGATCGGCGAGCGAGAGTTCCAGGGTGAGATTGTTGACCGGGCAACCCTGCACCCGGTTACGCGCTTCCAGCCCATCGGCGATGCCATGCAGGATGCCGAGGATCGCCGCCTTGGGGGAATCCGCTTGGGCCAACGGGGTGATCCAGGTGGCCTGCACCTCGGCTGCGATCTCCTCGCGGATGGCGGCGAGCGCCAGCGCCTTCTTGGTCGGGAAATGATGATAGAGCGCGCCGCCCGTCATCTGGGCAGCGGCCATGATGTCGTGCATCGAGGTCGCGTGATAGCCGTGGGTCTGAAAGGCTTCTGCCGCCACCGTCAGCACACGCTTGCGCATGCCTTCCGGGTCGTTGGTGCGGATCTTCCGGCGCGGCTTCGTTTCGGCCATCTCTTATCTTCCTGGGCCTAAGCCCTCTGCCTTCAAGCGCCGCCAGAATAGCAGATTGACAAAACCGGACAATTGGTTTGTTTTAAAAACAGGACAACCGGTCTGTTTTGTGATTCAGACGGAACTTTCAAAAGGAAGGCGCTGTAGATCGATGAAAAATAAAGAGATTTCTCCCATCGTTGAGCTGCGCCGTTATACGTTAAAGCCGGACCAGCGCGAGGTTTTGATCGACCTTTTCGATCGGGAATTTGTCGAAACGCAAGAAGCCTGCGGCCTGTCCGTCATCGGCCAGTTCCGCGATCTCGACCAGCCGGACCACTTCGTCTGGCTGCGGGGCTTTCCCCATATGGAAGCACGCCGGCAGGCTCTAAGCAGCTTCTATGGCGGCCCGATCTGGGAGGAACATAAGAACAGCGCCAACGATACGATGATCGCTTCGGACGATGTGTATTTACTGCGCGCGCGTCAGGGCTTCGATCTGACGGGCTTGGAACGCACCGGCGGTCCGTCGGGTCTGCTGGTCGCGCTGCTCTATCCGGCAGACGCTGCCTTGCCGGATTTCGGCGATGCCCTGCTGGCGTCTTTCGTCACCGAAGACAGTCCGAATACATTCCCGCGTCTGCCGGTTTGGGAGGACCGCAAGGTGCAGGCGGTGTTTCTGGCTTTTGCCGATGAGACGGCCTTCAAGGCCTATCCGGTGCCGCTCGCGGGGGCGCAGGTGGCCCGGCTGACGCCCACCGGCCGATCGCTCTTACGTGCGACGCCGCGTGCTCATGGCGACCAGGGCGGCCGCGCCGACGATCAGGGCTGATCCGACCAGGGTCTGTGGGCCGGGCCAGACGGCGAAGACGATGATATCGGCCAGGAGCGCCCACATCATCGAGGTGTACTCGAAGGGCGCGAGAGTGGAGGCGGGGGCGCGGGCGAAGGCCTCGGTCATACAGATCTGCGCGATGCCGCCCAGGATGCCGCCCATGATCAGCGCGAGAAGGGCGGTGTCGTGGGGCAAGGTCCAGGCGGCATCCGGCACGACCCAGCCCAGCGGCAGGGTCGTGAGCCCGACGAGGGAACAGACAATCGCGAAATAGAGCGCGATGGTGGCCGGAGCCTCGGTCTTCGTCAGCTTCTTCACCTGGGTGATGACGGCGGCCGAGGAGACAGCAGCAGCAACGCCCGAGGCGGTGCCGAGCAGTGTATTATGATCGAGTCCGGTTGCCTGAAGGGCGGGGGACAGCATGACGATGATGCCGCCGAACCCCATGCCGAGCGCCAGATAGACGATCAGCTTCGGCCGCTCTCCCAGCATCAGGATGGCCGCCAGCACGGTCACCATCGGGGTGATGAAGGCCAGCGCCGTGGCATTGGCGAGCGGCAGATACCGCATGGAGGTGAAACTGGTCGCCATGGCCGCGCAGCCGAAGAGGCTACGTAGGGCATGACCCCAGGGGTATTTGGTGCGGAACCCCGTCGACAGTTCGCCGCGCAGCGCGAGATAGATCCCCAGCGGGATGAGGGCGATGGCGGAACGGAAGAACATCAATTCGCCCAGCGGCACATCGGCGGCGCTGAGGCGGATACAGATATTGAGCCCGGCGAACAGCAGGACCGAGGTCAGCCGAAGGGCGATACCGGTCTGGATCGTGGAAAGCGGAAGCACCGGGGACAGTCCTGACAGGAATTACCACCGGCCGAGGTTCGGTCGGTTGGGTTAATCGTTAAGTCAGGGGTGTTGTCCCGTCAACCGGCCGAAAAGACAGGGCAGCATGCCGATAAAACACTTGAGGCGCCCGGTTGCTCGGACGCCTCAAAGTTTTGCGGTATGCAGGTCCGGTTAACGCAGCGCGCCACCGGTGGCCTTGGCGACCTCGGTCGTGACCTTGGCGGCGACCGCCTCGATCTCGGCATCGGTCAGGGTCTTTTCGGTTGGCTGCAGCGTGATGCTGACCGCGACCGACTTCTTGCCCTCGGGCACGCCCTTGCCGACATAGATGTCGAACAGGCTGGCCTCGGTGATCAGAGCCTTGTCGGCATCCTTGACGGCTTTCAGCAGGACCGAGGCTTCAACCGATCCATCGACCAGGAAGGCGAAGTCGCGGCGCACCGGCTGCAAGCTGGCGAGCTTCAAGGACGGCTTGGCACGACCCTTGGCCTTGGGCATCGGGGCCATATCCAGGAACAGCTCGAACGCAACCGCCGGGGCTTCGATGCCGAAGTCTTCCAGCAAGCTCGGGTGCAGGGCGCCAAAACGGGCCAGCACGTTCTTCGGACCCAGCTTGATCACGCCCGACTGGCCGGGATGGTACCAGTCCGGGGTATCGCGGAAGATCGGCATGCCGTCGGGCGCGAGACCGAGGTCACGCAGGGCGGCGAACAGATCTTCCTTGGCGTCGAACGCATCGACCGGGCGATTGCCGCCGCGCCAATGACGCTCGGCCGCCGGACCGACACGCAGGCCGATGGCGACCTGGGTCTGGCCGCCTTCCGGCTTGATGCTGGTGAAGGCCGGGCCGACTTCGAACAGGGCAACGCTTTCGGCGCCGCGTGCGAGGTTGCGGCTGGCGGCGCGCAGCAGGTTCGGCAGGGCCGAGGGGCGCATCTGATCAAGATCGGAGGCGATCGGGTTGGTCAGGGTCAGGCTGGCGTCGCCGCCGCCGAACCGCACCGCCGTCGCATGATCGAGGAACGACCAGGTGACGGCTTCCATCAGGCCCTGGCTTGCTAGCAGGCGGCGGACACGGCGGTCACGCAGCTGCTTGGGGCTAATCGCCGGGGTCGGCAGACCAGCGGGGCGCGGCAGCGGGGTTTCCGGCACCTGATCGATGCCATGCACGCGCATGACTTCTTCGATCAGGTCGGCCTCACCTTCGATATCGCCGCGCCAGGGCGGCGGAACCACGGCCAGCTTGGCGCCGTCTTGCGTGACTTCAAAGCCCAAGGCTTCCAGGATCGCGACCTGTTCGGCGGTATCGATCGTGATGCCGGTCAGAGACTCGGTCCGCGCCGGACGCAGGGTGAGGGTACGGGTGGTGTCGGGCGCCGCACCGGCGATCACGACATCGGAGGTTTCGCCGCCGCAGATCTCGATGATCAGACGGGTTGCGATCTCGATGCCCATCGCGCAAGAGGTCGGGTCGATGCCGCGCTCGTTGCGGAAACGGGCGTCCGACAAGATGCCGAGCTTGCGGCCGGCCCGGGCGATCGACAGCGGATCGAAATAGGCCATCTCCAGGATGACCTCGGTCGTGGTTTCCGACACGCCCGTGGTTTCGCCACCCATGATGCCGCCGAGGCTGAGCACGGCTGCGTCATCGGCAATGACCGTCATGCCGTCTTCCAGCGCATAGGTCTTGCCGTTGAGGGCCAGCAGGCTTTCGCCGGCCTTGGCCGTACGCAGCTTCAAGCCACCTGTTACCTTGGCCGCATCGAAGACATGGGCCGGGCGATTGAGGTCGAAGGTCAGGAAGTTGGTGAGATCAACCAGCGCCGAAATCGGCTTGAGGCCGATCGACTGCAGGCGGGTCTTCAGCCATTCCGGGCTGTCACCGTTCTTCAGGCCCTTGAAATGACGGGCATAGAAAACCGGGCAGGCCTTGTTGTTGTCCGGCAGATCAAGCGTGACCGTGACCGGGGCTTTATAGGTGCCAGTGACGGGGGCGCCGGGATAGGGCAAGGGCTTCAATTGGCCCAGGCCCTTGGCGGCGAGATCGCGGGCAATGCCGCGCACGCCCAGCGCATCGGCGCGGTTCGGCGTGATGGCGATCTCGATCACCGGATCCGCCAGACCCATGCTTTCGGCAAAGCTGGCACCGATCGGGGCGTCGGCCGGCAGTTCCATGATGCCGTCGTGATCGTCGGTCAGGCCCAGCTCGAAGCCGGAGCACATCATGCCTTCAGACGCTTCGCCGCGAATCTCACCCTTTTTTAGGACGGTGCCGTCGCGCGGAATGGTCTGGCCGGGCAGGGCGAGCACGGTCACAAGGCCGGTGCGGGCGTTGGGCGCGCCGCAGACAACCTGGATCTCGCCCTTGCCGGTTTCGACCGTGCAGACGCGCAGGCGGTCGGCATTCGGATGCTGCTTGGCTTCCTTGATGCGAGCGATGGTGAAGCCCTTGAGGGCCTCCGCCTTATCCTCGACGCCCTCAACCTCGAGGCCGAGGTCGGTCAGGGTGTCGAGCAACAGTTCCAGCGGCGCTTGGGTTTCGAAATGTTCGAGCAGCCAGGAGAGCGAGAATTTCATCGGCCGAGCCCCGTAATCAGCGAGGGAATATCGAGCGGCGGGAAGCCGTAATGGTCGAGCCAGCGCAGGTCGGCATCGAAGAAGGTGCGCAGATCGGGAATGCCGTATTTCAGCATCGCGATACGTTCGATCCCCATGCCGAAGGCAAAGCCCTGCCATTCATCGGGATCGAGGCCGCAATTGCGGATGACGTTCGGGTGCACCATGCCGGAGCCGAGGATTTCGAGCCAATCGCCGAACTTGCCGATCTTGATCTCCCCGCCCTTGCGCGAGCAGCCGATGTCGACTTCGGCGCTGGGCTCGGTGAAGGGGAAGAAGGAGGAGCGGAAGCGGACGGGGATATCGTCTTGCTCGAAGAAGGCGCGCACGAATTCGGTGATGGTGCCGCGCAGATGGCCCATATGGATGTTACGATCGATCACCAGCGCTTCGATCTGGTGGAACATCGGGGTGTGGGTCTGGTCACTGTCCGAGCGATAGGTGCGGCCCGGCACGATCACGCGGATCGGCGGCTTGCCCGACAGCATCGTCCGGATTTGCACCGGCGAGGTATGGGTGCGCAGCAGCATCTTGTGGCTGCCGTCCTTACCGGCTTCCGGGGCATCCGGAAGATAGAAGGTGTCGTGAGACTCGCGGGCCGGATGGCCGATCGGGAAATTCAGCGCTGTGAAATTATGGAAATCATCTTCGATGTCCGGACCTTCGGCCAGCGTGAAGCCCATCTGTCCGAAGATGGCGATCAGCTCGTCAATGGTCTGGGTGATCGGATGCAGTTTGCCGGCGGCGGGGCGCGGCACCGGCTGGGTGATATCGATCTTCTCGGCGACCAGACGGGCGGCCAGCGCTTCGCGCTTCAGCACATCCAGACGGTCCTTGAGAGCGCTCTCGACGGTCTGCTTCACCACATTCACGGCCTGCCCGAACGCTTTGCGTTCTTCGGGTGGCAGCTTGCCCAGCTTGGCCATTTCGGCCGAGATGGTGCCGCTTTTGCCGAGCAGATTGACGCGGGCCGCATCGAGGGCGGCGAGGTCGCCGGCAGCGGCCACCTGCGCGAGGGCGCTATCCTTGAGGGCGTCGAGAGACTGTCCGTCGCTCATTTCTGAAGATCCTTACAGCAAATCCCGAGCGGATCTTTAGATCCGCGACGACGCATTTGCGAGCAAAAGAGGAACTGGGGACAAAAGAAAACGGGACCGTTCGACGGAACGGCCCCGTTTGCTACCACTAACCTAGAAAGACGAGCTGTCTTTAGGCGGAGAGGGCGGCCTGGGCCTGCTCAACCACCGCCTTAAACGACTCGGGCTCGCGGGTCGCGAGATCCGACAGGATCTTGCGGTCGAGCTCGATGCCGGCCTTCTTCACGCCATTCATGAACTGCGAGTAGCTCAGGCCATAGAGGCGAGCACCAGCGTTGATGCGCTGGATCCACAGAGCGCGGAAGGTGCGCTTTTTGACGCGACGGTCACGATAGGCATACTGCAGCGCCTTCTCGACCTTTTCGAGAGCGATGCGGTAATTGGACGAATTGCGATCGCGATAACCCTTGGCAAGGCCAAGAAGCTTTTTGTGACGGGCGTGCGACGTTACGCCCCGCTTAACACGAGCCATTTATCACCTCACCGGTTGTAGGGCATGTACTTAAGGACAAGACCGCGATCGCTCTCGCACAGAATCTCGGTGCGACGGGCGGTGCGGATCATCTTCGGCGTGCGCTTGGACATGCCGTGGCGCTTATTGGCAACGCCGAACTTGACCTTACCGGATGCGGTGAAGCGGAAACGCTTCTTGGCGCCGCTCTTGGTCTTCAACTTGGTCATTTCGATCCTCGAAAAACTAGGGGTCGACAAACCGATTGGCCGGGCATGACCTCGTGGCCCAGACGCAATCGCCCCTCAGGGCCGGCTGCCCTAAAGGAGCGCGGAGTATACTGATTGGAAGGTCGGGTGCAAGCGGATTAAACGCGGGGCGCTTCGGCGCATAAAACGCGGTCTTGGCCATACCCGCTTTGCGACTTCGATCCATATAGCTTCCCAGGCTTTTTGGGAAGGAGAACGGCAGTGCTGGAGGCCGATAAAAACCTGCAGGATCTGCCGTTGATCGAACGTTTCGAATCGGCGACCGATCCCAGTCGCTACCGCCGCCTGCCGCCCGATTGGGCGCTCGCCGTCTCCGACATCGTCGGCAGTACGAAGAAGGTGCAGAACGGGCGCTATCGCGACGTCAACTTCGTGGCGGCGGCCGTCATTGCCTGCATCCAGAGCGAGGTTGCCAAGGTATCTCCGCATCCCGTCGCCTGTCAGTTCGGCGGCGATGGCGCGACTCTGGCCATACCCCCTGAAGCTCGGGGGGGAGTGGAGCGTACCCTGCAGGCGCTGGCCTATTGGGCGCAGAACACCTTCGACCTTGAACTACGGGTCGGGCTCGTCACGATTGAACAGGTGGAGGCGGCGGGCGGCCAGGTGCTGGCTGCTCTCTATGACGCGGGGCAGGGGAATTATTACGGCATGTTCCTGGGCTCGGGGGCGGTGATTGCCGACCGGCTGCTCAAAAGCGATTCGGTGCATCAATTAGTTCCGGTTGAGGGGCCTCTCGATGGGCTCGACGGGCTTTCCTGCCGGTGGCAACCGATCAAGAGCGCCAAAGGAAGTATTCTCTGCCTGATGGCCGACCCGATTGCCGAAGACGCCAGCGGTGCATGTGATGTCGAGGATCTGCGGGCGGCCATAGATGCGATTGCGACCATCGACAAAGCAGGGCCGCTGGGGGATGGGTCAGGCATGGTGCCCAGCCTTAAGGCGATGATCCCGTCAGGCTGGCGAGAAACCCTACTGGCCAAAGCTGGTGAGCGCCTGACGAAGCTCGCCAATGTCACCCTGGAAATCATCTTGATGTGGGGGCTCTATCGCCTCAATCGCGGTATCGGTCGCTTCAATCCGCGGACTTACCGGATGGCCGTCGCGCGGCAGACGGATTTCCGCCGGGTGGCGACCGGCCTGCGGCTGGTGATGGATGTGACCCTTGATCAGGCTGATCGGATCGAAGCCCTGTTGGAGGAGCATGCCGCTGCGGGTCGCATTCTTTACGGCAGCTATCGTTCCCCCGCAGCTACCATCACTTGCCTTGTCGGCAAGGTCGTCGAGGGCAAGCATATTCATTTCGTCGATGCCGATGGCCTCGGCTTCTGGCAGGCGGCCAAGGCTTATAAGGCGCGTCTGGCTGCCTTGACTTGACGATGGTTGACCCGGCACCCGCGCCAGTGGTATCGCCTTAACCATTCTCCTTATTCCAAGGAACGTGAGCGGTGCTGGATCAGCGTAAGATTGGACGATGGCGTCGATGGTGGTCGCGGGGCTAATGCGCCCCCGCGAAAGGTATCCGCGCATTCCGATCTACGTTTAATAAGCAGCCACGAGGCTCCCCCGTGACCGATCTCGTTTATCAGACCGCCGGCGGTCTGACCGTTACCCGCCGTGAAGCCACCCAAGCCATCGATAGCGCCGTCGAAAGTCTATTGAATCAGCTCGACAGCCGCCGGGGCGCTTTCCTGTCCTCCGCCTATGAATATCCCGGCCGCTACAAGCGTTGGAGCATGGGCTTCGTCAATCCGCCGCTGGAACTGACGACTCGGGATCGGGTCTTCTCGCTGGTCGCCTTGAATGGGCGTGGCCGTGTCCTGCTGAAGCTACTGCTGCCCGCTTTGCAGGCCCATCCGCATCTCGCCTCGCTGTCGGTTGCCGAAACCCGCGTTGATGGCGCGATTGTTCCGCCGCCGGTGCGGTTTGCCGAAGAAGAGCGCTCGCGTCAGGCCTCCGCCTTTTCAGTGCTGCGCGCCATCATCGGTCATTTCTTCAGCGACGAGGATCCCTACCTCGGCCTCTATGGCACCTTCGGGTTCGATCTGCTGCATCAGGTCGAAGGGATCGAGCGCAAGATGCCGCGCGCCGAAGACCAGCGCGACCTCGTGCTCTTCATCCCGGATCGCGTGACGATCGTCGATCATCACGCCGGCCGCGCCACAATCTATTCTTATGATTTCAAGGGCGGTGATCTGAACACCGAAGGCCAGTCGCGCGAAACCCCGGACGTTGATTATCGGGGCCTGCGCAAGGTCCCGGCCCAGGCCTCTGAATTCCCTGAAGGCGGCTATGCCGACATCGTTCGGGATGCGCTGGAATATTTCAAACGCGGCGATCTCTTCGAAGTTGTGCCCAGCCATACTTTCTTCGAGAAGTGCGAGGCTCGGCCGACCGACCTATTCCGCACCCTGCGCCGTATCAACCCCAGCCCTTATGGCTTCGTCTTCAACCTTGGCGGTGAATATCTCGTCGGCGCCAGCCCCGAGATGTTTGTCCGGGTCGAGGGGCGCCGGGTCGAGACTTGCCCGATCAGCGGCACCATCGCGCGCGGCAAGAACGCCATCGAAGACGCTCGCCAGATCCGCACCTTGCTCAATTCCGAAAAGGATGAGAGCGAGCTCACCATGTGCACCGACGTCGATCGCAACGATAAGGCGCGCGTTTGCCAGCCAGGCTCGGTGCGCGTCATCGGGCGCCGGCAGATCGAGATGTATTCCCATCTGATCCACACCGTGGATCATGTGGAAGGAACCTTGCGTGAAGGCTGCGATGCCCTTGATGCCTTCCTCACCCACTGCTGGGCGGTGACGGTCACCGGCGCGCCCAAGCGCTGGGCGGTCGAATTCATCGAAAGCAATGAGAAGTCGCCGCGCCGCTGGTACGGCGGGGCGGTCGGCAAGCTTGGCTTTGATGGCGGCTGCAACACCGGCCTCACCCTGCGCACCATCCGTTTGCAGGACGAGATTGCCGAAATCCGCGTCGGCGCGACCTTGCTTTATGATAGCGACCCGGTGGCCGAAGAGGCCGAAACTGTGCTGAAGGCTGCGGCCTCGCGCCGGGCTCTGGCAACCGTCGGCCAGATCAGCAACAACCCACCGGTGGCCGAGCAGGCGCTGGCGTCCGGCAAACGCGTGCTGATGGTCGATTGCGAAGACAGCTTCGTGTTGACGCTCGGCGATTACTTCCGCCAGACAGGGGCCGAGGTCGTCACTATGCGCCATAGCCACGCCCTGCCGGTGATTGCCGATGGCGGCTGGGACCTCGTCGTCATGTCACCGGGGCCTGGCCGTCCGGAACAGTTCGGCGTGCCTGATATGATCCGGCAGGCCGACGAGATGGATATCCCTGTCTTTGGCGTATGCCTGGGCCTGCAGGGCATGGTCGAAGCCTTCGGTGGTGAGTTGGGGCAGCTCCCCGAACCGATGCATGGCAAGTCGTCGGAAGTCTCCTGTGCGGCCGACCAGTCACGCTTGTTCGAAGGTCTGCCGGATCGCTTCGCTGTCGGCCGCTACCACTCGCTCTATGCTGAACCCAAGGTGCTGCCCGAAGGTTTCCGGGTGACGGCCCAGACTGACGACGGCTTGATCATGGCGGTTGAGCACAAGAGCCGGCCGATCGCTGGCGTGCAGTTCCACCCGGAATCCATCATGTCGCTGGGCGATGGGGTGGGGCCAGGGATCATCCGCAACGTGATGAAAAACCTCGCGAAATAGAGAAAAGCCCGCCTCCTTGGAGGCGGGCTTTTTCCTTGAGGGCGATGGCGGTCAAATCGCTAGGATCGTCATAGCAATCGTGTGATCGACCGGGTCATAGAGATAATCGGTTCGGAACTTACCCTTGGAAACCGAGCAGGGCTTCTGCTGAATCGCTTTAAGACAGCTGTCTGTCTCCGATTTTTCAGGCGCCTTATCGCCGATATAAAGAACGGTCATTGCAAGAGAGAAGGTCGAGAGCGTGTCCTTGTAACCCGTCGGGTTATCGAGAAGGTAGGGCACACGAAGTTTGAACTTTTTCAGCTCGATCTCCGGTTGCCCATCGGTATCTTTCTTGCCGTTCTGTGACGCAATCATTTCCATAAGCATGGGAGTTTGAGGCTCGATAAAGGTGAGGACTATTGCGCCCTCTTTGCCCCAGGTGCGACCCTCGAATTCTTTGAAGCTTGGGAAACTCGTTTTGTAGGCAGCATACAGAAGCGTGTATGCGGTCGTTATGGGCTTCATGGCCTTGATGACGGTAGGGGCACTGTCGGCGGAAGAGGACTGCGCATAAAAAAGGCCGGTAGCGAGTAAAAGCGCGAAAATTTTGCGAAGCATCTTCATCTCAAGGTTGTTTTAGTTAATGAAGCACCTTTTCCTTGGGTAAACAATTCATGGTTGTCCATCGGTGGAATAAAAAACGGCGCCCGCAAGGGCGCCGTTTTCCGTTTCAGCCTGGCTGACCGGGTTTACCGGAAGGCGAGGTTGATGATCTCGTAGGACTTTGAGCCGCGCGGCGTGGTCACTTCGACATTATCGCCGACGGACTTGCCGATGAGCGCGCGCGCGAGCGGCGCGGTGATCGACAGCAAGCCGGATTTGATGTCGCCTTCCGGCGCGCCGACGATCTGATAGGTCTGTTCTTCGCCGGTATCATCATCGGCGAGAGTCACGGTCGCACCGAATTTGATCGTCGACCCCGACAGTTTGGTCGGATCGATGATGTCGGCACGGGACACCATGTCTTCCAACTCGGCGACACGGCCTTCGATGAAGCTCTGGCGTTCGCGCGCTGCGTGATATTCGGCGTTTTCAGACAGATCGCCGTGGTCGCGTGCTTCGGCAATGGCTCTGATGACTGCGGGACGCTCAACAGATCGAAGATGCTTTAGCTCGGCCTCCAGACGGTCGAAACCGGTGGCGGTCATGGGAACCTTTTCCATACCCACGGAACCTCAGTCGTTTTAGGCAATAGAAAGCCGCGACCAGACCGAAAATCGGTCCCGCCACGGTTCTGGGGCAATAAGGATAGGCGCGTAAATCTTCACCTGCAAGGGGGGAATTGTGAACATATAAGGAATTGTTAACTTTTTTAGGCAAGCAAGGCGCTTTTCTTTTGATTCTGTTGCTGGTGCTTTTTGCACCCTTGAGGGGGTTTGTGTTGATATAATTTTCATTCTATAGTTGTTTTTTTTGTATTGTTTGGAAGGGAGGAATTGGTTGATTCTCATAGATAAACCGCGAGATTCTTGGCTTAATATTAAATCAAATTTGGAGCCTTTTGGGCAAATAATAACACTTTCTGCGTCTTTTTCTTTTATTGTTTCGTGGATTTTGTTTTATTCATATAAGCGTGGTGTTGGTATTTATTATCATGACATAGATGTTGGATTTTATAATTTTATCATAGCGATTATATTTAAGGTTTTCTTCTATTTTATTGTTCTTTTTTCAATGCTGTTGGTGCCGTATGTGCTGATTTTGTATCGTGCAAATGGCGCGTATAATGGTGGTTTGGACCCTATTTTTTTCCGAGATAGAATCTATGTAGCTGCGAGATTCTTTTTTAGATATTTTATATTATCTTATGTATATTCAGTATCTTTTTGTTTTTTATTGATGGTTTTTTCATTTAATTATTTCAATGGTGTGAATAAGTTATTATTATTATCAATAACCATATTAATTCCATTAATATTATGTGCAATTTTATTTTATTTTTTATTTATTAATAATAACAAGATACACAATAAAGAAATTATCTCTAATTTAATTGCATTTTCTTTATTATCATCATTTGCAAATGTATTATTTATATTATCTGCTATCGAATTTTTGCACGGTATGTTTGTTTTTAGTATTTATGAGTATGATAAAATTTCCAGGGGTACTGTTGAATTAATATTTTATTTCTCAAGAATATTTGCGATCATGTTTGTGATTATATTTATTTCTCAATGTCTACTGTTAAGTCGGAAAATTTTGATGTTTTTATTTTTTTTATTTTTCCTTGTTTGCGCTCTTGGATCTTTCAGTGGCGTTTTTACCAAATGGTTAACATCTGAACACATTGGGGGTGGGATTCCAGTTCAGGTGCTTTTGCGTGCCAGAACAGAAGTGGATGTGTGCATCGATGTGAGCTCTGCGACGCGAGACACAGATCTTTGTCTGGTGCCAGGATATTTGCTGTTACGCACGTCTTCGGGGGTAACTCTTATTTCCGAGCCAAGACTCATAAACAACCGTTGTCTGAACGAGGTGGATATTCCTACTACTGATGAGCTTTTTCAGCGACGTTCTGCCCAGCGATACTATCGAACAACAGATATCGCCGACTTTCGATATATACCGGTCACCCAGAAAGAAATCTGTGAGGCGCCTTGAGATCAAAGGTTAGAGGCCGACAGGCCTCTAACCTTTGCAAGCAGACTAGAACGTGCCGGTGAAATATTCCTGCAGCGGGCGCACGCCCAGGGTTTCGCCACGCAGAGCTTCGATCGCGCGCACCGTCGCCCGGGCACCCGCAATAGTGGTGACATAGGCGATGCTGGAATTCAGCGCGGTGCGGCGGATGGTGAGCCCATCCGAAGAAGCCTGACGGCCCGCAACCGTGTTGATCACCAATTGAACCCCGCCCGAGCGCATCAGGTCATTGATGTCGGGGCGGCCTTCCTGGACCTTGTTGACGCGGGTCGCTTCGACACCCTGTTCGTTCAGATAGTCGGCCGTGCCTTTGGTGGCGACGATCTTGAAGCCCATCTGGATCAGGTTGCGGGCCAGTTGAGCTGCCTGCGGCTTGTCGCTGTCGCGCACCGAGATGAAGCAGGTGCCCTGGGTCGGGATCAGATTGCCGGCAGCGATCTGGGCCTTGGCGAAGGCGCGACCGAAATCGGCATCTAGACCCATGACTTCACCGGTCGACTTCATTTCCGGGCCGAGGATGGTGTCGACGCCGGGGAAGCGGGCAAACGGGAAGACCGCTTCCTTGACCGCGACCTGGCCGATATTGGCCGGGGCGGGCGGGAAGCTGGCGAGCGTTTCGCCGGCCTGGATGCGGGCTGCCATCTTGGCGATCGGGCGGCCGGTTGCCTTGGCGACAAACGGCACCGTGCGGCTGGCGCGCGGATTGACTTCCAGGATGTAGACCGTCTCGTCCTTGACCGCGAACTGGATGTTCATCAGGCCAACGACATTGAGGGCGCGGGCCAGCTGTTCGGTCTGCTTCTTGATCTCGTCGACGATGGCGGCCGAGAGCGAGTAGGGCGGCAGGGCGCAGGCACTGTCACCCGAATGGATACCGGCCTCTTCGATATGCTCCATGACGCCGGCGACCAGCACGTCCTTGCCGTCCGAAACGGCATCGACGTCCACTTCGATCGCGTCGCGCAGATAGCTGTCGATCAGCACCGGGGTATCGCCCGACACCAGCACAGCGGTCGTGACGTAGCGGCGCAGGCCAGCCACGTCGTGCACGATCTCCATCGCGCGGCCACCCAGCACATAAGACGGGCGCAGCACGACCGGATAGCCGACTTCGGCGGCGACGCGTTCGGCTTCTTCAGCCGAACGGGCAGTGCCGTTCTTCGGCTGCAGCAGGCCCAGCTGCTGCAAGAGAACCTGGAAGCGCTCGCGGTCTTCGGCCAGATCGATGGCGTCGGGCGAGGTGCCAAGGATGGGGATATTGGCCTTTTCCAAGGCCGCTGCCAGCTTCAGCGGGGTCTGGCCACCGAACTGCACGATGCAGCCCAGCAGCGTGCCGTTCGACTGTTCCTTGCGGGCGATCTCGATGACGTCTTCGGCGGTCAGCGGCTCGAAATAGAGCCGATCCGAGGTGTCATAGTCGGTCGAGACGGTTTCCGGATTGCAATTGACCATGATGGTCTCGACGCCGGCCTCTTTCAGGGCATAGGCGGCATGGACGCAGCAATAGTCGAACTCGATACCCTGGCCGATGCGGTTCGGACCGCCGCCCAGGATCATGACCTTCTTGCGCTCGGTCGGATTCGACTCGCATTCCGGCGCCTCATAAAGGCCTTCGCCTTCATAGGTCGAATACATGTAGGGCGTGTCGCTGGCGAATTCGGCGGCGCAGGTATCGATGCGCTTGAAGACCGGATTGACCTTCAGCTTGGCGCGCAGGGCAGCGACATCGGCTTCCTTGGCTCCGGTCAGCTTGGCGAGGCGCGCATCGGCAAAGCCCTGGGCTTTCAGGGCATGGAGTGCCGGGGCGGTCTGCGGCAGGCCCTTGGCCGTGATCTCGGCTTCGGTCGCGATGATCTCGGCCAGCTGACGCAGGAACCAGGGGTCGATCTTGGTGACCGCATGCACGTCTTCGACGCTCATGCCCCAACGCAGGGCTTGCGCCACAATGCGCAGACGATCCGGGGTGGGGGTGGCAAGCGCCGCACGCACGACCTGGCTGTTGGCGCCGTCCTCGGCGCCTTCGACTGCGATCTCATCAAGACCCGAGAGGCCAGTTTCGAGGCCGCGCAGGGCCTTCTGCAGTGATTCTTTGAAGCTGCGGCCGATCGCCATCACTTCACCGACCGACTTCATCGAAGTGGTCAGGGTGGTGGAGGCGCCGGGGAACTTCTCGAAGGTGAAGCGGGGGATCTTGGTGACGATATAATCGATCGTCGGCTCGAAGCTGGCCGGGGTCACCTTGGTGATGTCGTTGGCCAGCTCGTCCAGCGTATAGCCGACGGCGAGCTTGGCCGCGACCTTGGCGATCGGGAAGCCGGTGGCCTTCGAAGCCAGCGCCGAGGAGCGCGAGACACGCGGGTTCATCTCGATGACGACCATGCGGCCGTCTTCGGGATTGATCGCGAACTGTACGTTCGAGCCGCCGGTATCGACGCCGATTTCGCGCAGCACGGCGATCGAGGCATCGCGCATCAACTGGTATTCTTTGTCGGTCAGGGTCAGTGCCGGGGCGACGGTCATCGAGTCGCCGGTATGCACGCCCATGGGGTCGATGTTTTCGATCGAGCAGATGATGATGCAATTGTCCGCGCGGTCGCGGACCACTTCCATCTCATATTCCTTCCAGCCGAGGACACTTTCCTCGACCAGGACCGAGCCGACCGGCGACAGCTTGATGCCGCCGGCAACGATGTCTTCGAATTCCTCGGCGTTATAGGCAATGCCGCCGCCCTGGCCACCCAGGGTGAAGGACGGGCGGATGATCGCCGGCAGACCGACCTTGGTCAGGGCTTCACGCGCCTGATCGAGGGTGGTCACCATGTGGGAGCGCGGCGATTCGAGGCCGATCTTCTCCATGGCTTCGCGGAAGAGCTGGCGGTCTTCGGCCTTCTCGATCGCTTCCTGCTTGGCGCCGATCAGCTCGACACCCAGACGCTCCAGGGTGCCGTTTTCGGCAAGGGCGAGCGCGGTATTCAGCGCGGTCTGGCCACCCATGGTCGGCAGCAGCGCGTCGACCTTTTCCCGCTCCAGAACGCGGGCGACGAATTCCGGGGTGATCGGCTCGATATAGGTGGCATCGGCCAGACCGGGGTCGGTCATGATGGTCGCCGGGTTCGAATTCACCAGGACGACGCGATAGCCTTCCTGACGCAGGGCCTTACAGGCCTGCACACCCGAATAATCGAACTCGCACGCCTGACCGATGACGATCGGACCCGCGCCGATGATCAGGATGCTCTTGATGTCTGTACGTTTGGGCATCTTGTTTTTTCTCTCTAACGCGCGGGGCTTATTTCTTGGCGGCGGTCATCAGTTCGGCGAAACGCTCGAACAGATAATGGCTGTCGGTCGGGCCGGGGCTGGCTTCCGGGTGATACTGGACCGAGAAGGCGGGCTTGTCCGTCATGCGGAAGCCTTCGTTGGTGCCGTCGAACAGCGAGACGTGGGTGACGACTGCATTCTTGGGCAGGGTGTCCGGATCGACGCAGAAGCCGTGGTTCTGGCTGGTGATCTCGACGCGGCCGGTTTCGATGTCCTTCACCGGATGGTTCGCGCCGCGATGGCCGCGCTCCATCTTGTTGGTAGAGGCGCCGACGGCACGGGCCAGCAGCTGATGACCCAGGCAAATGCCGAAGACCGGCACGTTCTTTTCGATCAGGCCCTGGATGACCGGCACGGCGTATTTGCCGGTCGCGGCCGGATCGCCAGGACCATTGGAGAGGAACACGCCGTCGGGCTGATGACGGGTGATGTCTTCGAGGCTGGCATCGGCCGGCACCACGACGACTTCGGCGCCGATGTTGGTCAGGCAGCGCAGAATGTTGCGCTTGGCACCGTAATCGACCGCGACAACCTTGAACTTCTTGTCGGTCAGCTTGCCGTAGCCTTCACCGCGGACCCAGGTGTTCTCGTTCCACTCATAAGACTGGCGGGTCGACACCTCGATCGCGAGATCCATGCCCTCAAGACCGGCCCAGTCGGCGGCGATCTTCTGGGCGGCGGCGACATCGATCTGGCCGGCATCGCCATGGACGATGCAGCCGTGCGGGGCGCCGAGGTCGCGGATGCGGCGTGTCAGCTTGCGGGTATCGATGCCCGACAGGCCGACGAGGTTATGGCTCTTGGCCCAAGCGTCGAGATGCTGGGCGGCACGCCAGTTGCTCGGCTCGGTCAGATCGGCCTTGACGATGAAGCCGCGGGCGGCCGGGGTCACCGTTTCGATGTCTTCGGCATTGGTGCCGACATTACCGATGTGCGGGAAGGTGAAGGTGATGATCTCACCGGCGTAGGACGGATCGGTCAGGATTTCCTGATAGCCGGTGATGGAGGTGTTGAAGCACACCTCGCCGACGGATCGTCCCTTGGCGCCAAATCCTCGGCCCCAGAACACCGTGCCGTCGGCTAGTACGAGTGCGCCGGTGGCGGAGGTGGGCGGGGCGATTGTCATGGCGGAACCTTTCCGTAAGAATCTCTTCGGCCTTATATTTCGGCGCGCGACAAGACGCCGGTTCCCTGAACTTTCGGAAACCAGCCCCGTGGCTTGTGCTTCTTGATGCCAAATTGCGGACGCTATACGGGACAGGGGTGTCAGGGTCAAGAAAAGCCGACGCGCAGGCCCCCATCGCCCAAGAGGGGTGGTCATGACCGAATAAGGTCGCTATTGTTACCGCTTTCCAAAGATTGAAGATGGCAGGGACATGCTGCGCCAGCAAATTAACGACGCTTACAAGGCGGCGATGATCGCCCGCGACCAGGCGACGGTTTCTTCCGTCCGCCTGATTATGGCTGTGATTAAGGAAAAAGACATCGAAGGCCGCGTTTCGGGTTTTCCGGACGGCGTGCCCGATGATCAGATTTTCGTGGCCATGCAGAAGATGATCAAGCAGCGCCGCGACTCGATCACGATGTATGAACAGGGCAACCGCCCGGAACTCGCCGCCAAGGAACAGGCCGAGATCGAAATCATCGAACGCTTCCTGCCCAAGATGATGAACGAGGCCGAGACCGATGCCGCCGTCGCCGCGACGCTGGCCGATATCGGCGCGACCTCGGTCAAGGACATGGGCAAGGCGATGGCGGCCCTGAAGGAACGGTTCGCCGGTCAGATGGACTTCCAGAAGGCCAGCGGCCTCGTCAAACAGAAGCTCGCCGGCTAACGCCGGCCTTGGGAGGCAATGGGTAAGGCGGGATGGCGTTTCCACCGGAATTTCTGGAGGAACTGCGCGGTCGCTTGACGCTGTCGAGCATCGTCGGGCGCCGGGTGAAGCTTGCCAAGAAAGGCCGGGAATTTTCCGGCCTTTGCCCGTTTCATAACGAAAAATCCCCCAGCTTCTTCGTCAATGACGACAAGGCTTTCTATCACTGCTTTGGCTGTGGGAAGCATGGCGATGCGGTCAGTTTTGTCATCGATACCGAAGGGCTGGGGTTTCGCGAGGCTGTCGAGCGGCTGGCCGGTGAAGCCGGGATGGAAGTCCCGACCGAAGCGCCCATCGACCGCGAAATCCAGGTCCGCCGCCAGGGTGCTGAAGCTGCCTGCGAAGCTGCGGCTGCCTATTTTCAGGAACAGCTGCGCACCAACGACGGCAAGGATGCGCTGGAGTATCTGCTGAAGCGCGGCGTCACCCAGCAGGACATCAGCCATCATCGCCTGGGCTGGTCGCCCGACCGCCGCGAAGGGTTGAAGCAGAGCCTGCTCGCCAAGGGCTTTACCGAAGATGTGCTGATCGAAGCCGGGCTGATCATTCTGCCTGAGGATCGCCCTGGCACTTATGATCGCTTTCGCGGCCGGGTGATGTTCCCGATTGCCGACCGGCGGGGGAGGGTGGTGGCCTTTGGCGGCCGCGCGATGGGCGATGCCCAGCCGAAATATCTCAATAGCCCAGAAACCTCGCTCTTCCATAAGGGCCGCACGCTTTATGCCCTGCATCACGCCCGGGTGGCCGCGGCGCGGGCGGGGCAGGCCATCGTCGTCGAGGGCTATATGGATGTGGTGGCGATGCATCGCGGTGGTTTCGGGACCGCCGTTGCGCCACTTGGCACCGCGCTGACCGAAGAGCAGATGGGCGAGCTTTGGAAGCTGGCGCCCGAACCGATCCTCTGCCTCGATGGCGACAGCGCGGGGCAACGGGCGATGGCGCGCGCGGCCGAACGGGCCTTGCCGCTGCTGAAACCCGGCAAGTCTTTACGCTTTGCGACCTTGCCCGATGGATTAGATCCCGACGATTTGCTGCGCCAGCCCGGTGGGGCGGAGCGGTTACGCCAAGCCCTGGAGGCGGCGATCCCGCTGATCGAAGCGCTCTGGCGGATTGAGGCGGCCGTCCATCCGTTGGATACACCGGAGCGCAAAGCCGAATTCAAGGTGCGGATGCGTGAACGCGTCTCGGCGATCAAGGACAGCGACGTTAAAGGTTTCTATGGGCAGGAGATCGCCAGCCGCCTCTCCGCCATGTTCGGCGAAGCACCGTCCGACCAGCGCGGCGGCGGATTCATAAGCCGTCCCCGGCGCTTTGAAAAAGGGGCACGCAAGCCCTGGCGTGGCCGTGAGGAAGAAGGTACTTTTCTGAAAGCGCTTCCGGACAGCGCCCGTCATGCAGGCGCTGTGGTCGGCGCCGAACAGGCCAAGGAGTTGCTGCTGCTGCTGGTATTTAACCCGGAGCTTGCTGAAGAGATGCTGGAATCGCTTGCAGACATTGCGTTCGCCGATGCCGCACTTGACTCTCTGCGTCAAGAAATCATAAACCTTACGGCCGCGCGCCCTGGGCTTGATGCGGGGACACTGCAGACATATCTCATGGAGGGCGGTAACGCCTTGACCCTTCAGCAGGTCACCAAGCCAGACGTGCTTAGCATGTATCCACTAGCCAGACCTGGCGCGTACCTCCCGGATGCGAGGACGCGGGCCCGGGTTTTGTTGGCTTCGCTAAAGCGGGATAGGCTGCAAGCCGATCTGGATGAAGCGAAGGCGATGCTGACGAATGAGGCGAGTGCCGAGGCCTGGACAAGGGTACAAAGATTGACGGCGCAGATCGCGGCGGCGGAACAGGAATAGTCGGGCAGGTGTTAGCAATCTTGACGATTGCGAACATCGGACGAGTTAGAAGATCGGGACGAAAGGGTATTCGGTAATGGCGCAGAAGGCGGCGAACGCGACGGAAGAGACGACGACGCAGGAAGAGGCGATCGAAAGCCCACTTGTTGATGGTGTCGCCACTGCGGTCAAGAAGCTGGTAGCACGCGGTAAAGAGCGCGGCTACATCACCTACGACGAATTGAACGGCGCCCTTCCGCCGGAACAGGTGTCTTCGGAACTGATCGAAGACACCATGACCATGCTGTCCGATCTGGGCATCAATCTGGTTGAAGCCGAAGAGACTGAAGAAACCGAAGAAGCCGAGGCCGATCCCGACGCCGAAGCCCGCGGTAACGTCGACGACGACGAGATCGGCCGTACTGACGATCCGGTTCGCATGTATCTGCGCGAAATGGGCTCGGTCGAGCTCTTGTCGCGTGAAGGCGAAATCGCGATCGCCAAGCGCATCGAGGCTGGCCGCGAGGCCATGATCTCGGGCCTGTGCGAAAGCCCGTTCACCATGCGGGCCATGATCGAATGGCGTGACGCGCTGAATGACAGCAAGATGCTGCTGCGCGACATCATCGATCTGGAAACTACCTATGGCGCCAGCCTGCCGGGCGGCACCACCGACGGCGCGAGCGACGACGACCTGCCGCCCGAACTGCTGGCCCAGGGTGGTACCGAAGATCCCGACGCCGAAGAAACTGAAGCTGAAGGCGAGCCGCGTCCCGAAGGCGAAGGCGCTGAAGGCGAGCCCGGCGAAGAAGGCGCGGAAGAGAGCGGTGTATCGCTCTCGGCCATGGAAGCCGAACTTAAGCCGCAGATGCTCGAGAAGTTCGATGCCATTGCGGATGCTTATGCCAAGCTCGCCAAGATGCAGGAAAAGCGCGTTGCCGCCCTGCGTAAGGGCGAAGAACTGGTTCCGGCCAACGAGAAGAAGTACGAAAAGGCCCGCACGGACCTCGTCGAACTGACCAAGGAAATCCGCCTCAACCCGGGCCGTATCGACGAACTGGTCGATCAGCTGGGTGGCCTGTCCAAGCGCCTTATCGGCTTTGATGGCCGTCTGCTGCGCTTTGCCGAAGGCGAGAAGGTGCCGCGCGCCGACTTCCTCAGCTCCTACCTCGGTCACGAACTGCATCCGGGCTGGCTCGATGCCCAGGCCCGTCGCAGCCCGAAGTGGGCGAAGTTCGTCGAAAAGCATCGTCCGGAAGCCCAAAAGGCCCTGAACGAGATCGCCGTCGTTGCCGAACTGGTGAGCCTGCCGATCGCTGAATTCCGCACCCTCGTTCAGAAGGTGCAGAAGGGTGAACGCGAAGCCAGCCGTGCGAAGAAGGAAATGGTCGAGGCGAACCTGCGTCTCGTGATCTCGATCGCCAAGAAATATACCAACCGTGGTCTGCAGTTCCTGGATCTCATCCAGGAAGGCAACATCGGCCTGATGAAGGCCGTTGATAAGTTCGAATATCGCCGCGGCTATAAGTTCTCGACCTATGCGACCTGGTGGATCCGTCAGGCGATCACTCGTTCGATCGCCGATCAGGCCCGGACCATCCGTATTCCGGTCCATATGATCGAAACGATCAACAAGCTGGTCCGCACTTCGCGTCAGATGCTCCATGAAATCGGTCGCGAGCCGACCCCGGAAGAGCTGGCCGAAAAGCTGATCATGCCGCTCGAAAAGGTCCGTAAGGTCCTGAAGATCGCCAAGGAACCGATCTCCCTCGAGACGCCGATCGGCGACGAGGAAGACAGCCATCTCGGCGATTTCATCGAAGACAAGAACGCTGTTCTGCCGCTCGATGCCGCTATTCAGGCGAACCTACGCGAAACCACGACCCGCATCCTCGCGACCCTCACCCCGCGTGAGGAACGTGTGTTGCGTATGCGGTTTGGCATCGGCATGAACACCGATCACACCCTCGAAGAAGTCGGCCAGCAGTTCTCGGTTACCCGCGAACGTATCCGTCAGATCGAGGCAAAGGCGCTGCGGAAGCTCAAGCATCCCTCGCGCAGCCGGAAGCTTCGCAGCTTCCTCGATAACTAAAATCAAAAGGGTGGCGGAAACGCCGCCCTTTTTCTTTGTAGGGTTTCCTCATGTCTCATCGTTTCATCGAACTCGACGCCTCGACCCCGGCAGCCGAATGTGACGCCACCTTGGCGCTGGTCGAATCCCTACACCGTCAGCTGCGCCCGAAGATCCCGGCCCCCTATGCCGACTATTTGAAGCAGATGTTTGCCGAAGACGTGCGGATGAGCGTTCTGCTGGAGGGCGATGTGCCGAAGGCCTTGGGCGTCTGGCGCGTGCGGCTGACGACTTATCAGGGCCGCCGTTTCTATGTCGACGATCTGGTGACCGATGAAAACAGCCGGGGCGGCGGTCATGGCGGGATCCTGCTGGCGCATCTGGAAGGCCACGCCAAGGCGCTGGGCAGCGATTATTTCACCCTCGACAGCGGCACGCACCGCACGCTGGCCCATCGGTTTTATTTCCGTCACGGCATGACGATCGCCAGCTTTGCCTTCCAGAAGGCCCTGACCGATCGCTTCTAGGCGAGACAATCTGTACACGAATGACGTGCGTTCTTTGCTTTTCATCAACCATATTTTTATGAATCGAGCGCTCTAATTTTCCCAGGCCCGTAGGGATGGCGGGCCAGCTGCCGGCCAACACGGCACGGTGATTGCGTGGCAACGACCACAAGGTCTGGGGAGTAGGGTAGATGGAACAGCCTACACGGCGCACCGTCGGGTTGCGGGGGCGCATTGTCGCCGGCGCGATCTTCGTGGTGGTCTTAAGTCTTTTCGGCATGGCAGCGCTCAGCGTGGTCAATGAGCGCAGCAATCTGACGGCCGCGCTGGAAAGCAAAGCCGACACGATGGCGCAGCTTCAGGCCAGCGCGATGGCACAGCCGCTTTGGCGCTATGAAGAGGACGCGATCGGTCCTCTGATGAAAGATCTGGCACGCGATCCCGATTTTCAGGCGATCTACGTCAAAACCCCGGCCGATCAGGAATTTAACTTCGCGGTCGAAAAGACCAAGGGGGCCGGCACGGTGGTGCGCAGCGTCGATATCAAGGGGCCGGACGGCACCGATGTCGGCGACATGGTGCTGACGCTCTCGACCGAACGGCTCGAAAAATCCGGCCGGGATGCGGTGACCAAACAAGCAGTGACGGCTATTGGTGCTTCGGCGCTCATCTCTCTCGTGCTGTTCCTCATGCTTGGGCGCGCGATTGCCCCGCTGGCGAGTCTGGCGGGCCTGATGCAGCGCATGGCCCACGGCGATTTGGATGTCGAGGTCGCGCCTACCAAGCGGGCCGATGAAGTCGGTGCCATGACCGATGCTGTGCGGTTCTTCAAGGATCAGGCAGTCGAAAAGCAGCGGCTGGAACAGGAAGCCGATGCGGCCGAGGTCGCCCGCCGGACGGCTCGCCAGGCCGAGATGACCGGTCTTGCCGATACTTTCGAGCGCGAAGTGCTAACGATCGCCGAAACGGTCGGCAAAGCGGCCGAGCGCGCCTTGAGTGCCTCTAGCGATCTCAGCGACATGGCGGGCGATGCCACCGGTAAATCCACCACCGTGGCGGCCGCGGCCGAGGAAGCCAGCCATGCCGTGCAGACGGTGGCGGCGGCGTGTGAGCAGCTGATGGCGGCCACCAACGAGATCTCGGGCCAGATCGGCCGTACCGCCGGTATCGCCAATCAGGCGGCCTCAGAGGCGACCAGCGCCGCAGACCTCATCCGCAGCCTGGATGAGACGGCTCAGGCGATCGGCGAGGTCGTGACCCTCATTAATGGCATCGCGGCCCAGACGAACCTGCTGGCACTGAATGCCACTATCGAAGCGGCCCGTGCCGGCGATGCCGGCAAGGGCTTCGCCGTCGTCGCGTCCGAGGTTAAGACGCTTGCGACCCAGACGGCTCAGGCGACCGAGGAAATCGGCGGCCGCATCCGCGATATCCAGGATGCCACCGGCCGGTCTGTCGCGGCGGTCGATGGCGTGCGCGGGATCATCGAGCAGATCGCAGGCGCTGCCACCGGCATCGCCGGCGCGGTCGAAGAGCAATCGGCGACCACGGCGGAAATCTCCCGCTCCGTCGGGCAGGTGGCCAGCGCGACCTCCGAAATCTCCCAAACCATGCATGAGGTGCAAAGTGCGGTCAGCAACAGCGGCACCGCCGCCAAGCGCCTCGCCGAAGACAGCACCCTGCTGACCGGCGAATCGGGGCATCTGCGCAAGAGCGTGCTGCATATGCTGGAGACGCTGCGGCGGGCATAGCTTCCCAACCTTGGGCAAGAAACGGGCTGACGGCGGGGCCGGGGGGACATACCCTCGGCCCTTCGCTTTTGGAAGGTATCGTCTCCGATGACCACGCCGCGTATCGCCCCTTATGACTGGTTCCTGCTACTGGTGCTCTCCATCCTGTGGGGCGGGGCTTTCTTCTTCGGCAAGATCATCATTGCCGAATTGCCGCCGCTGACCTTGGTCTTCCTGCGGGTCGGTGGGGCAGCTCTTCTGTTGCTGATCGTCGTGGGGGTGACCCGTCAACCGGTGCCAGCCGCGCGCACCTGGCCGGCCTTCCTGGTGATGGGCGCGCTCAATAACGTCATCCCGATGGGGCTCATCTTCTGGGCGCAGCTGTCGCTCGGCGCTGGGGTGGCGTCGGTGCTGAATGCCACCACGCCGCTCTTCTCGCTGCTGCTTGGCGCGATGGTCGGGGCGGAAGCGCTGGGGGGACGGCGGGCTGCCGGGATCCTGCTCGGCATCGTTGGAGTTGCCGTGATGGTCGGCCCGGGGGCCTGGAGCGGGTCGAGCGATGCGGTGCTGCCATCCCTCGCCATTCTAGCTGCCGCCATCTCCTACGCCTTCGCAGGGCGCTTTGCTCGCCGCTTCAAGGAGGTGCAGCCCCTGGTCTTGGCGGCGGGGCAACTCAGTGGCTCGACAATCCTGCTGCTGCCGGTGGTTCTGTGGCTCGATGGTATCCAGCATCTGCCGATGCCGTCGGGGCCGGTGGTGTTGTCCCTCGTGCTGCTGATCGTCTTCTCGACAGCGCTCGCTTATATCATCTTCTTCAAGCTGCTGACCCGCAGCGGCCCAACCAATGCCCTGCTGGTGACCTTGCTGATCCCGGTCAGCGCGACCTTGCTGGGTGTGCTGTTCTTGGGGGAAAGCATCAGCGGAACCCAGGCGGTCGGCATGGCTGGGATCGGAGTTGGCCTGCTGGTCATCGACGGGCGGCTCCTCAGTCTCTGCAAAAGAAAAGGGGCGCCCTAAAAGGACGCCCCTCTTATCGCTGGCGGTCGGACCGCCTAGTCGACGCGGACGGCGACGAAGCGGGTTTCGCCACGGCTGGACAGGGTCAGCAGCACGCTCTTCTTCTTGGCGTCGCGCGCAGCCTTGATCTTGTCCGAGACGTCGTTCGGCGTCTTGACGCTTTCCTGGCCGACTTCGGTGATGAGGTCGCCCGGACGCACGCCTTTTTCAAAGGCGGCGCTGTCCTGGGCGGCATCGGTCACCAGTACGCCACTGGCCGATTCGTCGAGGCCATATTTCTCACGCGACTGGGCATTGAGGCCCGAGAGGGTGAGGCCGAGGCTTTTGACTTCGCCGGTCACGGCCGGAACGCTGGGGTCGGCGGCGGCGGCGACTTCATCTTCCTTCAGCTCGCCGACGGTCACCTTGACGGTAATTTCCTTGCGGTTGCGCCAGACGGTAGCATCGACAGCCTTGCCGATCGGGGTGTCGGCGACGATACGCGGCAGACGATCGCTCTCCGGCACATCCTTGCCGTCGAACTTCAGGATGACGTCACCCTGCTTGATCTGCGCCTTAGCGGCCGGCGAGTTTTCCTGCACCGAGGAGACCAGGGCGCCGCGTGCCTTATCGAGGCCAAAGCCGGTCGCGACATCTTCATCCAGCTTCTGGATGCGCACGCCGAGCCAGCCGCGCTTCACCTGACCGCCATTGCGGATCTGCTCGATCACTGGCTTGGCGAGGTTCGAGGCGATGGCAAAACCGATGCCGACCGAGCCGCCGTTGGGCGACAGGATGGCGCTGTTGATGCCGATGACTTCGCCCTTCATGTTGAACATCGGGCCGCCCGAGTTGCCGCGATTGATCGAGGCGTCGGTCTGCAAGAAGTCGTCATAGGCCCCGCCCATAGAGCGGTTACGGGCCGACAGGATACCGGCGGTCACGGTGCCGCCAAGGCCAAACGGATTACCGATGGCCAGCACCCAATCGCCGATGCGAATGTCGCTGGAATTGCCCCAGGGAACCGCCGGCAGCTTGCGGCTGGTTTCGACCTTCAGCAGCGCCAGATCGGTGCGCGGATCCTTGCCGACCAGGGTGGCTTTGAGTTCGGTGTCGTCCTGCAAGCGCACAGAGATTTCGTCGGCGCCGTCGATGACGTGATTGTTGGTCACGACGTAGCCGCTCTCATCGATGATGAAACCGGACCCGAGCGAGGTCTGCTTACGCGGCGGGGCGTTCGGGTTGCGCTGCCGGTTCATGAAGTCTTTGAAGAACTGTTCGAACGGCGAGCCGGGCGGCAGCTGCATGTCGGGAATGCCGCCGCGCTGCTCGGGCTGCTTCACGGTCTGCGTCGTATAGACGTTGACGACCGACGGCAGCAGCTTTTGCGCCATATCGGCAAAGCTCTCCGGCGCGGACGCGGCCAGGGCCGGTGTCGGTGCCGCCATTGGGCCGACGGCCAGGACAGCAGCCACGGCTGCGGTCGCGGCAACGCGGGTCCAGCGGGTAAAGAGAGGGGTGGGGGAAACTTGCGTGTTTTCGGTCATGGGCATCGACTCGAATGTTTGCTGCGCAGGGCGGGACGCTTCCACCATGGAGCATCCGCAGCGAACCTGCGATCAATTTAACTTTAAGCGCCCGATTGTGGCGCAAACACGGTTGGAACTTTGTCGTGATTAAGGCGTTGCGGGAATTGCCAGGGGACCTTATTTGCCGCCCGCTGCCCGCATCTCATGCTGATCGCAACCGTCGGTCTCTTTGGTGAAACGCTTGCGGTCGACCTCATCGTTCGCGGGCGCGGTGCAACGGCCAAAGCCATTGCTTTTGGCCCAATCGACCGCCCGCTGGCTCGGGACGACCTTGGTGGTGATCGCCGAGGGCTTCACCCAATGTTTGCAAAGGACGCAGCCGGCATTCGCGGTCGAACTCTTGGCCGCCGACCGCCGAGGGGGCTCATCTTCCGTGCTCAAGAAATGAAAGAGTTTGCCTAAAATCCCCATTACCCGTTCCAGTCCATTTTAGACTTCTTGATAGCCCCCAAATAAAAAGGGCGGCCGGTATATTACCACCGACCGCCCTTCGATTTCATTCTATATCAGAGGTTCAGGGCTGGCTTGGCACCTTGCCGTTGAAGTATCGGAAGAATTCCGAATTCGGCGTGAGTACCAAAGTCGTATCCGAGCCGAGCGCGGAGCGATAGGCCTGCAGCGAACGATAGAAGCTGTAGAAGGCCGGATCACGATTGAAGGCTTCGGCGTAGATCTCGATCGACTTACCGTCGCCTTCACCGCGAATCCCTTGGGCTTCACGCTGGGCTTCGGCGATCAGCACGGTGCGGTCGCGATCGGCGCGGCTGCGAATCTGCTGATAGAGTTCCTGACCCTGGGCGCGCAGTTCGCGGGCTTCACGGTCACGTTCCGCCTTCATGCGATTGAAGACCGCTTGCGAGGTCTGTTCGGGCAGATCGGCCCGACGCAGACGCACATCGACAATCTCGATGCCATAGGCGGCGGTACGGTCGGACACTTCGCGCTGGATTTCATCCATGATGCGCTTGCGATCCGGCGACAGCAGCGTGGCCTGGGTATTGCCACCCAGCACGCGGCGGATCGAGGTATTGATGATCGATCCGATGTTGCCCTGGGCAACCTGCTCGTTATTGACCGTCTGATAGAACTTCAGAGGCACGACGATGCGGTAGCGGGCATAAGCATCGACCACGATGCGCTTCTGATCGACCAGAAGTACTTCCTGGGCGGCCGGATCGACTTCCAGCAGCTGGCGGGAATAGACGCGGACGTCTTGTAAAAGCGGCCACTTGATATGTAGGCCGGGGCTGCTGATCGCATCACCGACGGGAGCGCCGAACTGAGTAACGATAACCTGCTGAGTTTCACGCACTGTGTAGAAAGTGTTCAGCAGAATGATGAGTGCGACGACGGCTGCGACCGCTGTGGCAATGAGAATGCGTTGCGATTTCATTGGCGGACTCCCTGCGCCGGAGAGGCCGGTTTGCGGAGTTCCGGTAGGGGCAGATAGGGCAGGACGCCCTGACCGGCGGCGCCCGGCTCGATCACGATCTTTTGCGAACGGGCCAGGATCTCTTCCATCGCTTCGATGTAAAGACGCTGGGTGGTCACGTCCTTGGCAACCTTGTAGGTCTCGTAGATCGACAGGAAGCGCTGAGCGTCACCCTGGGCGCGATTGACGATTTCCTCGCGGTAAGCCTGGGCTTCCTGGAGCATGCGCTCCGCTTCGCCGCGGGCACGCGGAATAATGTCGTTGCGATAGGCTTCGGCTTCGTTACGGGTCCGTTCGCGATCGGAGCGGGCACGCTGCACGTCGTTGAAGGCATCGACGACCGGGCCTGGCGGATCGACTCGGCTCAGCTGAACCTGACGGATTTCGACGCCGATGTTGTAGCTGTCGACCAGCCCTTGGATCTGGTCGCGGGCCAGGGTTTCGATGCGGCCACGGCCTTCGGTCAGGGCCGAGAGGATCGGCGTCTGGCCGATGATCTCACGCACTACGCTTTCGGAAGCCGCGCCGATCAAAACATCGGTGTTCTGGGCAGTGAAGAGGAACTTCGGGGCATCCTTGATGCGCCAGAGGACGTTGAAATCGATGTTTACGATATTCTCGTCGCCGGTCAGCATCAGATTATCGCCGCCCTGCTGACGCCCGGACACCACCAGAAGGTTATCCTTGGTGACCGTCGGCTTCAGCACGGTCTGGATCGGGCTCGGCCAATGCCAATTGAGGCCTGGGGCAGTGGTTCCGGTCCATTTGCCGAACGTCATGACGACGCCCTGCTCATCGGGCTCGACGCGATAAAATCCGGAGATGAGCCAGACGAAAGCGGCCGCAATAACGATAAGAGCTGCGCCCTTACCGGTACCAAAGCCACCCGGCATCATATTCTTCATCCGGTCCTGGCCCTTGCGGAGCATCTCGTCGATGTCGGGGGGACGTTTATCGCCGCTCGGGCGACCCCATGGATTGTTGTTGCCCGGGCCGCTATTGCCGCCGCCCGAACCACCACCACCCCAGGGACCACCGCCCCCGCCAGTCATCTTCCAAATCATCCAGCCCCTGTCCTTTTATTGACTGTTTTAACAAGCAATCGGCTTTCGCCTCGGCCATCCTCCGTCCTATATGACGGGTAATGGGAAGCGAAGACCAGTCTTTAGGCATCCCGAATATCGGAGCGGGAAGAGAGAGTTCAACCATGTCGGATCAATCTGTGACCGAAAGTTTCGTTCGAAAGGCCTTGGATACCCTGATTGATCCGGGTCGCGGACAGGGTTTATCGACGGCCGGGCGGGTGGATGGTCTGGTGCTGAAAGACGGGAATGTCGTCTTTGCTCTCAAGATCGACCCCAGCGAGGCCAAGGCGTTCGAACCGCTGCGCAAGGCCGCCGAGCAGGCCGTTCTCGCCTTGCCGGGCGTGCGGTCGGTCTCAGCCGTTCTGACGGCAGAGAAGGCCGCGGCGCCTCAGCCGCAGCGTCCGAGCCTGCTCCCCGACGTCAAATTCATCGTCGCGGTCGCTAGTGGCAAGGGCGGCGTCGGAAAATCGACCGTCGCGACCAACCTCGCCGTCGCCCTGGCGGGGCAGGGGCATAAGGTCGGTCTGCTGGATGCCGATGTCTTCGGCCCCTCGGGCCCGCGCATGATGGGTCTTTCCGGCCGGCCGGAAATCACGGCTGAACGCAAGCTGGTGCCGCCGGTCAATCATGGCGTCAAGGTGATGTCGATCGGGTTCCTGGTGCCCGACGATCAGGCGGTGGTCTGGCGCGGCCCGATGGTGATGGGCGCGCTCGAACAGATGATGAAAGACGTCGCCTGGGGGCCGCTCGATATTCTGGTGGTCGATATGCCGCCGGGTACGGGTGATGCGCAACTGACTATGGCGCAGCGCGTGCCGCTCGCCGGTGCCGTTATTGTTTCGACTCCGCAGGATGTTGCGCTGCTCGATGCCCGCAAGGGCATCGCGATGTTCAAGAAGGTCGCCGTGCCGATCCTCGGCATCGTCGAGAACATGAGCTATTTCCAGTGCCCGGCTTGCGGCCATCGCACCGACATCTTCGCCCATGGCGGCGCCCGGCATGAGGCCGAAACCATGGGGGCACCGTTCCTGGGCGAAATCCCGATCGAAGCCGCCGTGCGTGCCGCGGGCGATGCCGGCAGCCCGATCGTAGCCGCTAACCCCGAAAGCGCGGTCGCAGGCCTCTATCAGGACATGGCCCGGCGCCTCTGGTCGAGCCTCAGTGCCGGCACTGAGGCGCAACGGCCCGGGCCGACTATCCGTATGGGGTGAACTATACAAAACCGTCATCCTCAGGCTTGATCCGAGGATGACGGGGCTTTTGACCGGATGTGGTTGGGGGAAAGCTACCCCAGCTTAACCGCTGTGCCGGTGACGCTGACCATCAGCATCCCGTTGCGGGAGCCTAGAACTTCATAATCGATGTCGATGCCGACCACGGCATTGGCGCCCACCTTGCTGGCTTCGCTGATGAGATCGGCGAAGGCGGCATTGCGCGCGTCTTTAAAGGCGTTCTGATAGCTGCGGGATCTGCCGCCGACGATGTCGCGGATCGCGGCCAGGAAGTCGCGGAAGATATTGACGCCCATCACCGCTTCGCCGGTCACGATACCGATGTAGGCGGTGACTTTGTGGCCTTCGAGTGTGTTGGTGGTACTGAGCAGCATCGGCGTTTCCTTGAAAAGCAAAAGGCCCGCAGTTTCCTGCGGGCCTTTTTTAGCTAGAGGCTCTTAGAGCCCATGGCCAGGAACTTCTCGCGTCGCTGCGCCTTGATGGCGGCGGCATCGAGCAGGGCCAGAGGTTTCAGCTGATCTTCGATCGCATCGCCGACGGCAGCAATCGCAGCGGCCGGATCGCGATGAGCGCCGCCCAGCGGCTCGTTGATCACCTGATCGATCACGCCCAGCTTATCGAGGTCTTGCGCGGTGAGGCGCAGGGCTTCGGCGGCATCCTTGGCGTTTTCGGACGTCTTCCAGAGGATCGAGGCGCAGCCTTCGGGCGAGATGACCGAATAGATCGCATGTTCGAGCATCAGGACACGGTTGCCGGTCGCAATCGCGATCGCGCCGCCCGAACCGCCTTCACCGATGACGGTGGAGATCAGCGGCACGCCGACCTTGAGGCAGACCTCGATCGAACGGGCAATGGCTTCGGCCTGACCGCGCTCTTCGGCTTCAAGGCCCGGGAAAGCGCCCGAGGTGTCGACGAAGGAGAGGATCGGAAGCTCGAACCGGTCGGCCAATTCCATCAGGCGCTGGGCCTTACGGTAGCCTTCGGGCTTGGGCATGCCGAAGTTATGGCGCACGCGGGTTTCGATATCATGGCCGCGTTCCTGCGCCATGACGACGACGCCACGGCCACGGAATCGGCCAAGACCGCCGATGATCGCCTGATCCTCGCCAAAATAGCGGTCACCCGCCAGCGGCGTGAAATCTTCGATCAGCGAATTGACGTAGCTGAGGCCATGGGGGCGCTGCGGATGGCGCGCCACCTGGACTTTCTGCCACGGGGTCAGCTTGGTGTAGGTCTGCTTGAGAAGCTTTTCGACCTTCTTTTCCAGACGAGCGACCTCGTCGGCGATATTGACGCCGTCGGGGTTGCTGAGGTGGCGAAGTTCTTCAATCTTCGCTTCCAGGTCTGCTATCGGCTTCTCGAAGTCGAGGAATGTACGCATCAGGCTCGGATCGTCCCCAAAAACAATGCGGCGCACCATGGCGGGCAAGGGACGGCTTGTCAATCTTGTGCCGTCTTACCGCGTCCCAAATGTGCCAGCGGGTGGTGGCCCTCGACCGTTGCTTTCAGACGGGGTTGGGCGACATGGGTATAGATCTGCGTCGTCGTGATGTCGGCATGGCCCAGCAGAAGCTGGACCGAGCGCAAGTCTGCCTCACCCTCCACCAGATGCGTGGCAAATGCGTGGCGCAGCACGTGGGAGGAGACTTTGGCCGGATCGAGCCCCGCTAGTTTTGCTAAACTCTTGAGCCGCATGGTGACCCAGGTCCGGTCGAGCGGCCGGGGGCCTGCGATGAAGAGATGCGGATTGCTCTTGGCCTTACCCAGGAATTGCGGCCGCACGGCAAGATAGGCGGCGATCGCCGTCTTGGCGGCATCGGTCACCGGCACTTGGCGTTCTTTGTCGCCCTTGCCACGCACCAGCACAAAGTCCGGCTCGCGCACGACCGAGGCGAGCGGCAGGCCGCAGAGCTCAGAAACCCGCAGGCCGCTGCCATAGAGCAGCTCGATGATGGCGCCGTCACGCTCGCGCGTCGGACTATCGAGGCCGGCTGCTGCGGCCGACAGCCGGTCCATTTCGGCCGCGGTTAGATATTTGGGCAGTGGGCGCCCCTGCTTGGGCGCGACCAAGGTGGCGGTGGGATTGTCTTTGCGCACGCCTTCAGCTGCGAGGAACCCGAAGAGCTGCCGCAGCGCCGCCCGGCGGCGGGATTGGGTGCGCGGGCTGAGGTCCCGGCTGGCGAGGCTCTGCATATAGGTGCGCAGGTCGGCTTCGCTGGCGCCGGTGAGCGAGCGTTCCTTCAAGAACTCCTGCGCATCTTCCAGATCGTCACGATAGGCCAGCAGGGTATTTCTGCTGACCCCACGCTCCACGCTCAGCATCTCGAAAAAAGCATCGAGACCCGGCACGTCGGCCATCGGTTACAGGCCTGCCATGACGGCGGCTTCGACCGCAATCCGGCGGGCCTCGACTTCCAAGCCCAGCTGCCGCAGGGCGGAGACGGCCAGCGACAGGCGCAGGGGTTCGGAAGAGGGCACGGTTTCGCCCCGCGTTAGAATGAGTGAGAGCGCCAGCGCTTCACCGATCCGGCCCGAATGAGCGGCCGACGGCAGGCGCATCCAGACGACGGCATCGTCGATCGGCTGCGGCACCAGCGGCAATTGCGGTGGCAGCACATCCCACAGCGGGCTTGGGATCGGATCGCCGAGGCCTTGCATGGTTGCCAGCAGCAAGGCGGCAGACTGTCCACCGTCACCGGCCAGCAAGGCCCAGTCGGAAATCTGCGCAGGATCGAGCGGGCCGGCGATATCGGGGGCGGCAAGCCCGGTCAGAATGCTGAGGCGCAGGGCCTGATCGGCGAGCGCCGGGTCGGAGCCAGCGGCTTCATGTAGGGATTTGGCCCAGGCCAATGCGCCGTTCTGATCGCCGGCGAGCAGCAGCATGCGCGCAAAGCGCGGGGCATGCTGCACGAGGTTGGGGGCCGGAGTCAGCTTCTGCAGGACCGGCACGGACAATTCGGCCATGACCGGCAGCAAACCGACATTTTCGGCAAGATCGAAGGCGGTTGCCAGCGCATCGGCCTTCTTTACCGGGTCATTGTTGGTTTCTGCCAGACGCAGGGCGCGCGCACGCGCCAGGGGCGCGTCACTGGCATCCTTGGGGTCTGACTTCTGAAGCGCGGCATCATAAAGCGCTTTCAGGCGATCGAGCGAGAGGGACCCCTGACGGGCCGCGCTTTCGGCGGCAGCGAGGCGGCCGGGCAGGGTCATTTCGGCAAAGGCGCGGGCCGCAGCCCCCGACATGTGATCGAGTTCGGGGGCCGAGGGGATCCGGCCGCTTTTAGCATAAAGCGCAACGGCGGCGGGCGACATCTCCAGATCGGTCGGCACGTCGACCCGGCGGCCAGCCAGACGTTCGACCAGCACCCGGATGGTTTCATCCTCCAACCCATCCCGGATCAGGGGGGCGAGGGCGCTCACGGCATCCCGGGCCTTGTCCGACAGGGCCAGGCAAGCGACGCGGCTATTCATCCAATAGGGATCGACGTTATTCCGATAAGCCTCAATCTGGGCACAGGCTTCGCTATCCTTGCCGGTCAGGAAGAAATGTTCGGCACGGACACGCGCCATTTCTTCGGGGGCATAGCGAGGCGGCACCTGTTTCAGCAGTGCATCGACGCTGGCGGCATCGCCCAGGGCAGTCAATTTAGCAAGCCGCAGGGCCAGGAGACTCGGGGCGGGCGGCGGCTGGGTCGGCGGCGCCGAGGGCGCAGTCAGCAGGCGGCGGGCCAGGCTACGCAACGGACGGCTGATATAGGTTTCCGGCAGGCGGGAAACCAGCTGGAAGACGGTATCGCGGCTGACGCCTTCCCAGGTGGAGGCTCCCAGCGGATCATCATCGGAAACGGCAAAGCCGAGGCCGTCCACCATTTCGGGGGTCAGGGCCAGGCCGGATTGCGGCGCTTGGGAATAGGCGGGGAGGGTAAGAAAGCTGAGGCCGATTGCGAGCGTCAGACCGCTGACCAGTCGCTTAGCCTGTAAAGCAGGTGTCGAGGCCGGTCGGGGGGTGTTGATGTGCGTCATTGTAATTTCTGTCATTTCAATAACTTAAGCTTGCAATAGGACTCATCGACAGAGACTTGGCAGCAGAAGATTTCTGCCCTTTTGCCAAATGACCCGAGTCTACTTTTGCCCATTCGATCCAGTTTCTTTTCTTAAGCCCGCGACAACATTTTCAATATGAAGGGCATCGCGAAGGTTAAAAAGTGGAAAGGTTTGAAACTGTGGCAGTGTTGCGATGAGTGTGATTTTGCAGTCACAGTACAATCGCCAGACAAAGCCAAAAGGCCCGCGCATGGCGCAGGCGGAACTGAAATATCGGGGGAAGCGAAACCGAGCGGCTTAACCGCTCAGCGGGTCGCTATTTTGCGAAACGCTCGTTCGGAATGACTTTTTCGACCGGCTTGCTGGGGGCCGGGATGTCCAGGGTGGCGAAGACGACAAACAGAGCACCGAGGAGGACGACAACGGCGCCGAGGATAATCAGAGGCAGGCGGTTCATAGGTCTTTCGCAGGTCCAGCTGGCTTATTAAACGCTCATGCGGGCGGGTGCGGCTTGTGCCGACCCAAGAAGTTCGCGCATAGTGGGCGCAAATTCCGGGCGCTGCAAGCCAGTGCCTAAACCGATCTTTAGTTTCCTGGGTGCCGTGACAAGTTCGCCTCATATAGATTTACCGCTGCAGCGGCCGGTCGTGCTGGTCGGCTTGATGGGCTGCGGTAAATCCTCCATCGGAAAGCGCTTGGCGTCGCGCATCGGCGTGCCGTTTCGCGATGCCGATTCTGAAATCGAAGCTGCTGCCGGCCTCAGCGTGTCGGAAATTTTCGAACGCCATGGCGAGCAGCATTTCCGCGAAGGCGAACGCCGGGTGATCGGCCGCCTGCTGGAAGATCCGCCCCATATCCTTGCAACCGGGGGCGGGGCCTTCATGGATCCGACCACGCGCGGCAAGATCAAGGAACGCGGCCTCTCCATCTGGCTGAAAGTCGATCTTGACGAGCTCGTGCGCCGCACGGCCCGCCGGAATACCCGGCCGCTGCTCAAAAACGGCGATCCACGCGAAATCCTGGGGCGGTTGATCGATCTGCGCTACCCGACGTATGCCGAGGCGGACATTACCGTCGAGGGGAGCGCCCAGGACCATGACGAGATGGTGCTGCGGGTGATCGCCGCCATTCGTGACCATTCCTTTGCCCGTGAAGGCTGAGTTTTTCAGATGAATATCCGCACCAAAGTTCCCGTCGAATTGGGTAGCCGCGCCTATGATATTGTCATTGGCGATGGCCTGCTGGAGGCGGCGGGCGAGCTGCTGGCGCCAATCCTGGGCAAGCGCAAGCGGGTAGTGATCGTGACCGATACCGCCGTCGAAGCGGCCGGGCATCTGGCGCGCCTGCAGGGCGGGTTGGCCGCTACGGGCCTCAAGTCCGACTCGGTCACGGTACCGTCGGGCGAGAAATCCAAAAGTTGGTCACAGCTCTCGGCGCTCTGCGATCGCCTGTTGGAACTCAAAGTCGACCGCGCGACGCTGCTGATTGCGCTCGGTGGCGGCGTCGTCGGCGATCTCGCCGGCTTTGCCGCCAGCATCACCATGCGGGGCATCGATTTTGTCCAAGTGCCGACCACGCTGCTCTCGCAGGTCGATAGTTCCGTTGGCGGCAAGACCGGCATCAATACGCCGGCCGGCAAGAATATGGTCGGCAGCTTCTATCAGCCGAAATTGGTGTTGGCTGATCTCGATTGCCTCGCAACCTTGCCGGTGCGCGAGATGCGCTCGGGCTATGCCGAGATTGCCAAACATGCGGCAATCAGCGACGAGCCTTTCTTCGGCTGGCTGGAAGACCATGGCCGGGCTCTGGTGGAAGGCGACCGGGCGGCCCAGGCCGTTGCGATCGAACATTCCTGCCGAACCAAGGCCGGCATTGTGGCCGAGGACGAACGGGAAGGCGGCAAGCGCGCGCTTCTGAATTTCGGCCATACCTTCGGCCATGCGCTGGAAGCCGAAACCGGCTTTGGCGACCGGCTGCTGCATGGCGAAGCCGTTGCCATCGGCATGGTGCAGGCGATGGATCTGTCGGTTCGCATGGGCTTGGCGCCTAAGCGGGATGCCACGCGCCTAGCATCGCACCTGCGCGCCGTCGGTCTGCCGTTCTCGACCACCAACATCACAAACACGCCGTTCGATGAAGAGCGGCTGCTGGCCCATATGGCCCATGACAAGAAGGCCAGCGAGGGTGAGCTGACCTTCGTCGTCTCCCATGGGCTTGGCACCGCTGCCGTCCTAAATGGCGTGCCGCCGGCCCAGGTAAGGCCCTCCCTCGCGATCTGACGTTGTGCGACGCACGGCGACCTCTTTGTAACGCATAAGGCTTGCGCTACAGAGGGTTAGCCGCTGCTTGCCTTGAATTTGTCGATGGCTGTGATTGCTTTTTTCGCAGAAGCGAAATCTTTGTGCAATATTCGGTGCCTGTGAAGTGTCGTCATACGTATGTAGTCAGAGTAACGGTTAATCTCTGGCCGGCGTGTTTCTGTATTGGTGATTATCGTCGGTGACAAACTGAATATTAATTTTGTCCTGTGCTGCGTTCCCTCTTGCATAGAGCCTTCGGCTACCGCACCTTGAATTAAGGGGTGCGACGGAAAGTCGCTCCATCTAACTTTAGTCGGGAGGGCAAGCATGCAACGTCGAATCGTCCCTGACATCGTTTCCGATCAGCAACGCTACACGCTCGTGACCGAGGATATGACCGTCCTGGCGGTTGCCCAGCTCATGGCCGAAAAGCGCATCGGTGCCGTGATGGTGGCCGAGGGCGGCAAGCTGATCGGTGTCTTTTCCGAACGCGATATTCTCAATCGTGTGGTCGCCAAGGCGGCAGACCCGGCCAAGGTCAAGATCGCCGATGTGATGACCCGCAATCCACAAACCGTCTCGCCGAACGCCAGTGTGGGCGAGGCGTTGGATCTGATGCAATCGCGCGGTTTTCGCCATTTGCCGGTCCTGGATGGCGAGCGGATCGTTGCTATCTGCTCGATCCGAGATTTGTTTGCGGCTGTAAATGAGGAACTGGCGGAAGATCTCAAGCAGCGCGACGAGATCATGTTCGGCGCAGGCTACGGCGGATAAGTATCGCCGCCGATATTGGAAACCATAAAGGCCTGCCCTTCGGGGCGGGCCTTTTTCGTCTCGAGACCAGAGATAGCAGGCTTGCAGTCGGGGCAGGGTAGGTGCACATCAGGAGTAACGGGAAAACCGACGAAGCTTAAAGGGTTCGTTATGCCTCTGCCGCCTCCCACCGCGCCGCGTGCGCCCCTGCACCGTCGCCAGATCACCCTGGATGGCTATCGGCGCGAGGATGGGTTGTGGGATATCGAAGCCCGCTTGGTGGATACGAAGGCCTATGCCTTCGAGAATGCTTGGCGCGGCACGCTCACCCCCGGCATGGCGCTGCACGATATGAGCCTGCGCCTGACCTTGGACGAGACCTATACGGTGCGGGATGTCGCGGTCAGCCATGATGCGACGCCTTTTCCGGAATGCCCCGCGATCCTGCCGAATTTCCAGAAGCTGATCGGCGAGCGCATCGCCAAGGGCTGGAACCAGAAGGTCCGCGATATGCTGGGCGGTGTGGCGGGCTGTACCCATCTGGTCGAGCTGTTGGGGCCGATCGGCACCGTTGCCTTCCAGACCATCGCCCATGATCGCTACCGCGACCGCAGCGGGCAGGGCGCGCCGCCGCAACCGCCCAAAGGGCGCCGGCCGCCGATCCTCGATACCTGCCACGCGCTGGCGAGCGACAGTTCCGTGGTCGAGCGTTCCTATCCCGATTTCTATACCGGCCCGAAAGCGGCCCCGACGCCCTAGCCGCGGCCGAGGGTGGGGACCGGGGTGCGTTCCGCCTTCGCCCGGTAATAGGAGACGACGAACACCCGGACCGATGCTGAAAGCTGGCCTTTGATGGACCGGTCCCGCAGGCGGGCAACCAGATCAGATGGCTCGCATCCTTCGGCCAGCGCGATGTCATGGAGCGCGGCCCAGATTTCCGGCTCCAACCTCAGGCTGGTTCGATGGCGTCCCATTCTGACCGTTCTGGCCTGTAGACCCCTGCCGATCGCCGCTGCGGGCACCGGAACCTCCTGCCAAATCCCAATACTTCCCGATGGTACCCAGAATAATCGGATATTCAATCGGAAAGCGACAAGCGCGAGCTTAAGCCTTCTTTTGTGTTATCTCGTCAGGGGTCAATGCACGCAAGGCCAGTGCGTGAACGGGGCCTGCCAATTCCGCCGCGAGAATCTGATAGATCCGTCGCTGGCGATCGACTCGGCTGAGGCCGGCGAAGGCATCGGAGACGATATAAACGTTGAAATGGCTCTCGCCGCCGGACGGGGCACTGGCATGTCCCGCATGACGGGCGCTGTCGTCTTCCACCATCAGCTGGGCCGGGGCAAAGGCGGCCGTCAGCTTTTCTTCAATGGTCTCAGCGACCGTCATTCCAGAACTTCCTTCATTGTCTTTTGGTGCGCGAAATTTGCGCGGTTGATCGATTGAGCGGCAGCTTACCGCCGGTAAGCGAATAAAAATACCCCCATCGCCAGGGGCGATGGGGGCGAAGGGTCGCAGCCGGATGTTTATTGAACGTCGCGGGCTTTCAAGGCCGTGTCCGGGAAGTCGCTGAAGAGGCCGTCGATGCCCAGGGCGAAGAAGGCCTGATATTCCTTTGCCGGGTCGCCCTTATAGTCCGAGGTCAGACGCTTGGGCTCGTTGCGGAAGGTCCAGGTATGGACCAGCAGACCGATGGCATGGGCATTCTTGATGACGTCGGTCGCCGGCAGATTGACGCGATCCTGCTCGTCGATCTTGCCGTCGTTGTTGAGATCATCGGGCTTGCCGTCGTTGTTCGCATCGACCTGCTTGGAGGGCAGCAGATAGGGCTTCCAGGGAGCAACGCCATCGGCATAGGTCTTGATTTCGGCAAGGCCGGCCGGGGTCAGCTGATCCTTGTTGGTGCGCTTGTCGCCGGCGACGGTCCAGTCGTAGGGCTGGCCATAGGGGGCGCCGAACATCATGTTGCCGTCCTTGTCCACATCCTCGCCGTCGATAAGCTGGAACAGACGGACATTGGTCTGCTTGCGCAGATACTTGAGATTCGCGGTTTCGAAGCTCTGGATGATGACCGGGCTCGATTTTTCGGTCCAGCCTTCCTGCTTCAGACGGGCCAGCAGACGGTCTTCCAGCGGCAGGCCGACGGCATTGTGATAGGTCGGGTGCTTGGTTTCGGGATAGATGCCGATGGTGCGGCCGCGGGCGGCGCCTTCGGCCTTAACCAGGGCGATGATCTCGTCGAAGGTCGGGATCTCGAACTTGCCGTTCAGCGACTGGTCGCGGTCCGGGAAGGCCTGTTTGGCACGCAGAGTCTTGATTTCGGCGAGCGTGAAGTCGCTGGCAAACCAATCTTCGGTCTCGACACCATCGACCGACTTCTTCGACTTCCGGCTCGCGAATTCGGGATGATCGGCAACGTCGGTGGTGCCGGACATCATCGGCTCGTGACGGGCGATCAGCACACCGTCTTTTGTCACGACCAGATCGGGTTCGACGAAATCGACGCCAAACGCGATCGCGCGCTTGTAGGATTCGAGGGTATGTTCGGGGGCATAGCCGCTGGCGCCGCGATGGCCGACGATCAGGGTGGGCTTGCCGTCCAAGGTCTTCTGCTGGGCATAGGCCCCGCCGGTGATCAGAAGCGCGGCCACGCTGGCAGCGCCGATCAGATGTTTGTGCAAGCTGTTCATAGGTTCGCCCTCGGGAATATGGGTGGAAAAAGCGGGCAAACCTTGCAGCCGATAGGCGACATTCCAATGACGGTAAGCAGGTAGTTTTGTTGCAAAAAGATGCAATCCTGACCCATTTCACCCATCAGTCATGTTGGAAAAGCAGAGGGGGAATGCAGGGCGCGGCTTGTCTGCGCGGCTCTGTCTTTCCATACTGTTGAGCGATGACACGGACACGCCCCAACAGCCGCTTCTCGGCAGCCTATTTTGACAGCGCACCAGCCCCCCGCCGGTGCGACGTACCCGGCTGCGACCAAACCGGCGAATATCGTGCGCCCAAAAGTCGGGATGAATTGACCCAATATTATTGGTTCTGCCTGGATCATGTGCGTGCCTACAATTCCAATTGGAACTACTACCAAGGCATGACGCCCGAAGAGATCGAGGCCCATGTCCGCAAAGATACGACCTGGCAACGGCCCAGCTGGCCTTTCTCGCGCGGGGGCGCGACGGACGGCACCCGGCCCCGCCCGCATCAGCCCTGGCGGGACCCGCCGATCCGCGATCGCTACGGTTTTTTCAACGAGGATGGCGAGCCGACCGGGGCCCGAGCCGAGCGCCGCAATGCCATGACGCCGGAACAGGAAGCGGCGCTCGCTCTCTTTGAATTGTCGATCCCGCTCGACGAGGCGGAGGTGAAGACCCGCTACAAGGCGCTGGTGAAACTGCATCACCCCGATGCCAACGGCGGGGCAAAAGAGGCGGAAGAGAAGCTGAAAGACATCAATCGCGCGTATGCAACGTTGCGCGCAGCCCTGTCGGCATGATTTGCTGCAACGCCCTTTCTTCGGAGCGGGCCTTTTATTCTTCAAGGATGGATAGCCTAAAATGACTAGCCTGAACGCGCAGAACCAACAGCCGGCCCACTCGCTCCCCGCCCCGGACATCACGGTATCGGTGCGCGAAGTCTTCGGTCTCGACAGCGACCTGCGCGTTCCGGCTTTCTCGGTCAAAAGCGATTACGTCCCCGATGCCGACCCGTCCTATAAGTTCGATCCGGAAACCACCAAGGCGATCCTGGCGGGCTTTGCCCATAATCGCCGCGTCATGGTTCAGGGTTATCACGGCACAGGCAAATCGACCCATATCGAGCAGGTCGCGGCCCGCCTCAACTGGCCTTGCATCCGCGTCAACCTCGACAGCCACATCAGCCGTATCGATCTGATCGGCAAGGACGCGATCGTTTTGCAGGACGGCAAGCAGGTCACCGCCTTCCGCGAAGGTATCCTGCCCTGGGCTCTGCAAAACCCGGTCGCCCTGGTGTTCGACGAATATGACGCCGGCCGCCCGGACGTGATGTTCGTGATCCAGCGCATCCTGGAAGTCGAAGGCAAGCTGACGCTGCTCGATCAGAACCGCGTCATCCGCCCGAATGCCAATTTCCGCCTGTTCGCGACCGCCAATACCATTGGCCTTGGCGACACCACCGGCCTCTACCACGGCACGCAGCAGATCAACCAGGGCCAGATGGACCGCTGGAACATCGTCACCACCCTGAATTATCTGCCCGCCGAACAGGAAGAGGCGATCGTCCTGGCCAAGTTGCCGTCCTATAAGGGCGAAGCGGGCGAGAAGACCCTGGCGCAGATGGTGGCCCTGGCCGATCTGACCCGCGCCGGCTTCATCAATGGCGATATCTCCACCGTCATGTCGCCGCGTACCGTCATCACCTGGGCCGAAAACGCGACCATTTTCGCGGGCGATGTCGGCTTTGCCTTCCGCGTCACCTTCCTCAATAAGTGCGACGAGGTCGAACGGCCGGTGGTGCTGGAATATTATCAGCGCTGCTTCGGTGTCGATCTCAGCGGCAAGGCCGTCGAAGCCAAGAGCCGGACCGGTATGGGGCGAGTGGCGTAACTAACGCCACTCCACCCTCATTGGCGCTATTGCAGGAGTAAGGGACGTGTCCCAACCGGAATCCCCGGTCGAAACCTTTAAGCGCGCAACGGCTGCCGCTTTGCGCGCCATGTCGGGCGAGCGCGAAGTCGAAGTCGGTTTTGGTGCGGAAACCCCGGGCCTTGCCGGTAAGCGTGCCCGTCTGCCAGCCCCCTCACGCGGGTTGCCGGAAGAAGATCTGGTGCGCCTGCGTGGTGAGGCCGATAGCCTTGCTTTGCGCCTGAAGCATCATGACGACGCCGTGCATGCCCGCCGGGTTCCCGCAACGCCGACCGGCCGCGCGATTTATGAAGCGCTGGAACAGGTGCGCTGCGAGGCGCTGGGCGCCCGCCGGATGGCGGGTGTTGCCGATAATCTCGCCGCCAACCTCGAACAGAAATACCGGCGCCTCGGCTATGACCGGGTGATGGAAGCCTCCGAGGCGACCTTGCCCGAAGCGATCCGCTTTTTGGCGCGTGAAGCCCTGACCGGCGAAGTGCCGCCGCCGGCCGTCCGCAAGATGGTCGATCTGTGGCGTCCCGACCTTCAGCCAAAGATCGCTGGCGATCTGCGGGTGATGAAGGAGACCATGTTCGACCAGGATCGATTCGCCAAATCGATCCGCCAGCTGCTGGTCGACCTTGATCTCGATGCTGCCGATGATTTGGAGCAGACCGAGGAAGACGACGAGGGCGAGGACGGCGAAAGCCAGGACGACGCCGGCGAAGGTGAAATGCGTGGGGAGGCGGGCGAGCGCGGCTCGGAAGAAGATCCCCAGCAGCAGGAAGAAGGCAATCCCGACCAGCGTCCGGGCGCCGAAAGCGCGTCGGATGCCGATCAGGACGGCGAGATGGAGCAGGGCGACGGCGAGGAACAGCCCGGCGAAGCCGCCCCGCCGCAGGGCCAGCGCCCGCAATCCGGTGTCAATTCCGATGTCGCCTATAAGGCCTTCACCACGTCGTTTGACGAAACCGTGCTGGCCGACGATCTGTGTGATGGCGAAGAGCTGACCAAGCTGCGTCTGCTGCTCGATCAGCAATTGCAGAACATGCAAGGCGTCATCTCGCGCCTCGCCAACCGCATGCAGCGCCGCTTGCTCGCCAAGCAGCTGCGGTCGTGGGAATTCGATCTCGAGGAAGGCATTCTGGATGCCGGACGCCTGGCTCGTGTCGTCGCGAATCCAACCGTGCCGCTGTCTTATAAGCGCGAACGGGATACCGATTTCCGCGATACCGTTGTGACGCTGCTGATCGATAATTCCGGCTCGATGCGTGGCCGGCCGATCACCATTGCCGCCATGAGCGCCGATATCCTGGCCCGCACGCTGGAACGCTGCAACGTGAAGGTCGAGATCCTCGGCTTCACGACCCGCGCCTGGAAGGGTGGGCAGTCACGCGAAAGCTGGATCGCCGCCGGTAAGCCGGTTGGCCCCGGCCGCCTCAATGACCTGCGCCACATCATCTATAAGCCGGCCGATTCACCCTGGCGCCGCGCGCGCCGCTCGCTCGGCCTGATGCTGCGCGAAGGCCTGCTGAAGGAAAATATTGACGGCGAAGCCCTGAAATGGGCGCACGAGCGTCTGCTCGGTCGCCCCGAACAGCGCCGGATCCTGATGGTGATTTCCGATGGTGCGCCGGTCGATGATTCGACCCTGTCGGTCAATCCGGGCAATTACCTCGAAAAGCATCTGCGCGATGTCATCCATGACATTGAAACCCGTTCGCCGGTCGAACTGATCGCCATCGGCATCGGCCATGACGTCACCCGCTATTATCGCCGGGCCGTCACCATCGTCGATGCCGAACAGCTGGGCGGCACTATGATGGATAAGCTCGCCGAACTTTTCGACGAAGACACCCCGGGCAAGCGCAAGCGACGCCCGGCTGCCTGATACCCTGCCGTGAGGCGGATGCGACAATCCGCCTCACAAGGTATCCCCAAACCGCTTTCCCATAGCGCAATACGCCGTTGTTCCCTACAACTTGTAGGTAGAGGATCGTCATAAAACGAACGGTCCCTACAGGGCGCACGGCAACGTCGACAAGGGGGAGCGGCCAGTGATGGACGGCAATGGCACTGATATTGATGGTGTGCTGGCGCGTGAACTTCAACGAGGCTTTCAGAAAGTCGCCGGTGTCGCCGGGACACTTGGGGTCGAGATCACGGATATTTCCGGATCGGTCGATCTAGTCTCCGATACCGTGACCGCGCAGGCCGCGATTTGTGAACAGCTGCGCGCCTCATCCCTGACCCTCGACAGTCGCAATCAGGCGATCGCCAAGGCGACCGGCACGGCCCGCCAGATCGCCGGCAGCGCGCGCGAGGAAGTCGACCGCTCGCAGGCCAGCATAGACAAGGCGATCGGCGATATCCGGGATCTTGCCGATACGGTTGGCGCGATCGAAACTGATCTCGCCGGCCTGAAAGAGGCGCTGTCCCGCATCAGCCGGGTCGCGGCCGGCATTTCGAACATCGCGCGCCAGACCAATCTGTTGGCCTTGAATGCCACCATCGAAGCGGCCCGCGCGGGCGATGCCGGCAAGGGTTTTGCCGTGGTGGCGGGCGAGGTGAAACAGCTGGCCCGCCAGACGGCCGAGGCAACCCAGGAAATCGATGCGACCCTGAAGGATCTGGCGGTTCAGGCTCAGCGCCTGACGGACCGGTCGGTCGAAGGCGTACAAAAGGCAACGGCGGCCCGGGTCGGGACCGAAGCGATCGGCGGCGTCATCACCACCGTTCATCGCGCGATGGGGCAGGTCGATGATGGCGCGGGCGATATTTCCGAGGCGGCCGAAGCGATCGACCAGGAATGCCGCCGCCTGATGGAAGGCACGTCCACCCTGGCCGGCGGCCTCAAGGAGTCGGCTGGGGCGCTGTCGGTTGCCAAGGAACGGCTTCACCGCCTGAACGGCCAGTCCGAAACCCTGATGCGAGTGACGGCCGATGCCGGGGTCGAAACGGTCGACAGCCCGTTCATTCATGCCTGCATCGAGACGGCAAATGAACTCAACCGGCGCCTGGAAGAGGTGGTGGAGAAGGGCGAGATTTCGCTCGCCGATCTGTTCGACGAGGATTATCAGCCGGTCAAAGGCAGCAACCCGCCGCAATTCATGGCGCGCTTCACCAATTTGACCGACCGGCTGTTCACTGACCTGCAGGAAAAGGCCATAGGCCTCGATCCTAAGGTTGTTTTCTGCGCGGCCATCGACCGCAACGGGTATCTTCCGACCCATAACAAGAAGTTCAGCCAGCCCCAGGGGACGGATGTCGCCTGGAATACCGCCCATGCCCGCAATCGCCGGATGTTCAACGACCGGGTCGGTCTGGCGGCCGGGCGGAATACGGATCGCTTCCTGCTGCAAACCTATCGCCGGGATATGGGGGGCGGGACTTTCTTGATGATGAAGGATGTCTCCGCCCCCATCACCGTCAAGGGGCGCCACTGGGGTGCGCTGCGCCTGGCCTATAAGGTCGCCGATTAGGGCTTGGCAGCCTTGGCGCGGGTCCGGTCGTGCTGATCGATTATTTCCGGGGTGACGACGTCGGCGAAATCCTCCATCTCATAGAAGGGGCGGATTTCGATCTCGCTCGGGCCGAACATCGGATTGGGGCAGCGTTTCACCCACTCGACCGCCTCGGCCATATCCTTGACCTGCCAGATCCAATAGCCGGCAACCAGCTCGTTCGTGATGGGGAAAGGCCCGTCGATCACGGTGCGGCTCGTGCCATCGAAAGCCACCCGCTTGCCCTGGCTGGTGGGTTTCAGCCCGTCACCCGATTGCATGATGCCAGCTTCGACCAGCTGTTCGTTGAATTTCCCCATGGCCTCGAACAGTTCGACCGTGGGCATGCGGCCCGCCTCGCTGTCTGCCGTCGCCTTCACAAAAACCATAACGCGCATTCTCGTTTCCTCCGGTTTATCGAAGCCCATCGGCTTCATCGACCATAGGACGGATGAAGTTCAGCTACCCCGACAAAGCGCGTGAAAAAATTATCCGGCGCGGCGGAAGGCACCGGGTGTCATCCCCAGATAAGTCTGGAAGATCCGGATAAAGGCGCTGACGTTGCTATAGCCGACTGCGAAGGCGACCTCTGTGACCGAGACACCATTTTCTAGAAGTGCGACAGCTTTGAGGATGCGGGCTCGGCCCCGCCATTCGAGGTAGCTGAGACCGGTTTCGGCTCGCAGCCGCCGGACCAAGGTACGTTTGCCGATACCCAAATCGCGAGCGATGGTGTCGAGGTCTCGATCATCGGCAGGATCGGCCGCGATCTGGGCGAGCAGGCGCGTCAGGCGCGGCTCCATTGCCGCCGGCAGATGCAGGTCTTCATCTTTCGCGGCCGTGATCTCGTCCATCAGGACCGTCAGCAGATTGGCGCGGCCGGGCGCGGCGGCAAGGCGGATCAGCAGCTCCCGCATGAAATCGTCGGTCATCAGCACTCTGGCACGGGCAGGCAGAGCTGTGCAGTCTTCGGCGGCCAGGAACAGGCTGATCCCGGCGACCGGCCCATTTGTCGCCGTGCCATGCCGCTGACCGGGCGGAACCCAGCAAAATCGCCCCGGCAACATTAGCCAGGCCCCATCTTCGGTGCGGAAGGAGGCGCTGCCCCGCGTCAGGATGAAGAGCTGACCTTCGGGATGGTGATGCTCCTCGCGATGAGCCTCGCGCCGGTCGAAGTGATGCAGATGCATATTGGCCAGATTGGGTGATTGATTGTCCCAATCACGTTAGCGCGCCAAAAGGAGTTCTTCTAGGGTCGCCCAAGGCAGAAGGAGAAGACGGATGTTGCAGGAGGCATCAGCTTTGGTCGGGCGCTGGGATGGCACGGGCGAGGTATTTCCCAATCCTTGGGGACCGGCGGGGACGACGCGGGGGCATTGGGATTTTCGGTTTGATGGGGCGGGGCGGCATCTCGTCCATGACTATGCCGAGCAAAGGTCAGATGGCAGTCGATTTGACGGACATGGTGTTTTTGCCCGCGATCCGATGGTCGGGGATATCCTGTGGTTCTGGTTCGATAGCTATGGCTTTCCGCCACTCCAGCCGGCGCGCGGCAATTGGCAAGACAGCAGGCTGGAGCTGGAAAAACAGACGCCGCGCGGCATTGGGCGGACGCATTTTGCCCTGGAGGGCACTCAATTGGCTGTCGAGATCTGGTCCCGGCCGCGCGAGGAAACGGACTTCATTTTGATCAGCCGGGGGCTTTTCAGCCGAGGTTGGCCCGCCGAAAAGCGCCAGGGGTGACGCCGCGGTAACGCTTGAAGGTGCGGGTTAGATGAGCCTGATCGGCAAAGCCGCTGGCCAGCGCGACATCGGCGATCGACTGGCCCCGGCGCAAGGCCTGCTCGGCCTTTTTCAGCCTCGCCTGGGTCTGGAACGCGTGCGGCGTCTGGCCATAGGCGGCCCGGAAGGTCCGCAGCAGATGGTAGGGACTGAGATCGGCAAGGCCAGCCAGTTCGTCCAGCGTGACCAGGGCCTCGGGCTCAGCTAGCAGACGGTCCCGCACATTCCTCAGGCGCTGATCATCGGACTGGCGCAGCAGAGTGCTCTGCAAAGGTTGGCGATGGGAATGGCGGGTGACGGCGGCAGTCAGGACGGTCAGCAGTTCGCTTTCACGGGCCAATGGGTCCGACTCGTTCAGGGCATCGAACAGCGAGACACAGGCGGCGGCCAGCGCTGGGTCATGGACGACCGCTTCTGCAAACCCCGGCAGCCCACTCCAACCCTCGCCATAGGCGGCCTTGGCGGCGCGCACCATCAGCTCGGGTTCGAGGTAGGCCATGCGATAGGCCCAGCCTTCTTCGACGGCGGCAAACCCGTCGTGCAGCTCGTCCGGCTCCAGGATCGCGACATGGCCGGCCTGGGAATAATGCGTCGCGCCGCGATAGGAAAACCCCTCGACCCCGCCGGTGACGATCCCGAAGACATAGCGATCGTGGATATGGGGCGAGAAGGTATGATCGCGAAAACGCGCCTCTAGCACTTCCGTATCCCCTTCCGGGACTCGGAAGAAGCGGGCCTTGGCGCCAGGTACCTCGCTTAGGTCATCGTGATGCATGGAGGGAGGATACGCCCCGGCGTCGCGCCTGCAAACAGCCTAGTCTTCCAGCTGGATGACCAGTGGTTCGTACCAATCGGCGGGGAAATCGGCCTTGGTGCGGGATGGCTCGTTGAAGGGGCGCTTCAGGCCGCCTTTGAAGCGTTCGATCACGATCTCCTGCCATTTCTCGCGCGGCTCGAACCCACGCTCGACCGCCAGATGGTCGAACCAGCGCCGGCCCGACGCGACATGGCCGATCTCGTCATCATGGATGCGATGCAGGATTGCCGCGCTGGCGGGGTCGCCGACCGCTTCCAGCCGCTCGATCATCTGCGGGGTGACGTCCAGGCCGCGTGCTTCCAGCACCATCGGCACGATGGCGAGGCGCGCCAAGAGATCGTCGCTGGTGCGTTCGGCCGATTGCCACAACCCATCGTGGGCCGGCATGTCGCCATAGAGCGTGTCGAGTTCGGCCAGGCGATCGGCCAGCAGCAGAAAATGGATCGCCTCCTCATCGGCCACCGTCAGCCAATCCTCATAGAAACCGGCCGGCATGGGCGTATCGGTGAAGCGCGCCAGGATATCCCAAGCCAGATCGATGGCGTTCAGTTCGATATGGGCGAGGGCATGCAGCAAGGCGGCACGGCCCTTGGTCCCGGTGGAGAGGCGCCGACGCGGGACCCCATTGGGCGGCAACAGTTCCGGTTTTTCCGGGCGGGCCGGCCGGTCGCCAGGGACCTGCCGGCCGATCGGCGGCGCGCTGGCCCGGATCCAAGAAACGGCAACCCGCGAGAGTTTGGCTTTCTCGCGGGCGTCGGCAGTTTCAAGAACGGCGCAGGCGGCGGCGCTGAGGCTGGCCCAGCTCATGCCTTAGGTAATCTGGAAGCGCGACAGCGCATCGGCGAGATCGTCGCCGAACTGATTACCCTTGCGGATCAGGGCGGCGCGCGGAGGCAGCCCGTCGAGCGAGCTGTCGCCCCAGCCGAACGAGGTCAGCAGGGCGAAGGGGATCGATTGAGTGACCGGCATGGCATTGATCGCGCAGGCGAGATCGATGCCCGAAAGAACGTCCAGCGTGGCGCTGGCGATGATCAAGTCCGGCTTGATACGCACGGCCAGCTCGATCGCTTCGAAGCTCTTGGTGGCATTCATGACGCGATAGCCGCAGGCGCGCAGCTCACGTTCCACGAACATAGCGGCTGCGCGCTGGGGGCTGACCAACAAGACGACGATGTCCAGCAACTGGATGTCATTGACGTCGAAGGTCGAATGGGTCGGCAGCTGGCGCACGACCTGGCGAATCTCATCGACGGTAACTTCACCGTCCAATGCGCCGCGCAGCTTGTCGGTGAAGGCCTGCAGATCGTCGAGCTGGCGATCATCGAGCTTCTCGATATGGCTGCAATAATCGACCAGCTGATGGGCGATGACGTCGACGGCGGGCAGGCCGGCGGCACGGGCGCCGAGACGCAGATTATGGAAGTTGCGGCGCATTGCCAGCAAGGCTTCGCTAGAATCGATCGACCGGGACCTGAGGTTCCCGATCATCACGTCGATCTCGTTGCACGTATCGTGCGATTCTTCCTGGAACTCGGTGACCAGGCGTTCTTCGTTCAGATCGACTTCTGTCATGATGCGCTTGCGTTTCTTACAAGAGGCGGCTTGGAAGGCGACTATACCAGTCGCCCTCTGGCGATACTATGACAGTAGGACTGTATGAGTTTACAGCCCCTTAACAGCTGTCAGCACCGCATCGACATGGCCGGCAACCTTCACTTTGCGCCAGATCTGCCGAACGATGCCGTCCTTGTCGATCAGGAATGTCGCGCGCTCGATGCCCATATATTGCCGGCCATACATGCTCTTTTCGACCCAGGCGCCATAGGCCTCGCAGACCTGGCCGGGTTCGGCGTCGGACGCCAGGGTGAAGGGCAGGCTGTATTTGGCTTTGAACTTATCGTGGCTTTTAACGCTGTCCTTGGAGATACCAATGATGGTGGCGTTGACGCCGGAAAAATCGGGCAGCTGATCGCGGAAGCCGCAAGCCTCGGCCGTGCAGCCGGTGGTGTCGTCCTTGGGATAGAAATAGAGCACGACCGGCTTGCCCTTGAGGGCCGAGAGGGTGACCGAGCCGCCGCCGTCGGTGGGCAGGGTGAAATCCGGGGCGGGACTGCCGATCGCGACGCTCATGCTCAATTTTCCTCTTTGGCTTCGGCTGCCAGGAAGGCAGCCGGCTTTTCGATAAGATGATCCCAGATAGCCCGCACCGTGGCGGCCGTATCGCTCATATCCTGTTGAAGGGCTGGAAAGTCAACGTGTTGCGTGGCCCTAGCGAGCGCTCGCTTCAAATCGGCCGGGGCGCTGTCGGGATCGAAGCGGCCGGGCAGCGACATCAGGCGCAGCATGGATTGCACCGCCTGCCAGAGGCGTGCGCCACGGGCGAGGCGTGCGGCCTTGTCTGCCGGCAAGATCCCGGCCGCACCCAATCGATCAAAGGCATCGGCGGTATGGCCGGTCAGCAACCCCGGGTTCTTGCCGGCATGCGAGAGCATCAGGAATTGCGCGATGAATTCGACATCGACGAGGCCGCCCGGACGATCTTTGGCATCGAAGGGATCATTGCCAGGCCGCTCCCGCGCGATGCGGCGGCGCATGTCGGCAATATCGATTAGCAGTTTCGAACAATCGCGCGGGGCGGTCAGCAACGACTGGCGCACCGTTTCGATCTCATTCTGCAACTCGGCATCGCCCGCCACCGGCCGGGCGCGGGTCAGGGCCATATGTTCCCAGGTCCAGGCCTCTTCGCGCTGATAGCGGATAAAGCCGGTGAAGGCGGAAGCAACTGGCCCCTTATTGCCCGACGGACGCAACCGCATATCGACCTGATAAAGCTCGCCTTCGGCCGTCAGGGCGGTGAGGGCGGAGATCAGCCGCTGGCCCAAGCGCTGGAAATAGAGCGATGGCGGTAGGGGCTTTGGCCCGTTCGATTGGTCGATCGTCTCGGCGAAATCATAGAGGAAGACCAGGTCGAGGTCGGAGGTGGGCGAGAGTTCCCGTGCGCCGAGCTTGCCGTAGGCCAGCACCGCAAACCGCCCGCCCGGCACCTCGCCATGGGTCTGCTGGAACGCCAGCTCGACCGGCCCCAAAAGCCCGGCGATCACCACTTCGGCGACATTCGAGAGATGCATCCCGGCCGCTTCTGGCGTCATGGTGCCGCGCAAAAGCGCGAGGCCGGCCTGAAACCGCCGGTCGCCGGTCCAGCGGCGCACGAGGTCGAGGGCTTCCTCATAGCTGCTGGTTTCTTCGAGCTGACGGGCCAGATCGCGGCTCAAGGCATCGCGATCACCGGCGGTATTATCGGCTAAAAGCCCATCGAGCAGGCGTGGATGCCGTCCGAGATAATCGGCCAGCGCCGGGGCGGCCCCCATGACCTCTGCCAAGGTATCCAGCAGCTGCGGGTTGCTATAAAGCAGCGAGAAGAGTTGCACCCCGGCCGGCAGGTTGCTGAGGAACGTATCGAAGCGGCTGAAAGCCCCGTCAGGGTCCGGCGTTTCGCCAAAGACCTTGAGCAGCGCCGGCATCAGTTCGGTCAGGAGTTCGCGCGCCCGTGTCGATCTGGTGGCGCGGATGCGGCCATGGTGCCAGCCGCGCACGGTTTCCGAGACGCGCGGGCCATCGGAATAGCCCATGCCGGTCAGGGTCTCCAATGTATCCGGGTCATCGTCGATGCCGGTGAAGACCAGGCTGCCGGTTGCCGACAGGGTGGGGGCTTCCTCGAACAATTCGGAATAGATATGCTGCACCCGCCCGAAGGTCTTCATCAGGCGCGCTTCGAAAGCGCTGGCAGAGATCTCATCAAGGAAGAGGGCGATGCGCTGTAGCCCATCGGGATCGTTAGGCAGGCTGTGGGTCTGCTGGTCTTCGACCATCTGCAGGCGATGTTCGACCTTGCGCAGATAGCGATAGATCTCGGCCAACTCATCGGCCGTTGCCGGCTGCACGCGGCCGGCATTCACCAGCGCATAGAGCGCCGGGATGGTGCCGGAGATACGCACGGCCGGATCGCGCCCACCCCAGATCAACTGCTGGGTCTGGGCAAAAAACTCGATCTCGCGGATGCCGCCGCGCCCGACCTTGACGTTATGGCCATAGACCGCGATATCGCCGCCGCCCTTATGGGCATGGATCTGTCGCTTGATCGAATGGATGTCCTGTATCGCCGCGAAATCCAGGTGCTTGCGCCAGACATAGGGGCGCAGGTTTTTGAGGAACAGCAGCCCGGCATCGATGTCGCCCGCCACCGGGCGGGCCTTGATCATCGCCGCGCGTTCCCAGTTCTGGCCTACGGTCTCGTAATAAGTTTCGGCCGACAGCACACTCATGGCGAGCGGGGTGGAGGCCGGGTCAGGACGCAGGCGCAGGTCGGTGCGGAAGACATAGCCGTCGGCATCGCGCTCATGCAGCAGTTTGACCAGCGTACGCGTCGCCTTCACATAGACTTCGGTCAGCGAATATTCCATCAGCGCCATGATCTCGGGCGCCACCCGATCGGCGTCATAGAGCACGATGATGTCGATATCGGAGGAGTAATTCAGCTCGCGCGCGCCGAGCTTGCCCATGCCGAGGATGACGAGGCCGCGTCGGCTGTCGACGACCAACTCGGGGCTCATCTCCTCGCCCTTGCGGGCCCGCAGGATCGCCAGCGCATGGCCGGCGGCGCAATCGAGCGCTTTGGCGGCCAGGTCCGAGAGGATTTCGGTTACCTGTTCCAGCGTCCAAACGCCGGCAATATCGGCAATGGCGGTAACCAGGGCGGCCCGCCGCTTGGCCCGCCGCAACTCGCGCGAGACGACGGTGGTATCCTGCGCCGCAAGCCCATCATTGATGGCGCCGAGAATCTCGGCCATGGTGCGGTCGGGACCGGTATCGATCAGACGGAAAATGGTTTCGCTTTCTGCGAGCCAACTTTCGGTAAGATAGGGGCTGTTCCCGAAAATAGCCGTTATTAAGGCATAACCGGTGGGGTCGGCGATCAAGTCCGCGGCGCGTGTGGCCAAAGGGGTATCGGCCAGACGATCCTGCCAGCGCTCGACGGCGACGGCGACCCGGTCCGGGCGCCCGGCAGGCGGCAGCGAGGAGAGAGACGCTAGGAATGACAAGGCTGTTGCCCCCAAAACGACACAACGCGCTTTCGTGCGCGGCCCCGAGCGTCGCGTATCGGATGATCTGAGGTCAAGCAGTGCGGTTAACGCGGTCGGTCAGATGGTTGCTACAGACTGTCTTCGCCCTCACGATTCTTGTGGTCGTTGGCGTTGGCGCTGCCGTATGGCGCCTTGCCCAGGGGCCTTGGGTTCTCGATCAGCTCCTCCCCGTCATCGAAAGCTCGCTATCGAGTGCTGCCAGCGGCCAGCGTGTGCAATTGGCCGGTGTCGAACTGGTGTGGGATGCGGAAACCCGGGCCATCGGTCTCAATGCCAGGGGACTGAAGGTCTTCGAGGGGGAGCGGGTCATTCTCGCGGCCCCGCGCCTGACGCTGTTTGCCGATGCCGCGAAACTTGCGACCGGCCGCATTTCGCCAACCGAAGTACGGATCGACGATCTGTCCTTGCGGGTGCAGCGCATGGCGGACGGCAATTATTCCATGGCGTTCCTGGGCAATAGTCAGACCCAGGGCGAAAATCCGCCGCCCTTGACCGTCGCGCCTGAAGCCGGGGTCGATCATGGGCCGCGTGAATTCATTCTGCGCACCCTGGGGCCCAAGCGCAAAGGCGGGGCGACCAGTGATCTCTCCCGTCTGCGTCTGCGCAACGCGTCGCTGGTTATCGAGGATAAGGTCGCGGGCGTGACGCTGCAGGTGCCGGATGTCGATCTGGCGCTCAATCGCGATGCCGAGGGGTTGGTGATCGGGCGTATCGCCGCGCGTTTCCTGGTGGCCCCCCGCACCCTGGCGCCGCTATCGGCGAATTTCCGCCTGCTCTTCAACGATCCCAATCGGGCGGACGACGATCTTCTGACCATCGATGCCTCGGCAGGCCCGGTGAAGCCGGCGCAGCTGGCGCGTCTCTGGCCCTCTTTGGGCGCGGTATCGGGTCTGGATGCGCCCGCCCAGATCCGGGTGACGGCACAGGTCGATGGGCTTGAAACTCTGTCCAAGGCGACCGTGGAGGCCAAGCTGGCTCCCGGTCTTATCCATCATGCCCTCCTGCCCAAAGGTTCTTTCTCTGTCGAAAGCGGCCTCATCCGCGCGCAATTCGACAAGGCGAGCGACAGCGTGCGCCTGGAAGAAGCGCGCCTGCTGCTGAGCGACGGGATCGAAGCGCAGGTGACGGGGCAGGCCAGTGTCTCGCAGCCCCAGAAGGGTTCTCTTACCGCGCGGCTGGTAAATGTGCCGGTCGACAGCCTGCCTTCCTATTGGCCGGCGTCGGTCGGCGTGAATGCCCGGAAATGGGTGCTGACGAACCTGACCAAGGGCAAGGTCCCGATGGCGGAAGCCAAGGTCGCTTTCTCCCATGCCGGCGATGGGGCCCTGCTGCTCGATAATCTGACCGCCGCCTTGAGTGTCGAGGGATTGCAGGTCGCCTATCTTGGCAAGCTGCCCCCGGTGCAGGGGGTGGCGGGCGCTGTCACCTATGATCATGCCTCGGGTAAGATGCAGATCGCGACCACCGGCGGACAGGTCAGCGGCACCAAGGTTACGGCCGGCGCGGGACAGATCGAGCTCGAAGGCCTTAATGCCCCGGATCAGACGATTAAGATCGATCTGCCGTTGAAAGGGCCGGTCGCCGATATCCTATCGGTTATCGATCAGCCGCCGCTCGGTTTTGCCAAGCGCTTGGGCGTAGCACCCGCGAGTGCTGCCGGCGAGGCCGAAGGGCGGCTCAAGATCGCCTTCCCGCTCTTCAATGATCTGAAGATCGAACAGATCGGCCTGACGGTCGAGGCGGTGGCCCGCAACGGCGCATTGCCGGGTGTCTCCAAAGGGTTCGATCTCTCTGAAGCCGATCTGAAGTTGAAGATCGATACCAAGAGCCTGATCGCCAGCGGGACTGGCAAGGTCAATGGCGTGCCGATGACGCTCGCCGTCACCGAACCGTTCCAGGCCAAGGTCTATCGCAACCTCAAAGCCACTGCGATCATCGATGAGGCGGGGCGCACCGCTTTGCGACTGCCGGGAGAGGGGCGGGTCTTTGGTCCCGTCGGCGCGACGCTTGATTATCAGGAGGCCGCCGGCGGTATCGCTAGGCTGACAGGCACGCTCGATTTTGCCGCCGCTCGCGCCGCCGTGCAGGAATTCCAATGGGAAAAGCCCGAAGGCACGGCCGCCGTTGGGCGCTATGATGTGACCTTGCAGAATGGCGATCTGAAGGAAATCGGCCTCTTCGAAGTGACGGGCGACAAGCTCGCCGTGAAGCTTGGTGCGCGCTTCACCCCCAGCGGCGATGTGCAGCAGATCGACCTGGCGTCCCTCAAGATCCCCGGCACGGACCTTGGCGGCACCATCGCCCGTCAAGGCAAGGGATGGGCCGCGACCTTGAATGGCGAGCGCTTAAGCCTCATCGGCTATCAGGCGCAGAGCAAGGAAGACGGTAAGAAGACCGCCAGCGCACCGAAGACGGAGCCGGTGCCGCTGACGGTCAATGCGTCTTTGGGCGCCGTCGAATTGGTTGCTGGCCATGAAATCCGCAACCTGCGTCTACGCATGCGCTCGGAAGGCTATGTCTGGCGCGACCTCGATATCCGGGGGCTTGTCGGGGAGAAGCCGTTCTTTGCCGCGATCGGCACCAGCCCGGCGGGCAATCGCGCGGTGCAGGCGTCGGTCCAGGATCTCGGCGGCCTGCTGGTCGCCGTCGATATGACGGACAAGGTGATCGGCGGCAATGCGACCTTTGAAGGCGAATTCAAACCGGGCACGAGCGGCGTCACCGGCAGCCTCAAGGTTTCGACATATCGTCTGAAAGATGTGCCGGTACTGGCCCGTTTGCTGGCGGTCGTGTCGATCACCGGCATTCCAGAAATGATGGGCGGCCAGGGCTTACCCTTCACGTCGACCGAGGCCAAGCTGCGTTTTGATGATCAGGTAATTGAGATTGCCGAAGCTTATAGCTCGGGCCTATCCATCGGTCTGACGGCCAAAGGTACGATCAACCGCGATCCGGGTACCCTTGATCTGATGGGCGAAGTTGTGCCGCTGGCCGGGATCAACCGGGTGATCGGCGCGATTCCCATCTTGGGCGATATCCTGACCAATGGACCGGGTGGCGGCGTCTTTGCCTGGACCTTCCGGGCCACCGGCACGCTGGATAATCCTGACGTCTCGGTCAATCCGATCAGCGTGCTGGCACCGGGCATTTTCCGCCGCCTGTTCCAGGGCGGGGGCGAGCCTGGCCCCGAAAATCAAACGCCGTCCGAAAGATAGGACGGCGTTTGCTGCGTTTCGGTAAAGGCAAGGGGCGGGTCTAGCGGCCCTTGGTGGCGGGGTCGGCAGCAAGCCCAGCGGCGATATAGCCATCGACGGCCGAGGCAAGCTGCGGGATCTGGTCGGCGAAGAAGTGACCGGCGCCCGGGATCAGTCGATAGTCGATCTTGATGTCGCGCTGGTTTGACAGTTTGGTCACCAGCTTCTGCACCGAGGCTTCCGGCACGATCTCATCCGAATCGCCCTGGATCACCTGACCCGAAACCGGGCAGGGGGCAAGGAAGCTGAAATCATACATATTGGCCGGCGGCGAGACGGAGATGAAGCTCGCCAGTTCCGGGCGGCGCATCAAGAGCTGCATGCCGATCCAGGCGCCGAACGAGAAGCCGGCAACCCAGGACGCCGAGGCATTCGGGTTATAGGTCTGGAGCCAATCGAGCGCCGAAGCGGCATCGGCCAACTCGCCTTCCCCGCGATCAAAGACGCCTTGGCTGCGCCCGACACCACGGAAATTGAACCGCAGCACCGAAAAGCCGCGCTGAACAAACGACTGATAGAGCGTATAGACGACCTTGTTGTTCATCGTCCCGCCGCCACGCGGATCGGGATGAAGGATCAAGGCTATGGGCGAGTTGGGCACCTTCGAGTGAAGGTAGCGGCCTTCCAGACGCCCATCTGGGCCGTTTAGGAGCACTTCGGGCATGGGGGCTTCTGGACCTCGGTCGTGACCTGATGGGGTGTAGGCGAACGTTATGTACCATGCTTGGCCCTTCGGCCAACTTCCGTCTACCCTATACTTGACCTGCGGGGTCGGACTTTTTATATCCGGTACAGGGTAAGGATAGTAGCTTTACCGACGTAGCGCCGACGAAGCGCGCCATTGTTACATAGTGGACCTCATGTTCTTCAAGCAGTTCCGAGATGATATCGACGGTATCTTAGCGCGAGACCCCGCCGCACGGTCGGCTTTGGAGGTCGCGCTTTGTTATCCGGGGCTGCATGCGGTGGTGATTTATCGCCTGTCGCACTTCTTGTGGCGGCACGATTGGAAGCTGCTTGCACGCTTCATTTCGAACATCGGCCGGACCCTGACCGGCATCGAAATCCATCCCGGCGCCCGCATCGGTCGGGGGCTTTTCATCGACCACGGCATGGGTGTCGTGATCGGCGAGACGGCGGAGATCGGCGATAATGTCACGCTTTATCAAGGGGTTACCCTGGGCGGTACTGCCCTCGAACAGGTAAAGCGCCATCCGACACTCGAAGATGATGTGATCGTTGGTGCCGGTGCCCAGGTTCTCGGCCCCTTCACGGTCGGCAAGGGCGCCCGTGTCGGCGCCAATGCCGTCGTCGTGAAACCGGTCCCGGCCGGCGTGACCGTGACGGGCATCCCGGCCAAGATCGTCGGCGAGGTGAGCGACGCTCAGCGTAATTTCTGCGCCTATGGCATCGGCCCCGGCGAACTGCCGGACCCGGTTGCCCGTGGTCTTGGCGGTTTGCTCGATGATCTGGAAGCCCTGCGCGATCGTGTTGCTGCGATGGAGCAGGCCCAGAGCGCCGATGATAATATCGTTCAGCTGCCGGTGGGCGAGGGCGCAAAGGACGATCGGCGGATCGGGGGCGTGGCATGAGGCTTTCGACCAAAGGGCGTTATGCCGTGATGGCGATGGTGGATTTGGCCCATCATTCGCGCGGCAATCCGGTCGCGCTGGCGGAAATCGCCGACCGTCAGGAAATCTCGCTCTCCTATCTTGAACAGCTCTTTGCGAAGCTGCGCCGACAGCAGCTGGTGAAAAGTGTGCGCGGCCCCGGCGGTGGGTATCTGCTGGCCCATCCGGCCCGCGACACCCTGATCTCCGATATCGTGATTGCGGTGGACGAACCCTTGCGCGCTACGCGCTGCGCTCCGGGATCTCCCCATGGTTGCACGCTCAGCAAGAGCCGATGTTTGACCCATGATCTTTGGGAAGCTTTGTCGGACCAGATCGCGCTCTATCTCGAATCCGTCAGCCTGGAAGATGTTTGCGAGCGGCGGATCATTCCCCAGTCGCGCCGCAACGCCATCACGAATTTCGCGGCCGAGTGATGATCTACCTCGATCATAACGCCACGACGCCGGTGAAGCCGGTCGTCGCCAGCCTCCTTGCCGATGTCTTGAGCGAGGGGGGCAATCCTTCCTCGGTCCATGGCGCCGGGCGCATCGCCCGCCGACGCTTGGAGACCGCACGGGAACAGGTGGCTCAGCTGGTCGGCGCCGATCCGCGCTACGTGCTTTTCACTTCTTCTGGCACCGAAGCCAATAACCAGGCCCTCAAGGGCTTTCCTGGCCACACCATCCTGACCAGCGCGATCGAACATGACGCGGTGTTGAAAGCCAGCGATGGAGCGACCCGCATTCCGGTCGATAGCCTGGGCCGGGTCGATCTGGCCGCGCTGGAAGCCTTGCTGGCCGATATCGCCGGCCCGGTGCTGGTCTCGGTCATGCTGGCGAATAACGAGACGGGCGTGGTGCAGCCGGTTCGCGCGGTCGCGAACCTCGTCCATGCGAAGGGCGGGCTTTTGCATTGTGACGCCGTCCAGGGGCCGGGGCGCCTGCCGATGGATATCCGCGTGCTGGGCGCCGATCTCCTGACGCTTTCGGCCCATAAGATGGGCGGGGCGCCGGGGGCGGCGGCTTTGATCTTCCGCGAAGGCGCCGAGCCGGGCGCTCTGCTGCGCGGTGGCGGGCAGGAGAGATCGCGCCGGGCGGGGACGGAGAATGTCCCGGCGATCGCTGGTTTCGGTTTGGCAGCCTCGCTGGCCGGCGAAAGCCTCATCCAAATGACCCATGTCGAAGCCTTGCGCGATCAATTGGCCGAGGATCTGAAAGCCGTCGGCGCCGTGATCATCGCCGAGGAAGCTGAGCGTCTGCCCAATACATTGTCCGTGGCTTTACCTGGAAAACCGGCGGAAACTCAGGTGATGGCGCTGGATATCGCGGGCTTTGCGGTCAGTGCGGGATCGGCCTGTTCATCGGGCAAGGTCAAGCGCAGCCATGTGCTGAGCGCCATGGGATTGCCCGATGATCTATCGGGTTCTGCCATCCGTATCTCCCTTAGCCCCGCGAATAGCGCAGAAGAGCTCGCGCGTTTCGTGGCGGCTTGGGCGCGTATGACGGGTTGAGGGATCGGTCCTTAATCCCCATAATAGGAGTCTGCGGTCCTTGGGCCGATGAGTAGGAGATTGGATCAGTGGCGAAGCGGCAAGCAATTACCCTCACTCCGGCTGCTATCGAGCGTGTGAAGCATCTGCTGTCGCTGCGGACTGAACCTGCGGCTGGTATCCGTGTGGGCATCAAGACCCGCGGCTGCTCCGGCTATGCCTATAATGTCGAATATGCCGACAAGAAGATGCAGTTCGACGAACAGATCGAAGCGGACGGCGCGACTGTCTTCATCGATCCTGCGGCGGTGATGTTCCTGATCGGATCCGAGATGGATTACATCGAGGACAAGTTCCAGACCGGCTTTACCTTCACCAATCCGAATGAAAAAGGCCGCTGCGGCTGTGGCGAGAGCTTTACTGTCTGACCTACGGGGTTAAAAGGACTGGCCTAGCCGCTCCTGATCCGGTAAACGAGGCCGGTTCTTGGTTCGGCAAAAAAGAAAAGAGTAGGGTTCACTTATGCCCAGGATGACGTTTATCGAACGTGACGGTGCTCGCAAGGAAGTCGAAGCCCCCGTCGGTTTGTCGGTGCTGGAAATTGCCCATCGCAATTCCATCGATCTGGAAGGCGCCTGCGAAGGTTCGCTGGCCTGCTCGACCTGTCACGTCGTCGTCGAACCCGATGATCTCGACCGTCTGAATGATCCGACCGAAGATGAAGAGGATATGCTGGATCTGGCCTTCGGCCTGACCGCGACCTCGCGTCTCGGCTGCCAGATCATCATGACCGAAGAACTAGACGGTCTGACCGTCTCGCTGCCGGGCGCTGCCCGCAATCTGATGGGCCGCTGAGGCCCATCGCAGATGCTATGAACTCCCTCGGTTTCGATAAGGCGCCATCGGCCACCCGCGTGGTGGTAGCGATGTCCGGGGGAGTGGACAGCTCGGTCGTGGCCGCGCTGCTCGCCGAACAGGGCTATGATGTCATTGGCGTCACCCTGCAGCTCTATGACCAGGGCGAAGTGGCGGCGCGTAAGGGGGCCTGCTGCGCGGGCCAGGACATCTATGATGCCCGCACGGTCGCCGATAAGGTCGGCATTCCCCATTACGTCCTGGATTACGAGTCCAAGTTCAAGGACGCGGTGGTCGAGGAATTCGCCGACAGCTACGCCCGCGGCGAAACGCCGATCCCTTGCGTGATGTGCAACAAGACGGTGAAGTTCCGCGATCTGCTGGCGACAGCCAAGGAACTGGGCGCCGATTGCCTCGCGACCGGTCATTACGTTCAGCGCACCATGGGCGGCGAGGGGGCTGAACTGCTGCGCGGGCGCGATCCAGGCCGCGACCAGAGCTATTTCCTCTTTTCGACCACCCGCGATCAGTTGGATTACCTACGCTTCCCGCTGGGCCATCTCGACAAGGCCGCGACCCGTGCCGAGGCCGAGCGCTTGGGCCTGATCGTCAAGGACAAGCCCGACAGCCAGGATATCTGCTTCGTGCCCGATGGCGATTACGCCCGCATCGTCACCAAACTACGCCCGGACACCGCGCAGCCCGGCGAGATCGTCGATCTGGAGGGCAATGTGCTGGGCCGCCACGAAGGCATTATCCATTACACGGTCGGCCAGCGACGCGGTCTGGGCGTTGCCGGGCCGGAGCCACTCTATGTCGTCCGCCTGGAGCCGACCCGCCGTCGTGTGGTTGTGGGGCCAAAAGCGGCGCTGGGCCGCGATCTGGTGCATTTGCGTGACGTGAATTGGCTGACCGATCTTGCCATCGGCGATAGCCGCCGCGTGGCGGTGAAGCTGCGCTCGGCCCAAGTGCCGACGCCGGCAACCGTGATTGCCGGGGCCGATGGCGCCGCGATCGTGCAGCTCGACACCCCTCAGCCTGGCATCGCGCCAGGGCAGGCGGGTGTCTTTTATGACGGCGACCGCCTGCTGGGCGGTGGCTGGATCGCCCGGACCGAACTTGCGGCCTAACGCCCGGCTGCCTTCAATTCCTGAATGAGTGCGCTGATCGTATAGGCCCGCAAAGCCTTCTCGATATCTTGCGGCGTTGCGAGCTGGCTTTTCGCTTCGGCATGAACGGCGCGCAGCAGAGCAACCGCCTCGACATGCGGCGCCGTATTCACCTGTTCGGCCGCCGGGGAGGACAGGGCCTGCCCACTCATATCGGCCACCTGCCGGCAGACATTCACGATCAATCCAGAGGCCGCCGTAGTCCGATTGGCCGCAACCCGACCCAACTGAGCAATTTCCAGAGTAGCTGCCTGCTTACGCACTCGGCGGCGCCGGCCGACGAGATCTCGCAAGGTGGCGGCACAGGCCGAGGCAGAGGAAGGCAGCTTTGGGTGGCTCTGGAAACGGAGGGTCATGGAAGTGGCTCTTGCGGGTAGGAGGACTGAAGACGGCCTCTGTTTACACTTTGTTAGTAATTAATACATCCTTAACTTTTAAGGCCTGTGACTTTTCTCAGGCTTTCCTGTCCAACCGTTCAAGAATCTGTCCCGTATGTGGCGGTATTCCTAGCTTTCTATGACGCCCATCTCTGCTGATTGTCACTTTCCCTTTTTATGCCGCGCGGACATCCGTTAAGAAGTGCTGAACGATCTGGCGCAGATTGGTCGCCTGCACGCTCAGTTCTTGTGAGGCTTGCTTGACGGTCGTGGCCGATTGACTGGTGTCCTGGGCCGCCTGATTGACGCCCTGGATGTTCTGGGTCACTTCCGAGGTTGCCTGGGCGACCTGGGCGACATTGTCCGAAATCTCACGCGTGGCGGCGCCTTGTTCCTCGACGGCGGCGGCGATGGTGGTGGCGATTTCGTTAATGCGGCTAATGGTCTGGGCGATGTTGGAAATGGCCGAGACGGCAGCGCCGGTCGTGGTCTGGACGCTATTCACCTGCTGGGCGATATCCTCGGTCGCCTTGGCGGTCTGATTGGCAAGGCTTTTGACCTCGCTCGCCACGACGGCAAAGCCCTTGCCGGCCTCACCCGCACGCGCCGCCTCGATGGTGGCATTCAGGGCCAGCAGATTGGTCTGATTGGCGATATCGGTGATCAGCGTCACCACCTGGCTGATGCGCTGGGCGGTTTCGGAGAGTTCCTGCATGGTGCCAGCCGCGCGCTGGCTTTCGACATCGGCTTCGCCCGCGATGGTCTTGGCGACCGTCATCTGGCGCGAGATTTCGCCGATCGAGGCATGCAGCTCCTCGGCCGCTGCCGACACGGTCTGAACGTTCATCGCCGCTTCCTCGGCCGCCGCCGAGACGGTGGTTGCCTGAACCGAGGCTTCTTCGGCGCTGGCAGAGAGGCTGGTGGCAGTGCCGTTCATCTCCTCGGCGGCATGGCTGACGGTCACCAGCACGCCGGTCACGCCATTATCGAATTTCTGAGTGATCATCTCGATCCGCTGGGCTCGCTCGGCCCGGGCGGTTGCGGCCTGCATCTCTTCTTGCTGCAAGCGATGGCGTTCGACCGCATTGTCTTTGAAGATCACCATCGCGATCGCCATATCGCCGATCTCGTCCTGATAGCGGCTCTTGGGGATGGCGATATCGAGCTTGCCTTTGGACAGTTCCTGCATCGCCGCCGTCATCGATCCCAGCGGCACTGTAATGCCGCGCGTCAGGATATAGGCGCTGAGTGCCCCAAGGAAGACGGCGACCACAATGGTGGTGATCACGACGCCGGTCATGGTGCGGAACTCCTGGCCGGCCGTATCATGATCCTGCTTGGCCGCGATCAGTTGCAGGTCCGAAAGTTTGGAGACCGTCGTAATGATCGGGTCGATCTTCGGGTACATCGCCTTTTCGATGAAGTCGGTAAGGGCCGGACTGTTTCCACCGGCCACCAGCTGCTGTAGCTGGGCAACGGCCTCGTTCGCGGGCGGAAATTGCGCCTGCGCCTCTCTGGCCAGCCGTGCCTCCTCCGGGATCATGTCGGAGGCGGCATAGACCTTCCAGCGTTCGTCGATCGTCCTGGCGGCCTGTCGCATGGCCTCGGTCGCCGCTGCCGGGGTGACAGTGCCCGCGCGCACCTTATGGGCGGTATCCACCACCGTGACGGCATAGGCGTCGGAAATGGCTTTGAGGTCGCGCATTGGCTCGATGCGGTCGCTATAGATCATATCCATCGCCTGGCCCATCGACCGCATGCCGAAAAAGCCGGTAAGCCCGACGGCGAGCATCAGGATGGAGAGCAGCAGGGGGATAATGGCAATGCGGTGACCGATACGCAGCTTCGTCATGGCAGGGGACTCCTTGTCGGCAGACAGGCGGAGGCACATACAGCGAGGCGGGTAACTGGGGCAGGCAGGCAGATCGTCGGCAGGACAGGGCGGGTATCATGGCGGAATTCGCCTAGGATGCGCACTGGAAGGATCGCCAGGAGAAGTTTCAGCCGGTTTGCAGCAGCGGGTCGAGTGAAATTTCCTGCTTCAAGGCTTTCAGGCCGAACAGCGACTTGGTATGCCGCACGCCCGGCAGGCGATAAAGCTTCTCGCGCAGGAACCGCTCGTAACCGGCCGTGCCATCGACGGCGACACGCACCAGATAGTCATAATCGCCGCTCACCAGATGAACTTCCAGCACTTCGGGCATGCGGATCAGCGTATCCCCGAAAAGTCTCAAGGCTTCCTGGTCGTGGCGCTCGCAGGTGATTTCGATGAAGACGGTATCGGCGACACCCAGCTTCTCTTGCGGCAGGATCGCGGCATAACCGGCGATAAAGCCTTCATTCTCCAGGCGCCTCACCCGGTTCCAGCAGGGGGTGGCGGACAAGCCTACGCGCTCGGCCAGATCGGCATTGCTCAGGCGGCCATTTTCGCGCAAGGCCGCCAGAATCCGCCGATCCGTCGGATCCAGCTCATTTGGTAGGCTATTCTGCCTATTTTTTGACATTCAGAATATCCTTCCTCAAATGACCGTATCCGAAGATGGTTCATCCTATATCTGGCCGCACCGATCCGCAAATAGGAAAGTCTGACTGACCTATTGACGCTATCCTTCCTTCATCAATCGAAGGGGCGATCGGATGGACAGCAAGCGGCAAGCCTGGGCACGGAACTTGGTAGGCGCGGTGATGTTCTGCGCGGCACCGCTGCTCTTCTCCGGCAATATGATCATCGCCCGTCTGGTGGTGGATGATGTGCCTCCGGTGACTCTGGCCTTTGGGCGCTGGCTGATCGCCGCCCTGATCCTCGCGCCCTTTGCCTGGGGCGAGGCCAAGCGCCATTGGGGCGAGATCCGGGCGCAGGCCCCGCTGCTGGGCCTGTTGGCCTTCCTGGGCGCCGGCGTCGCGATCGCCCCGCAATATATGGCCGTTCATCACACCACGGCCGGCAATGTCGCCCTAATCTTCGCCGCCACCCCCTTGCTGGTCGTCCTGCTGGAACGCATCGGCTGGAGCGTCGCGATCCCGCGCCGGGCACTGGCCGGTATCGCCGTTGCCCTCATTGGCCTTGGTATCGCGGTCTTCCGGGGAGACATTGGCGGCCTTGCGCATTTCTCCCTCAATCCGGGCGACCTGCTGGTGCTGGCCGCTGCCACGGGCTGGGCGGGCTATACCGCGCTTTTGAAGCATCATCCGGTCAGTTTGCCCTGGAAGCTCTATCTGCTGGTCCTGGCGGGCGGCGGCGCGCTCATGCTGGCGCCTTTTGCGGTGCTGGAAGCGGGGAACCCGATCGCGACCCTCGGCCATGCCAGCGCGCTCTTGCCGGTCGTGGTGCTGGCCCTGGTTGCCTCCATCGGCGCCTATCGGCTCTATAGCTGTGTCGTGGCCACTGTGGGCGCCGCGCGCGCCTCGATGGCGATGTATCTCGTGCCCTTCTATACCCTTGGGCTTGCTGCGACTTTCCTCGGCGAGACCCTGCGTCCCTTCCATGCCGCCTCGCTGGCTTTGACCCTTCTGGGGGTCTTGATCGCAACGATGCCATTTCGTGTTTCCAAAGCTCTTGACACCACCCCTGCCGGCGCCCTATAAGCCGCCCACCTTGTGGGACGGGGTAGCTCAGCTGGTCAGAGCAGGGGACTCATAAGCCCAAGGTCGGCGGTTCAAATCCGCCCCTCGTCACCAAGGTTGAAATTCAAAAAGGCGCCCTTTCGGGCGCCTTTTTTGTTTCCGGGTCGCGGGATCTAAATACCGCCCTTATGTGGGCCAATTAACCAAATGGGCCCAAAATCATGTTCGTATTTAGGATGGCCAGAACTTACCCAATCGAGCATTAGGTTCGTTGCGATCTCATTTGGATTTGCACCAAATTCATTTCTTGCGACCCACTGTTTCTCGTCGTCCAACGAGACGGGCCTTGCTCCCTTGCTGATCATAATGTTCAGCAGGCGTTCCAGATACCCGGGGATCTCCGGAATGGGGATCTGAAAGTCGATCTCAAGAACGGCGATGAGCATCGCCAGATTTTCCTCATACACGTCATCTTCGTGATGAGCTGCGAGCCATGCCTCGATCGAAGTGTCCGGAAAGAACTTGTGCCGATAGTTCATTTGCTTCGCTCGGCGCAGGACCTACAAAAAAAGCCCTAGCAGCTCATCACGCCATTGAGGCAGCGACCGGCTTTTAGGGCGGAGCCGGTTTTGGTGTTGGCGGCGGGGCTGACCTGATTGGTATAGGGATTGAGGCGGCCCGGGGTGGCGCCGGTGGTCGCCATGGGATTGGCCTTGGGCTGCTGAACGACGGGTTTGCCGGGGGCGCCCTTGCGCAGCAGCTGTTCCGCCTTGGCCTTGCTGTTGCTGGTTTGCGCATCGGCTTGCGACAAGGTCAGCAGAGGCGCTGCCAGGAAGGCGAGGGCGGCAATCAGGGCGAGGCGTTTCATCGGTCGGCAGCTCCTTCAATAGACCCCCAGGATCGCACGGACGGGCGCGCGGGTCCAGTTACAGCCATGTCAGGCTAAGCGCCGCTGTCGCGGACATTCTGGGCGAGGGCGGCCAGCACCTGGGTGCGCGAAAACCCCTTGCGCCAGACGAGCCGGATGGTTCGCCCGGCGCCCTCGTCGATCTGGCGCAGCTTGACGCCCTTGGGGAGTTCGCGCTGACAGGCGAGGGCCGGCAGCAATGTATAGCCGAGCTTGGCCGCCACCAGTTGGATCAGGGTCTCCAGGCTCGCGGCGCTGACATCCAGCGGCCCGGCGCTGCGCCCACAGCTCGCCAGTACCTGATCGGTCAGGCAATGGCCATCGGCCAGTAGCAAAAGATCCTGCTCCTCGACGCTCGCCAAGGCCGCCGGGCCAGGTCGGTCGAGCGCATGGCCCTCGGGCAGGGCCAGCCAGAAGGGCTCGTAGAAGAGCGCTTCCTCTTCCAATGCCGGTTCGCCGGGGTCGGTTGCGATCAGTGCGGCGTCGAGCCGCTGCGCACGCAATTCCGCCAGTAGTTCGGCGGTCGTCGCTTCCCGCACCGCCAGTTTGATCCTTGGATCCAGCCGGGGCAGCAGCTTCGGCAGCAGGAAGGGAGCGAGGGTAGGGATGAGGCCCAGGCGCAGGGGATCGGCAAAGGGATCCTTGCTGGCTCTCGCCGTCGCGCGGATCGCCTCGGCCGCCGCCAGGGCCGCTCTGGCATGGGGCAGGATCGCGGCGCCGGCGCTGGTGAGCGTCACCGAACGGTTGCCGCGCTCGAAGATCGTGATGCCCAGTTCCTGCTCTACCTTGGCGATCTGACCGCTCAAGGCCGGCTGGCTGATCGCGACCGCCTGGGCGGCCCGGCCGAAGTGGCCCTGGTCGGCCACGGCGACGATATAATCGAGGTCACGCAAATTCATCGGTAAAACCTATCGAATTAATAAGTTCATTCGATTTTACAGATGATCGCTTTCCTTGCCATCTTCAATCCGTGCCCGGCGCTAAACCGGCAGAAAAACAGCGGAAGGAACGCGAGAAATGAGCGATAGCAAGATTACTCCGAATACCCTGACCACGACCGGCGGCGCCCCGATCGTCGATAATCAGAACAGCCTGTCGGCCGGTCCGCGCGGCCCGCTGTTGCTGCAGGATTACCAGCTGATCGAGAAGCTGGCCCATCAGAACCGCGAACGGGTGCCGGAACGCGTGGTGCATGCCAAGGGCTCGGCCGCTTATGGCAGTTTCACGGTGACCAAGGACATCAGCCAATACAGCCGCGCCGCCGTGTTTTCCGGGGTGGGCAAGCAGACCGAGGTCTTCCTGCGCTTCTCCACCGTTGCCGGCGAAAGCGGCGCGGCCGATGCCGAACGCGACGTGCGCGGCTTCTCGGTCAAATTCTATACCGACGAAGGCAATTGGGATCTGGTCGGCAACAACACCCCGGTCTTCTTCCTGCGCGATCCCCTGAAGTTCCCGGATTTCATCCGCACCCAGAAGCGCCATCCGCAGACCAATCTGCGCTCGGCGACCGCCGCCTGGGATTTCTGGTCGCTCTCGCCCGAAAGCCTGCATCAGGTGACGACCCTGATGTCGGATCGCGGCATCCCGGCCAGCTACCGCCATATGCATGGCTTCGGCAGCCACACCTACAGCCTGACCAATGCAAGCGGCGAGCGGTTCTGGGTGAAGTTCCACTTCAAGACCCAGCAGGGCATCAAGAACCTGACCTCCGAGGAAGCCGCCGCCGTTATCGCCGGCGACCGCGAAAGCAACCAGCGCGATCTCTTCAATGCGATCGAGGTGGGCGATTTCCCGCGCTGGACGGTGAAGGTGCAGATCATGCCCGAAGAAGAGGCGACCAAGACGCCCTACAACCCCTTCGATCTGACCAAGGTCTGGCCGCACAAGGATTATCCGCTGATCGAGATCGGTGTGCTGGAGCTCAACCGCAATCCGCAGAATTACTTCGCGGAAGTCGAACAGAGCAGCTTCTCGCCCTCCAATATCGTGCCGGGCATCGGCTTCTCGCCGGACAAGATGCTGCAAGGGCGGCTGTTTGCCTATGCCGATGCCCATCGTTATCGCGTCGGAACCCACTACGAGCAATTGCCGGTCAATAAGCCGAAAAGCCCCGTCAATCACTACCATAAGGACGGCGCGATGCGGTTCGATGCCCCCAAGGCAACCGACGCTTACTATGAGCCCTCAAGCTTCGGTGGACCCAAGCAGGATCCGAGCTTCCGCGAGCCGCCCTTGAAGATCGACGGCGATGCCGACCGCTATAACCATCGCGACGGCAATGACGACTATACCCAGGCGGGTGACCTCTTCCGCCTGCTGCCGGCAGACGAGAAGCAGCGCCTGTTCCGTAATATCGCGGGATCGATGCAAGGCGTGCCGCGCGAGATCGTGGAGCGTCAGTTGGGGCATTTCGCCAAGGCCGACCCGGCTTATGCGGCCGGCGTCCGCCAAGCGCTGGGGATCTAGCCATGGATATGTCCCTCGTTCTCTGGGGGGTGACCTGCAGCCTGCCGGTGCTAGGCCTTGCCCGGGCTGTTCACGCTAACCTTAAGAAACCCGTGCAGAAGCGGGGCGGCAAACCCCGCCTCTGATCGTACAAGTGAAGATCCCGGCCGTCGTGCCGGGATCTTTTTTTGCGCCAACCTTCACATTCCGAAGGATTTTTTAAGAAATGCAGGCGCTGATTGTTATGGGGGAAGCCTTTGCACTTGTTTGCCAAATTGTAAGGCAAATGCGGTTTGTGAGTTGACAACTTTGGTGACATTCCACAGGCTTCCATCGCGGTCAGGGACGGAAGATCCCGGCCAGGAGCTTTAGGCTCCATGGGGAAACGACGGGGGGCGCTTTATGGCCTCGAGTGTGGGATATCAGCGTTCCGCTGACGTTGACGCGTCGGCCGGTGCGCATCAGATCAATGCCGGGCGTCTGCACGCCCGTGTCCAGCCGGCCGATGGTGGCCGGATCGCGGAATTTTGGGTCGAGCGCCCGGACGGCAGCCGCCTCGATATCATCGTCCCCATGCAGGTTTCTGGCTTTGCGCCGACATCTTGGCCCAAAGCCGGCATTTATCCGCTGGTTCCCTATTCCAATCGCGTCCGGAACGCCGAGTTTCCTTTCGAGGGCAAGACGGTGCGTCTGCCGGTTCACCCGCCCGAACGCCCCCACGCCCTGCATGGCTTTGCGCAGGTGCGCCCCTGGGCCTTGACCGATCATGGGCCTATCAGCCTGACGATGACCTACGAACATCGCGCCGACGGCTGGCCCTGGCCCTTCACCGCGTCCCAACTTGTCAGTCTGGATGACGAGGGGCTGAGCGTCGAGATGTCGGTCACCAATCATGGCACAACCGATATGCCGCTCGGCCTGGGGCTACACCCCTTTCTGGCGATCGATGCCGGCGACCGGATGCGCTTCTCGGCGACCCACGTATGGGCGATCGATGCCGGCGGTTTCGGGGTGGCTTCCAGCGCCCTGGCCGACGGGGATTTCGACCTGCGCCATGATGACAAGCTCCAGACCCTGTGCCTGTCTGGCTGGCAGGGGCGGGCGACCCTCGACCGTCAGGCCGGCGCCGTGGTGACGATCACCGCGCGTGCGCCGCTCGATCATCTCGTCTTCCACATTCCGGCGGGTGGGGCCTATGCCTGCATCGAACCCGTCAGCCATGTGTCGGACGCTTTCAACCTGGCGGCGCGCGGCATTGCCGGTACCGGCCTTCAGATCTTGGCGGCGGGCGAAAGCCTGACCGCCAGCATTCGGATCGAGGTGACCTGACCTCACCTCATCCGATCTCCACCAGACAAAAACGGCTTCAAAACAGACAATTTCCTTGGGAGGAAACAATGGCCAAGTCTGAGACCAATCAAAATACAGCCGCCTGGTCGCTCGACCGGCGCGGCTTCCTGGCAGGGGTGGCAAGTGCCGCCGCTGTTTCGGCGGTTCTGCCGAGCAATGTGTTTGCGCAAGCCGCCGGCAAGGAAGCGCCGGATCTGGCCAAGCTGGTCGCCGATGGCAAGCTGCCGCCGCTCGCCCAGCGCCTTCCGGAAAATCCGGATGTGGTGCAGGTGAAGGACATCGGCAAATACGGCGGTTCGCTCCGCCGTGGCCTGCGCGGGTCTTCGGACCATAACGGCATTCTGAAGGTCATCGGCCCGCAGAACCTCGTGCGCTGGAACGTCGAATTCACCGGCGTGGTGCCGAATCTGGCCCATAAGTGGGACGTCAATGGCGATGCCACCGAATTCACTTTCTACCTGCGCAAAGGTCTGAAGTGGTCGGACGGCAAGCCCTTCACCGCGGACGATATCGTCTTCGCGATCGAGGATTGCGCCAAGAACCCCGATCTCTTCAAGGCGACCCCGTCGGTCATCGTCATCGGCGGCAAGCCGGTCGAAGTGACCAAGGTCGATGAGACCACGGTGAAGTTCAAATTCGCCGCGCCCTACGCCCTGTTCCTCGAAAACCTGGCAACCCCGCTCGGCCAGCACACCACGCTGTTTGCCAAGCACTACTGCAGCCAGTTCCACCCGAAGTACAACCCGAAGGCCGAGGAAGCCGCCAAGGCAGCCGGTCAGTCGGATTGGGCAGCGCAATTCCGCGCCAAGTGCGGCGATATCGAAATCCCGTCGCGTTGGGGCAATCCGGAAAAGCCGGTCATGGATCCTTGGATGATCAAGGAACCCTATACCGGTGGCGCCACCCGCGTGGTTGCCGTGCGCAATCCTTATTTCTGGCAGGTCGATCAGCAGGGCAATCAGCTCCCCTACATCGATCAGGTCAGCTACTCGATCTCGCAGGACGTCGAATCGCTGATGCTGGACGTCGTCGGCGGCAAGATCGACTATCAGGATCGCCACATCAACTCGCTGGCGAACAAGCCGACCCTGTCGCAGAACACCAAGCGCGGCGACTATCATCTGGTCGAACTCATTGCAGCGAACGCCCAGCAGGTGCAGATCCATCTGAATATCCTGCACAAGGACCCGAAGATGCGGGAAATGCTGGGCAATAAGGAGTTCCGCAAGGCGCTCTCGCTCGGCATCAACCGTAAGGAAATCATCGAACTGGTCTACCTTGGCCAGTCCGAGCCTTACCAGACCAGCCCGCGTCCGGGCCATCCCTGGTTCCACGAGAAGCTGGCCCATCAGTTCATCGAGTTCGACCAGGCCCAGGCCAACGCGATCCTCGATAAGCTCGGCTACAACAAGAAAGACGGGCAGGGCATGCGCCTGCGCCCTGATGGTCAGAAGGTCTTCTTCTCCATCGACGTGATCCCGACCCTTTACCCCGACCAGGTCGATGCCCTGGAACTGGTGAAGCGTCACTGGGCTGATATCGGCATCGACATCAAGGTCAATACCATCGAACGCGCGCTCTATTACACGCGTGGCGATAACAACGACCATGATGCCGCGTCCTGGTCCGGTTCGGGCGGTCTGGACATGATGTTCGATCCGCGCGACTACCTCGCCTACCATCCGCAAGGCTCGCGTTATGCGATTCCCTGGGCGAACTGGTTCACCTCGGGCGGCAAGTCCGGCGAGGAACCGACGGAAAGCCAGAAGAAGCGCATGGCTCTCTTCGATCAGGCCCGTGGCACCACCGACCTCGCCAAGCGCGCGGAATATGTGAAGCAGCTGCTCGATCTGACCTATGAAGCCTTTGAAACCGTTGGCGTTTGCCTCGGCGTCAATTCCTTCGGTGTCTGCAAGAACAACCTGATGAATGTTCCGGAAAAGATGCCGGACAGCTGGTCGTACCCGAACCCGGCGCCGACCCTGCCTGCCCAGTATTTCTTCAAGAGCTAAGCCTAAAGCCCAAAGCCTAAATCCTTGAGTTGACCTTCAAAATCGCCCGGTCGCCGGTCTTCACAACCGGGGGCCGGGCGTTCCTGAAAGCAAAGCCCCATGGCTCGATTTATCCTAGTCCGACTGGTCTGGATGATCCCGTCGCTGATCGTGATCAGCTTCTTGGCGTTCGTTCTGATCCAGCTGCCACCCGGTGACTTCGTCACCACCTATATCGCCACCCTCGCATCCTCGAACGAAGTGGTCGATCAGGCCTCCGCTGCCGCCCTGCGTGAGCGTTTTGGCCTCGATCAGCCGATGTTGGTCCAGTATTTCAAGTGGATCTACAACATCGTGACGGCCGGTGATTTCGGCCTCAGCTTCGAATGGCAACAACCGGTCAGCGGCCTGATCTGGGAGCGCATGGCGCTCACCCTGATCCTCACGCTCTCGACCCTGGTTGCCACCTGGGGCATTGCCCTGCCGATCGGCGTGTTTTCGGCAGTGAAGAAATATTCGATCGGCGATTATATCGCGACCTTCTTCAGCTTCGTCGGCCTTGCGGTGCCGAGCTTCCTGCTCGCCCTGGTGCTGATGTATGTGGCGGTGGTCGAATTCGGCAGTGAAGTCGGCGGACTGTTTTCCGAGGAATATGTGGCCGCGCCCTGGAGCTTCGGTCGGGCCATGGATCTCATGCATCACCTCTGGATCCCGGTCATCATCCTCGCTGTCTCAGGCACCGCGAGCCTCATTCGCGTCATGCGCGCCAATATGCTGGATGAATTGAACAAGCCCTATGTCACGACGGCTCGTGCCAAGGGTCTGTCGGAATTTCGGCTGCTCATGAAATATCCGGTGCGCGTGGCGCTGAACCCCTTCATTTCGACCTTGGCCTGGCTGATCCCGAACCTGATTTCGGGCTCGATCATCGTCGCCATCGTGCTCAATCTGCCGACCGCAGGGCCGTTGCTGCTGCAGTCGCTGATGAGCCAGGACATGTATCTGGCCGGCGCCTTCGTCCTGCTGATCTGCACGCTGACCCTCTTCGGGTCGCTGATCAGCGATATTCTTCTCGCCCTCGCCGATCCTCGGATTCGGTTGGAGTAGGCCCCATGACAGATGTCGCAATCGCGGTAGACCGCAAAAAATTCGTCGTCGCCTCGCAATGGCAGTTGATGTGGTGGGCTTTCCGCCGCCATCGACTGGCGATGGTCGGCTTGGTCGTCACGACCTTCCTTTATCTCGTTGCCTGCGCGCCGGGCTTCTTTGCCATCAATGAACCGGCAAAGCAGGATCAGCGCGCCGCCTTCCAGCCGCCCCAGACCCTGCATTTCATTGATACGGCGCCGGACGGCAGCTGGCAGTTCCGCCCGCACGTCAACCAGATGGTGATGAAACGCGATCCGGTCACGCTCGCCCCGATGTATGTCGAGGATGAGGGCAAGAAGACCTATCTCAAGTTCTTTGGCGAGGGATATCAGTACCATATCCTCGGCCTCATCCCCTCGACGATCCATCTATTTGCGCCCGAGAACAGCCGTCAGCCGATCTTCCTGCTCGGCGCGGACCGTCTCGGCCGCTGCGTCTTCTCCCGCATGGTCGAAGGCACGCAGATCTCGCTCTCCGTCGGTCTCGTCGGCGTGTTCCTCTCGCTGACCATCGGCATTTTCCTTGGCGGTATCTCCGGCTATTACGGTGGCAAGATCGATTTCGTGGTGCAGCGCGCCATCGAATTTGTGCTGGCCTTGCCGAGCATTCCGATCTGGCTCGCGCTCTCGGCGGCCCTGCCGCAGGATTGGCCGGCCACGCTCAATTACTTCATGATCACGGTCATCCTGTCGCTCACCGGTTGGGCGCAGCTTGCCCGCGTGGTGCGCGGTAGGTTCCTCAGCCTTCGAACCGAGGAATTCGTGACGGCCGCGCGGCTCGATGGAGCGTCCGAAGGGCGCATCATCTTCCGCCATATGTTGCCGAGCTTTGCCAGCCACATTATCGCGTCGATCACCCTTGCGATCCCGGCGATGATCCTGGCTGAAACCTCGCTGAGCTTCCTGGGTCTTGGTCTGCAGCCGCCGACGATTTCCTGGGGCGTTCTGCTGCGCGAGGCGCAGAATATCCGCTCGATCGCAACGGCCCCCTGGCTGTTCGCTCCCGGCGTTGCCGTGGTGCTGGCCGTGGTCGCCCTGAACTTCCTTGGAGACGGGTTGCGCGATGCCGCCGATCCGTACAACAAATGAGAAAAGAGGCTCACTTGCGCTTGGTTCATCCCAAACCAACGACCGGGACGCTTCTGGAAGTTCGTAATCTCCAGACGCAATTCCCGACCCGCAGCGGCCTCGTCAAGGCAGTCGACGGCGTCAGCTTCACCCTCGAACGCGGCAAGACTCTCTGCATCGTCGGCGAGTCCGGATCCGGTAAGAGCGTCACCGCGCGCTCGATCCTGCAGATCGTCGATCAGCCGGGCAAGATCACCGGTGGCGAGATGATCTGGCATCGGGCCGACGGTACCACCGTCGACCTCGCCAAGCTGCATCCGCGCTCCAAAGACATCCGCAAGATCCGCGGCCGGGAGATCGCGATGATCTTCCAGGAACCGATGTCCTCGCTCTCGCCGATCCATACCGTCGGCAATCAGATCTGCGAAGTGCTGCAATTGCACCTCGGGATGAACAAGGCCGAGGCGCGCGAACGCTGCATCGAGCTGCTGCGTCAGGTGGAAATTCCGAAGCCCGACAAGGCGATCGACCGCTATACCTTCGAGTTTTCGGGCGGTATGCGGCAGCGCGTGATGATCGCCATGTCGCTCGCCTGCGATCCTTCGCTGCTGATCGCGGACGAACCGACGACGGCGCTCGACGTCACCACCCAGGCCGAGATCATCGACCTCATCCGCCGGCTCCAGAAGGACCACGGCATGGCGGTGATGTTCATCACCCATGACATGGGCGTCGTCGCCGAAATCGCCGATGAAGTCCTCGTCATGTACCACGGTAAGGTGATGGAGAGCGGGCCGGTCGATACCATCTTCCACGCGCCCGAAGACGATTATACCCGCATGCTGATCGGGTCGGTCCTGAAGCTCGAACAGAAGGCGGAAATCCGCCTGAAGCGCGAGCCCCTGAAGGACGATGCCCTGCCGGTGCTGGAGGTTAAGAACCTCTCGATGGAATTCGGCTCGGTCTCGGCCGGGGTGAAGGCCGTCGATAATGTCTCCTTCAGCCTGCGTCCGGGCGAAACCCTGGGCGTCGTCGGCGAATCGGGTTCGGGCAAGACCACGGTCGGTCGCTGCCTGCTGCGGGTCTATGATCCGACCGAAGGCTCTGCCATCTACCGTAAGGCCGATGGGTCCACCGTGGACCTCGTCAAAGCGGATAAATACGAGCTGAAATCGGCGCGCCGCGAGATCCGCATGATCTTCCAGGATCCGATCAGTTCGTTGAACCCACGCATGACGATCGCGCAGGTGATTGCCGAACCGATGCTGGTCAATGGCATCGCGACGGGCAAGGACCTCGACGACCGGGTGGCCCATCTGATGGAACAGGTCGGCCTCAATCCCGATTGGCGGGAACGTTATCCGCATGCCTTCTCAGGCGGGCAGCGTCAGCGTATCGGTGTAGCGCGTGCCATCTCGCTCAATCCGCGCATCATCATCGCGGACGAAGCGACCTCGGCCCTCGACGTGTCGATCCGCTCGCAGGTGCTGGACCTGATGATGGAACTGCAGGACAAGCTTGGGCTTTCCTACATCTTCATCAGCCATGACATCGGCGTCATCCGGTACATGTGCGACCGGGTGGCGGTGATGTATCGCGGCAAGATGGTCGAGATGGGCGCGGCGGAACACGTCTGCAACACGCCGACCCATCCCTATACCCAGGCGCTGCTCTCGGCGATCCCGCGTCCGGATCCCCGCACCCGCAGCATTCATCAACGTATGCGCTACACCGGCTAGGCAGGGTCACACATATGAAAATCGAACGTTTGCGCGCCTTCATGTCGCGCGACAAGGACCGGCCGCGTGTGCTGATCGCCATCGATACCGACGATGGCATCACCGGCTGGGGCGAATGTTACAACCATGGGCCGGACATGGCTCTGTTTCCGCTGTTTGATTATCTGTTCCCGATGATCAAGGGGCATGACCCGACGCGCATCGAATATCTCATCATGATGCTGATGCAGCAGACCCGCTTCCCGCCAGGGGCGCTCGGGCTTGCCGCGATCTCGGCCATCGACCATTGCCTGTGGGATATCTCCGCCAAGGCTCTGGGTGTGCCGGTCTATAAGCTGCTGGGCGGCAATGCGCGCGACAAGGTGAAGGTTTATGCCGGCGTCTATACCGCGCCCGATGCCGAAAAGGCCCGGGACGAGCTGGATGCCTTGAACGAGGGCTGGGGCTTCACCGCCTTCAAGCTCTCGCCTTATCGCATCAACATGCACGAGAACCGTTGGGGCGAAGTCGTCCGCACCTCGGCGGAATATTTCCGCCAGCTGCGCGAAACCGTGAAGCCGCATTACGACATCGCCTTTGACGCCCACGCCAAGATTTTCGAGCCGCAGCAGGCCGTTCAGCTTGCCAACGCCTTGGCGCCCTATGATCCGCTGTTCTTCGAAGAACCGATCCGGCCGGAGAATTTCGAAGCCTGGGGGGATATGAAGCGGTCCATCAACTGTACGGTCGCGACCGGCGAATCGCTCTATAGCCGGTTCGAATTCCTGCGCCTCCTGCAGGTACGCGGCGCCGATATCATTCAGCCCGATATCTGCGTCGTCGGCGGCTTGCTCGAAATGCGCAAGATCGCGGCGATTGCCGAGGCGCATTACGTCACGGTTGCTCCGCACAATCCGATGGGGCCGCTGGCGACCGCCGTCAATCTGCACTTCTCGGCATCCCAACCGAACTTCCGCATCCTGGAATATCGCCTGCCGCAAGGCCCCGGCTATACCTTCCAGGGTGGCGGCGACGCGCCAGCCTCGAAGGCTCCGGCCGACGAAGGCGCCTATTACGTCAAAGACCCGTACCTGCCCAAAGACGGTTATCTCGAACTCCGCCCGGACCGTCCGGGTTGGGGCGTCGAGATCAACGAGGAGATCCTGGGCAAGGAAGACTACGTCCATTGGCAGCGCAAAGTGCCGATCAAGCCGGACGGGTCGACCGGTTACGTTTAAAAAGGGCAGGGCCGGGGGGAAACCCCCGGCCTTCTCCTTTTGCTTTTCGGGTGCTGCATGGCGTTTATGAAGGGCGCTCTCGTCCTGGCCACTCTCCTCATATCCTCCGCTGCGGCGGCTTCGCCTGCGTGCATAGGGGCGCGGGGAGGCCGCCTGGAAGATCTGCCGCCGTCGGTTTCCAGGGCGTTTCTGGATCGGCTGGCGCAGGAAAAGCGCGATACGTCTGCGCCCGGTTTGGCGGCTCCGGGGCAGCCTTTCAATGCGACGGATTTGCGCAACGAAACCCTGCCGGATCGCCGCCTGATGTTCGCGATCCAAGAAAAAGCTCGATACGTCATCGCTTATGAACATGGGGGACATGGCTTGCATGCCCATGTGGTTGCCTATCGCCAGCGCAGCGATGGCACACCGGAGCTACTGATCAATCTCTCCACCTCCCCCGAGCTGGCCTGCGCGTTAGGCGTCAGCTTGCTTTGGGAGAGCCATTGGTAGGTTCGACTGATCTATCTGATAGATCGGTGCTATCCTGGATCTGCGACCGGAACCAGACGGTCGGCTGTTGGTTCTTGTAGAGCCGCAATGACGGTCAGCGGCGGGCAACCGGAGATCCATCATGGCGCGCATCAAGACGTTCAAAGCCGGCAGCACTTACGATTTCGCCAATTATTATGACGCCTCAAACGATGCGATCGCCCAGGCGACCACCACCCAGTTTGGGCTGACCTCCGGCACCGCGCGCCTGCAGATCACCGGCACCGGCTTTGTCTATCGCAGCACCGGCCCGGTGGCCGGCACCGTGACGGCTCTGACCCTGACCGATAATGGGACCCAGATCCTCAGCATCGATCAGCTCGGCCTCTCTCTGGCGCAGCTCTACAAGCTGCTGGGCGATCCGGCTGCTTTCAGTGCGTTTCTATTCGGTGGCAACGATACCTTTGCCGGCACGGCAACCGCCGATTACGTCACCGGCTTTGGCGGGGCGGATTCCCTGGTCGGCGGCGCGGGCGACGATGTCCTGTCGGGCGATGCCGGCAATGACTATCTGCGCGGGGACGCCGGCGCCGATACGCTGCGCGGTGGCACCGGCAATGACACGGTCTCGGGCGGCGATGGCGCCGATCAGCTCTATGGCGATGCCGGGGATGATCGCCTCTATGGCGGGGCCGACAGCGATGTGCTGGCCGGCGGATCTGGCAACGACCGGCTGGTCGGCGATCTTGGCAACGATACGCTCTATGGTTCGGCCGGCAATGACAGCCTGACGGCCGGCGACGGCAATGACGTGCTCTATGGCGCGAGCGACCCGCTCGGCAATGAGACCGGCGGCAATATGCTCGACGGTGGCCTCGGCAACGACACGATCTATATCGGCGGCGCCCGTGATACGGTTTATGGAGGGGTGGGCGACGACCGGGTCTTCTCGGACGAGCTCTTTACCGACGCCAAGGTCACGGTCTATGGCGGCGACGGCAATGATTCGATCCATGTCGGCGGCATCGCTTATGGCGAGGGTGGCAGCGACACGCTGCTGGGCTGGCGCGGCCATGATCTGCTCGATGGCGGGGCCGGCAACGATTGGCTCTCGGGCATCGATTACAGCAACATGGCGGCCGGCACGACGGTCGAGGATACGCTGTCGGGGGGCATCGGGGACGACACCCTGATCGGCTATAACAATGATCTGCTCTATGGCGGCGCAGGAGCGGACAAGCTCACCGGCAGCGCCTTTGCCTATGGCGAGGACGGCAATGACACGATCATCGCTTCGGTCGACGAGAACTTCTCGATTCCCGCCGGCGGCATCCTGGCTGGCGGGGCGGGGGATGATGTGATCTCCGGCGCGCTCGATGGCTTCACCGTCGATGTCGGCACCGGCAAGGACACGGTTATCGCCGGTGTCGCTTCCTTCGACATTCTGAATTTTGGGGCCGGCGATCTGCTGGATTTATCGGCCATCGATGCCGATCCCAATGTTGCCGGCAATCAGGCTTTCACCTGGATCGGCGGGCAGACCTTCAGCCAGAAGGCCGGGGAATTGCGTTTCGATACCGCAAGCCATGCCCTGTCGGGCGATCTCGATGGGGACGGCTATGCCGAATTCACCCTGACCCTGACTGATACGGCCGCCGTCAATCCTGGGACCAGCCTGAAGCTCTAAGTCAGGTCGCCTGGAACAAAGATCCTGCTGCCGTGCCGGCCGATGCGGTCGGCGCACGTTGTGTCCGCACCTTGGGTGGCGGCATGCGGGTGCCGATCGAAAACAGGATCGCGCTCGTCACCGCAAAGCCGGCGAACATCACGAACAGATAGGTCGCGCCAAACGAGCCGAGCACCAGGCCGCCCAGAGTCGGCCCGACAAAATTCCCGATGCTCGAAAAGGAATGGGCTCCGAAATAGCTGCCCCGATTACGCTCATTCGCGATGCCATCGACTAGCATATATTCCGACGGCACGATCAGGATTTCGCCGATGGTGAAGATCACCATCGAGATCGCCATGCCCCAGAAGCCGGTAGCGCTGAGATAACCGATTTCGGCCACGGCAAACAGCAGGCAGCCGATCACCAGTGCCCGCAAGGCGCCCGCCCGCTGGATGAAGCGGCGGGTAAAGGCATTGCCCAGCAGCACGACCGCGCCATTGATCGAGCCCATATAGGCATAGATCTCGATGCCATTTGGGAAATTGGCCGAGAGGTACGGCGCAAGGGTCGCGCCCCATTGGCCATAAAGCGCGATCATCAGAATGCCGCCGCACACGAAGAAGGCCAGGCGCGGGTCACTGCTTGCCGCCTTGACGCTCTCGATGATCGAAACGCTTTGCTGCGGGGCGGTCCCTGTCTCGTTCGCCGCCGGAATGGGCAGCAGATACAGGGCGAGCGCGAAGATCGCGTAACCGACACCGGCGGCAAGGAAAAGACCGGCCGAGGCGGCGCCCGCCGCAAGACCGATCAATGGCCCGACGGCCCAACCGAAATTCGAGGCCGTATAGCGCCAGGAGAAATATTTGAGGCGCAGCGGCTCCGGACACACGTCGCTCATCAGCGCGCGGGAGATCGGCTCATAGACCGCGATCGCCACGGCGGAAATCACCTGGGCGATGCAGAAGGCGGCCAGCGTTTCCACCAGCCCCATGGCAACCAGTGCCACCGTCATGGCCAGCAGGGTTGCGATCAGCACCGCCTTGCGCCCGATGCGATCCGACAGCGACCCGGCAAAGGGCGCGGCTATGGCGCCCAGCAGAGGACCGATCCCCAGCAGTATCCCGATGGTCGCCGGCCCAAGGCCAAAGAAACTCTGCAGTTTGATGACGAGGTAGGTGAGCGACATCGCCCGGGCAATGGTGGCGAGCCCCGACGCGGCAATCAGGAAAAGCACGTAGTTCAGCCGCTGCTTTTCGCTCGCCATGATGTCCCCAACAAAAATCAGGCGCCGATAGTAGGCGCCTTGCGGTCTTCCTGCCAGCCTGGGAAACAGGCGACTGATCTATCAGATATATCAGTCGCCTACATGCATTACGGCGTGACGGCACCCGGATGGATGTGCTTCACGGCATCCAGCAGGCCCTGGATATAGCCAAAGCAGAAGGAGAAGCCGACGCCTTCGGGATCGCGGCCATCGATGTGCGGGATGTGATCCGGCATCAGCATGTATTTATAGCCGACCTCGGCATAGGTCTTCAGCGACTCGAACATGTCCATGTCGCCATCATCGGGGAAGACCTCCATGAAGGAGAGCTTGCAGCCCTTGATGTTGCGGAAATGCACGTTGAACAGCTTGCTGCGGCTGCCGAACCAGCGGATCACGTCATGGATCTCGGTGCGGGGATCATCCAGCATCTCGGCGACCGTGCCTTGGCAGAAATTGAGCCCGTGATAGGGGCTTTCGTGCATCTGCACGAACTTCTTGAGGCCATCGACGGTGCCCAGCACGCGCGTTACGCCCTTATAGCCCGGCGGGGTATAGGGATCGTGGGGATGGCAGGCGAGGCGGATCTGATTAGCCTCTGCGACCGGCACGACATGGGAGAGGAAATAATCGATCCGCTCCCAATTTTCTTCTTCCGACACCACCCCGGCGAGGCCCGGACCTTCGCTCTGATCGACCTTGTCCCAGCGGAAGGAGGAATGTTTGGAGCCGCCGCGACCGGTCTCATATTCGGTGCGCGGAATGCCGATGAGGTTGAGGTTATATTTGGCAGCCGGAATGCCGGCCTTCTTCAAATTCTCAATGAGGCGGCAAATGACCTCGATCTGGCGATCACGGTTCGGGCCGGCCAGCAGGATGTCCGGGCTGTCCTGCAACTCGATTGGGCGCGAACTCATGGGCAATTGCACCATATCGAGGCTCATGCCGAAGCTTTCGATCTTCTCGCGGTGACGCAGCAGATCATCCAGCGTCCATTCGGTAGCCTTCTTGCCCTGCGGATCGGCACAAAGGTGTTTCAGGCCCAGCTGCGCGAAGACCTTGTAATCATTGTCGTCGCGCGCGGCATTCTGCGTACCAAGATGCATGTCGTCTCTTCCCGGATGTGCGGGTCTGGTGAGGCTGCCCGCTTGTTTGACTTGTCAGACATCTTACACCTGCCCTGAGGCGCAGCAAGGGGAAGAAGCGCTAAAATCCTCGCTTAAAATGGGGCGGTAGCGGGGGAGGTTAGTACCCGATCCCTGGCATACCCCTTGCTTGAAAATGGGCGTAGAGTTTCACGTCAAAGCGGCAGTTGGGGCAGTCTTCATGTATGCGGCAACCATAGGCGCGACGCGCTATCGCTTCGATGATCTGAAGGTCCTGATGGCGCGGGCGACGCCTTTGCGGTCGGGCGATGTGCTGGCCGGGATTGCGGCGGGCAGTGCGGCCGAACGGGTGGCGGCACAGATCGCGCTGGCCGATGTGCCGCTCGCGACCTTCCTGAGTGAAGTCCTGGTGCCCTATGAGACGGACGAGGTGACACGCCTCATCATCGACAGCCATGACGCCGCTGCCTTTGCGCCTGTGGCCTCCCTGACTGTTGGTGGATTTCGCGACTGGCTGCTGTCGGATGCGGCAACGCCTGCGGTGTTGGCCGCTCTGGCGCCCGGCCTGACGCCAGAAATGGTGGCCGCGACCTCCAAGATCTGCCGTTTGCAGGATCTGATCGCGGTGGCGGCGAAATGCCAAGTGACGAGTGCCTTCCGCACGACAATCGGCCTGCCGGGGCGGCTGTCGGCGCGCTTGCAGCCCAATCACCCGACCGATGATCCGCAAGGGGTGCTGGCTAGTATCCTCGATGGCTTGCTGCTGGGCTGCGGGGATGCCGTCATCGGCCTTAATCCCGCGAGCGATAGCCCAGAGCGGATGGGCGATCTGCTGCGCTTGATCGATGATCTGCGCCAGCGTCTTGCCATTCCCACCCAATCCTGCGTGCTGGCCCATGTCACGACCGCGATCCAGGTGATCGAGCGCGGAGCACCGGTCGATCTGGTCTTTCAGTCGATTGCCGGGACCGAGGCGGCGAACAAGAGCTTCGGCATCGATCTTTCGGTTCTGAAGGAAGCCCATGACGCCGCACAAGGTTTGAAGCGTGGCACGGTCGGCCAGAACGTTATGTATTTCGAAACCGGACAGGGCAGTGCGCTTTCGGCCGGCGCCCACCATGGTTGCGATCAGCAGACGATCGAGGCACGGGCCTATGCGGTTGCCCGGCCGTTCAAGCCGCTGCTGGTCAATACTGTCGTCGGCTTTATCGGCCCGGAATATCTTTATGACGGCAAACAGATCATCCGCGCGGGGCTAGAGGATCATTTCTGCGCCAAACTTCTGGGCCTGCCGATGGGCTGCGACGTCTGCTACACCAATCATGCCGAAGCCGACCAGGACGATATGGACAGCCTGCTGACCCTGCTGGGGGCGGCGGGGGTGAGCTTCGTGATGGGCATTCCGGGGGCCGATGACATCATGCTGAATTACCAGAGCACGTCCTTTCATGATGTTCTGTCGGTGCGCCAGATCCTCGGCAAACGCCCGGCGCCAGAATTCGAGGCTTGGCTGGCCAGCATAGGCCTGATGAACGGCGATGGCAGGGTGCGGCCCGACGCCATTCCTCAGCGCTTTCAGGCGCTTCTCGCGGCAGCTGAGTAGAAAATGACCACTCCCACCGAAACCATGACCCTCTGGGACCGCATGCGGCGCCATACCGCCGCCCGCATTGGCCTCGGGCGGGCTGGGTCAGGCCTCTCGACGCCCGATCATCTGGCCTTTCAACTCGCCCATGCCGAGGCGCGGGATGCCGTGCATGTGCCGCTGGATTTCGGCAGCCTGGCGCAGGAAATCGGCCGGGACTATCTGACCGTCGCCAGCGCCGCCCCTGACCGCCGCACTTATCTGACCCGGCCAGACCTGGGCCGACGCCTCAAAAGCGAAGATTGCGACCGGCTGAAATCCAGGGCCGGGGCTGGCTGCGATCTGGCCGTGGTGGTGGCCGATGGGCTGTCCGCCCGCGCCGTGCAGCAGAATGCCGCGCCGCTGCTTGCCGCTCTGCTGCCGAAGCTTTCGGGCTGGCGCCTATCGCCCGTCGTGCTCGTGAACCAAGGCCGAGTTGCGATTGGCGATGCGGTGGGCGAGGCTTTGAGCGCTTCCCTCGTGCTGATGCTGATCGGGGAGCGGCCGGGTCTGTCCTCGCCCGATAGCCTCGGGGCCTATCTCACCTGGGGGCCGCGCACGGGGCGGAGTGACGCTGAGCGCAATTGCGTCTCGAACATTCGTCCGGCCGGCCTCGATTATCCCGAGGCGGTGCATAAGCTATTGTATCTTTTGACCGAGGCACGACGGCGCAAGCTGACCGGCGTGGATCTTAAGGACGAGGCGGGGCTATTGCCCGCGAACCCCGCAGCCTTACCCTAACATCCGCCGGGTATCGCTCTCGCGCCAGGGGACCATGAAGTCCGCCAGGATCGGCGCGAGGCTGGCGGCAATGGGGAGATTCGGGGCGTTATAGCTGGCGAGATTGGCGTCGCGGTTGGTCGGCACGGTGCGCAGGATATGGTTCATCCCATGCACGATGGTCAGCTGCGCCTCGCGCTGATGGGCGACCAAGCGGCGGGCGTCGGTGATCGAAACTTGCAAGTCGCGATCGCCCTGGATCACGATCGACGGCACTTTGACCTTGGAGAGTTCGCTGGCCGGATCGACCGCCAACCAGGACCGCAGATAGGGCTGCACCGTGGGGCGGAAGAGAGCATTGAGCTCGGGCGGAACGCTGCCGACGGTCTGCCCCTTTTCCATCGCGCTGAGGATCACACCCGCGGCGCGGACCAGCGGCATTTCGATTCCCATAGAAACCAGTTGGCTGCGGATGACCTCACCCGCCGGGCGCCCGGCGCCGGCCAGCAGGATCAAACCGTCACAGGGGATGCGCTGGGCGGCGATGCTGGCGATCAGCGCGCCTTCGCTATGGCCGATCAGGAAGACCCGGCCGACTCGCGTTTGTTCGCGCAAGGTCGTGAGCCAGCGGATGGCATCGGCTACATAGGTTTCGAGCCGCAGCTCCTGTTCGCTTGGGGCCGCCTCGCGGCTGGCGCCGATGCCGCGTTTGTCGACCCGCAGGGACGCGATGCCGTGATGGGCCAATTCGTGGGCCAGACCGCGCAGGCAGCCGGTTTCGACTGTGGGCAGATTGCCGTCACGATCGACAGGGCCGGAGCCGGGCAAGATCAGGGCGGCCGGGACTTTCCCCGTCCCTTCGGTTGGCACCGTATAGGTTCCAAACAAGGGGGCAGGCACCGCGTTCAGGCGCAGGATTTCTTCCGTTAATCCGCTCTCTAGGCGATGGCCGCGACTGTCTTCGTCCATGATCCAGCACTTGGGGTGTGCGTTCGTAGCATGGGAAGATACGCTAGTATTGCAGCCACTGAAATAGTTTCTGTTAAGGATTTAACAATAATTATTCAGAAAGCGTTTCGGAATAGGGCAGGCCGACATAGTTCTCGGCAAGGCTGACGCTTGCGGCGCGCGAGTTCACCACATAGTCGAGCAAAGCAGACTGCCGCCGTTGATCAAACGGGCTATCTTCGTGGAAGCGATGCAGCAAAGAAGTCATCCAGCCGGAAAACTGCTGAGCTTTCCATACTCTCGATAAACAATTTGCTGAGTATTTATCAAATCCCTGTTGCGATCTGCTGGCATAGAAGGCCGCCAGTGCCTTGGCCAGCAGCCGCACATCGGCAATCGCGAGGTTCATGCCCTTGGCGCCCGTAGGGGGCACGATATGGGCGGCGTCGCCCGCCAGGAACAGGCGGCCGTGGCGCATCGGTTCGGCGACAAAGCTGCGCATGGCGGTGACGCCCTTCTGGACGATCGGCCCTTCATTGAGGCGCCAGCCGTCGTGCGTTTCTAGGCGCCGGTGCAATTCGTCCCAGATCCGCGCGTCCGACCAATCGTCGACATTCTCGTCCGGCGGCACCTGCAAATAGAGGCGAGTGATCGTCGGGGATCGCATGGAGAACAGCGCGAAGCCGTTGTCATGCTGGGCATAGACCAGCTCTTCGCCCGCCGGTTTGGCTTCGGCCAAAATACCGAGCCAGGCGAAGGGATAGGTCTTCTCGAACCCGGCGATGCCGCCCTTGGGGAAGGCATCGCGACTGATGCCGTGGAAGCCGTCACAGCCGGCGATAAAATCGCAGTGGAGCTCGTGCTCCTCGCCCTCGGCGATATAGCGCACAGACGGCGTGTCACTCTCGATATCAAGCAAGCGAACATCGGAGACCTCGAAGTGCAGCGGTCGGCCGGTTTCGAGGCGCGCCGCGATCATGTCCTTCACGATCTCGTGCTGGCCGTAGACAGTGACGTGCTTGCCGGTCAGGTCCTGGAAATCGATGCGGTGGCGGGTGCCGCCGAACAGCAGTTCGATGCCGTGATGGACGAGGCCCTCGCGCTGCATCCGGGCGCCGACTCCGGCCTCGATAAGAGTTTCCGCGCTGCCATGTTCGATGACGCCGGCGCGGATACGATGTTCGACGTAATGCCGGTCGCGCGCCTCCAGAATGACGCTGTCGATCCCCGCCTTGTGCAGCAGTTGCGCCAGCAGCAATCCTGCCGGCCCCGCGCCGATGATGGCGACCTGTGTACGGCTTTTTTTCATGATGCCGCTTCCTCCCATTTATGAAGGAAGCTTACGCCTGCCCGAGGGGGCCGTGAATGGACGGTTCTAGGGCGGAGTTGGACTTTTGGGCCGCCCAAAAAAAGCACCGTCATCCCGGCCGAAGAGCCGGGATCTCTCCGGCCAACCTGACAGCGTGGGATCCCGCATCAAGTGCGGGATGACGATAAATTATTAAGCGCCTTCGCCTCAAGTAGGCCGAAGGCCGATAGGCAGCACACAGAGTCTAAGCCGCCTGATGCTGCCCGACGCCGATCCAGCGGTCGATAGGGGCGGGATCGGCCAGCAGGTCGGCGCTGGCGCCCTCATGGACGATCTGGCCGCGTTCCAGTATCACGGCGCGGTCGGTGATTGGTAGGATCTGGCGGGCGTGCTGGTCGACCAGAATGACGCTAAGGCCATCGCCCTTGATCATCTGGCGGATGGCGGCCAGCAGATCCTGCACGATGATCGGGGCGAGGCCTTCCAGGGGTTCATCGAGCAGCAGTAGGCGCGGATTGGTCATCATGGCGCGCGCCATCGCCAGCATCTGCTGCTCGCCGCCCGAAAGCTGCTTGCCCATATTGCTGCGGCGCTCGGCAAGGCGCGGGAACATCGCATAGGCTTGTTGCAGCCCGAAGGGGCCGGGGCGGGCGACGGCGGTCATATTCTCCTCGACGGTCAGCGAGGGGAAGATATCGCGTTCCTGCGGAACCCAGCCGAGGCCGGCGATGGCGCGGTGGTGGCTCGCGAGGCTGGTGATGCTTTGGCCGTCAAAGGCGATCTCGCCGGCAAAGCGGCGGGTGGCGCCGATCAGCGAGGCAATCAGTGTGGTCTTGCCCATGCCGTTGCGGCCGAGCAGCGCCAGGGATTCGCCTTGTCCGAGGGTGAAGCTGACGTCGTTCAGCACGACGGCGTCCTTATAGCCGGCGGTCAGGCCCTCGACCTTCAAGATGTCAGGCATGGGCAGCCTCCCCGAGATAGACTTCACGCACCTTGGGATCACGGGCGACTTCGTCCGGCGCGCCATCGACCAGGATCGCACCCGAGACCAGCACCGAAATCCGGTCGGCAAAGCGGAAAACCAGGTCCATATCATGTTCGATCAGCAGGATCGTCACGTCGCCCGGCAGGCGGGCGATGGTGTCGAACAGCTCGCGGCTATCCTTACGCGGCACGCCGGCGGCCGGCTCGTCCAGCAGTAGCACGCGCGGCTTCAGGGCGAGCGCCAGGGCGATCTCCAGCAGGCGCTGCTTGCCATAGGGCAGGGAGCGCGTTTCGACCGCCGCGACATCCAGCAGGCCGAGGCTTTGAAGGAGCTCGGCCCCTTCGTCGATCAGCTTGCTATGCGCCGCGACCGGCTTCCACCAGCGGGCCGCCACCCCTTCGCGCTCCGATAGGGCCAAGCAGGTGGCTTCCAGCGGAGTGAGGCGACCAAAAAGCTGATTGATCTGGAAGGTGCGGACGAGTCCGCGCTTCACGCGCTTGTTCTGGGCGAGCTTCGTGACATCCTCGCCGCCCAGCAGGATCTTGCCGGCCGTCGGCGCGAGGAACCCGGTCAGAAGATTGAT
>Ga0209676_1000257_pt1 | contig 112662 bp, 112 predicted proteins | sample AraplaCvi_mLB_r2_FD_184282 | JGI IMG/M metagenome (GOLD analysis project Ga0209676, IMG submission 184282) | Arabidopsis root microbial communities from North Carolina, USA - plate scrape MF_Cvi_mLB_r2 (SPAdes) (version 2) | ecosystem: Host-associated > Plants > Roots > Endosphere | place...
CCTCTTAACGCTCTTCGGGCACAACATCGCGGTTCGACCCATTCTGAGGGTCGGTGAAGGCGTAGTTGAGTTCGGAGACTTTCATGGCGCGAGCCGCGCGGCGATCCACGACGGAGCTCCTGTGGGACGCGATCCGTTACAGTTGGATCCAGCCTTGGACGGCCCGGTTCCGGGGCGGAGTGGTCACCGTGATCGGGGCCGGCCTGCTGCTGGCCATCGCCACCTACAACGCCACCGACCCCAGCCTGAACGCCGCCACGGGCGAGCCGGCCCGTAATGCCCTGGGGGGTCCCGGCGCGGCGGTCTCCGACCTGTTGATGCAGTCCGTGGGCCTGTCGGCCTGGGGCGTTGCGCTGCTGATGCTGGTGTTCGGCGTCACCCGCGTGGCCCAGGCCGATCCGGACGCCGAGCGCAAGGACCTGCGCCAGCGCGCCGTCGTCGGGGCCCTGGGCCTGCTGGCGCTTTCGGCCACCCTGGCCGCGCCGCCGCCGCCCGCGATCTGGCAGCTGGAGAAGGGCCTGGGCGGCTTCTGGGGCGATGCTCTGCTGCACATGGTCGCCGGAATCCTGAGCTTCGCCCACATTCCCGGCGCGACCGTGATCGCCGCCATCCTGTTCGCCATCGCCGCCATCGTCGCCCTGGGCTTCGCCATCGGGGTGCGCGAGGTCGATCCCGACGCCATCCACGCCGCCGTCTCCGGCGCCCTGCAGCCGCGCGCTCGCCCCGAGCCGGAACCCGCGCCGGCCCCGGTCACCAAGGCGCCGCGCGCCCGGAAGGAAAAGACTGAAGCCGCGCCCAAGCGCGAGCGCCGCCTGCCGCCGATCGATGACGAGGATGACGCCGTCGTCGCAGCGCCCGCCGCCGTGGCCAAGCCCGAGCGCGCCTATGCGCCGCCGCCGCCGCAGGACGACGAGGACGAATTCGAGGACATGCTCGACGCCCGTCCGATGGCCATCGCCAAGCCCAAGGCGCCGCCCAAGGAAAGCGGCCGCGAGCAGCGCGAACAGCAGAAGACCTTCGCCTTTGACGAGGAAGACGGCTTCCAGCTGCCGGAACTGGCCATGCTGGCCAAGTCCAAGCCGCGCTCGTCGGAAGTCGACGCCGCCGCCCTGCGCCAGAACGCCCGCCTGCTGGAAAGCGTGCTGGCCGAGTTCGGCGTCAAGGGCCAGATCGATCAGATCCGCCCCGGCCCCGTGGTCACCATGTACGAGCTGGTGCCGGCCCCGGGCGTCAAGACCGCCCGCGTGGTGGCCCTGGCCGACGACATCGCCCGCTCGATGAGCGTGATCTCGTGTCGCGTCGCCGTCGCCCAGGGCCGCAACGCCATCGGCATTGAAATGCCGAACTCCAAGCGCGAGACCGTCTATCTGCGCGACCTGCTGTCCAGCGCCGACTACGAGAAGGCCAGCCAGATCCTGCCCATGGCCCTGGGGGAGACCATCGGCGGCGAGCCCTATATCGCCGACCTGGCCAAGATGCCCCACCTGCTGATCGCCGGCACGACCGGCTCGGGCAAGTCGGTCGGCGTCAACGCCATGATCCTGTCGATCCTGTACAAGCTGCCGCCCGAGAAGTGCCGCTTCATCATGGTCGATCCCAAGATGCTGGAACTGTCGGTCTACGACGGCATCCCGCACCTGCTGGCCCCCGTCGTGACCGATCCCAAGAAGGCCGTCGTGGCCCTCAAATGGACCGTGCGCGAGATGGAGGATCGCTATCGCCGCATGTCCAAGATCGGCGTGCGCAACATCGGCGGCTACAACGAGAAGGCCAACGAAGCCGCCGCCAAGGGCGAGCACTTCGAGCGCACCGTCCAGACGGGCTTCGACGACGCCGGCCGGCCGATCTACGAGACCGAGCAGATCCGTCCCGAGCCGATGCCCTATCTGGTCGTGGTCATCGACGAGGTCGCCGACCTAATGATGGTGGCCGGCAAGGACATCGAAGGCGCCGTGCAGCGCCTGGCCCAGATGGCCCGCGCCGCCGGCATCCACCTGATCATGGCCACCCAGCGCCCCTCGGTCGACGTCATCACCGGCACCATCAAGGCCAACTTCCCGACCCGGATCAGCTTCCAGGTCACCAGCAAGATCGACGCCCGCACCATCCTGGGCGAGCAGGGCGCCGAGCAGCTGCTCGGCCAGGGCGACATGCTCTACATGGCCGGCGGCGGCCGCATCACCCGCCTGCACGGTCCGTTCGTCTCGGACGGCGAGGTCGAGGCCGTGGCCAAGTTCCTGCGCGACCAGGGCATCCCGCAGTACCTGGAGGAAGTCACCGCGGGCGGCGACGAGGAGCAGGAAGAGGCGATCGAGGGCGCGTTCGCCGGCGAGGGCGGGTCGAACGACCTCTACGACCACGCCGTGGCCGTGGTCACCCGCGACCGCAAGGCGTCGACCAGCTACATTCAGCGCCGCTTGCAGATCGGCTACAACCGCGCCGCCTCGCTGATGGAGCGGATGGAGAAGGAGGGCGTCGTCGGGGCCGCCAACCACGCCGGCAAGCGCGAGATCCTGGCCCCGCCTCCGCCGCCGCTGTAGGAAGCGGGAAACCTTGGCTGTGCGGATGCGTTCCTGACGCTCCAGCCCGGGGGCCAACCTGAACGACGCTTCATCGGAGCGCCGGAAAATGGCCTCGCGCCGGCCTTCGCGCGGGCCAGGGTTGGGCTTAAGGAGTCCGCATGACCAATCGCCGTTTCCTCATCGCGGCCGGCCTGGCCGCCGCCATCGCCCAAGCCGCGCTCCCGTCCGGGGCTTTCGCCCAGCAGGGCAAGCCCGCGCCGGCCGCGCTGAACGCCGAGCAGCAGGCCCTGCTGGCCAAGGCCACCGCCTATATCCAGGGCCTTTCGTCGGCCAAGGGCCGCTTCGTGCAGACCGACGCGCGCGGAACCCAGACGCAGGGGACCTTCTACCTGCAGCGTCCGGGCAAGGCGCGGTTCGCCTACGACCCGCCGGCCGGCCTGCTGGTCGTCAGCAACGGCAATAACGTCAACATCTTCGACAGCCGGCTGAAGACCTTCGAGAGCTATCCGCTCAGCAAGACGCCGCTGAACCTGCTGCTGGCCCGCGAGGTCCGGCTGGACCGCGGCGTGGTCATCACGGACATCCGCCCGCTGGCCGACGGCTTCACGATCGTGGCCCAGGACGCCAAGCGCCAGGCGCTGGGCAAGATCTCGATCGACTTCTCCAACAGCCCCGTCGGCCTGATGGGCTGGACGGTCACCGACATCAAGGGCGGCACGATCCGCGTCCGCCTCAGCGACTTCGCCGAGACGGCGGACCTGGATTCCAAGCTGTTCGTCCTGACAGATCCGCGCCGCAAGGTCGGCCGGCCCTGACGCGACCGGGAATGTGACATTACCACAACAGGCAAGAATCAACCGACTTTAGGGTTGACTTAAAGTTTTGACGTGGCATATTTAACACGCATGGCGATGAGCGACCGACCCGCTCTTCGCGAACCGTGCCGGATCCTATCCCCTCCCGGCGGCGGCATGAGAGACTAGACTTTCGTCCCCCGGACACTCGGTGTCCGGGGGCGTTTTTCTTTTCCGGCTCGGATTTCCACGCTAGAGCCACGCCATGCGCCTCCGTATCGCCACCTGGAACGTCAATTCCATCCGCCTTCGCGCCGAACAGGCCGCCCGCTTCGTCGACGAGCAGGCGCCCGACGTCCTGTGCATGCAGGAGATCAAGTGCCAGGAGGGCGAGTTCCCGCGCGAGACCTTCGAGGCCATGGGCCTGAAGCACCTGAAGATCGCCGGCCAGAAGGGCTGGCACGGGGTGGCCATCGCTTCGCGCCTGCCGATCGAGGATGTCCCCACCTTGATGAACTGCCGCGAGGGCCATGCCCGCTGCGTGGCGGTCAAGGTGGCCGGGGTCGAGATCCAGAACTTCTACATCCCCGCCGGCGGCGACCGGCCCGACCGCGCCGCCAATCCGAAGTTCGACCACAAGCTGGACTTCTACGAGACCCTGACCGCCGCCCTGAAGCGCCGCGACCCCAAGGCGCCGCTGATCGTCACCGGCGACCTGAACATCGCCCCCGGCGAAAACGACGTCTGGAGCCACCGCCAGATGCTAAAGATCGTCAGCCACACCCCGGCGGAGCTGGAAGCCTTCGACGCGATGATCAAGTCGATGGACCTGCTGGACCTGCCGCGCCTGGCGACGCCCGAGCCCGAGAAGCTGTTTTCCTGGTGGAGCTACCGCGCCGCCGACTTCCGCAAGTCGAACCGCGGTCTGCGCCTGGACCACATCCTGGCCAGCCCCGGGCTGCGCGACGCGGCGATCGTCGACGGCAAGGTCAGCGCCCGGGTGCATGACGACGTCCGCGAATGGGAACGGCCCAGCGACCACGCGCCGGTGACGGCGGACCTCAAGGTCTAAAAGTACCCCGCCCCCTCGATGTCCGCGAGCAGCCCCGGCTCCGTGGGCGTCCAGCCCAGCGTCTCTCGCGTCCAGGCGCTGGACGTCGCCGCGTCCATCCCGGCGAACATGGCGAACCACCCGAAGTGCTCGGCGGGCCGGCTCTCGACCGGCAGGTTGAGGCCTCGGCCGATGGCGGCGGCGATCGCGCGGAACGGCACGCCCTCCTCGGCCACGGCGTGATAGCGCTCCCCGCCGGCGCCGCGCTCGATCGCCAGGCGATAGACCTTGGCCGCATCCAGGCGATGCACGCCCGACCAGCGGTTCTCGCCATCGCCGATATAGGCCGAGACGCCGGTGCGGCGGGCGATGTCGATCAGCATCGGCACGAAGCCGTGGTCGCCGGGACCATGGGTCGAGGGCGCCAGCCGCACGGTCGAGGCCTTGACGCCGTTGGTCAGCAGACTGGCCGCCGTGGATTCCGAGACGCGCGGATAGCCGTCGACGCCCTCGGCCGGCAGATCCGTCTCGACCGCCAGGCGGCCGGGCGCCAGGCGCGCCGTGCCCGAGGTGACCAGCAATGGCTTGCCCGATCCCGCCAGGCCTTCGCCCAGGGCCTCGATCGCCCGGCGGTCCAGCTGGCAGTTCTCCGCGAAGCGCGAAAAGTCGTGGTTGAAGGCGGTGTGGATGACGCCGTCGGCCGACGCGGCCGCCCGACTCAGGACATCGATATCTTCCAGCATCCCGCGCACCACCTCCGCGCCGGCCGCGTCCAGCGCCGCCGCGCCCGCGTCGGACCGAGCCAAGCCCAGGACCTGGTGACCGTGGGCCAGCAGTTCGGAAACAATGGCCGAGCCGACGAAGCCGGTGGCGCCGGTGACGAAAACACGCATGGGACTGATCTCCGATTTCACGGAGCCATCGTCGGCGCTATGCTGATCCTGTTAAAGTAGTGATCTTATACAGGTATAGGATCTAACAGGATGAACGCGTCGCTCCCCCAGGACAATCCGCTCGGCGGCTATCTGCGCGACCGCCGCGCCCGGCTGGACGCCGCCGCCCTGGGCTTTTCCGGTCCGCGGCGGCGCACGCCCGGTCTGCGCCGCGAGGAGGTCGCCCAGCGCGCCTGCATCAGCGCGACCTGGTACACCTGGCTGGAACAGGGCCGGGGCGGGGCGCCGTCGGCCGACGTGCTGGACCGCATCGCCCGCGCCCTGATGCTGACCGAGGTCGAGCGCGAGCACCTGTTCCTGCTGGGCCTGGGCCGGCCTCCCGAGGTGCGCTACCGCGAGGCCGAAGGGGTGACGCCGCGCCTGCAGCGGGTGCTGGACGCGCTGTCGCCCAGCCCGGCCCTGATCAAGACCCCGACCTGGGACGTCGTCGCCTGGAACCGGGCCGCGACCCTGGTGCTCAGCGACTACGCCGCCATGGCCCCGGACGATCGCAACGTCCTGCGGCGGATGTTCTGCGATCCCGCCGTCCGCGCCGCCCAGTTCGACTGGAACAGCGTCGCGCGCTTCGTCGTCGCCGCCTTTCGCGCCGATGTCGCGCGGGTCGGCGCGGGGAACGAGGCCGGCGTCCAGGCCCTGATCGCCGAACTGACCGCCCGCAGCCCAGAGTTCGCGGCGATGTGGGCCGACAACGATGTCCGTCATTACGGCGAGGGCCTGAAGCGTCTGCGCCATCCGGTGCTTGGCGAGGTGGCCTTCGAATACTCGGCCTTCGCCGTGGATGGCCGTCCCGACCTGGCGATGATCGTCTACAATCCGGCGACGGCCGAGGACCTGGCGGCGGTGCGGAAGCTGGTAGGCTAGCACCACAGCCCCCACCTGACCTCGCTTCGCGAGGTCATCCGCCCCCGGAGGGGGCAGACGGATCGCGCTGTCTGCGTCTTCCCCCTCCGGGGGAGGAGCGCCGCAGGCGCGGAGGGGGCGAGGACGGGGATTGGAGCGCCTGTATCCTCGGAATTCGCGAGATCGAATCCAGCAATATCAATCGCTTACCACTTTTACGCCCCGCTGAATAATCCGCGTTGAATCCGCGCCCCATACTGCTGTCACCTCGTCGCGAGGAAAGGGCGCAGGGCCAGCGACCGATTGCGGCGACGGGGGGCGATCGAGCGGGGACAGGTCCGAGGGGGATACTCGGACGGTCCGGGGACCTGGTTGCTGGCCAGGCCCGCCCGCCGTCGGCGTGGTCGAAGGCAGAAGGATGTGTCTTAGCCTGTAGTGGCTCGTCCTCTTCGACCGTCGGGCGCCTTCGGAAACGAAGGAGCCCGGGTCCCGGTAAGGCCTGAACAGGGCCACCTGACGGGACGCTGGCGGATAACGATCGCGCGGAGCGTCGGGCTTCGTCGAAACGGTATTCTATTCACTCACACCGGACGTCGTCCGGCGCTCCGCGTCCCTTTCCATCAACTTCAGCGGCAAGCCGCGTGAAGCGGAGGATCCATTGCCGAGCGCTTCAGCCTTCCAGCGCCACGACGCCCTGCTTGATCCACAGCGCCCCGTCCTTGAGGTTCTTGCGGATCCAGGCGGCATGGACCTCGCGTTCGGCGTCGGTCGAGCGCGGCGCCAGGGGCCGGGGCCGGGAACCGTACGAACCCTGGATCGCCGCCGAGACCGACAAGGCCTCGACATGGGTCAGTTCCAGGGCGCGTTCCTTGCCGCCCTGCAGTTCCAGATAGACCTCGGCCAAGAGGTGCGAGTCGATCAGCGCCCCGTGTTTGTCGCGGCTGTCCAGGCTGATCTTGAAGCGTTTGCACAGCGCGTCGAGCGAGTTGTACATGCCCGGAAAGCGCTTCTTGGCCATGGCCAGGGTGTCGATCCAGCGCTCCTCGGCGATCGGCGGACGGCCGCACTTCTCCAGCTCGAAATTGACGAACTGACGGTCGAAGGCGGCGTTGTGGGCGACCACCACGCTGTCGCCGACGAACTCCAGGAACTTGTCGGCGATCTCGTGGAACTTGGGCTTGCCGGTCAGGAAGGCGCTCGACAGGCCGTGAACCTTCTCGGCCTCGGCCGGCATGTCGCGCAGCGGATCGCAATATTCGTGGAACGAGCGGCCGGTCGGCATGAACTCGACCACCTCGATGCACCCGATTTCAACCAGGCGGTCGCCCGTCTTCGGATCGAAGCCGGTCGTTTCCGTATCGAGGATGATTTCCCGCGCCATGACCCTTCAATGAGCCGCTTCGAAGCCAGCTTCAAGCGTCGCCGGAAGTTCTCAACAGAGTCAGAAGGTCGCGGACTTGCTGTCTGGCGCTGTCCAACCCCTGGCTGGTATCGATGACGAAGTCGGCGCGGGCGCGCTTTTCGGCGTCGGGGGTCTGGCGGGCCAGGATCGCCTCGAACTTCTCGGGCGTCATCTCGGGACGGGCGAGGACCCGGGCGCGCTGGACGTCGGCCGGCGCCGAGACCACCACCACCTTGTCGACCTTTTTCTCGGCCCCGGTCTCGAACAGCAGCGGGATGTCGAGGACGACGATCTCGTGGCCTTCGGCTTTTGCTTTTTCGAAGAAGCCGATTCGATGGGCGCCGACCAGCGGGTGGACGATGGCCTCCAGCTTGGCCAGGGCTTCGGGATCGCCGACCACCCGGGCGCTGAGCCTGGCGCGGTCGATCGCGCCCTTCACGACCACGCCGGGGAACGCCGCCTCCACCGGCGCGACCGCGGCGCCGCCGGCGGCGTACAGGGCATGAACCGCCGCATCGGAATCATAGACGGGCACGCCCTCGGCCTGGAACATCGCCGAGGTGGTCGACTTGCCCATGCCGATCGATCCGGTCAGGCCCAGCACCAGCATGGCCTAGGCCTCGCCCAGCAACTGAAGCGCCAGGCCGCGCACGTCAGCCTCAGGCGAGGGGGCCACGCCATAGATCGCCTCGAAGCTCGGGATCGCCTGGCGCAGCAGCATCTCCAGGCCGTCGACCGTACGGCGACCGGCCGCCTCGGCGCGGCGCAGGAACTCGGTGCGCAGCGGTCTGTAGACCATGTCCATGATCACGGCCGTTTCCGGCGTCAAGGTCAGGTCCGCGGCGGGACCGCAGCCGCCGCCCAGGCCGAGCGAAGTGGCGTTGATCACCAGGCCGGCTTCCGGCAGCAGGCCGGGCAGGGCGGCTTCTTCGGCCGCGAAGACCTTGGAGCCAAAGACGTCGACCAGCTCCTGGGCGCGGGCCAGGGTGCGGTTGACGATCGTGATCCTGGGCGCGCCGGCCAGCAACAGGGCCGCGACCGCGCCCCGCGCCCCACCGCCGGCGCCCAGGACAACGACCGGCGCTGCAGTGACGTCGAAGCCTGGGGCTTGGGCGACGATCGCGCCCAGCAGGCCCGGGCCGTCGGTGTTGTCGGCATGGACACTGCCGTCCGCCGCGAAGATCAGCAGATTGGCCGCGCCGGCCATCCTGGCCAGATCGCTGGCGGTGTCGGCCAGGGCCAGCGCTCTTTCCTTGAAGGGGATGGTGACGTTCACCCCCCGCACGGCCCCGCCGCGCAGGCCGTCAACGAAGGTCTCGAACCGGTCCTCCGCCGGGGCGAACGGCACATAGGCGGCGTCCAGGCCTGCCGCCTGGATCCAGGCGTTGTGCAGGACGGGACTCATCGAGTGCTTGATCGGCTGGCCGCAGACGCCGCCGACAATGGCGGCGCCCGATATTGTCGAACTCATGTGGCCATGGCCCCGTGAAGACGCAGGAAGTCGAGCAGGCCGATCAGCGGCAGACCCAGGATCGCGAAATAGTCGCCGTCGATCCTGTCGAACAGCTGCACGCCCTCGCTCTCCAGCTCGTAGCAGCCGACCGACCACAGCAGGGCCTCGCCGCGCCGCTCTATATACAGGTCCAGCCACGTCTCGCTGAACGGGCGGATCGAAAGCTTGGCGGTCTCGAGATTTCGCCAGATCGGCTGGCCGTCGCGGGCGACGACCACAGCCGAGTGCAGCTTGTGGACCTGGCCGCGCAGCTCCAGCAGGCGCTCGCGGGCCTCTTCCAGCGTGTCGACCTTGTCGATCAGCTTGCCCTTCAGGTCCAGGGTCTGATCCGCGCCGATCACCAGGCCGGAACGCTTGGTCGAGACCTTGACCGCCTTCATCTCGGCCAGGGCGTCGGCGATGTCGCGCGGCGGAACGTCGTCGGCCAGCAGGCCGGCCTTGGCCGCGTCCTCGTCGACGCCGGGACTGACGGCCTCGAATGCGACGCCGGCGTTCTTCAGGAGCATCTGTCGCGCGGCGCTTCTGGACGCCAAAGTCACGGGCGTCAGCGTGACCGGTGTTGAACTCATCCCAGAACCTCGACCTTGCCGCGACCGCCCGACAGCAGGTTGATGATGGCCGCGGCGGTTTCCTCGACCGAGCGGCGGGTAATGTCGATGACCGGCCAGTTCATGCGTTCGAACAGGCGGCGGGCGGCGATGATCTCCTGGCGCACCGCGTCGCTGTCGACATAGTCGCTCTCGCGGTTTTCCTTCAGGGAGAGCAGGCGGTTGCGGCGGATCTGGATCAGGCGATCGGGCGAGGTGATCAGGCCGACGATCAGGGTGTTCTTCAGCTCGAACAGCTCGGGCGGCGGCGGCCGGCCGGGCACCAGCGGCACGTTGGCCGCTCTTACGCCCCGATGCGCCAGATAGATGCAGGTCGGCGTCTTGGACGTCCGCGATACGCCGACCAGGATGACGTCGGCCTGGGTCAGGTCCTGGCCGCCCTGGCCGTCGTCATGGGCGATGGCGTAGTCCAGGGCCTCGATACGGTCGAAATAGTCGTTGGTCAGGGCGTGCTGGGCGCCGACCCGGGTCGAGATCCGCGCGCCCAGATAGCGGGACATGGCGCTGATCACCGGATCCAGGGCGGCGATGCACGGCATCTCCAGCTTGCGGCAGCCCTCCTCGAGCGCCGCGCGCAGGCCCGGATCGACGATGGTGTGCATCACGACGCCCGGCGCCCCGCCGATTTCCTCCAGCGCCCGGTCCAGCTGCCGGGTGGAACGAACCAGGGCGTAGATGTGTTCGATGGGCAGGATGTCGGTGAAACGGGCGCACACCGCGCGCGCCATGGCGTTCAAGGTCTCGCCCGTGGAGTCCGAAACCAGATGGATATGGAAGTAGGTGGCGAAGCGCGGCGGCAGCCGTTCCTGGTCCCCCTGGCCCAGACTCTCCTGTGGATCATCCGTTAACGGTTGCTTAACCACTTGCCTTGCCTCTGGGGACGCCTGGGCGCCGAAGGGTCCCGAAGACGTCGTGACATGGCGCCGCTGTGATCAACGGTCGCATTGCTCGCGTACCATCCCCAGGCTCGCGCCGCATCCCCGATTACGTGAATCCCGGCTGTCCAGACCTCGGGACAGAGTCTCGCCCGGGGTCTTCGCCGCGCCTCGGCGTGTTAAGAATTCATTAAGATCTTCAAGGCGCTGCCAGACCATCCCCATGATTAACAGATCCTTAACCACATGTGGGAAGGCCTGGGGGCAAAGGCGGATCGGCTGTGCGAGTCACTCGCCTGTCAGGCGTTTTCCCCACTATGCAGTTGCCCTTCCACCCCCTCTTTCAATCTTAATTTCTTATTAAGAAGTGATAGGAGGGTCTTAGGAGTCTTACGGGCTTGAGCCTGAGCGAGGACCGGGCTTTAACCCGAGCCATGACGTCTCCCACCCAGACTCCTAAATTTCTCTCAACGCTCGCCGGCGAGAAGCACGCGCATCCGCCGATCTGGTTCATGCGCCAGGCGGGGCGGTATCTTCCGGAGTATCGGGCGGTGCGTGCGACCGCGCCGGATTTCATCAGCTTCTGCTTCGATCCCGAGAAGGCGGCGGAAGTCACCCTGCAGCCGATGCGGCGGTTTCCGTTCGACGCCTCGATCGTCTTCGCCGATATCCTGCTGATCCCAGGGGCCTTGGGGCAGAAGGTCTGGTTCGAGGCCGGGGAAGGGCCGAAGCTGGGCGAGATGCCGTCGATCGAGTCCATGGCCGAAAAGGCCGGTGAGGCGGGCAAGGCCCTTTCGCTCGTCGGGGAGACGCTGACGAAGGTTCGCTCGGCGCTCGATCCGTCGAAGGCCCTGATCGGCTTCGCCGGCGCGCCGTGGACGGTGGCGACCTATATGATCGAGAAGGGCGGCAGCGATCGCAGCGGCGCGCGGACCTTCGCCTATCAGAACGCCGAGCAGCTGGACGCCCTGATCCAGGTGCTGGTCGACGCGACGATCGACTATCTGGCCATGCAGGTCGACGCCGGGGCCCAGGCCCTGAAGCTGTTCGAGAGCTGGGCCGAGGGCCTGTCCGAGCCGGCGTTCGACCGCCTGGTCACCCAGCCGCACATCCGGATCATCGAGGGCCTGCGCGCCCGGGGCGTGACCGTGCCGATCATCGGCTTCCCGCGGGGGGCCGGAACGCTGGTCGAGGACTACGCGGCCAGGACGCCCGTTCAAGGCGTGGCGCTGGACACCTCGGCCTCGGCCAAGTTGGGTCAATCGATCCAGAAGACGAAGACCATCCAGGGCGCGCTGGATCCGCTGCTGCTGCGGGCCGGCGGCGATGCGTTGCTGCGTCGGGTCGACCAGCTTCTGGAACAATGGAACCAGGGTCCCTACATCTTCAATCTGGGTCACGGCATCCTGCCCGACACGCCGATCGCCAATGTCGAGCTCGTGCTCGAGCGGGTGACCGGCCAGAAGGTCGTCGCGCCGTGAGCCGGAAGCTGGCCGTCGTCCTGTTCAATCTCGGCGGACCGGACGGTCCGCGCGCGGTGCGGCCGTTCCTGTTCAATCTGTTTCGCGATCCGGCGATCATCGGCCTGCCGGCGATCGCCCGCTATCCGCTCGCGGCGCTGATCTCGACCACCCGCGAGAAGACCGCCAAGGTCAATTACGCGATCATGGGCGGCGGCTCGCCGCTGCTGCCGGAGACCGAAAAGCAGGCGAGAGCGCTGGAGGCCGAACTGGCCGGAGCGCTCCCTGACGTGGAGGCCAGGTGCTTCATCGCCATGCGCTACTGGAACCCGCTGACCGGCGAGACGGCCAAGCAGGTTAGTGCATTCGCACCCGATGAAATCGTGCTCTTGCCGCTCTATCCGCAGTTCTCGGCGACGACGACGGGATCGTCGCTGAAGGCCTGGCGCGAAACCTATTCGGGCCCCGGTCGCCAGACGACGGTCTGTTGCTATCCGACGGAAGTGGGGCTGGTCGAGGCCCACGCCCGGCTGATCCGCGAGACCTGGGAGAAGGCCGGTTCGCCGGCGAACGTGCGGCTGCTGTTCTCGGCCCACGGCCTGCCCGAGAAGGTGATCCTGTCGGGGGATCCTTACCAGAAGCAGATCGAAGCCACGGCCGCCGCGGTCGCCGCCAGACTGCCCGCCAGTCTGGACTGGACGGTCTGCTACCAGAGCCGGGTCGGGCCGATGAAGTGGATCGGCCCCTCGACCGACGAGGAGATTCGTCGGGCCGGATCCGAAGGGAAGGGCGTGATCGTCACGCCGATCGCCTTCGTCTCCGAGCATGTGGAAACGCTGGTCGAGCTCGATCACGAATATGCCGAACTGGCCAAGGAGGTCGGGGTCGCCCCCTATATCCGCGTGCCGGCCCTGGGCGCGGCGCCCGAATTCATCGGCGGCCTGGCGCGCAGCGTGGCCGGTGCTCTCACCGCGAGCGCTTCGGTCCTGTCCGCGTCGGACTGGCGGTGCGGACCGGAGTGGTCCAAGTGTCCGTGCAGAGAGGGAGCCTCGGCGTGATTGATTTCCTGGTGGCGAACTTCAACCTGGTGCGCGGTCTGCACATCCTGTCGGTGATCGCCTTCATGGCGGGGATGCTCTATCTGCCGCGCCTGTTCGTCTATCACACCAAGGCCGCGCCGGGCTCCGAGATGGACGAGACCTTCAAGGTCATGGAGCGGCGGCTGCTGCGCGGCATCATCAACCCGGCGTCGATCGCTACGGCGGTGTTCGGCCTCGGCTTGATCCTGGCCGACAGCGCCATCCGCGGCTGGAGCTTTCTGGCCGAGCCGTGGATGGCGACCAAGCTGGTCGCCCTGATCGGCCTCTATGGCTGGCACGGCTTCCTGTCGGCCTCGCGCAAGAAGTTCGAGCGTGGCGAGAATGTCCGCTCGGAAAAGTTCTGGCGGATCACCAACGAGATCCCGTTCGTGCTGGCCATCGTCATCGTCATTTCGGTGACGACCAAGTTCCTGAACCACTAGGAGAAGCGGCCGGCGCTTGACCGGCCGTGTCTCACGTGGTTTGGATCCAAGGCAGGTTCACTTTCGGTGAACCCCCTTCTTCTCACGGACCGGCGCCCGTCCTGGCGCGCCCCGCGAGCGATCCGCTCCAAGGTCCGTCCCCCGAACGATCCGCGTCATCGTCAACCGACGCGCATGCCGGCCGCTCCGACGGGCTGACCAGCATGACCATAAAAGTCCTACCGGCCGGACTCCGCCCTGGGGTCCGCGCCCATTCTTGAGTCTTGTCATGACCGAAGACACCGAAAACCAAATTCCGGCCGCCGAAGAGGCGACCATCGAGGAGACTGTCGCGGACACCGCCGACGTCGCTACCGAAGCCTCCGTGGAAGCGGAAGGCGAGGGCGAGGATGACGGCTCCGGCATCGCCGAAGCCGTCGCGGCCCTGGGCCTGAAGTCCATGTCCCTGCAGGAGCTGAAGGAGAAATCCCCGGCCGACCTGCTGGCGTTCGCCGAGACCTTCGAGGTCGAGAACGCCAACTCCATGCGCAAGCAGGACATGATGTTCGCGATCCTGAAGACCCTCGCCGAGGAAGGCGTGGAGATTTCGGGCTCGGGCACCATGGAGGTGCTGCAGGACGGCTTCGGCTTCCTGCGTTCGCCGGAAGCCAACTACCTGCCGGGCCCGGACGACATCTATGTCTCGCCCTCGCAGATCCGGAAGTATGGCCTGCGCACCGGCGACAGCGTCGACGGCGCCATCCGCTCCCCCCGGGAAGGTGAGCGCTATTTCGCCCTGACCAACGTCTCGAAGATCAACTTCGAAAGCCCCGAGAACGTGCGCCACAAGGTGCACTTCGACAACCTGACGCCGCTCTATCCCGAAGAGCGCCTGCACATGGAACTGCCCGATCCGACCATCAAGGATCGCTCGGGCCGGGTCATCGACATCGTCGCCCCGCTCGGCAAGGGCCAGCGCTGCCTGATCGTCGCCCCGCCGCGCGTGGGCAAGACGGTCATGTTGCAGAACATCGCCAAGTCGATCGAGACCAACCACCCCGAGTGCTACCTGATCGTCCTGCTGATCGACGAGCGCCCGGAAGAAGTCACCGACATGCAGCGCACGGTGAAGGGCGAGGTCATCGCCTCGACCTTCGACGAGCCGGCGACCCGCCACGTTCAGGTGGCCGAGATGGTCATCGAGAAGGCCAAGCGCCTAGTCGAGCACAAGCGAGACGTCGTCATTCTGCTGGACTCGGTCACCCGTCTGGGCCGCGCCTACAACACCACCGTGCCGTCGTCGGGCAAGGTGCTGACCGGCGGTGTCGACGCCAACGCCCTGCAGCGCCCGAAGCGCTTCTTCGGCGCGGCGCGCAATGTGGAAGAGGGCGGTTCGCTCTCGATCATCGCCACCGCCCTGATCGACACCGGCAGCCGCATGGACGAAGTGATCTTCGAGGAGTTCAAGGGCACTGGTAACTCGGAAATCGTCCTGGACCGCAAGGTGGCGGACAAGCGCATCTTCCCGGCCATCGATGTGCTCAAGTCGGGCACCCGCAAGGAAGAGCTCATCACCCCGAAGGACCAACTGCAGAAGACCTATGTCCTGCGCCGCATCCTCAACCCGATGGGCGCTTCGGACGCGATCGAGTTCCTGCTCGACAAGCTGCGGCAGTCCAAGACCAACGGCGACTTCTTCCAGTCGATGAACACCTGAGTCCAACCAGACTCAGCCTGAATCCTCTTTGATAAATGAGAAAGGCCCCGGGTAGAACCGGGGCCTTTTTTGCCGGTCAGACCGGTCAGGCCGGCCCTACGGAATGAGCAGGGTCGCCCCGACAGTCTTTCGACCCTCCAGCGCCTCGTGCGCGGCGCGCGCCTCGGCCAGGGGAAAGGTCTGGCCGATTTCGATCTTCACCGCGCCCGAGCCGAGGACGGCGAAGAGGGCGGCCGCGCTTTCGTCCAGTTCAGCGGTCGAGGCGATGTAGTCGAACAGGCGCGGGCGGGTGACGTACGCTGACTTAGCGCCCAACTCCAGCGGCGCGAACGGCGGGACCGGGCCCGAGGCGTTGCCGAAGGTGACCAGCACGCCGCGACGGGCGAGGCTCTTCAGACTGGCGTCCCAGGTGTCCTTGCCGACGCCATCATAGACGACGGCCACGCCCTTGCCATGGGTGACCTCGGCGACTTTGGCGGCGACGTCTTTGTGACCGTAGTCGATGAGGTGGTCGGCGCCGAGATCACGAGCGAGCGCAAGCTTGGCCTCGCCGCCAGCGGTGGCGATCACGGTTGCTCCTAGCGCCTTGCACCACTGAACCAGGATCTGGCCGACCCCGCCGGCGGCTGCATGGATCAGAACCAGATCGCCGGGTTTCACGTGGAAACACCGACGGACCAGGAACTCGGCCGTCATGCCCTTGAGCATCGCCGCCGCCGCAGTCTCAAGGCTGACGGCGCCCGGGACTTTCACCGCGCGCTCGGCTGGGACGACCGCGGCCTCGGCATAGGCGCCGATGGTTCCGTTGTAGGCGACACGGTCGCCGACCTGAAACTGGGTGACGTCGTCGCCGACCGCCTCGACCACGCCCGCCGCCTCCAGCCCGATGCCGGACGGAAGCTTCAGCGGGTAGAGGCCGGACCGGTGATACGTGTCGATATAGTTTAGGCCTACCGCCTGGTGCCGGACCAGGATCTGACCGGTGGTGGGCGAGGGGACGTCGCGCTCAACGGTCTCGAGGACCTCGGGGCCGCCAGTGCGCGCGATTTGGATCGCCAGCATTACCCCTCTTCCCTTTGAGCGAGCGCCTTCTGGAAGAAGGCCAGGCTGCGGCCGTCGGCCTTGGCGGCGTCGGCGGCGTCGTAGTGCGCACCGCCCACGCGCGCGAAGGCATGGTCGCGATCGGCGTAGGTATGGATCTCGATCTGCGGATGATTCTTCAGCGCGTTCAGAATGACCTGGCGGGCTTCCGGCGGGACGAATTGGTCCTTCTCGGCGATGTGCATCAGCAGCGGGTGGGCCAGTTTCTCGGCCTCGCCGACATGCTTCTCCAGGCCAACGCCGTAGTACGAGACCGAGGCGTCGACGTCGGTGCGGGTCGCGGTCAGGAAGGCCAGGAGGCCGCCCAGACAGTAACCGACCGCGCCGACCTTGCCATTGACGCCCGGCAGCGTGCGGACCTTGGTGATCGTCGCGGCGATGTCGCTGATACCGGCGTCCACGTCAAACGCGTTGAACAGTTCGAAGGCGCGCTTCCACTCGGCCTCGGACTGGTCGGTGATGTCGATCCCCGGCTCGATCCGCCAGAAGAGGTCGGGACAGACGGCGACATAGCCCTGGGCGGCCAAGCCGTCGCAGATGTCGCGCATCACCTTGTTGACGCCGAAGATCTCCTGAATCACGACAATGGCCGGGGCGCTGTCCGCCTGAGGGCGGGCCACATAGGCCGAGAAGTCGCCATCGGGCGTGGTGATGGTGAGGGTTTCGCTCATCGGGAACTCCATCTCTTCGGGGTCCCCGGGCAGGACCCAATGTGACTTTCGACCGAAGCGCTCTAACCTGCGCCGACGGGCTTGCCCCATAACAATATCGTGCCCTGACCGAAGGGAACCACCCGATGAAGATGACCATCGAGATCGACTGCACACCCGTCGAGGCGCGGGCCTTTCTAGGCCTCCCCGATGTCAGCGGTTTGAATGAGCACCTGGTGAAGGAGATGCAGAACCGGATGGACGCCAACATGGCGATGTTGGCGCCTGAGGAGCTGCTGAAGAACTGGATGGCGTTCGGGACCGGCGCCCAGGAGCAGTTCCGTAAGCTGATGACGGCGGCCGCCGGTGCGGCGGTCGGGAAGCCCTGAGCGCATGACCGATACGATCTTCGCCCTGGCCACGGCGGCCGGGCGAGCAGCGGTGGCCGTGGTTCGCGTTTCGGGTCCGGCGACTCTGTCGGTCGTCGAGGCCTTGTGCGGCCGCGCGCCCAGGCCGCGCCTGGCGGCGCTGCGCAAGCTCCGTCACCAGGACGTCGCGCTAGACGAGGCCCTGGTTCTCAGGTTCGAGGGGCCGGCCAGCTATACCGGCGAAGACAGCGCCGAGTTTCACGTGCACGGCGGGCGGGCCGTCGTCGAGGCTCTGCTGGCGGCCCTGGTTGACCTGGGTCTGCGTCTTGCTGAGCCCGGCGAGTTCACGCGCCGCGCGTTCGAGAACGGCAAGCTCGATCTGGCCCAGGCCGAGGGCGTCGCCGACCTGATCGACGCCGAGACCGAGGCTCAGCGTCGCCAGGCATTGGGTCAGGTGGGCGGCGCGCTCAGCCAGCGCTACGACCGCTGGCGCGATCTGCTGGTTCAGTCGCTGGCCATGCTGGAGGCGGCGGTGGACTTCCCGGACGAGGATCTGCCGGAGGCGGTGGCGGAGCGGGCGCGCCCGGGCCTGCGAACCTTGAGCGCCGAACTTGATGCGGCCTTGGCCGATGTTTCCCGGGGGCGCCGTGTCCGGGACGGCTTCCGCGTCGCCCTGGTCGGCGCGCCGAACGCCGGGAAGAGCACGCTCCTGAATGGGCTGGTCGAGCGCGACGCCGCGATCGTCACGGACACACCGGGTACGACCCGGGATGTCATCGAGGTTCCGTTGGTGCTGGGCGGCTACAGGGTTCTGCTGGCCGACACGGCCGGCATACGGGAAACAGCCGACGCGATCGAAGCCGAGGGTGTCCGTCGAGCTCGGGCCTGGGCTGAAGATGCTGACCTAAGACTTTGGGTCGTCGACGGGTTTCACGTGAAACATACAGTGAAGCTTGAGGAGGTGGTTCGACCGGGTGACTGGCTGGTACTGAACAAGGCTGACATAGCCGACACCATGGCGCTCGATGAGGCCGAACGGATGTGGACAGGGTGGGGGCTCAGGGTGGCGCGGCTTTCGGCCAAGTCAGCCGACTCGGTTGAACGGCTTCGCGCGAGCTTGACCGCCCACGTCGCAGAAGCGCTCTCCGGCGCGGAGTTCCCGGCAGCGACGCGCCTCCGACATGCCGAGCGGCTGCGTGAGGCCCGGAACTACCTGGATCGCGCCCTGTCCGAGGTCGGTCTGGAGGTGGAGTTGGCCGCCGAGGATGTGCGCCTGGCGGCCCGCGCGCTCGAGAAGATTACGGGTCGTGTCGATCCGGACGACGTGCTGGGCCGCGTCTTTTCGACCTTCTGCGTCGGCAAGTGATGTTCCACTTGGAACCCCGCCTATATTATCCTCGCAGTTATCCACTGCACGCTCACAGCTGTAGCGGGGGCGTTTCACGTGAAACGCCATGGAGTCACATCGACCCGCTCGCCTGATTGGCGTATATGTCGAGTCCAACGCCCCCGCACGTTCGGGGGCGTTCGCATTGAGGCGAGTTCGTTGTCCAACACCTGGGATGTCATTGTCATCGGCGGCGGTCACGCCGGCTGCGAGGCGGCGGCCGCCTCGGCGCGCACCGGCGCGCGGACCCTGCTGCTGACCCACAAGCTGGAAACCATCGGCGAGATGTCTTGCAACCCGGCCATTGGCGGCCTGGGCAAGGGTCATCTGGTCCGCGAGATCGACGCCCTGGACGGTGTCATGGGCCGGATGGCCGACAAGGCCGGCATCCAGTTCCGGATGCTAAACCGCTCCAAGGGCCCGGCCGTTCGCGGCCCGCGCGCGCAGATCGATCGTCGGCTCTATCGTGAGGCGATGCAGGCCGAGCTGGCCGCCACGGAAAACCTCGACATTATCGCCGCGACCGCGGAGGACTTGATCGTCGAGGACGGCCAGGTGGCGGGCGCAGTCGACGGGGCAGGGCGGATCTATCGCGCTTCACGTGTGATCCTGACGACCGGCACCTTTCTGAAAGGCGTTATCCATCGCGGTGAGGAACGCATTCCCGCCGGCCGTGTCGGCGACCAGCCGGCTATCGGCCTGTCGGATCGCCTCTACGGTCTGGGCTTCCAGATGGGTCGGCTGAAGACGGGCACGCCCGCGCGCCTCGACGGCAAGACCATCGCCTGGGACCAACTGGATAGCCAACCGGCCGACGACCAGCCGGTTCCGTTCTCGTATTTGAACGACAAGATCGATGTGCCGCAGATCGCCTGTGGCGTTACCTTCACGACCGAGGAAACCCACCGGATCATCGCCGAGCGCCTGAGCGAGTCTTTGGTCTATGGCGGTCGCGCCACGGGGATCGGTCCGCGCTATTGTCCTTCGATCGAGGACAAGGTCGTGCGCTTCGCTGACAAGACGAGCCACCAGATCTTCTTGGAGCCGGAAGGCCTGGACGACGACACGGTCTATCCGAACGGCATCTCCACGTCGGTCTCCGAAGAAACCCAGCTCTTGTTCCTGCGCACGATCCCCGGCCTCGAGAAGGTCGAGGTGATCCGCTACGGCTATGCGATCGAATATGACTATGTCGACCCGCGAGAACTCTACGCCACCTTGGAAACCAAACGTCTGCCGGGCCTGTATCTGGCCGGACAGATCAATGGCACGACGGGCTACGAAGAGGCAGGGGCCCAGGGTCTGGTCGCCGGCCTGAATGCGGCCCTGGCGGCGCGGGGCGGGGAGCCCGCCGTCTTCGCCCGGGACGAAGCCTATATCGGCGTGATGATCGACGACTTGGTCACCCGGGGCGTCACCGAGCCCTATCGGATGTTCACCAGCCGCGCGGAGTTCCGCCTGACCCTGCGCGCCGATAACGCGGACCAGCGCCTGACCGACCGGGGTATCGCCCTGGGCGTGGTGGGCGAGACCCGTGCGAAGGCCTGGGCTGAGAAGCGAGATCGCCTCGAAGCGGCTCGGGCTTTCGCCCGCTCCGTCAGCCTGACTCCAAACGAGGCCGTGAAGGCCGGGTTCAGGGTCAATAGCGACGGCGTCCGCCGCGATGTCTTCGCCATGCTGGCCTATCCGGAGGTGACGCTCGACGACCTTGGCCGCGTCTGGCCCGAGGTTTTCACGTGGAACACAGATGTCCGCGAGCAGATCGAAATCGAGGCGGCCTATGCCGGCTATCTCGATCGCCAGCGCGCCGACGCCGAATCTCTGCGCAAGGACGAGGACCTGCGCCTGCCGGCCGACCTGGATTATGCCGACATCGGCAGTCTGTCGAACGAGGTGCGCGAGAAGCTGCAGCGCGTGCGGCCACTGACCCTCGGCCAGGCGGCTCGCATTGAAGGGGTCACCCCCGGCGCTCTGACCGCGCTGCTGGCCCACGTGAGGCGCGGCCGTGCAGCCTGATCTCGTGACCGCCGAGGCCCCGGTGCTGGACGCGGAGGGTTACCAAGCCCTTACCGGCGCATCCGACGTCCAGATCGCCGATCTGGCGCGCTTCCAGGAGCTGCTGGCCGAGTGGAACGCGGTGATGAACCTGGTCGGTCCGCTGACCATCGCCACCTATTGGACCCGCCACGCGTTGGACAGTTCGCAGCTGCTGCCGCTCGCGCCCGAGGCCTTGACCTGGGCCGATCTGGGCGCCGGCGCCGGCCTGCCGGGCGTGGTGCTGGCCATACTGCTGAAGGGTAGGGCCGAGGCCAAGGTTCACCTGGTCGAGTCGATGGCCAAGCGCTGCCGCTTCCTCGAGGTCGCGGCCAAGGCGCTGGACCTGCCGGTCGAGATCCACAATGCTCGAGCCGAAGAGCTGAAGCTGAAGGTCGACGTGGTCACCGCTCGGGCCTGCGCGCCGATGACCAAGCTGCTGGGCTTCGCCGAACCCTATCTGCACCGCGGCGCGACCGGCCTGTTCCTCAAGGGCCAGGATGTCGTGACCGAGCTGACCGAGGCCAGGAAGGCCTGGTCGTTCGCCAGCGAGCTGCTCCCCAGTCAAAGCGACCCCCGTGGCCGCATCGTTCAAGTGAAGAGGCTTTCCCGTGTCCGCTAATCCTCTCCGCGTGCTCGCCATCGCCAACCAGAAGGGCGGGGTCGGCAAGACCACCACGGCCATCAACCTGGGCACCGCCCTGGCCGCCTGTGGCGAGCGGGTGCTGCTGATCGACGCCGATCCGCAAGGTAACTGTTCCACGGGGCTGGGCATCGGCCGCACCCTGCGCCGCACCACCCTGTATGACGTGCTGATGGGCGAGTCGCCGGTGGTCGACGCCGCCGTGAAGACCGAGCTTCCCGGCCTGGACGTCATACCGGCCGACGCCGATCTCTCCGGCATCGAGATCGAGCTGGGTCAGACCGCTCGCCGGTCCTACCGCCTGCGCGACGCTCTGGAGACGATCCGCGCCAACGGGCCCTACACCTATGTGCTGATCGATTGCCCGCCGTCGCTGAACGTGCTGACCGTCAACGCCATGACAGCCGCCGACGCGGTGTTCGTGCCGCTGCAGTGCGAATTCTTCGCTCTGGAAGGCCTGACTCAGCTGATGCGGACTATTGAGCGGGTGCGCGGCAGCCTGAACCCGCGCCTCGAGATCCAAGGGGTTGTGCTGACCATGTACGACCGCCGCAACAGCTTGTCGGAGCAGGTGGCCAGCGATGTCCGCGCCCACTTCGGCGACAAGGTTTATGACGCGGTGATCCCGCGCAATGTCCGCGTCTCGGAGGCCCCGTCGTTCGGCAAGCCGGTGCTGCTGTACGACCTGAAGTGCGCCGGCAGCCAGGCCTATCTGAAACTGGCCCGCGAGGTGATCAGCCGCGAGCGCGATCGTCAGGCGCAGGCCGCCTAACGCCGAGCTGCGTGAGCCATACCGCTAAGTATCGATCCTAGAGTTTGACTGAGAAGATGATGGAGTCCGTCGTGGTGGGTGAGCCCGGTAGTTCCGAGGGCCGTCGTGGTCTGGGTCGTGGTCTGTCCGCTCTGCTGGGCGAGGTCGACGCCGCGCCGGCCCAGGCTCCGGGCGACAACACCGCCGGTTCGCGTGAAGCGCCGATCGAAATCCTGAAGCGTAATCCGGACCAGCCTCGCCGCACCTTCCGCGAGGAAGATCTGGACGACCTGTCCAACTCGATCCGTGAGAAGGGCGTGCTGCAGCCGATCCTGGTGCGACCGGCGCCGGGCGCCCCGGGCGAGTACCAGATCGTCGCTGGCGAACGCCGCTGGCGGGCGGCCCAGCGCGCCGGTCTACGCACCGTGCCGATCATGGTGCGCGAGCTGGATGATCTGGCGGTGCTGGAAATCGGCATCATCGAGAACGTCCAGCGCGCCGACCTGAACATTCTGGAAGAAGCGCTTTCGTACAAGGTGCTGATGGAGAAGTTCGAGCGCACCCAGGAGAACATCGCCCAGACCATCGGCAAGAGCCGCAGCCATGTCGCCAACACGATGCGCCTGCTGGCCCTACCGGACGAGGTGCAGTCCTACCTGGTCAGCGGCGAGCTGTCGGCCGGTCACGCCCGCGCCATCGCCGCGGCGGCCGACCCCGTGGCCCTGGCCAAGCAGATCATCGCGGGCGGCCTGTCGGTCCGCGAGACCGAGGCCCTGGCCCGCAAGGCGCCGACCGCGACGCCGAACAAGAACAAGGGCGGGCGTCCGCCGCGCGTGAAGGACACCGACACCCAGGCCCTCGAGGCCGACCTGTCGTCGGTCCTGGGTCTGGACGTGTCGATCGATCATCGCGGCGCCACCGGGACCCTGACCATTACCTATGCGACGCTCGAGCAGCTGGACGATCTGTGCAATCGGCTGACGCGCGGGGTCTGACCAAGTCCGATCAGATGCACGAAAAAGCGTGCGGATGGGCGATTTAGGGCTCTCCAAAATCGCCTCTGTCGCGCACGGAACGGCGCCTCTCCGTACTCCGGGAGGCGCCGTCTTCGTGAGAGCAGGGCAGTTTGAGTCCGATTGGACTCCAAGTCCCTGTCGGATAAGGGCTTTCTGAGAACCATCCACAATGGCGCAAAGGGCCGATTTTCGGGGGTTCTGGAGGTTCCGGACCGGACTCTGCGCAAGGACGCCCACCTTGCCTTCCTGGGCCTTGTGCCCAGGAGCCATCCGTCCGCCAGCGGGGGATCGGAGGCTAGGCGTCGCTATCGCGGTTCGATTGGGCGGGACGGAGTTAGCCGAACCCTGGGTCCTGGGCACAAGGCCCAGGAAGGCAATTGTAGGAGAGGCGGGAGCTAAGCCCCCCGTCTGCACAGTCGGGTGATGGTGGGCCAAGGAGGACCTTGGCCATGATCGATCCAGATGTGTTCAACGCTGTCGCAAAACTCATCGTAGCGATGACAAGGTTAGGAGAGCTGTTTCTTCGCCTAGTAAGACGAAGCCCTACAGCCCCAGCCGTCGCGCGCGGCCGGCGATCATCAGCGCCAGGCGCTCGGCGATCAGCTGATCGGGGGAGCCGGAGGTCTTGCACGCCCGGTCGGCGGTGAGGACCTCGCCTTGGATCTCCAGGATCGCTTCCAGGTTCCAGCCGCGCGCCTGGCGCAGGAACTCTCGCTCCTGTTTCCAGAACACGCCCGAGGCCTTGGCGGCGGACTGCAGGTCGACGCCGTTCTTGTGCAGGGTCAGCACCCGGCGCAGGCGGTTCAGATAGAAGCTGATCGCCCGCACGGCAGCCGGACCGCCTTCGCCCTCGGCAGCCGCGCGGCGCAGGGCGGTCTGGGCCGCGCCGGCCTTGCCGCCGAACGCATCGGCGGCGGCGTCGCTGAGCGAGGCTTCGGGCTCGACGCCCAGGAAGTCTGTCAGGTCGGCGGCGGTCGCGGTGGCTCCGCTGCCCGGACCGAGGAACAGGGCCAGGCGCTCGATCTCGGCGCGAGCCACGCCGCGCTCCTTGGGCAGGCGCGAGACGAACAGATCCAGCGCCTCGCTGTTCAGATTGAGCTTGTCGTTGGCCAGGGTGTCGCGCGTCAGACGGGCCAGGTCGCCGGCTTCGTCCTCGTAGCAGGGGATGACGGCGCAGCCGTTCAGCTTTTCGCCGACCTTGCGCAGCAGGGAGTCGCGGCCCAGGGCCCCGGCCTCGACCAGGAAGAAGGCGTCGGGGTTCAGCTGACCCTCGACATGGCGGGCCAGGGCCTCGGAAGCCTGCTTGTCGGGTCCGGCCTTTTCGCCGGTCAGGCGCAGGCGCACCAGACGGCGGCCGCCCATCAGCGACATCGCCGACAGCTCGTCCTCCAGCTTGGCCGGGTCGCTATCCAGGTCGCCCTCGGTCAGTTGGGCGGTGTCGAAAGGATCGTCGGGACGCTCGACCACGCGCTTGGCCAGGGCGTTGGCGCGATCGCGCACTACGCCCCGGTCCTTGCCGTAGATGACCACGGCCCGGATGTCCGGGGGCGGCTCCTTCAAGAAGCGTTCGACGTCCGGACGCTTGGAGAGGATCATCGCTCTGTCCCTGGAGCGTGGCGGCCGCCGAAACCGCTCACACTTTCGGCCGCCATGCTCTTAAGCCGGCTTCCGGCCCGCCAGCCAGGTGGCGAGGTCCAGCTGGATCTTGCGGGCCACTTCGGCGGCGGCGCGCTCCTGGCCGTCGTTCTGGGCGGCGATGGCGGCGTAGGGCTGGTCGGCCGAGTCATAGGTCACCGAGACCTCGGTGAGGCCCTTGCGGACCTCGCTGCTGGTCTTGGCGTCCAGCAGGCGCCAGTTGACGCTCATCCGCAGCTCGTAGCGATTGGCGGTATTGTCCAGGCGAACGCCCCGCGCGAAGCGCTGCTCGTTGACCGACAGCATCAGCCGGTAAGCGGCGGGCGCGCCCTGGCGATGGGCCAAGGCGTCGTCCAGCTGCTCGCGCAGCAGATAGCCGCCGCGCCCCTCGGCCGCGACGGTCTCGATGCTGGACAGCCCGCCCTCGACGCCGGGACGGCCGTACAGCGGCGTGAAGCCGGCGCACGCCGAAAGGGCGAGGGTGGAAAGGGCGAACGCGCCAACGGCCAGGATGCGTTTCATCGGTCTCGCTTGGGTCTCAGTTGGCCACGATGTTGATGATCCGGTCCTTGACCACGATCACCTTGCGCACGGTCAGGCCCTCAAGGTGAGCCATGACGTTCGGATCCGCCAGAGCGATTTTCTGGACCTCGTCGTCCGGGGCGCCGGCCTTGACCTTCACCTCCCCGCGACGCTTGCCGTTGATCTGGATGGGCAGGACGCGCTCGTCGTCCGCCGCCAGGGCCGGGTCGGCCTTGGGCCAGGGGGCGTTCACGACCATGCCCTCGCCGCCGATCCTGGCCCAGGCTTCCTCGGCCAAGTGGGGCGTGAACGGGGCGACCAGACGGGCCAGGATGTCCAAGGCCTCGGCGCGGGCAGCCAGCACGGCGTTGCTAGCGCCTTCGGCCGGCGCGGCCTTCAGGGCGTTCAGGAACTCATACAGGCGGGCCACGCCGCTGTTGAAGCGGAAGTTCTCGATGCTGTCGGTGACGAAGCCGATCAGCTTGTGCGCCGCCTTGCGCAGCGCCAGGGCGGCTTCGTCGCTGTCGTCATGGGCGAAGTCGCCGGCTGGCTGGCTGTCGAACTCGTTCCACAAGCGGTGGGTGAAGCGCCAGCTGCCCTCGACGCCCGAATTGGTCCATTGGACGTCGCGCTCGGGCGGGCTGTCGGACATCACGAACAGGCGGGCGCTGTCGACGCCGTAGGCCTCGAAGATATCCTCGGGAGCGACGACGTTCTTCTTGGACTTCGACATCTTCTCGACATCGCCGATGATGATCGGCGCGCCGTCCGACTTGCGCGTTGCCTTGCGATTGCCGTTCTCCGTGGAGAACTCGATATCCGACGGCTGGACCCACTCGACGATCACGGGCGGCAAATCGGCCTCAATCAGAACGTTTCCGTCCTCATCTTTGGTCATTTTGACGGGTTCATCGGACGGATTGGGCAGGCGATACGTCTCGTGCGTGACCATGCCTTGGGTGAACAGGCCCGCGAACGGCTCCTCGACCGACAGCAGGCCCTCGTCTTTCAGGGCGCGGGTGATGAAGCGGGCGTACAGCAGGTGCAGGATCGCGTGCTCGACGCCGCCGATATATTGGTCGACGGCCAGCCAGTAGTCGGCCGCGGCCTTGCCCACCGGCTCGGCGGCGTGGGTGTCGGCGAAGCGGGCGAAGTACCAGCTGGAGTCGATGAACGTATCCAGGGTGTCGGTCTCGCGCTCGGCGCGACCGCCGCAGGACGGGCAGGTGGTGTGGCGCCAGGTGGGGTGGCGCAGCAGCGGATTTCCCGGCTTGTCGAAGGTGACGTCCTCGGGCAGGGCGACCGGCAGCTGGTCCTGGGGCACCGGCACGACGCCGCAGGCCTGGCAGTGGATGACCGGGATCGGGCAGCCCCAGTAGCGCTGGCGAGAGACGCCCCAGTCGCGCAGGCGATAGACCGTGGCGCCCTGGCCCTGGCCGGCCGCCTCGATGCGGGCCACGGCCTCGGCCTTGGCGGCCTCGACGTCCAGGCCGTCCAGGAACTGGGAATTGAAGATCTTGCCGGGGCCGACATAGGCCTCCTTGCCAACCCCGAAGGTCGCCGGATCCTCGCCATTGGGCAGCACCACCGGCTTGACCGGCAGGCCGTACTTGCGGGCGAAGTCCAGGTCGCGCTGGTCGTGCGCCGGGCAGGCGAAGATCGCGCCCGTGCCGTAATCCATCAGGATGAAGTTGGCGATCCAGACGGGCAGGGTGATCGACGGATCCAGCGGGTGCTTGACCCGCAGGCCGGTGTCGTAGCCCAGCTTCTCGGCGCTTTCGATCTCGGCTTCCGAGGTGCCGCCCTTGCGGCAGTCGGCGATGAACTGCTGGATCTCGGGGTTCTCGATGGCCAGGCGTTCGGCCAGCGGGTGCTCGGGCGCGATGCCGACGAAGCTGGCGCCGAACAGGGTGTCGGGACGGGTGGTGTAGACCTCCAGCCCCTCGGCCATGCCGTCGGGCGCCTCGCCCTCGAACTGGAACTTGAAGCGCAGGCCCTTGGAGCGGCCGATCCAGTTCTCCTGCATCAGGCGAACCTTGTCGGGCCAGCGGTCCAGGGTCTTCAGGCCGTCGATCAGGTCGTCGGCATACTGGGTGATGCGCAGGAACCACTGGGTCAGCTTGCGCTTCTCGACCGTCGCGCCCGAGCGCCACCCCTTGCCGTCGATCACCTGCTCGTTGGCCAGGACAGTCATGTCGACCGGGTCCCAGTTGACCGAGGCTTCCTTGCGATAGACCAGGCCGCGCTTCAGCAGGCGCAGGAACCAGGCCTGCTGCTTGCCGTAGTATTCCGGGTCGCAGGTGGCGAACTCGCGCGACCAGTCGATGGAGATGCCCAGCGACTTCAGCTGCTCGCGCATGGCGGCGATGTTGTCGTAGGTCCAGCCCTTGGGGTGGACGCCGCGCTCCATGGCCGCGTTCTCGGCGGGCATGCCGAAGGCGTCCCAGCCCATCGGGTGCAGGACGTTGAAGCCTTGGGCGCGCTTGTAGCGGGCGACCACGTCACCCATGGCGTAGTTGCGGACGTGGCCCATGTGGATGCGGCCCGACGGGTACGGGAACATCTCGAGCACGTAGTATTTCGGACGGCCGTCGTTGATTTCGCCGGTCTTGAAGACGTCGGCCTTCGCCCAGGCTTCACGCCACTTGGGCTCGGTGTCTTTGGGATTGTAGCGGGCCATCGGAAACCAGGTCTTGGATGCAGGAACGCGCTCCGAAGGCGCGTCCGCGTCAAGTTAAGCGGTTTCGCGGCCGGAGCGCGCAGAAATATGGGAAGTCGGGGTCCCCTTCGCTGGAAGAGGACCCCGCCGGGCCTTAGCCCTTGATGTTCGAGAGGCGAAGCTGACGGGCGCGGGTCAGGATCGCGTTCTCGATGTCGGTGGCGGTCTGGTCGGCGACGGGCGCGTCGACCCACTGACCGTTCACGTCCTTGGACTGCTTGAACACCGTGACGTTCAGGCCGTCGGCGCGCAGGCGGGTGTCCAGGATGTAGACCGTGGCCTTGAAGCGCTCGGCCGGAGTCTCGGGGTTCACGTACCAGTCGGTGACGATCACGCCGCCGTACGGGTCGGCCGAGGCCAGCGGCATGAACGCCAGGGTGTCCAGGCTGGCGCGCCACAGATAGCCGTTGACGCCGATCGAGCCTTCGCTGGCCGGGGCCTTGTTACCGCCGCCGAAGCGCTTGAACGGGTTCAGGCCCGGCTCGTCGCTTTGCGTGGAAAACGTCTTGGGGGGCTTGTTGCTGGCGCATGCGGTCATGCCCAGCATCGACAGAGCCAGGACGCCCGCGGCGACGCCGCGCATCACAGACCCACGCTCAAACGCCATAGTACCTCGCTCCAATGTCTCGCCGACGCGATTTCGCGCTTCCTGGCGCGCCCCCGCGGCCGGGAGCCGGTCTATAGCATGGCTACGCCGCCTCAAAACAGGAATCGCGTGACCTCGTCGCCACAGGAGTCGATTGAATCGCCCAATTCAGCCCGAAGTGCGACCAAAGGCCGGTTGACCGCGTTCCGGCCAAGCCTTTAATCGCAATTCAAGGGGCTCGTTCCTATATGGGATGGGTGGGGACAACTGAGTATAGGCGGCGAGTAGCAATGGTCGCGACGCGTTTCTTCTTGGCCGGGGCCGCCGCGCTGATCCTGACGGGGTCGGCGGCGACGGCGTTCGCCCAGGCCAAGCCGCATGCCGTTGCGCCCGATTTCTCGGTCAAGAACGACTTCACCAGCGCCGCCGCCGGCGTCCAGTACCCGACGGACGACAAGCGCACCCTGCGCTGGGACGCCAAGAAGGGCCGCTGGGGCCTCAAGCTGGACCTCGACCAGCCGTCCAGCCGCGAAATGGAAATGCAGGACGTCCAGGCCGGCGCCTATTTCAAGGTGACACCGTCAATCCGCGTCGGCGGCGCCGTCAGCCTGGGCGAATCCAACCCGGCCCTGGCCGCTCGCAAGGCCCAGCAGCCCGACCCGGCGCCCCGCGTGCGCCTGGAAACCGCTTTCAAGTTCTAATCCAGGCAAGTTCTAATCCAGCCTAGCCGGCCAGCGCTTCGACCGCGGCGATCCCTGCGATTCCGCTGCCGATCAGCTGCGTGACCGTGCGCGCCCGCACGCCGCCCAGCGCATAGACGGGCAGGACCGTGGCCGCGACCAGAGCCTTCAGGCCTTCCACGCCCAGCGGCTGGCCCGCCGAAGGGCTGTTGCTGGGAAAGACTGGCGAGATGACGACCGCGTCGGCCCCGGCCCGCTCGGCGGCTTGGACCGCGGCGGCGTCATGGGCGGCGACGGTGATCAGATAGCGACCGTGCTCGGCCCGTAGGCGCGGGATCTCCCCGGCCAGGCGCTCGGGCATGTGCAGGCCATCGGCGCCGATCCCCTCTGCCAAGCCCGGGTGGGCGCCGACCAGCAGCAGCAGGCCGCGCGCGTCGGCGATCGCCCGCAGGCGGCGACCCCGTTCCACGGCGTCGTTCGCACCGAAGGCGCGGAACACGATCCCCGCTCCGCGCGGCAGGCGCTCGGCGACGGCTTCGGGATGGGCGATCCGCGCCGGATCGGTGAAGAACAGCAGGCTTGGCAGGATCTTGCCGCGCGCGGTCCTTGGCGGAAAGGCCGCCGCCGCACTAGACAGGATCTCCCGTTCGCCCACGTTTCCGTCCAAGGCTCGTCCCCCGATGTCCAAAGCCCTCGCCGAGATCCAGGCCCGCATCGCCGCCGCCGAGGTTCGCGCCGGACGTCCGGCCGGCGCGGTGACCCTGGTGGCGGTTTCGAAGACCCAGCCCTGGGAGCATATCGCGCCCGTGCTGGAGGCGGGACAGAAAGTGTTCGGCGAGAACCGCGTGCAGGAGGCCATGGAGCGCTGGAGCGACCGTCGCGAGGGCCTGGAGCTGCGCCTGATCGGGCCGCTGCAGACGAACAAGACGCGCGAGGCCGTGGCGTTCTTCGACGTGATCGAGACGGTCGACCGCGAGAAGCTGGCCCGTGTGCTGGCCGACGAAATCCAGCGAACCGGCAAGACGCCGCGCCTCTATGTCCAGGTCAATACGGGTCAGGAAGCTCAGAAGGCTGGGATCTCGCCGGCCGAAGCCGACGCCTTCATCGCCGCCTGTCGCGGGACGTACGGCCTGAGCGTCGAGGGGCTGATGTGCATTCCGCCCTTCGACCAGGATCCGGCGCCGCACTTCGCCCTGCTGCGGGAGATCGCCAAGCGCAACGGCGTCGACAAGCTATCGATGGGCATGAGCGACGACTTCGAGATCGCCATAGCCCAGGGCGCGACCTCGGTGCGGGTGGGGTCCGCGATCTTCGGATCAAGGAACTACGGCTAGTCGCCGACGATCTCCACCGCGTCTCCCGGCCGGGCCGCCGCCAGCACCGCCTCGATGTCCGCCCGCGCCAGCGCCACGCAGCCCTCTGTGCCCGGATAGCCGTCCCGCGCCAGGTGCATGAAAATCGCCGAGCCCATCCCCGGGACCGGGGGGGCGTCGTTGTGGCCCAGGATCACCACCAGGTCGTAGACGTGGTCGTCGCGCCACATCCGCTCGGCGCTGGCCGGATAGGGCAGTTTCACGGGCCTATTGTAGTTCGCGTCGCCGGGGGCGTCGCACCAGCCGTCGTCGGGCTGGGTGGCGCGGACGGGCAGGGCGGTCGTGGGACCATGGGGATAGACGTCCGGCCGGTACCAGACCTGGCGCATCGTCCAGGTTCCCAGCGGGCTCTTGTTGTCGCCCTCGCGCTTCTCGGTCGCGGCGATGGCCCCGGCCTTGCCGACGGCGCAGCGCAGAATCCGGCCGTCCAGCTCGAAACGGCCATCGGCGTGGGCGCGGAACGGCATGGTGGGTCGACTCCCGGACTTAAGCATGCGCTCGGGGTTGTCCCCGAGGGGCGCAGCGGTGCATGTTTCGCCTTATGGCGCAACGCAAGACCCTTCTCCTGATTGACGACGACGACGACCTGCGCGGCGCCCTGGCCGAACAGCTTGCCCTGCACGAGGAGTTCGCGGTCGCCGAGGCCGCCAGCGCCGGCGAGGGCGTGCGGATGTCGCGCGAGATCAAGCCGGACCTGATCCTGCTGGACGTCGATCTGCCCGACATGGACGGCCGCGAAGCTTGCCGCTTAATGCGCAAGAACGGGGTCACCGCCCCGGTGATCATGCTGACGGCCGCCGCCAGCGACAGCGACACGATCCTGGGTCTGGAATCCGGCGCCAACGACTATGTGACGAAGCCCTTCCGCTTCGGCGTGCTGTTGGCCCGCATCCGCGCCCAGCTGCGCAGCTACGAGGCGTCCGAGGATGCGCTGTTCCGCATCGGCCCCTACGAGTTCCGCCCCTCCGCCAAGCTGCTGGTCGACGAGAAGCAGAAGAAGGTGCGGCTGACCGAGAAGGAAACCAACATCCTCAAGTATCTCTACCGCGCCGGGTCCAAGCCGGTTTCGCGCGAGGAGCTGCTGACCGAGGTGTGGGGCTACAACGCCGGCGTCACCACCCACACGCTGGAGACCCACGTCTACCGCCTGCGCCAGAAGATCGAGCCCGATCCGGCCGTGGCGCGGATCCTGATCACCGAGATGGGCGGCTATCGCCTGCAGCCGTAACGAAAAAGGCCCGGTCAGCGATGACCGGGCCTTCTCATATTCGATGGTCGCGCTCGGACCTAAGCGTTGCCGATCGGGGCGCCCTCGGCTTGGGCCTTGCGCGCGGCGTAGACGCCGGCGAAGTCGATCGGGTCGATCAGGAAAGGCGGGAAGCCGCCCTCGGCCGTGACGTCCGAAATCAGGCGACGGGCGTATGGGAACAGGTAGCCCGGGCACTGGATCAGCAGGACCTGCTCGAGGTCTTCCTCGGACACGCCGGCGATATGGAACAGGCCGCCATAGACCACTTCGACGTGGAACACGGCTTGATCGTCGCGCAGGGCGCGGGCCGAGAGCTTCAGGTCGACCTCGAACAGACCGTCGGTGCGGCCCCGGGCGTTCATCTCGACGCCCATGTCGATGGCGGGCTGGGCGGCGCCGGCGCGCAGGCTGTCGGGCGCCAGCGGATTCTCGAACGAGAAGTCACGGACGAACTGGGCCAGGATGCGGATGCCCGATTGTCCCGCGGCCTCTTCCGGAGTCGCCTCGGGGGCGCCATTGGGAGCAGTCGTGTCGGTCATTAGGATAAAATCCGTAATCGGCGCGCTAGAACGCCTGTAAGAATGGTGGGCGCTGCTACCATGCGGGTCGTTCTGGCGCAACGCCAGGCGCCTGACGAGAGACCGCGTCTCGCCTATATAGACATCATCGCCTGGGCCAAAAGCCCGCCAATGGACCCCGAAGTGCTCCAGATCCTGTTTCTCGCCGCGGTCGCCGCCGTCGTCCTGTACCAGCTGTACGCCACCCTGGGGCGCCGGGTCGGTCGCCAGCCGGAGGAAACGCCCGTGACGGCGTCGCCCGGCGCGCCCGCCCTGGCGACGGACCCCCAGACGGCGCAACGGACCGAGGGCCTGGCGACCCTGAAGGCCAAGCAGCCGGACTTCGACCCGACCAAGTTCCTGTCGGGCGCCCGCGCGGCTTACGAGCAGATCGTCAAGGCCTATGCCGAGGGCGATCGCGAGACCCTCAAACCCTTGCTGGCCCCCGAGGTGATGAGCAATTTCGAGCAGGCCATGGTCGCCCGCGAGGCCGCTGGCCGCACCGAGAAGGTCGAGTTCCTGACCCCGCCACGCCTGGACCTGGAGAAGGTCGACGTGGTCGGCGACCTGGCCAAGGCCGTCGTGCGGATCCTGGCCGAGGTGCGCACCCGAACCAAGGACGAGCGTGGCGAGGGCGTCGACGACCGGCGCACCGCCGAGCTCTGGACCTTCGAGCGCGAGGTCAAGAGCGCCAATCCGAACTGGCAGCTGTCGTTCGTCGCCGCCGCCGAGGCGTGATGACCGCCGTTGTCCGAAACGCCTACGCCCCGCTGGCCTCCGCATGGGTGTGTGGGGCGGCCCTGCTGCTGAGCGCCTGCGCCAGCGTGACGACGCCGCCGCCGGCGACGACCGGTCCGGTGGCCCCGCCGCCCGTGACGGCGTCGCCGACCGGCGCTCCGACGCCGACGGCGCTGTCCTTTTCCAGCTTGGCCGGCTGGGCCGACGAGGATCATCTGGCGGCCCTGAGCGCCTTTCGCGCCGGCTGCGGCGTGGCCAAGGAGCCGGCCATGGCGCGGGTGTGCGGCCTGGCGCGCGACACGGCGATCCGGGACGAGGCCGGCGCCCGAGCCTTCCTCGAAGCCCACTTCCGGCCCGAGCCGGTGGGCGACGAGGGCCTGCTGACCGCCTACTTCGCCCCGCAGTACGAGGCGCGGATGTCGCGCAACGGCGAGTTCACCGCCCCGGTGCGCGGCCTGCCGGCCGACCTGGTGGTGCTGGATCTGGGCGCCTTCGAGCCCGCTTTCGTCGGCAAGAAGATCACCGGCCATGTCGAAGGCCCGACTTTCGTCCCCTATCCCGATCGCGCGGCCATCGAAGCCGTCCCGACCGACAAGCCGCTGGCCTGGATGCGGCCCGAGGAGCTGTTCTTCCTGCAGATCCAGGGGTCGGGCGTGCTCGTCTTGCCGGACGGTCGGCGGGTGCGCGCCGCCTTCGCCGGCCACAACGGCAAGCCGTTCGTCGGCATCGCCAGCGCCATGCGCGACCAGGGGCTGCTGCCCGACAACAACACCTCGGGCGACGCCATCCGGACCTGGCTGGCCGAGCATCGAGGGCCCGAGGCCGACGCGATCATGCAGCTGAACCCGCGTTACGTGTTCTTTAAGATGGCCGCCGATGACGGCAAGGAGCCCGTCGGCGCCGCCGGCGTGCCGCTGCCGCCCGGCCGGGCCATCGCCGTGGATCCCAGCCGCCACGCCTTCGGCGGACTCTACTGGCTGGACGCCGCCGCGCCGAAGCTCTCCGGCGCCTTCCCGACCTATCGTCGCCTGGCCGTGGCGCTGGACACCGGCGGGGCCATCAAGGGGGATGCGCGCGCCGATCTCTACATGGGCACGGGAACCGCCGCCGGGGCCGAGGCCGGGCGCGTGCGCCACGCCCTGCGCCTTTACCGGCTTGCGCCGCAATAACGTGGCCAAGAAGCCGCCACCCGGACCGGACGACGACCGGCGCCTCTGGCGGCTGGTCGCCTCGACCGTGACCCCGCGCGCGACGTTGAAGCCAGAGAAGATGCGCAGCAAGGCGCGGATCCGGCCCTCGCTGAAGTCCGACACCGCCTTGCCGGTCGAGCCGCCCACGCGGCTGGCCTCGATCGCGCCGCTGCGGCTTCATCCGGAGGACCTGAAGGCGTCTGCGCCTAAGCCGCTCAAGGGACCCGCGGGCCACATCGAGCCCAATCGCAAACTGCGGATTGTCAAGGAGCGCGATCCGATCGGCGCGCGGCTGGACATGCACGGCCTGGATCAGGACCAGGCCCGCGCCACTCTGGAGGCCTTCGTCCGTCGCGCGTTCAGCCAGGGCCACCGGGCGGTGCTGGTGATCACCGGCAAAGGCAAGGTAGGGCATGGAGTCTTGCGCACCCGAACGCCCGAATGGCTGGCCGACCCGTCGATGCGCGAGATGATCGCCGGCGTCTCTACCGCCGACCGCCGCCACGGTGGCGAGGGGGCGCTGTACGTCGCGCTGAAGCGAAAGGCCTGACGCCCCTCCATCGCCATGATCGCCGAGCAAAGCTTCACTGACGCTCGGAGGCGCGCATGGACATCGAGATCGGGGCCGAGGCCAAGGACAAGGCGTTCAATCGGCGGGTGGCGATCACCGTCGTGGCGCTGTCGATCTTCATGGGCCTGGCGGGCGTCAAGGACGGCAACATCGTCCAGGCCATGCAGCAGGCTCAGTCCGACAGCGTTGACGCCTGGAACGAGTATCAGGCGACCAAGACCAAGCTTCACATCGACCGGACGGCGCTGACCCAGGCGCGGCTGATGGCGCTGAGCGATGATCGGCGTGCGGCTGGCGCGATCCAGGCGGAGGCGCTGAGGCTAGATGCGGAAATCGCCAAGTATCAGGCCGAAATTCCCGCCCTTAAGGCCAAGGCCGAAGAGTTTTCCGCGCGGTACGACGCGCTAAACGTCCATGACGACCAGTTCGACGCCTCGGACGCCCTGATCTCGATCGCCGTGTCGATCGCGGCGGTGGCGGCGCTGGTCGAGATTCCGGCGGCGCTGTGGGCGTCGTGGGGTTTCGGCGCGCTGGGCGTGGTGATGGGCCTAGCCGGCTTCCTGGGCTGGAGCCTGCACTCGGCCTTCCTGGGCAAGCTGCTGGGCTAGGCCTAGCCTATTTCGGGCGCGAGGCCTTCTCGGCGATGCCGGACGTACCCTCGCGTGCTTCCAGCTTCTCGGCCACCGCGTCCAGCGAGACGCCCGAGGCCGCCATCAGGGCAAGCCAGTGGTACAGCAGGTCGGCGCTCTCCGCGGCCAGCGCCTCTGGGCCTTGGGCCACCGCGGCGATCACCGTCTCCACCGCTTCCTCGCCCAGCTTCTTGGCGGCCAGGGCCGAATCGTTCAGCAGCTTGGCGGTGTAGGAGACCGACGGATCGCCGCCCTTGCGGGCTTCGATCGTCGCGGCCAGGCGTTCAAGGACGGCGGTCAGGCGCAGGCTCATGCGACCTCCCTGACGCGATCCAGCCGCACCGGGATGCCAGCGTCGGCCATAGCCTGCTTGGCCTCGCCGATCGAGATTTCGCCGAAGTGGAAGATGGAGGCGGCCAGAACGGCGGCGGCGTGGCCGTCGCGGGCGGCTTCGACCAGGTGCTCGGTCTTGCCGGCGCCGCCCGAGGCGATCACCGGCACGCTCACCGCGCCGGTCACCGCCTGCAGCAGCGGGATGTCGTAGCCGATCTTGGCGCCGTCGCGGTCCATCGAGGTCAGCAGGATCTCGCCCGCGCCGCGCTCGACGACCTTGGCGGCCCAGTCGACCACGTCGATCCCGGTGTCCTTGCGGCCGCCATAGGTCCAGACGTTCCAGCCCGAGCCATCCTCGCGCGCCTTGGCGTCGATGGCCACGACCACGCACTGGGCCCCGAAGGCGTCGGCGCCGCCGGCGATCAGGTCGGGGTTCTCGACGGCGGCGGTGTTGACCGAGACCTTGTCGGCGCCGGCCAGCAGCAGACGGCGCATGTCACCGACCTGGCGCACGCCCCCGCCCACCGAGACGGGCATGAAACAGACCTCGGCGGTGCGCGAGATCACGTCCAGGATCAGGCCGCGGCCTTCGCTGGAGGCGGTGATGTCCAGGAACATCAGCTCGTCCGCGCCGGCGGCGTCATAGGCTCTTGCCTGCTCCACCGGGTCGCCGGCGTCGCGCAGGGAGACGAAATTGACCCCCTTGACCACCCGCCCGTCCTTCACGTCGAGGCAGGGAATGATCCGGGTCTTCAGCATCAGGCGGCCGCCGCGATCAGGGCTTCGGCCGGCTTGATCGTGCCCGCGTAGAGCGAGCGGCCCAGGATGGCGCCGGCGATCTCGACGCCCTCGCGGGCCTTGAGGCGTTCGATGTCGGCCACCGAGGCGACGCCGCCCGAGGCGATGACGGGAATGGAGACCGCGTCGGCCAGCTCGCCCACGCCCTCGACATTGACGCCGGTCAGGGCGCCGTCGCGGCTGATGTCGGTGATGATCAGGGCGGCCACGCCGGCGTCCTCGAAGCGGCGCGACAGGTCGATCGCCGAGAGATCCGACAGGCCCGTCCAGCCGTCGACGGCGACCTTGCCGTCACGGACGTCGACGGCCACGGCGATCTGCTCTGGCCAAAGGCGGGCGGCCTTCTTGACCAATTCAGGGTCGTGCACGGCCACGGTGCCGAGGATGACGCGGCTGACGCCCGCCTCGATCCAGGCCTCGACGCCTTCCAGGGTGCGGATGCCGCCGCCCAGCTGCACAGGGATCGAGATCGACTCCAGGATCTGCTCCACGGCGGCGGTGTTGACCGACTTGCCCTCGATGGCGCCGTTCAGATCGACGACGTGCAGCCAGGAGAAGCCGTCCTTGACGAAGCGCTGGGCCTGGTCGGCGGGCGAAGTGTTGAAGACCGTGGCCTTCTCCATGTCGCCGTGCAGCAGGCGCACGCACTGGCCGTCCTTCAGGTCGATGGCGGGATAGAGGATCATGGGCGCCATTCCAGGAAGTTGGCGAGCAGGGCGAGCCCAGCGCTTTGTGATTTTTCGGGGTGGAACTGTACGCCCGCGACATTGTCCTTGGCCACCGCCGCGACGAACGGGCCGCCGTGGTCGGAGGTCGCGACGACGTCTTCCTTGTGGGAAGGGGTCAGGGCGAACGAGTTGGCGTAGTACATATGGGCGCCGTCCTCGATCCCCGCGAACAGGGCATGAGGGCGGGCGAAGTTGATGGCGTTCCAGCCCATGTGCGGGATGGTCAGCGAAGGATCGTTGGGCTCGAGCTTCTTCACCTGGCCGGAAATCCAGTCCAGGCCAGGCGTGACGCCGAATTCCAGGCCTTCGGTGGCCAAGAGCTGGTGGCCGACGCAGATGCCCATGAACGGGACGCCGCGGCCGTGCACGGCTTGGTTCATCGCCTCATAGACGCCCGTCGCATCCAGGCCGGCGCGGCACGAGGCGAAGGCCCCGACGCCAGGCAGGAAGACGCGGTCGGCCTTGGCGACAAGGTCGGGATCGGCGGTGACGACGATATCGGCGTCGATCGCTCTACGGCGGGCCGCCTCGCGCAGGGCCTTCTCGGCCGAACGCAGGTTGCCCGACCCGTAGTCGATCAGGGCGAGGGTCTGCATGGAAGCTTCCTACAGCACGCCCTTGGTGGACGGAGCCTGGCCGCCGGTCTTCGGGTCGAACTCGACCGCCTGACGCAGCGCCCGAGCCAGGGCCTTGAAGCCGCTTTCGGCGACGTGGTGGGTGTTGTCGCCGTACAGGGTCTCCAGATGCACGCACGCCCCGCAGTTCATGGCGAACGCGTGGTGGAACTCCTTGAAGAGCTCGGTGTCCATCTCGCCGACCTTGGGTCGCTTGAACTCGACCTTCCAGATCAGGTACGGCCGGTTCGACAGGTCGATCGCGCAGCGGGTCAGGGTCTCGTCCATCGGGATATAGGCCGAACCGAACCGTCGGACGCCCTTGAAGCCGTCCAGCGCCTTGTGGATCGCCTGGCCCAGCACGATGCCGGTGTCCTCGACCGTGTGGTGCATGTCGATGTGCAGGTCGCCCTTGGTCTCCACCTTCAGGTCGAAGCCGCCGTGGCGCGCGAAGCTCTCCAGCATATGGTCGTAGAAACCGATGCCGGTGGAGATCGTCGAGACGCCGGTCCCGTCGAGATCGATCCAGACCCGGATCTGGGTCTCCTTCGTCTCGCGGACCACTTCAGCGGTGCGGGCCATGGGTGTCCTACAGTCCGTTCTTGGCGGCCAGCTCGCGCAGGGAAACCTGCGGGCGCGGACCGTAGTGATCGATCACCTCCGCGGCGGCCAGGCTGCCCAGCTGGCCGCAGACCGGCAGCGGGCGGCCCTGGCTCAGGCCGTAGAGGAAACCGGCCGCGTATTGGTCTCCCGCGCCGGTCGTGTCCACGACTTTTTCCACGGGGTAGGCCGAGATTTCGTGCAACTGCCCGTTCGAGGCCACCACCGAGCCCTTTTCGCTGCGCGTGATGGCGGCGATTTCGCAACGCCCGGCCAGAGCCTTCACGGCTGCGTCGAAGTCGGTGGTTTCGAACAGCGAGCAGACCTCGCTCTCGTTGGCGAAGACGATGTCGCACTGGGTTTCGATGAAGCCCAGCAGCGCCGACCGGTGGCGGTCGACCATGAAGCTGTCGCTGAGGGTCATCGAGATCTTGCGGCCGGCGCCGTGGCTGAGCGCGGCGGCCTTGGCGAAGGCGCGGCGGGCTTCCGGCGGATCGAACAGGTAGCCTTCTAGGTAGGAATACTGGGCGGCCTCGATGATTTCGGGATCGACGTCGGCGGGGGTCAGCTCCACGCAGGCGCCCAAATAGGTCGACATGGTGCGCTGGGCGTCGGGGGTGACGTTGATCAGGCTCTGGGCCGTGGCCGGGCCCTCGGCCAGGGACGGCGTGGTGAACACGCAGCCGATCGCCTTCATGTCGTGGCGGAACACCCGGCCCAGCTGGTCGTCGGCCACCTTGCCGATGAAGGCCGCCTTGCCGCCGAAGCTGGCGACGCCGGCCAGGGTGTTGGCGGCGCTGCCGCCCGAGGCCTCGATGCCAGCGGCCATGGCGTCGTACAGGGTCGCCGCGCGCGCCGGGTCGATCAGGGCCATCGAGCCCTTGGTCAGGCCTTCCTGGGCGAGGAAGGCGTCGTCGCACTGGGCGATGACGTCGACGATGGCGTTGCCGATGCCGGCGACGTCGTAAAGCGCGGTCATGGAGCGGAGCAAACCTTTGAAAGAGCAGGGCCAAAGGCCCAAACGACATGGCGATTAAAGGAAGTGGCCCGCCAAGGCAACGTAAGGGTTGCCCCGTGGGCCGCGACATCCTAGCTGCGAACCTTCTATCCGGAGCGAGTAAACCGATGGTCGACGTCCTGATCCTGGTCCCCGCCCGCGACGAGCCGCGGTTCGGCGACAGCTGGCGCCCGCTGTTCGAGCGCCTGGCCGCGCCGCTGCGCGCCAAGGGACTGAGCGTCGAGGCCCAGCCCTGGACCGACATGATCGAGGAGGATCGCGCACGCCTGGTCATGCCGTCGCTGGCCTGGGGTTATCATGGTCGCCAGGACGAGTGGTTCGGGTTCCTGGATCGCTTGGTGCTGGAGGGGATCCGGGTGGCCAATCCGGCGGCGGTGATGCGCTGGAACTCGACCAAGACCTACTTGGTCGAACTGGCTGGCAAGGGCGCGCCGGTCGTGCCGACCCACGCCCATGATGTCCTGACCGAGGAGGCCGTCCAGGCCGCCTTCGACGCCTTCGGGGTCGACGAGGTTGTGGTCAAGCCGCAGGTCTCGGCCGGTTCGCACGAGACGATCCGGGTCCGGCGCCACGGGTCCCTCGCGGGCGGTCCCAAGGGGCCGGCCCTGATCCAGCCCTTCCTGCCCGCCGTGGGCGAGGAGGGCGAGCTGTCGCTGTTCTATTTCGACGGCCATTTCAGCCATGCCGTGGCCAAGGTCGCCGTCGCGGGCGATTTTCGCGTCCAGCCGCAGTTCGGCGGCCGGGTCAGCGAGGTCGCGCCGGAGCCCGAGGCGCTGCACGCGGCGCGGATGGTGCTGGAGGCGACGGGCCAGCCTCTCACCTATGCCCGCGTCGACCTGATCCGCGGGCTGGAGCATACGCCCCAGCTGATGGAGCTGGAGGTCATCGAGCCGGATCTGTTCCTGGAACATGCGCATGACGGCGGCGCAGCCTTCGCCGAGGCGGTGGGTCGGGCGCTGAGTTGAATCTGCTCCCCCTTTGGGGGAGCTGTCACGAAGTGACTGAGGGGGCCTCCCCAGCCTATGCCGCGCTGCCCCCTCCGGCCCTCTGGGCCACCTCCCCCAGAGGGGGAGGAGAGAGGCATTACGCCCCCAGAAACAGCTCCCGCGACGGGCACAGGTCGCTGATCTTGCAGATTTCGCACTTCGGCCGTCGCGCGACGCAGACATACCGCCCATGCAGGATCAGCCAGTGGTGCGCCCGGGTCTGGTAGGGCCCGGGCACGACCCGCATCAGGTCCTGCTCGACCGCGTCGGGGGTCTTGCCGTTCGACAGCTTCAGGCGGTGAGAGACGCGGAACACGTGGGTGTCGACGGCGATGGCCGGTTCGATATCCAGCTCGTTGAGCACGACCGAAGCCGTCTTGCGGCCTACGCCCGGCAGAGCCTCGAGGTCGGCGCGGTTCAGAGGGACCTGGCCGCCATGCTTGTCCATCAGGATGTGAGCGGCGGCGATGACGTTCTTGGCCTTGGTGCGGAAGAGGCCGATCGAGGCGATGTATTTGATCAGCCCCTCCTCGCCGAGCGCCAGCATCTTTTCGGCGCTGTCGGCGACCTGGAACAGCGGGCCGGTGGCCTTGTTGACCTGGACGTCGGTGGCCTGGGCCGAGAGGGCCACGGCGGTGACCAGCTCGTAGGGGTTGGAATAGTTCAGCTCGGTCCTGGGATGCAGCTCCAGGCTTTCGAAGCGCTTGAACAGGATCTCGACCCGCTCGCGTTCGGCGGGGCTGATGCGCTTCTGCGCGGGTTTCTTCTTCTTGGGAGCAGGGGCTTTGGCCATCGGCGCGACCATGCCGTGATGCGTCGCAAACGCCAAGAACAGCGGCTCGCCAAGGGCGGGCCAGACGCCTAAATTCCTGCGCGATGGCCGCACCGATCTACATGAACCGCGTGATCGCGCCGCATCGCTCGCTGAGCGCGCAGGGTGCGGCGGTGCTGCTGGGCGTGATGATGGCGTTCAACGCCCTGGTGGCGATCTTCCTGCTGGTGGTCGGCGCGCCGCCGGTGCTGCCGTTCCTGGGGCTGGACGTGCTGGCCCTGTGGTTGGCGCTGCGGGCCTCGGACCGCGCCGCGCGGCGGGTCGAACGAGTCCAGGTGACCGCCGAGACCGTCACCGTCAGCCGCGAGGACGAGAAGGGCGCGCGCACCATCTGGACCTCGCCCACCGCCTTCACCCGCGTCGGCGTCGATCATCTGGGCGAGCATGAGACCCGCGTACGGCTGATGATCCATCGCAAGCGCCTGACCCTGGCCCGCTCCTTGGGCCCCGAGGAGCGGACGCGGTTCGCCGGCGACCTGCAGGACGCCATCCGCGCCGCGCGTAACGAGCGCTGGTCATGACAGCAAGAACCGGGCGGACCCTGTTTTGCGAAGGCCGTAGTCTATGACCATGGCATACGACGCATCCCCCTTTCCGACGGCGATCCCCGAGGCGGCGAGCGAAGAGCTGGCCCGCTTGGCCGAACGCTCCGTCGACTATCACCGCATGGCCAAGGCGCTGGATTGGCTGGCCGAGCGGTGGTCGGAGCATCCCTCGCTGGACGAGGCCGCCCAGGCCGTGGGCCTGTCGCCGTTCCACTTCCAGCGCATCTTCACCCGCTGGGCCGGGGTCAGTCCCAAGAGCTTCGTCTCGGCCATCGCCCACGCCGAAGCCCGGCGCTCGCTGGAGGCCGGCGGCACGGTGCTGGACGCGGCCTTCGACGCCGGGCTGTCGGGGCCCTCGCGCCTGCACGACCTGTTCATCGCCCAAGAGGCGGTGACGCCGGGCGAGGTGCGTCGGCGCGGGGCGGGCATGCGGCTGCGCTGGGGCTGGGCCCCGACGCCGTTCGGCCGGGGCCTGTTCGTGATGGCCGATCGGGGCTTGGCCGGCCTGGCCTTCTCGGATGGCGACGACGAGGCGAGCTTCGCCGACATGCACCGCCGCTTTCCGGCCGCCGAGTGGATTCGCGACGACATGGCCGCCCAGGCCACGGCCCTGCACGCCTTTGCGGGCGGGGAGGGGCCGCTGCCGGTGGTGCTGATCGGCTCGCCGTTCCACATCCAGGTGTGGAAGGCGTTGCTGAACATCCCCGCCGGCGAGACGGCCACCTACGGCCAGGTCGCCTGCTGGGCCGGCAAGCCCGGGGCCTTCCAGGCCACCGGCGGCGCTATCGGGGCCAATCCGATTTCGCTGCTGATCCCCTGCCACCGGGCGATCGCCAAGAGCGGCAAGCTGACCGGCTACCACTGGGGTCTCGCCCGCAAGGCGGCGATCCTGGGAATGGAGGCCGTCGCGGCGACCTCATAAAGCTCTAGAGTATAAAACGGCTGAGGTCGGCGTTCGCCGCCAGAGCTCCGACGCGCTCCTGCACGTATTTGGCGTCGATCGTCACCGTCTCGCCGCCGCGATCGGCGGCGGTGAAGCTGATCTCCTCGACCACCTTTTCCATGATGGTCTGCAGGCGGCGGGCCCCGATGTTCTCGACCGAGCCGTTCACGGCCACGGCCGCGTCGGCCAGGGCGTCGATGGCCTCGTCGGTGAAGGTCAAGGTGAGACCTTCCGTGGCCATCAGCGCCTGGTGCTGGCGGATCAGGTTGGCTTCCGGCTCGGTCAGAATCCGGCGCATGTCGTCGCGGGTCAGGCCCTTCAGCTCGACGCGGATGGGCAGGCGGCCTTGCAGCTCCGGCAGCAGGTCCGACGGCTTGGCCACGTGGAAGGCGCCCGAGGCGATGAACAGGATATGGTCGGTCTTCACCGGCCCGTACTTGGTCGAGACCGTCGTGCCCTCGATCAGCGGCAGCAGGTCGCGCTGCACGCCCTCGCGGGAGACGTCCGCGCCCGAGCGCTGTGAGCTGCTGGCGACCTTGTCGATCTCGTCGAGGAATACGATGCCGTGGTTCTCGGCAAGCTCCAGGGCTTCTTGCGTAAGGGCTTCCTGATCGAGAAGCTTGTCGCTTTCCTCGGCGATCAGCGGGGCCCAGGCGCCGGTGACGGTGGTCTTGTGGGTCTTGGTGCGGCCGCCGCCGAACGACTTCATCATCTCCGACAGGTTCAGCACCTGGGCGCCCGGCTGGCCGGGAATCTCGAAGCTGGCCCCGCCGGTGTCGGCCAGCTGCAGCTCGACTTCCTTGTCGTCCAGCTCGCCAGCGCGGAGCTTCTTGCGAAAGGCCTCGCGGGCGGCGGTCGAGCCGGGGCCGGTCATGGCGTCCAGGATCCGCTCCTCGGCGGCGGCTTCGGCCTTGGCCTTCACGGCGGCGCGGCGCTTGTCGCGGACCATCGAGAGGGCGCTTTCCACCAGGTCGCGGACGATCTGGTCGACGTCGCGGCCGACATAGCCGACCTCGGTGAACTTGGTGGCCTCGACCTTGAGGAACGGGGCCTGGGCCAGCCTGGCCAGGCGGCGGGCGATCTCGGTCTTGCCCACCCCCGTGGGGCCGATCAGCAGGATGTTCTTGGGCGTCACCTCGTCACGCAGGTCCGCTGGCACGCGTCGGCGACGCCAGCGGTTGCGCAGGGCCACGGCGACGGCCTTCTTGGCCTCGGCGTGGCCGACGATGTAGCGGTCCAGTTCGGAAACGATCTCGCGGGGGGAAAACTCGGTCATCGGTCGTTGATCAGGGTCTCGAAGATCAGGCGCCAGCCTTCCGGCCGCCTTTGCCAGACATGCATATAGTGGGCTTGGACGGAATTTTGACCCGTCTGGCTCCAATGGGCTTCGCCGTGGGTCCAGACCAGGTCGCCGGCCCGGGACGCGCCGCCGCCGCGCAGGGTCATGTTCAGGACCTTCGGATGTCTTTCCAGGCGCGCGGCGATCGCCGTCGGCGCCAGGTCGCGGGTTCCGCGCGGGCCAATCAGGTGGGCGTCGGCTGACAGAGCCGCCTTGTAGGCCAGGGCTGCGTCTTCCTGAGCCGCTTGGCTCAGCATCGCCTCGGCCGCCCGCACAGCGTCGAAAGCCTTGGCGGATGAGCCTTCGCCGATCTTGGCGACCGGACCCTTCACCGCCGGCGTCGCCTGGACCGGAGCTGAAACCGGTCCGGCCGCGCCGCCGCCGTCATAGATCCAGCGCCAGACACCGTCGGACTCCTTGCGCCAGATGCTGGAGAACCAGCCGCCCGGCTTACCGTCGAAGAAGGAGGGGCCGGTGGATAGCGCCAGGTCGCCCGACTTGGCCGCGACCACCCAGGCTGGCCACCATTCCAGCCTGGGTCCGGCCTCGGCGGCGCGAGCTTCGTAGAAGGCGCGGGCGTTGGCCGGGGCGGGCGTGAAGATGATGGCGTCGTCAGCCATGTGTTTCAGGAAGGAGCGCTTGACGCCCAGGGCCAGGCCATCAGCCGCGAAGGCGCGTTCGGCGGCTTCCACCTGGTCGGCGGCGATGCGGGGTTCGGCCCGAGCGATACTCGTGGCCAGCAGCGTAACACCAGCGATCAAGACGGTCTTCAGCATGGCGAATCCTCCCTGCCCCTAGCCAAGCGCCGGGAGAATTCGCCGCGCATCCCGTTTGCGACGAAAGCCTATAAGGCTTCGACGGTGAGATTGCCGTTGGTGTAGACGCAGATCTCGGCGGCGATGCCCATCGCCTTGCGGGCGATCGCCTCGGCCGAAAGATCCTGGTCGAGGAGCGCCTTGCCCGCGGCCAGGGCGTAGTTTCCGCCCGAGCCGATCGCCGCCACGGCGTTGCCGTCGGCGCTTTCGCCCGGCTCCAGCACGTCGCCGACGCCGGTGACCGTGTAGATGGCGGTCTTGTCGGCGACCAGCAGCATGGCCTCCAGCCTGCGCAGATAGCGGTCGGTGCGCCAGTCCTTGGCCAGGTCGACGCAGGCGCGGGCCAGCTGGTCCGGATACTGCTCCAGCTTGGCCTCGAGCCGTTCGATCAGGGTGAAGGCGTCGGCCGTGGCCCCGGCGAAGCCCGCCACCACCTTGCCGCCGGCCAGCCGCCGGACCTTGCGGGCGTTGCCCTTGACGACGGTTGGGCCCATGGAGACCTGTCCGTCGCCGGCGATCACGGTCTCACCGTTCTTGCGCACCGCCAGAATGGTCGTGCCGTGCCAGTCGGGGAAGGTATTGCTGTTTTGCATGGTCTCGCATGTGGCGAGGTTCAACGCGGAGATCAAGGATGAGCTTCTCGCCGGAAGAGGTCGAGCGCTATGCCCGTCATCTGGTTCTGCGCGAGGTTGGCGGTCCGGGGCAGCAGAAGCTGAAGGCGGCGCGCGTGCTGGTGGTCGGGGCTGGGGGTCTGGGCGCGCCGGCCTCGCTTTACCTGGCCGCCGCCGGGGTCGGGACCATCGGCCTCGTCGATCCCGACGCCGTCTCGCTGTCGAATCTGCAACGCCAGGTGCTGTACGCGACCGGTGACGTCGGCCGGCCCAAGGTCGAGGCGGCGGTCGAGCGGCTGGGGGCGCTGAACCCGCACACGGTCGTCGAAACCCATCCGGTATGGCTGGACGCGGCCAATGCCGGCGAGATCGTCGCCGGGTATGACCTGGTTCTGGACGGGACCGACGACTTCGCCACCCGCTTCGCCGTCAGCGACGCCTGCCTGGCGCACGGCAAGCCGCTGGTCAGCGGCGCGCTGGGCCGCTGGACGGGCCAGGTCGGGGTGTTCCATGGCCGACCCTGCTATCGCTGCCTGGTGCCGGAGATCCCGCCGGACGCCGAGACCTGCGCCCTGGTCGGCGTGGTCGGGGCCCTGGCCGGGGTGATCGGCTCGATGATGGCCCTGGAGGCGATCAAGCTGACCGCCGGCGCGGGCCAGCCCTTGTCCGGCAAGCTGTTGATCTATGACGCCCTGGCGGCTGAGACCCGCACCGTGCGCATCGGCGCCGATCCCGATTGTCCGTCCTGCGGCGCTTGACGCGGTTGAAAGAACATCGTTCGCTGACGTTTTACGAGAGCGTCCTGATCTCGGGGGAGAGCGGATGAAGACGCTGCTGCGCGGTCTGGCGACCGCCCTGGCGCTGATCGTCGTGCTGGCGGCGGCCGGCTGGCTGCTGATGCGCCGGCCGGACATACCCTACGCTACGCTGGAAGCGCGGTATGGCTATGCGGATTCCCGCTACATGAACCTGCCGGGCGGGGTGCGGGCGCATTATCGCGACCTGGGACCGCACGACGCGCCGGCCATCGTGCTGGTGCACGGCTTCGCGGCCTCGACCCACGCCTGGGACGGCTGGGCCAGGGCCCTGGCCAAGGACTACCGCGTGGTGGTCCTGGATCTGCCCGGCCACGGATTGACCCGCACCGACGAGACCTATGTCGTCCGGCCGCACAGCTTCGAGGACACGGTCGACGGCGTGACCCGCGCCTTGGGACTGACCCGCTTTACCCTCGGCGGCAATTCGATGGGCGGGGAGGTGGCCTGGACCTACGCCCTGGACCACCCTGAACGCGTCGAGCGCCTGATCCTGGTCGACGCCGCCGGCTGGCCAACGCCGGGGCGGGGCGGCGGGATGATCTTCAAGTTCATGGCCAATCCGGTCGGCCGGCGGGTGCTGAGGGAAATCGAGATCCGGCCGCTAATGACCCAGGCCCTGCGCTCAGCCTATGTCGACCCCAAGCTGGTCACGCCGGCCCTCGTCGACCGCTATGTCGATCTGGCGCGCGCCCCCGGCCACCGCGCCGTGCTGCTGAGCCAGCGGCCCCGCCGCGTGGCCACGGCGCCGGACCTGTCGACCATTCATGTCCCAACCCTCGTTATATTCGGCCAGGACGACCGGCTGATCCCGCCCGCCGACGGTGACAGGTTTCACAAGGCCATACCGAACGCGACCCTGATCCTCTATCCAGGCGTCGGCCACGTGCCGATGGAGCAGATCCCCGAGCGCTCGGCCGCCGACCTGCGCGCCTGGCTGTCGGCGCATCCGGTCCCCCGGCCGTAGGGGACGGAGTGTCGCGTACGGGACATTGCGGAGGCGCGGACCCGTCCGCTTTTGGCTAAGTCCCGCCCGGTCATGCGACGGAGACAGCCATGGGCGCGCGTATCGAACTGGAAAGCCTGAAGGCCAAGGTGATGTCGGCGGAGGACGCCGCGGCGCTGATCGGCCCGGGCGACACCGTCGGCATGAGCGGCTTCACCGGCTCGGGCTATCCCAAGGCCGTGCCGATGGCCCTGGCCCGCCGCATCGAAGCGGCTCATGCGGCGGGCGATCCTTTCCGCCTACGGGTCTGGACCGGCGCCTCGACGGGCCCGGAGCTGGACGGCGCCCTGGCCAAGGCCGACGGCATCGAGTTCCGCCTGCCCTACAATTCAGACCCTATCGCCCGCGAAAAGATCAATCGCGGCGAAATGGACTATTTCGACATGCACCTGAGCCAGGTGGCGCCGATGGCCTGGCAGGGGTTTCTGGGCCCGCTGGACACGGCGGTGATTGAGATCAGCGGCATCCGCCCCGACGGCTCGCTGATCCCGTCCTCGTCCGTGGGCAACAACAAGACCTGGATCGATCGCGCCGAGAAGGTGATCCTCGAGGTGAACCGTTGGCAGAATCCGGCGCTGGAAGGGATGCACGACATCTACTACGGCACGGCCCTGCCGCCGAACCGGACGCCCATCCCGCTGATCAGGCCGGATCAGCGCATCGGCGAATCCTATTTCCGCTGTGATCCCAGCAAGGTCGTGGCGGTGGTCGAGACCGACTCGCCCGACCGCAACCTGCCGTTCGACGCGCCGGGCGAGGACCATCGCGCCATCGCCGGCCACCTGCTGGAGTTCTTCCGCCACGAGGTCGCGCGGGGCCGCTTGCCGGCCAGCCTGCTGCCGCTGCAGTCGGGCGTCGGCAATATCGCCAACGCCGTGATGTCGGGGCTGGTGCAGGGCCCGTTCGACAATCTGACCGCCTACACCGAGGTGCTGCAGGACGGAATGCTGGAGTTGATGGAATCCGGCAAGCTGCTGACCGCCTCGGCCACGGCCTTCTCGCTGAGCCCGGAGGCGGCGGCCACGCTGAACGCCGACATGGCCCGCTTCCGCGACCGCCTGGTGCTGCGCCCGCAGGAGATCAGCAACCACCCCGAACTCATTCGTCGTCTCGGCTGCATCGCCATGAACGGCATGATCGAAGCCGACATTCACGGGGCGGTGAACTCGACCCACCTGATGGGCTCGCGCATCCAGAACGGCATCGGCGGCAGCGGCGACTTCGCCCGCAACGCCTATGTCTCGATCTTCATGGCGCCCTCGACGGCCAAGGGCGGCAAGATCTCGACGATCGTGCCCAAGACCCCGCACGTCGACCACATCAACCAGGACGTCCAGATCCTGGTCACCGAACAGGGCCTGGCCGACCTGCGCGGCCTGTCGCCCCGCCAGCGGGCCGAGCTGATCATCGAGAACTGCTCGCACCCCGACTATCGTCCGGCGCTGAAGGACTATCTCAAGCGCGCCCGCGTCGAGTCTTACGGCCAGCAATCTCCGACCCTGCTGATGGAGGCCTTCGCCTGGCACCAGCGGTTCGTCGAGACGGGGGATATGCGGGGCTAGACGAGAACCCGCCCTACAGCATCGCCGGGATCACCCGGTCCGGCGGCCGGTGGCCGTCCATGAAGGTCTTCACGTTGACGATGACCTTCTCGCCCATGTCGATGCGGCCCTCGATCGTGGCCGAGCCCATGTGGGGCAGCAGCACCACGTTGGGCAGCTTCAGCAGCTTGGGATTGATGGCCGGCTCATGTTCATAGACGTCCAGGCCCGCGCCGGCGATCTCGCCCTTGGCCAGCATGTTGGCCAGCGCGCCTTCGTCGATCACCTCGCCGCGCGCGGTGTTGACGATCACCGCCTGCGGCCGCAGCAGCTTCAGCCGGCGGGCCGACAGCAGGTGGTAGGTGGCCGGGGTGTGCGGGCAGTTGACCGAGACGAAGTCCATCCGGGCCAGCATCTGATCCAGGCTTTCCCAGTAGGTCGCGCCGATCTCCTCGGCGATGCGCGGACTGACCGGCTTCCTGTTGTGATAGTGCACCTGCATGCCGAAGGCCTTGGCGCGGCGGGCCACGGCCTGGCCGATGCGGCCCATGCCGATGATCCCCAGCCGCTTGCCCCACAGGCGCCGACCCAGCATCCAGGTCGGCGACCAGCCGTGGAAGCCGCCTGCCTTGACCACCTCCGCGCCTTCGACGATCCGGCGCGAGGCGGCCATGATCAGGGTCATGGTCAGGTCGGCGGTGTCCTCGGTCAGCACGCCGGGCGTATTGGTGACGATGATGCCGCGGGCGTTGGCGGTGGCGACGTCGATATTGTCCACGCCGGCCCCGAAATTCGCGATCAGCTTGAGCCGATCGCCGGATCGCGACAGAAGGCGGGAGTCGATACGATCGGTGATCGTCGGCACCAGCACGTCGGCCCGTCCCATGGCGTCGACCAGTTCATCCGCCGTCAAGGGTTTGTCGGAGACGTTCAGTTCGGTGTCGAACAGTTCGCACATCCGCGTCTCCACCGGATCGGGGAGTTTGCGGGTGACGATGACTTTGAGCTTGCGGGCGGCCATGGGCGGTTTGAAAAGCTCTCACTGACGGGCGTTTGAAAGCTGTAGCAAAGGGGCCCGAGGGGGCCAAGCAACATGCCGTCGAAATCAGAACATCGTTCGCTTCTTGTCGCTATTGGGGCGCTTGCCAGCCTGCTGGCCGTCCCGGCCTTGGCGGAAGGCCCGAAGATCACCCCGTCGGGCCTGGACGTGCCGCGCTACGTTTCGCTGAAGTACGCCGAGGTCAACGCCCGCAACGGCCCGGACGAGGCCCATCAGCTGCTGTGGGTCTATCACGCCAAGGGCCTGCCGGTGCAGGTGGTGGCCGAGACGCGCGAGTGGCGGCGGATCTGCGATCCGGAGGGCGGCCTGGCGTGGGTGCACAAGCGCACCACGGACGGACGGCGCTCGGCCATGCGGATCCAGCCCACCAACCTGCCCCTGCTGAGCTCGCCCAAGGATGGGGCCAAGGTCAGCGCCTATCTGAAGGGCCGCTCGATCGCCGGCCTGGACAAGTGCGAGAAGGGCTGGTGCAAGCTGCGGGCCGACGGATCGTCGGGCTGGGCGCGCGAGGGCGACATCTGGGGCGCGGATCCCGCCGTCCAGTGCCGCAAGGAATAGCCCAGCTCCAGGAACATAGGGGATCAGGGAAACGTTGAGGCCTGACCCGACGCCGTGCTAGGGCGTGCCTTATGCAGAAGAACGCCTATACCTTCGAAGAACTCCTGGCTTGCGGCCGAGGCGAGCTGTTCGGCCCGGGCAACGCCCAGCTGCCGGCCCCGCCGATGCTGATGTTCGACCGGATCGTCCGCATCGAGTCGGACGGCGGCAAGTCCGGCAAGGGCTATGTCGAGGCCGAGTTCGACATCCATCCCGACCTCTGGTTCTTCGGTTGCCACTTCATCGGCGATCCCGTCATGCCCGGTTGCCTGGGCCTGGACGCCATGTGGCAGCTGGTCGGCTTCTTCCTGGGCTGGTCGGGCGGCCCGGGCCGCGGTCGCGCGCTGGGCGTCGGCGAGGTCAAGTTTACCGGCCAGGTCACGCCGGACGTCAAGAAAGTCGTCTATAAGATCGACCTGAAGCGGGTGATCATGCGTAAGTTGGTCATGGGAATCGCCGATGGCGTCCTGGAAGCCGACGGCAAGGTGATCTACGAAACCAAGGACCTGAAGGTCGGCCTGTTCACGCCCGAGCAGATGGCCTGATCCGTTTAGACACAGATCCATTGGACGAGACCGGACGTTAGAGAGCCGGCCCCCGGTGGATTGGGGGAGAAGAGGATTAGAGACATGCGTCGCGTCGTCGTCACCGGACTGGGAATCGTCTCGTCCATCGGCAACAACGCCAATGAAGTGCTGGCGTCGCTACGCGAGGCCAGGTCCGGCGTGATCTTCGCGCCGGAATACGCCGAGCGCGGTTTCCGCTGCCAGGTTCATGCCGCGCCCCAGATCGAATGGGAAGCGCTGGTCGACCGCCGCGCGGCGCGCTTCCTGTCGCCGGGCCTGGCCTATGCCCACGTCGCGATGGAGCAGGCGATCGCCGACTCCGGGCTGGAAGACGCGGACATCTCCAACGAGCGCACCGGCCTGATCGTCGGTTCGGGCGGTCCGTCGACCAGCGTCATCGTCCAGGCCGCGGCCACGACCATGGAAAAGGGCCCCAAGCGGATCGGTCCGTTCGCGGTGCCCAAGGCCATGAGCTCGGGCCCGTCGGCGGTGCTGTCGACCTGGTTCAAGATCCGCGGCGTCAACTATTCGATAAGCTCGGCCTGTGCGACCAGCGCCCACTGCATCGGCGCGGCCGCCGAGCAGATCCAGATGGGCAAACAGGATGTCGTCTTCGCGGGCGGCTGCGAGGAGCTGGACTGGACCCTGTCGAACCTGTTCGACGCCATGGGCGCCATGAGCACCAACTTCAACGACCGTCCGGCCGTCGCCAGCCGCGCCTATGACAAGAACCGCGACGGCTTCGTGATCGCCGGCGGCGCGGGAATCGTGGTGCTGGAAGAGTACGAACGCGCCAAGGCGCGCGGCGCCAAGATCTACGGCGAACTGGTCGGTTACGCCGCCAATTCCGACGGCTACGACATGGTGGCCCCGTCGGGCGAGGGCGCGGCGCGCTGCATGAAGCTGGCCATGGCGCAGGCCGGCGACCGCACCATCGACTACCTGAATCCGCACGGCACCTCGACGCCGGTCGGCGACAGCAAGGAGATGGGCGCGGTGCGCGAGGTGTTCGGCGACAAGCCGCCGATGATCTCGTCGACCAAGTCCTTGACCGGCCACAGCCTGGGCGCGGCCGGCGCGCAGGAGGCCATCTACTCGATCCTGATGCTCAACAACGGCTTCGCCGCCGAGAGCGCCCACATCGAGGAGCTGGATCCCGAGTTCGCCGACCTGCCGATCCTGCGCCAGCGCGTCGACAAGCCGCTGACGACAGTGATGTCCAACAGCTTCGGCTTCGGCGGCACCAACGGCACGCTGATCTTCAGCAAGGTCTGATACGGCGCTGCCGGGTTCCGCCCCGGGGCCAGCCCTGCTAACCAGCGGTCAACGATTTGCCAAAGAGGGGCCGACACATGGCCGACGATTACGCGTTCCCCAAGGGCGAGCTGATGCGGGGCAAGAAGGGCCTCGTCATGGGCGTGGCCAACCACAACTCGATCGCCTGGGGCATCGCCAGCCAATTGGCCGCCCAGGGCGCCGAGATGGCTTTCACCTACCAGGGCGAGGAACTGGAGCGCCGGGTGCGTCCCCTGGCCGAGAGCATCGGCGTCAAGACGATGATCCCCTGCGACGTCACCAACGACGCCTCGATGGACGCGGCCTTCGCCGAGATCGAAAAGGTGTTCGGGACGATCGACTTTGTCGTCCACTCGGTGGCCTTCGCCAACAAGAACGAGCTGAAGGGCTCGTTCGTGGACAACACTACCCGCGAGGGTTTCCTGCTGGCCATGAACATCTCGGCCTTCAGCTTCGTGGACGTGGCCAAGCGCGCTAGCAAGATCATGCCGAACGGCGGCTCGCTGATCACCATGACCTATCTGGGGTCGGAGCGCACCATCCCGAACTACAACACCATGGGCGTGGCCAAGGCGGCCCTGGAAGCCTCGACCCGCTACATCGCCCGCGACCTGGGCCCCAAGGGCATCCGCGCCAACGCCATCTCGGCCGGCGCCATGCGCACCCTGGCCCTGGCCGGCATCGCCGGCGGTCGCGGCATGATCGCCCAAGGCCGCGCGTTCAGCGCGATGAAGGAAGACACCTCGATGGAAGGCGTCGCCGGCTGCGCCCTGTGGCTGGCCTCGGACCTGGGCAAATCGACCACGGGCGAGGTCGTCCACGTCGACGCCGGCTTCCACATGATGGGTATGCCGGATCAGGAAGAGGCTTAACCTCTTTCGGGCCTACGGCGCGTAGGCTTTCATGAACCTCTCGGCCGCCTCCCGCGCGAGGCGGCCGTATTCGTCCGGGGTCTTCTCGGACGGCAGGCGCAGCAGCGAGCGAAGCTGGCTGTGGCCCATGACCATGCCGGAGAAGAACTCCGCCGCTTGGTCGAAGTCCTCGACCTTCAGGCGGCCCAGTTCGGTCTCGGTCTTCAGGAAGGCGGCCAACTGGCGGCGGGCGCTCAAGGGGCCGGCCTCGTAGACCTCCCTGGCCACGTCGGGCATCTCGCCCGAGCCCAGGATGATCACCCGCATCATCGAATAGCTCTTGGTGGTGATCACCGTCTCCAGCACGGAGCGGGCGTAGGCCTCCAGCGCCTCGGCCGGGTTATCCACGGCGCCCGGCTCGCGCAGCGAGGCGGTGATCGCCTCGACCCGACGGTTCATCAGGGCCCGCATCAGGTCGGCTTTCGAGCCGTAGTGGTTATAGACCGTCTGCTTGGACACGCCGGCGCGACGGGCGATCGCCTCCATCGGGGCCGCGAGTCCGCGCTCGCCGATCACCTCGACCGCGGCGTCGAGAATGGCTTCGGTCTTAGCGACGTCGATCTGTCCGGGGACCCTGGGCATTAGAGACCTCCAGTCATCAGTGGGCGTCGGACGGCGGCGGGGGCGCGTTCTTGACCGGCGCGGCCAGCAGCGAGACCAGGGCGGCGACGAAGCAGCCGATGGCCAGCAGCGTGAAGCTGTCGCCGAACGCCATCACCGTGGCCTGCTGCTGCAGCATGCCGCCGATCGCCTTGCGCGCCGCGCCGCCGGGGTCGGCGACGCCCAGCTGCAGCATGCGCTGGGTCAGGCCCTCCATCATGTTGGCGGTCGCGCCGCCCTGGGTCACCTTCGAGGTCATGTCGTCGTAGTACAGCGCCGTCTGCTGGGTGATCGAGGTCGCCAGCAGGGCCAGCCCGATCGCCCCGCCGGTGTTGCGTGACAGGTTCACCAGGCCCGAGGCGTTCTTGACCATGTGCGGCGGCAGGGTGCTCATCGTGATCTGCTGGGTGGCGATCATGGCGATCATGACCCCGACCCCGCGGCAAGCCTGGACGCCGGCGAACTCCCAGAAACCCCAGTCCTTGCTCACCGCGTGGGCCATGTACATGCCCCAGCCGGCCAGCATGAAGCCGATGAACATCGGCACGCGCGGATCGGTCTTGCGCACCAGGCGGCCGGCGATCGGGCCGGTCAGGAACATCGACAGACCCGAAACGACCATGGTGGTCCCGACCTCGGACGCCGAGTAGTGGCGCACCCGGCCCAGGAACTGCGGCAGCAGGAAGGTGCCGCCGAACAGGCTGGCGCCGGAGACGGCGGTCATCAGCACCCCGACCGTGAAGTTGCGGTTGGCGAAGGCGCGCAGCTCGACGATAGGGTTCCGATAGGTCAGCTGCCGCCAGATGAAGACCCCGCCGCCGATCACCGCCACGACGGTCAGCCACAGGATGCCGGTGTCGTCGAACCAGTCGTCCTTGGCGCCCTCCTCCAGCACGTACTGCATGCTCATCAGGAAGGTGGCCATCACCGCCAGGCCGAACCAGTCAAAGCCCTTGGCCAGGCTGGGATCGCCCTTGTCGAACTCGCCCCAGCGGGCGACGCCGAACAGCACGACCAGGCCGGTCGGAACGTTGATGAAGAACAGCCAGCGCCAGCTCAGCGCCTCGGTCAGGTGGCCGCCCAGGGTCGGGCCGACGGTCGGGGCCAGGGTGACGATCAGGCCCATGATCACGCTGGCCGTCACCCTTCGCTCGGGCGGGAAGGCGGTGAAGGCCACCGCGAACACCGTCGGGATCATCGCCCCGCCGATGAAGCCCTGCAGGGCGCGGGTCAGGATCATCATGTCGATCGACGAGGACAGGCCCGTCAGCACGCTCATGACGATGAAGCCGGCGCACGAGGCCAGGTACAGGCGCTGGGTCCCCCACAGGCGTGACAGATAGCCCGACAGCGGGATCATCACGACCTCGGGGATCAGATAGGCGGTCTGGATCCAGCTGATCTGGTCGGTGCTGGCCCCGACTCCCGCCTGGATCTGCGGCAGCGAGGCCGCCACGATCTGGATGTCCAGGATGGCCATGAACTGGCCGATGACCATGGCCCCGAAGCCGAGGAAAAGCTTGGTCCAGTCGACCTCGGGCTTCGGTGCGACCTCGGAGGCGGGGAGGGCGGCGTCGCTCATGACGCGCGTCCTCGGCTAGCGGTCCACGCCCTGGCGGGCGACCTGCGGCGTGACCTGGGCGGCCTCGGCGAACGAGGGGCCCGAGCGGTCGCGGACGTCGACCTTGATCTCGACCGACAGGCCCGGACGCAGGGCCGCGCCCAGCTGGCTGCGGTCGACGACGATCTTCACGGGCAGGCGCTGGGTGATCTTGGTGAAGTTGCCGACGGCGTTCTCGACCGGGATCAGGGCGAACTCCTGGCCGGTGGCGGGGGCGAAGCTGTCGACCTTGCCGACGATCTTCTGCTTGCCGAAGGCGTCGGCCTTGATCTCGACCGGCTGGCCGACCCGGATGCGGGCGACCTGGGTCTCCTTGAAGTTGGCGACGATATAGGCCTGGCCCAGCGGCACGACCGACATCAGGGCGACGCCGGGCTGGACCAGCTGGCCCGGGCGGACCGAGCGGGCGCCGACGACCCCGGCGACCGGCGCGCGGATCACGGTGCGTTCCAGATTGAGCTTGGCCTGCTCGACAGCGGCGTGGGCGGCGGCCGCTTGCGCCACCGCCTGGGCCTTGGCCGACCCCAGAGACTGGGCGTTGCGGCGCTCGGCTTCCAGGGCGGCCTGGGCGCTGGCGACGCCGGCGGCGGTCTGGGTCGCGGCGGCGCGCTCGGTCTGGACCTTCTGCTGCGAGACCCAGCCCTGGCTGGCCAGGCTGTTGTAGCGGTCGAGATCGGCCTTGGCCCGCCCGGCGTCGGCCTGGGCGCTGGTTACGCCGGCGGCGCGCTGGGCGATCACCGCCTGCTCGAGACTGTTCTTGTCGTCGATGGCGCGGATGGCGGCGTCGGCGGCGCTGGCGTTGGCCGTGGCCTGATCGACCAGCGCCTGAAAGGTCGACGGGTCGATCTTGGCCAGCACCTGACCGGCCTCGACCCGCTGGTTGTCGGCCACCAGCACCTCGGCGACATAGCCGGAGACCTGCGGGCTGACCTGGACGGTGTCGGCCTGAACAAAGGCGTTGTCGGTGGCCTCGTAGCGCTGCTTGTCGAGGAACCACAGCGTCCCGCCGACGACCACGCCCAGCAGGACCACCCCGCCGACGACCATCGGCGCCAGCTTCTTGTTACCCGGTGTCGCCATGCCCAGACCCCTGTAAGAAGGCTTCGAGCGCGCCGGATAGTCTCGTCCGGCGCGCTCAGCAAGGGATAAATGGACGCACTCGTCCAAAATTCAATTATGTCGCCGAGACAAAAAGGCGAAGTTTCCGCGTCAGGCGGCGCGGCGCGCCGAACCCGTTGCGCCTTGGCCTTCCGCCAGACGGAAACGCTGCACCAGGCGGCCTAGTTCTCGGGCTTCGTTCGACAGGGCCTGGCTGGCGGCGGTGCTCTGCTCGACCATGGCGGCGTTTTGCTGGGTGGCCTGATCCATCTGGTTCACGGCCGTATTGACCTGTTGCAGGCCGGTCGACTGCTCTTGGGCCGAGGCGGCGATCTGGGCCACGATGTGGTTGATGTCCTGCACCCCCGCGATGATCCGCCGCAGGGCCTCGCCGGTCTCGCCAACCAGGGTCACGCCCTCGTCGACCTGGGCGGTCGAGGCGGTGATCAGGGCCTTGATCTCCTTGGCCGCTTCGGCGGAGCGTTGAGCCAGGGCGCGGACTTCCTGAGCGACGACCGCGAACCCCTTGCCGCTCTCGCCGGCGCGCGCGGCCTCGACGCCGGCGTTCAGGGCCAGGAGGTTGGTCTGGAAGGCGATCTCGTCGATGACGCCGACGATGCTGCTGATCTTCGACGAGGACTCCTCGATCTGGGTCATGGCCGCGACGGCGCGGTCGACAACCTGGCCGCCGGTCTCGGCGTCCTTGCGCGCGTTGTCGACGGTGCGGCGAGCGCTGCCGGCGCCTTCGGCGGTCTTGCGGACGGTGGCGGTGATCTCATCAAGGGCGGCGGCGGTTTCTTCAAGGCTGGCGGCCTGCTGCTCGGTGCGGCGGGAGAGGTCGTTGGACGCCCCGGCGATCTCGCCCGAACCGGCCTGGATGCCGCCGACCGCGCCGTTGATCACGCCCATGGTCTGGGCCAGCTGGTCCATGGCCGCGTTGAAATCCGCCCTCAGCTTGCCATAGGCGGGCGGGAAGGCCTCGGTCAGCCGGAAGGTCAGGTCGCCACCGGCCAGGGCCTCCAGGCCCTCGCCGACCCGGGCGACAACGCCGGCCTGTTCACGGGCGTTGGCGGTGCGTTCGGCCTCGCCGGCCTCGCGGGTGCGGTCGGCCTCGGCCCGCTGTTCGGCTGACAGGCCCTCCAGCCGGAGCTTCTCGAGCGCGGCCTCCTTGAAGGTCAGCACGGCGACCGCCATGCCGCCGATCTCGTCCTTGCGGCCCACGGCCGGCACGTCGACCGTGTTGTCGCCGCCCGCCAGGCGGCGCATGGCCGCGGTCATGGCGGTGACCGGCGCGGCGATGGCGTTCGAGAGCAGCCACCCCATCAACACGGCCGTCCCGATCGCCAGGGCGCCGCCGGCGGCCAGGGTGAGGAGGCCGGCGCGGAAGGCCTTGGCCTGTTCGGCGCGGCGCTGGGCCAGCTGCTGCTCCTCGCCCCTGGTCATGGCCTCCAGCACCTTGCGGGTGTTGGTCAGGCGCCCGGTCCTGGCGATCTCCTTGCGCGCCTGTTCCAGCGTGGCGGGGTCGTTAGCCTCGGCGATCTGCCTGTCGGCCTCGGCATGGAAGGCGCTGACCGCGGCGACCAGGGCTTCGGCGCGCGCTCTTCCGTCGGCGTCCTCGACGCCGGCGACAATGCGCTTGTAGGCGGCTTCGTATTCGCCCGCGTACTTCTGACGTTTCTTGAGGAACGACGGATCCAGGCTGGCGACGTAGCCACGCACCGCGTTCTGCTCCTCGACCAGGGCGCCGGTCGTGTCGCTGATCGCGTCCACTTGGTCATAGCTGCGTTCGTTCAACGCGGTGATCTTCTGAATCGAGGCCAGACTGGTCGCCACCAGGGCGCCGGCGGCGACCACGCCGATCACCAGCACCGCGAACGCGGCCAGCAGCTTGTGCGCTACCTTCAGATTAGACATGAGCAGTGTCCCCGACCTCTTAGTCGAGCTGACAACTGCGCGCGGAGGGTTAACAAAGCCGTAGGATGGCGAAGAAGAGCAGTGTTCGTTCGACTTAATCAGGTGAAAGATGGCTTCAACCTTAGTAGATTCCAGAAATCCGACGAGCTCGCGTCGTTTTGACGCATCAAGCTAAACCTGAAATCGGTCAGTTCTATATACTTTCCGTACTCGGATGTTTTCTGCTCTACTTTTTGGATCCGCTTTTCGATGCGCCGGCTCGTCGCGATTTCGATTGCGTCGGAATCACGACACAATAAACGCCGTTCCCTCGAGGCAACCATCGCCGTGGGAGCGCGTATCTCCTCTGGCGCGCGTTCCCGCCGGCCCCCGCTCACGGTCGCAGGAGTCACCTCATATGAAGTCCCCGGCCGACCAGACGCCGCTCGACATGATCCGCCCGGTGCTGTGGATGGCCGCGGCCGCTTTCGCGGCCGGGTTCGGCGGCTACCTGATGATCGGCCTCAAGGCCGTCCACGCGGCCCCGACGTTCTAAACCTTCTCGCCTATTTTGAGCCGGTCGAGCCGAAGCCGCCGGCGCCGCGATCCGTGGCGTCCAGGTCCTCCACCTCCACCAGCGGCCATTGCGGGGCCGCCGCGATGACGCCCTGGGCGATGCGGTCGCCGCGGCGGATCGTGAAATCCTCTTCGCCCAGATTGATCAGCAGCACGCAGACCTGGCCGCGATAGTCGCTGTCGACGGTTCCCGGCGCGTTGACCACGGTGACGCCATTCTTGAAGGCCAGGCCCGAACGGGGGCGCACCTGCATTTCCCAACCGTCGGGCACAGCCACCGAGAAGCCCGTCGGGGCCATGCAGCGCGAGCCGGGCTTCAGCACGATCGGCTGGTCTTCCGGAACATGGGCTCGCAGGTCGAAGCCCGCCGCGCCGGCCGTGGCGTAGGTCGGAACGGGCAGGTCGGCATTGCCTTCCCAGCGCTTGAAACGGATGGCGAGACCGGCGGGGATGGCGGACATGGGCGGCGCTCCTGAAGGACCGCCCGGCTGTAGCTGATTTGACGCCGATCAGGCCAGCGCCCCTTTAGCTGAGAGCCCGGGCGATCCGTTGGGCGATTTGCCCAGCCACCTGGTCCTTGGCCGCGCGGTCCCAGCGTTCGGTCCCGTCCCTGGTGATCAGCAGCACGGCGTTTTCACCGCCGCCCATCACGCCCGGCTCGGTGACGTCGTTGGCGATGATCCAGTCGCAGCCCTTTCGGGCCAGCTTCGCGCGGGCGTGTTCCTCGACATGATCGGTCTCGGCCGCGAAGCCGATGACCAGCTTGGGTCGTCGCGGTCCGCTGGCCGACAGGGTGGCCAGGATATCGGGGTTCTCGACGAAGGTCAGGGCCGGCGGGCCGCCCTTTTCCTTCTTCAGCTTGGTTCCGAACGCCTCGTCCACGCGCCAGTCGGCGACGGCGGCCACGAACACGCCGACGTCGGCGGGCAGGGCGGACTGGCTGGCGGTCAGCATCTGGCGGGCGGTCTCGACGTCGATCCGCTTGACCCCGACCGGCGTCGGCAGGGCGACGGGACCGGCGATCAGGGTGACATCGGCGCCGAGCTTGGCCAGCGCCTCTGCGATCGCGAAGCCCTGGCGGCCGCTGGAGCGGTTGGTGATCCCGCGCACCGGGTCGATCGGCTCGAACGTCGGACCGGCCGTGACCAGGGCGCGCCTGCCGGCCAGCGGCCGCGCGGCGGGGCCTTCCAGCTGGGCGACGACGGCCGCGAAGATCTCCTCCGGCTCGGCCAGGCGCCCCGGTCCGAACTCGCCGCAGGCCATGGATCCTTCCTCGGGCCCGACGAAGCTGACGCCGTCGGCCTTCAAGGTCGCGATGTTGCGCTGGGTGGCCGGGTGCAGCCACATCCGCACGTTCATGGCCGGGGCCATCAGCACCGGCTTGTCGGTGGCCAGCAAGGTGGTCGAGGCTAGATCGCCGGCCAGCCCGTTGGCGGCCTTGGCGATCAGATCGGCCGTCGCCGGCGCCACGACGACCAGGTCGGCCGAGCGGGACAGCTCGATATGGCCCATCTCGTGTTCGTCGGTCAGCGAGAACAGCTCTTGATAGACCTTGTCTTCGGCCAGGGCGGCCAGGGACAGCGGCGTGACGAACTCCGCGCCGGCCTTGGTCAGGATCGGGCGCACGTCGATCCCGGCCTTGCGCAGAAGGCGGGTCAGCAGCAGCGCCTTGTAGGCCGCCACCCCCCCGCCGACGATCAGAAGAACCCGCTTGCTCACGCCGTGCTCCGCTTTCCGCGTCCGTGCTTCCCTGCACATGCCCACGCTCGCGCCAAAGCGCCAGAGACAATCCTGCGGTGAAGATAGGACTAGACTCGTGTTCCGCTTTCGTTCAATAAACGTAAAAGTAGAACAACGGGGCGAATACGATCATGAAGATTGTGCGAAACGTCTTGTGGAGCGCAGCGGCGCTCGGGTTGCTGGCCGGGCTTTCGGCCTGCGACAGCGGGGCCTCGGCGGTGAAGGCGCCCAAGGGCGGCGAGCGGGCGGCCGCAGCGCCGGCCGCGGCTTCGGTCGAAGGCGGGGAGAGCGGGGGCGGGGGCTTCGCGCGCGGCGGCGATCCGCGTGATGCGCCAGTCAAGCTGATCGCGGGAAAGCCCTATTGGGCGGCCAACCGCACCCGCACGGCCGAGGAGAACGCCCAGCGGTCGTTCGAGCGCAACGGCGAGGTGTTCGGCGCCAAGACCGCCGACGACTATGTCGCCAAGGTCCACGCCTTCGTCAGCGACCCGCCCAAGGGCGCGCAGACCCTGAAGCGCGCGAACGGCGACCTCTTGATCTACGATCCCAAGGACAACGTCTTCGCGGTGGTCTCGCGCGAGGGTGCGCCGCGCACGATGTTCAAGCCCGATGAGGGAGCGGCCTATTGGGACGAGCAGAAGACCCGCGAGGCGCGGCGCGCCACGGCGGCCAGGAAGCGGGATCGGGACCAGGCGGAGGGCTGAGGTCAGGACAGGGGGTGCGGCGCCAGCAGCAGACCCGTGACGAAGGCCGCGCCGGCCGTCGCCGCCCCGACCAGAAACCACAGCAGCGGCCAGCTGTGCTGGCGCTCGACCACCGCCACGGGGAGCGGCGCCGGCGGGGCTTCTGCAAGCCGGGCCAGGGCCTTGAACGCGCGCAGGGCCTCGTCGGCGAAGTCCCGGGCCTTGGCCGCGGGGGACAGTTCGCGGCCGATCCAGCGGCGCACCACCGGGTCGGCGGCGGCCCATAGGTCGTGGGTCGGGTCGATGCGGCGCGCAACGCCCTCGACGGTGACCATGGTCTTCTGCAGCAGGACCAGCTCGGGGCGCAGGGCCATGTCGAACAGGGCGGTGATCTCGAACAGCTGGGCCAGCAGGCGGCCCATCGAGACCTCGCGGGCGTTCCGGCCGAAGACCGGCTCGCCGACCGCGCGCAGCGCCTGGGCGAAGGCGTCCATATCCTGGTGGGCGGGCACGTAGCCGGCGTCGAAGTGGACCTTGGCCACGCGGGCGTAATCGCGATTGAGAAAGCCGTACAGGATCTCGGCCAGGTAACGGCGCTCGCCGGGGCCCAGACGGCCGATGATGCCGTAGTCGACCGCCGTGATCGCGTTGGGCGCGGCCACGAACAGGTTGCCCTCGTGCAGGTCGGCGTGGAACAGGCCATGGTCCAGCGCCTGGGCCAGGAAGCCGCGGGTGACGTTCTCGGCCAGGCTCTTGCGGTCCAGACCGGGCAGGTCCAGCGCGGCGGGGTCGGACAGGGGAACGCCCTCGGCCCAGGTCAGGGTCAGGACGCGCTTGCCCACGCCTTCCCAGCAGACCAGAGGCGCGCGCATGTAGGGATCGGTGGCCATGGCCTCGCCCAGCTCGGCGCAGCCCGCGGCCTCGAAGCGCAGGTCCATCTCCAGGTCCAGGGCCCGGATCACGACCTCGACGAACTCGGTGGGGCGCAGACGGCGCGAGGCGGGGGCGAGGTTTTCGGCCAGGCGGGCGGCCAGGCGCAGCACGGCGCTGTCGCGAGCCACTTGGCGCTCGACGCCCGGACGCAGCACCTTCACGGCGACCTGGCGGCCATCAACCAGGGTGGCCGGATGGGCCTGGGCCAGGGAAGCGGCGGCCACGGGCTCGCCGATCTCGGCATAGATCTCGTCGAGCGGCCGGCCCAGGTTGCGGGCGATCTCGGCCTTGGCGATGTCCAGCGGGAAGGCTGGCAGCCGATCCTTCAGGTGCGACAGATCCTCGGCGAAGGCGGTTCCGAAGATGTCGGCGCGCGTCGACAGGAACTGACCCATCTTGATCGCCGCCGGACCCTGCCGTTCCAGCACCCGCGCCAGGCGCTCGCCCGGTCTTCCCCGCCTGGCGGCGGAACCGGCGAACAGGCGCAGCACGCGGCCAGCCAGCCTGGCGGCTGGCGGCAGCTGCGGCTCGACCTCGCGTGGGATCAGGGCGTCGGCCCTGACGAGGGCCCAGCCCGCGCCGGTCAGACGCCAGAAGGCTGCGAAACTGGCCACAGGGTTAGAGGGCCCAGCCCTGGTGCAGGGCGGCCACGCCGCCGGTGAAATTCGTGTAGGTCACTCGCTTGAAGCCAGCGGCCTCGATCATGCCGGCGAAGGTCCGCTGGTCGGGGAAGCGGCGGATGCTTTCGACCAGGTACTGATAGGCCTCACGGTCCTTGGCGACCCATTCGCCCACCTGCGGGATGACCTTGAAGCTATAGGCGTCGTACGCCTTGGCCAGGGCTTCGGTCACCGGACGCGAGAACTCCAGGCACAGGAAGCGGCCGCCGGGCTTCAGGACGCGGCGCGCCTCGCGCAGGGCCGCGTCGATGTCGGTGACGTTGCGAATGCCGAAACTGATCACATAGGCGTCGGCGTAGCTGTCCGGCAGCGGCAGGCGCTGGGCGTCGCCGACGGTCCAGGTGATCTCCGGTTCGCCGCCGCGCTCGATGCCGGCCATGATCATCTCGGCATTGTAGTCGATGATGTTGATCGTCGCGTCCGGACCGCCGCGCCGCGCCTGGGCGGAACGCGCAAGCTTGGCGAAGCGGCGGGCCATGTCGCCCGTGCCGCCGGCGCAGTCGATGATCACTTCGCCCGGCTGCGGATTGAGGCGCGCGGCCACGGCGTCCTTCCACAGCCGATGCACCCCGCCGCTCATCAGGTCGTTCATGATATCGTAGTTCTTGGCGACGCGATCGAAGACCCCGCGCACCATCCCCGCCTTCAGCGAGGCGTCGACGTCCTTGAAACCGAAGCTGGCGGAGGTGTTGCTCATGACGTCTTTGGGCCGGACTCTCTATATGACGGTCCGCTATTAGCCCGCGTCACGGCTCACGTCATCGCCTTAAGGGATCAAGCTTGCCCGAATTGCCCGAAGTGGAGACCGTCCGGCGCGGTCTCGAGCCCGTCCTGTCCGGCGCCCGCCTGTCGCGCGTGCGCGCCAACCGCCCCGACCTGCGCTTCCCGCTGCCCGACGGTTTCGTCCAGCGGCTGACCGGCGCAAGAATCCTCCAGCTGGACCGCCGGGCCAAGTACATCCTGGCCCCGCTGGACCGGGGCGACACCCTGGTCATGCACTTGGGCATGACTGGGCGCTTCGAGATTGCTTCGCCCGAGGGAGCCGTAAGACCGGGCGACTTCGCCCGTGAGGTCAGGCCCGACGACAAGCACGCCCATGTCGTCTTCGAGACCGAAGAGGGCGCGACCGTCACCTATTACGACCCGCGCCGGTTCGGCTTCATGGACCTGATCCAGACCGATCGGGTCAGCCGCCACCCTTGGTTCGCGACCATGGGTCCCGAGCCGCTGGGCGAGGGCTTCGACGCCAAGACCCTGGAAAAGGCTTTCGCCAGCCGCAAGCAGGGCCCCAAGACCCTGCTGCTGGACCAGCGGACGGTCGCGGGCCTGGGCAATATCTATGTGTGCGAGGCCCTGCACCGCGCGCGCATCTCGCCGTTCAAGCCGTCGGGCGGGATCGCCAAGAAGCGCCTGCCGCCGCTGACCACCGCGATCAAGGACGTGCTGGCCGAGGCCGTCGAGGTCGGCGGTTCGTCCCTGAAGGACTTCGCGGCCGCCGACGGGGCGCTGGGTTATTTCCAGCACCGCTTCCGCGTCTACGACCGCGAGGGCGAGCCGTGCCCGACTCCCGGCTGCCAGGGCGTCATCGCCCGCGAGGTTCAGGCCGGCCGCTCGACCTTCTTCTGCCCGGTCTGCCAGGTGTGATCAGGCGCGCCGCGCCAGCAGCCTTCCCGCCAGCCAGCGCCGAACGGGTTCGTCATAGAGCTTGAGGCAGGCCCAGGCGATCGTGACGGCGGCGACGAAGACGCCAACGCTGGCCAGCACGCCCAGAAGCGGGCCAGGCTTCTTGTCCACGACCCAGCCGGTATAGGCGTAGATCAGCGGATAGTGGGTGATGTAGAGCGGGTAGGAGAGGTCGCCGAAGAAACGGGCGACGCGCACGGACGGGCCGTCCGCATCTTTCTCGCCCGCGCCTATGGCCACAATCAGCGGGAACAGTACGATGATGCAGGCGGCTTCATAGAGGCCGTTGATCCAGCGCTGGTCGCCGACGCCGAAGCGCGGCAGCGACAGGGCGACGACCAGCAGCAGGCCGCAGACGGCGAAGGCGTTCCTGACCTTGATCCGCTGGCCGATCCGCATCAGCAGGACGCCGGCGAAGAACGGGAACATCAGCCGCGTCAGGCCGATCTGGACGCCGCTGGCGTCCAGGGCCCAGCCGCCGATCACGTCGCCCCGCGGCCCTCGCGTCAGCAGCCACACCAGGGCTGCGGCCGACAGCGCCACCAGCCCGCCCAGCCAGCGGACCGGCAGCTTTCGTAGGCCGACGGCGTACAGGATGTTGCCGATGTACTCGTAGAATAGCGACCATTGCGGCCCGTTCAGCGGATAGATCTCGCCCCAGCCGCGGATCTCGACCGACGGGGTCAGCGGGATCATCACGAAGCTCAGCAGCAGCACGCCGGCGATCTGCCAGGCGGTGACCGTCTCCAGCTTGGGGAACAGCGACGAGTGCTGCAGGCCCAGCAGGGCCGCGCCGACCAGCCCGCCGACGATGATCATCGGCTGCAGGCGGACCAGGCGGCGCTTGTAGAAGTCCCATTGGCCCATGCCCGCCGCCCAACGCTCGTCATAGGCGTAGGCGATCACGAAGCCCGACAGCAGGAAGAAGAAGTCCACCGCCAGATAGCCGTGGTTGATGATCTGGCGGGCGGGGTCGCCGCCGGCCCAGGCCTCGAACAGGTGGAAGACCACCACCATCAGCGAGGCGACGCCGCGGAGGCCATCCAGGATTACATAATGGCTCTTGGCCGGTGCGGTCGCGTCGGTCGAGGTCGCGGCGGCGGAAGTGGTCATGCGATGCGTGGGCTCCCCAACCCTTTATTTCAGCAGCCGGACCGGGCCGCGACGGGAGCGTTGTCGTGTTCGCCCTCGGACCGCAAGGGCTCGCGCCCACGCTGCCCTTGCGTCAGGGCTCCCCAAGCGCGCGGGCCTCTCTATAAAGGCGGGCTCAAGCAGGAGAGCGCTGATGGCCGACTACCAGACCCTGATCGTCGAGGCGCCCGCGCCGGGCGTGATCCTGATCCGCCTGAACCGGCCGGAAGCCCTGAACGCCCTCAACACCGCCCTGCTGGCCGATCTCGCCCAGGCGCTGGCGGCGGCGGAAGCCGACGACGGCGTGGGCTGCATCGTGCTGACCGGCTCGGCCAAGGCCTTCGCGGCTGGCGCCGACATCAAGGAGATGTCGGACAAGACCTACGCCCAGATGTTCAAGGCCGACGTCTTCACCGCCGGGGCGCGGGCGATCGAGCAGTGCCGCAAGCCGATCATCGCCGCCGTCGCCGGCTACGCCCTCGGCGGCGGCTGCGAGCTGGCGATGATGTGCGACTTCATCCTCGCCGCCGACACCGCCAAGTTCGGCCAGCCCGAGATCAACCTCGGCGTCGCCCCCGGCATCGGCGGCACCCAGCGGCTGACCCGCTTCGTGGGCAAGTCCAAGGCCATGGACATGATCCTGACCGGCCGGATGATGGACGCCGCCGAGGCCGAGCGCGCGGGCCTGGTGTCGCGGATCTTTCCGGCCGACAGTCTGGTCGACGAGGCCGTGGCCGTGGCCGCCAAGATCGCGTCCCAGTCGCCGCTGGCCGTCGCCATGAACAAGGAACTGGTTGAGGCCGCCTACGAGACGACCCTGGCGACGGGCGTCGCGCTGGAGCGACGGCTGTTCCATTCGCTGTTCGCGTTCGAGGACCAGAAGGAAGGCATGGCGGCGTTCGTCGAGAAGCGGAAGCCGGTCTTCAAGGGACGCTGATCCGCCGAGAAACGATTGCGTCGCCGGAACGGCAGGATTCTGGCCTGTGGACCGTTGACCGCAGCCAGCGCTTCCCGTATATCCGCGCGCTCGATTTCAACTGCTTCGCGGCCGCCCGCGGGCTGTCCGTTTGAAGGTCCTACCTATGGCCAATAATCCCGGCGCCAAGAAAGCGATCCGCAAGATCGCTCGTCGCACCGAAGTCAACACCGCTCGCCGCTCGCGCGTGCGCACCTTCCTGCGCAAGTTCGAAGACGCCGTCGCCAAGGGCGACGTGGCCGTCGCCAAGGCCGCTTTCGTGGAGGCTCAATCGGAGCTGATGCGCGCGGTTTCGAAGGGCGTCGTTCACCCGAACACCGGCTCGCGCAAGGTGTCGCGTCTGGCCGCTCGTCTGAAGAAGCTGGATAAGGCCGCCGCCTAGTCTAGAATCTGGACGAACGGCGTTCGTCTAACGATTTCAAGTATTTACAAAAGCCGATCGGGTTCGCCCGGTCGGCTTTTGCTTTGAATCCAACGTTCTATTCCTGATGTTGCAATCTGTGATCTGAGCGGTTGGCTTCACTATTCCCTTGCCAGGCGAAGGGCTCCCGCGAGTCAACAGAAATATCCGCGATCGGACGCAAGTTTTCCGTTTGACCGGCCCCCGCCGCTGGCTAGTTTAAGCGTCTCAGCGCTTCTCCAGTCTTGGACAAAACAAGGCGGCGGCGGACCTCCTGCGTTCGCCGGGTAAGAACCTGTGTGCTCTGAGGAACCGGTCGCACGCCATGGGGGGCGGGCGGCTGATGTGGGTTGCGGCGGTTGTTTTTGTGCGAGGCGGTGGACGAATGACGATGAAGGGCGGGGTGGCTAGCCAGGACTTTTCGGCGGCGATCGCGACGGCTTGCGAGCCGGCGGCGGGCGTATGGTCGAAGGTGACCGTGGCTTTGAAACGCGAGCTGGGCGACGCGGCCTTCGGGTCATGGATCGCGCCCGCTATGCTGCGTGAGGCCGCGACCGGCGACGTCGTCCTGGTCACGCCGACCGGCATCGCGCGCGACTGGATCCGTCGTAGCGCCTGGCGTCGCATCGGCGAGCTGTGGGCCGCCAACGACGCGACCGGTCGTCGCATCGACCTGAAGTCCCGCCTGGAATTCGAGGCCGAGCTTGCCGGCAACGGCGGCGCCTATGTCGAGGCCGCGCCCAAGACCGTGTCGGCCGAGCCGATCGAGATCGTCCTGCCGGTGTCCAGTGACACGCCGGCCATCGCCCCGCCCAGCGCCAAGTCGACCCGCACCCAGGGTCTGCAAGAGCGCTTCACCTTCGAGACCTTCGTCCCGGGTCCGGCGAACGAATTCGCCCACGCCGTGGCGCGTCGGATCGCCAACTGGGCCGACGGCCACTTCAATCCCGTGCTGTTCCACGGCCCCTACGGCTTCGGCAAGACCCACCTGCTGAACGCCCTGGCCTGGGAAGCCATGCGCAACGCGCCTGAGAAGCGCGTGGTCTATCTCACCGCCGAGCGCTTCCTGTCGACCTTCGTGCGCGCCCTGATGGATCGCCAAACGGCGGCCTTCAAGGAAGAGCTGCGCGCGGCGGACCTCTTGATCATCGACGACGTCCATTTCATCGCCGGCAAGCAATCGACGCAGGAAGAGCTGTTCCACACGCTCACCGCCCTGGTTGGCGAAGGCGGCCGGGTGGTGTTTTCGGCGGACCGCCCGCCGGCGGCCATGACCGAGATGGATCCGCATCTGCGCTCGCACCTGTCGGCGGGCCTGGTCTGCGGTCTGGAACCAGCCGACCGCTCGCTGCGCCTGGGCATCCTGGAGCGCAAGATCCAGACCCTGTCGGCCGCGCATGGCTTCGAGCCGACGATGCGTCCGGACGTGCTGCAGTTCCTGGCCGACCGCTTCACCGACAGCGTCCGCGAGCTGGAAGGCGCGCTGAACACCCTGTCGGCCCGAGCCGGCGAAGGCCTGTCGCGCATGACCCTGGACGAGGTGCAGGCGACCCTGCGCCCGCACCTGCGGTCGGGCGAAAAGCGCATCACGATCGACGACATCCAGAAAGCCACCGCCGACCACTACGGCATGAAGCAGGCCGACCTGCTGAGCGAGCGCCGCAACCGCGCCGTGGCCCGTCCGCGCCAGGCCGCCATGTGGCTGGCCAAGCAGCTGACCACCCGTTCGCTGCCGGACATCGGCCGCCGCTTCGGGGGCCGCGACCACACCACGGTGCTGCACGCCGTGCGTCGCATCGAGGCCCTGCGCGCCGAGGACAACGTCCTCAGCCATGACCTGGAGACCATCACGCGCAAGCTTCGCGGCTAGTCCGGGCGAAGCCGGGCGCCGGTTCTTCAGGGTTTTCAAAGGCAAAGGGCCGCTCCGCCGGGGCGGCCCTTTTCCGTGTCGGGCGCAGATCTTGAGCTTAGCGCCGGAACGCCGGGATCGATCGCGCTTTCTGCTGGCGTGACCTTCGCCAGGATCTTCACCTTGTCGCGGCCGCTCCGGACGATGCCGCTGTTCCTGCGCTATCTCGGCGCGACGGCGGTCGTGTTCCTGTTCTTCGGCGTCCGGGCGATGATCGAGCCGGCCCTGGGCGGCTATCCGTTCCTGATGTTCTTTCCGGCGATCATCTTCATCGCCTTGGTGTTCGATCGCGGCACGGGCGTTTTCGCGGTCCTGCTGAGCGCCACCCTGGCCTGGTGGTTCTTCATTCCGCCCCGCGGCTCGTTCCGGGTGGAAGAGATCACGGTGCTTTGGCCCCTGGCCCTCTATATCGTGATCGGGTTGTTCCTGGCCCTTGTGGTGGAGGCCCTGCGCGCCACGGCCGAGAGCCTGCAGGTCACCAAGATCGAGCTGGAAAAGGCCGCGACGCTGAACGAGCTGCTGCTGATCGACATCAATCACCGGGTCAAGAACCACCTGGCGGCGGTGACGGGTCTGCTACGGATGTCGCAGCGCGAGGTCGGCGACCCCGCGGCGCGGGCGGCGATGGAAGAGGCCGCCCGGCGCATCGACGTGCTGGGCAAGGTCTATACGCGCCTGCACCTGGGCGAGCGGGCGACCGTGGTGTCGGCCAAGGATTTTCTCGTCTCGCTGTGCGACGACCTGCGCAGCGGCGTCGTGGGCGTGCGGCCGATCGCGCTGCGCTGCCACAGCGACGACGCGGACATCCCCGCCAGCATGGCGGTGCCCCTGGGCCTGATCGTCAACGAACTGGTCGAGAACGCGCTAAAGCACGCCTTTCCGAACGATCGCGCGGGCGAGATCGCCGTGGCGCTGCGCCGCGAGGGCGATGGCTATCGGCTGGTCGTGCGCGACGATGGCGTGGGATTCGATCCAGAAACGGCGCGCAAGGGCGGCGGCTCGCGCCTGGTCCGCTCGCTGGCCCAGCAGCTGGGCGGGCGGTTGGAGCTCATGTTCGGGCCGGGCGCCGGCTACGAAATCCGCATTCCCCTGGATGCCGGCGCGGACCTTCGTCCATCTGACATCTAGGCCGGCCGGGCCCGCCTCAGGGTCAGATTGATCCGTCCGCCGCCCGGAACCAGGCTGGACGAGCCCGGCAGGATGCGATCCACGCCGTGGAACGCCAGCCGCGCCGCGCCCGAGAGGCGACACACATCGCCCGACGACAGTTTCAGGCTGCGCGTCGGATCCTTGCGCGACGTTCCGCCGATCCGGAACAGCGCCGTATCGCCCAACGAGATCGACAGCACCGGAAACCGCGGATCGGCCTCGTCGCGGTCTTGATGCAGGCCCATGCGGGCGCCGTCGCGATAGAGGTTGATCAGGCACGAGTCCGGCGGGACGTCGGCATCGCCCAGCTGGCTCCAGAGGTCCAGGAGCGCTTGTGGCATGGCCGGCCAGGCCTGATCCGTGCCCGGATGGCGTTCGGCATAGCGGTATCCCGCCGCGTCGCTGGTCCAGCCCAGGGGACCGAAGGCGGTCATGGCCACGCTCATCGCCTTGCCGTAGGCCGTGCCATAGTTCGCGAACGGCGCGGCCTCGGCGGCGGCCGTCACGGCGGCGACCAGATCCCGCTGGGCGGCGGGATCCAGAAGGCCCGGCCAGAGGTCGAAACCCGGAACGATGGTCAGGGACTGAAACATTACCGAAACTTAACGCGCGCCATAGGGGTGAAAGGTGTTGGTTTGCGCCGCCGGCTGAGGGGGCCGGATGAATTTTCCATACTGGAACCGAACATGCGTCGTCTTATGTCCTCCGCGGCCGTCGCCGTGATGTTGTTCGCCGCCGGGAGCGTTTCCGCCGCCGTCCCGGCCGCGAAGCCCAAGCCCGTCGCCGGGGCGCCGTCGGCGGGTACGAAGGGCGCGACCTTCGCGACCGTAACGACCCAGCTGCCGCGCAACGTTCGGCCTTCGCACTATGATCTGGCGTTCACGCCCGACGCCAACAAGATGACCTTCACGGCTCAGGTGAAGATCGCCATCGAGGTCGTCGAGCCGACGGCCACGATCACCTTGCAGGCCGCCGACCTGACCTTCTCGAAAGCGGAGATCGCTGGCCAAAAAGGGGAAAATCTTGGCGCGGCCAAGGTGAAGGTCGACGACGAGGCCCAGACCGCCAGCTTCACGTTCGGCAAGATCCTGCCGAAGGGCAAGTACGTCCTGGCCATCGACTATGCGGGCAAGATCTACACCCAGGCCGCCGGCCTGTTCGCCCTCGACTACGAGACCGAGGCGGGCAAGAAGCGGGCGCTCTACACCCAGTTCGAGAACAGCGACGCCCGCCGCTTCATCCCTTCGTGGGATGAGCCGTTCTATAAGGCCACCTACACCGTCGAGGCGACGATCCCGACCGGTCAGATGGCTCTGGGCAACATGCCGATCGCCTCGTCCAAGGACCTGGGCGGCGGCAAGACCCTGGTCAAGTTCGCGACTTCGCCGAAGATGTCGACCTATCTGCTGTTCTTCGGCCTGGGCGAGTTCGACCGCGCCTCGGTCAAGTCGGCCGGCGCCGACGTCGGCGTGGTCACCAAGAAGGGCGACACGCCGAAAGCCGCGTTCGCCCTGAAGTCGGCGGCCGACATCCTGCCCTGGTACAACGACTATTTCGGCACGCCCTATCCGCTGCCGGTGCTGGACAATATCGCCGCCCCGGGCCGCAGCCAGTTCTTCAGCGCCATGGAAAACTGGGGCGCGATCTTCTACTTCGAATACGCCCTGCTGCTGGACCCGACGATCTCGACCGAGACCGACAAGCAGAACGTCTTCACCACCGTGGCCCACGAGATGGCCCACCAGTGGTTCGGCGACCTGGTCACCATGGCCTGGTGGGACGACCTGTGGCTGAACGAGGGCTTCGCCTCGTGGATGGAAGGCCGGGCCACCGAGCACTTCCACCCCGAATGGAACGCGGCGTTGAACGCCGTGGGCGGCCGTGAATACGCGATGGGTCTGGACGCCCTGCAGACCACTCACCCGGTGGTGCAGCACGTCGAGACCGTCGAGCAGGCCAGCCAGGCCTTCGACGGCATCACCTACCAGAAGGGCGAGGCGGTCATCCGCATGCTGGAAAGCTATGTGGGCCATGACGCCTGGCGCGCCGGCGTGCGCGCCTACATGAGGAAGCACGCCCACGGCAACACGGTCAGCGACGACCTGTGGAGCGCCGTCGAGACGGCGGCCGGCAAGCCGATCAAGGCCATCGCCCACGACTTCACCCTGCAGCCGGGCGTGCCGCTGATCACTGTCGACAGCGCGACCTGCGCTGCCGGCAAGACCACCCTGACCCTGACCCAGGGCGAGTTCAGCAAGGACCTGCAGGGCAAGACGCCCCTGGCCTGGCGCGTGCCGGTCACTGTGCAGGCGCTGGGCGGCGGCCAGGCCAAGACCCTGGTCACGGGCGGCAAGGGCTCGGTGACGGTCCAGGGCTGCGGCCCGGTCGTCGTCAACGCCGGCCAGAGCGGCTACTACCGTGTCCAGTACGGCCCCGAGCGCTTCGCCGGCATCGTTCAGAACTTCGCCAGGCTGCCGGCGATCGACCAGCTGGGCGTGATGAGCGACGCCTGGTCGATGGGCCTGGCCGGCTACCAGCCCGCCACCGACTTCCTCGACCTGGCCAAGGCCACGCCGTCCAACACCGATCCGCAGGTGCTGTCGAAGGTGGCGAGCACCTTCACGGCGATCGACGGCTATTACGAGGGCATGCCGGCCGAGCGCGCGGCGTTCCGCAGGTTGGCGATCGCCCAGCTGCGACCGCTACTGGCCAAGGTGGGTTGGACCGCGAAGCCGGGCGAGGCCGACAATGTCGCCATCCTGCGCGCCGACCTGATCGGGGCCTTGGGCGGCCTGGGCGATCCGGACGTGACCGCCGAGGCGACCCGCCGCTTCAACGCCGACAAGACCGATCCATCGGTCATCCCGGGTCCGCTGCGCAAAACCATCCTGGGCGTCGTGGCCAAGCACGCTGACCAGGCGACCTGGGACGCCATCCACGCCCAGGCCCAGGCCGAGAAGACCCCGCTGGTCCGCAACCAGCTCTACACCCTGCTGGCCTCGACCGAAGACGAGACCCTGGCCCGCAAGGCGCTGGACCTGGCCCTGACTCCCGAACCGGGCGAGACCCTGTCGTCGACCATGATCTCCAAGGTCGCCAGCAACCACCCGGACATGGCCTTCGACTGGGCGGTGGCGCACAAGGACGCGGTGAACGGCAAGGTCGACAATAGCGCCCGCACGCGGTTCATCCCCGGACTGGGAGCGGCCTCCTCGAACCCGGCCACGGCCGAGAAGATCAAGGCCTACGCCGTCGCCAATCTGGCCGAGGGCTCGCGCAAGGAAGCCGACAAGGCCGCCGCTTCTGTGCTGAATCGCGCCAAGATTCGCCAGGACCGCTTGCCGGCGATCACCGCCTGGGTGGCCAAGGCAGGCTAACCGCCTGATAAGATTGTCGTCCCAGTGGCCGCGCTTTTCGTAGGCGCGGCCACTTTTTTGCAGAATCCGGCCATTTCCCCTTGGCTGTATGGGGTTATGGTCTTGCGCCCCGGCGCCTATCCCCCATATCCGGCTTCGAAGCGGGGTTGACGGGCTCGTCAACTTCGCACAACGCATTTTGCCCGCTCGACTTTCGTCGGCGGAACAGGATGTGGAACGTCAACCCGAGAGAGTGCGAACCACGGGGACGGTACGAGAAAAACCGGGGCGCTTCCGAGAAGGCCCTTGTCACCGCCGTCCGCCTAAAGGAGCGACAGGTACGAAGATGAGCAAGATTATCGGTATCGACCTTGGCACCACGAACTCGTGCGTGGCCATCATGGACGGCAAGAACCCGAAGGTGATCGAAAACGCCGAAGGCGCTCGCACCACGCCGTCGGTGGTGGCCTTCCTGGAAGACGGCGAGCGCCTGGTCGGCCAGCCCGCCAAGCGCCAGGCCGTGACCAACCCGACCAACACGCTGTTCGCGATCAAGCGCCTGATCGGCCGCAACGCCAGCGACCCGGTGGTCGAGAAGGACAAGGGCATGGTGCCCTATGAGATCGTCAAGGGCCCGACCGGCGACGCCTGGGTGAAGGCGCACGGCAAGGACTACAGCCCGCAGGAGGTCTCGGCTTTCATCCTGCAGAAGATGAAGGAAGCCGCTGAAGCCCACCTGGGCGAGCCGGTGACCAAGGCGGTCATCACGGTTCCGGCCTACTTCAACGACGCTCAGCGTCAGGCCACCAAGGACGCCGGCAAGATCGCCGGCCTGGAAGTCCTGCGCATCATCAACGAGCCGACCGCCGCGGCCCTGGCCTACGGTCTGGACAAGGACAACAACAAGAAGATCGCCGTCTATGACCTGGGCGGCGGGACCTTCGACGTGTCGATCCTGGAAATCGGCGACGGCGTCTTCGAGGTGAAGTCGACCAACGGCGACACCTTCCTGGGCGGCGAAGACTTCGACCTGCGGATCGTCGACTACCTGGCCGACGAGTTCAAGAAGGAGCAGGGCGTCGACCTGCGCAAGGACAAGCTGGCCCTTCAGCGCCTGAAGGAAGAGGCTGAAAAGGCCAAGAAGGAGCTGTCCTCGGTCGCCCAGTACGAAGTGAACCTGCCGTTCATCAGCATGAACGCCTCGGGTCCGCTGCACCTGAACATCAAGCTGTCGCGCGCCAAGCTGGAAGCCCTGGTGGACGACCTGATCGCCAAGACCATCGGTCCGTGCGAGCAGGCCCTGAAGGACGCCGGCCTGAAGAAGAGCGACATCGACGAGGTCGTCCTGGTCGGCGGCATGACCCGCATGCCCAAGGTCCAGCAGGCGGTGCAGGACTTCTTCGGCCGTGAGCCCCACAAGGGTGTGAACCCGGATGAAGTCGTGGCGCTGGGCGCGGCCGTGCAGGCCGGCGTGCTGCAAGGCGACGTCAAGGACGTGCTGCTGCTGGACGTGACCCCGCTGACCCTGGGCATCGAGACCCTGGGCGGCGTGTTCACCCCGCTGATCGAACGCAACACCACGATCCCGACCAAGCGCTCGCAGACCTTCTCGACCGCCGACGACAACCAGTCGGCCGTGACGATCCGCGTGTTCCAGGGCGAACGCCCCATGGCCGTCGACAACAAGATCCTGGGTCAGTTCGACCTGGTCGGCATCCCGCCGGCCCCGCGCGGCGTGCCGCAGATCGAGGTCACCTTCGACATCGACGCCAACGGCATCGTCCAGGTCCACGCCAAGGACAAGGCGACCAACAAAGAACATTCGATCCGCATCCAGGCCAATGGCGGCCTCTCGGACAGCGACATCGAGCGCATGGTCAAGGAAGCCGAGGCCAACAAGGCCGCGGACGAGAAGAAGAAGCAGCTGGTCGAGGCCAAGAACCAGGGTGAGGCGATCCTGCACTCGACCGAGAAGGCCCTGGCCGAACACGGCGACAAGGTCGGCGCGGCCGAGAAGGGCGCGATCGAAACCGGGATCACCGAGCTGAAGACCGCCCTGGAAGGCGAGGACGTCGAGGCCATCCAGGCCAAGACCCAAGCCCTGATCCAGGCGTCGATGAAGCTGGGCGAGGCCATGTACCAGGCTCAGCAGGGTTCGGCTGAGGGTGGCGAGTCCGCTCAAGGCCAGGACGACGGCGTGGTCGACGCCGAGTTCGAAGAAGTCGACGACAACAAGCCGGCGGCCTAAGCCTGCCATGCGCGCGCCGCGGAACCTTCGCCATAGAATCGTTCCGCGGCCGCGACCTTCTGTCTCGCGGATCCAGAGCGCCTTGCGCCGGGCCGCGTGCTATCCCACCTCTCCCTGTATCAACGCCACTATCGTGGGCCTTTTGGGCGCCAGACGCTGACGATGCGCGACTATTACGAAATTCTCGGCGTGACCCGGACCATCGACGACGCTGGTCTGAAGTCCGCGTTCCGCAAGCTGGCGATGGAACATCACCCGGACCGCAACGGCGGCTGCGAGAATGCGGCCGGGCGGTTCAAGGAAATCAACGAGGCCTATTCGGTCCTCTCCGACCCGCAGAAGCGCGCGGCCTATGACCGGTTCGGTCATGCCGGCGTCAACGGTCCGCAGGGCGGTCCGGGCGGCTTCGGCGGCCAGGGCTTCGACGCCAGCGACATCTTCAACGACGTGTTCGGCGACGTGTTCGGCGAGATGTTCGGCGGCGGCCGGCGCCAGTCGAACGGCCCCCAGCGCGGCCAGGACCTGCGCTACGACCTGGAGATCTCTCTCGAGCAGGCCTATGCCGGCGCCGAGCGCGAGATCAAGGTGCCCGCCGCCATGACATGCGAGGTGTGCGAGGGCTCGGGCGCCAAGCCCGGCACCAATCCCACCGTCTGCGGCACCTGCGGCGGCGCCGGCCGGGTCCGCGCCACACAAGGCTTCTTCGCGGTCGAGCGCGGCTGCCCACGCTGCGGCGGTTCGGGCCGCCTGGTGCTGGATCCCTGCCAGAACTGCGGCGGTCACGGCCAGGTGCGCCGCGAGCGCGTCCTGTCGGTCCGCATCCCGGCCGGCGTCGACGACGGCGCCCGCATCCGCCTGGCGGGCGAGGGCGACGCGGGCGCGCGCGGCGGTCCGCGAGGCGACCTCTACATCTTCCTGTCGGTCACCCCCCACGAGCTCTTCGAGCGCGACGGTCTGGATCTCCTCTGCACCGTGCCGGTGCCCATGACCACCGCCGCCCTCGGCGGCGAGATCGAGGCCCCCTGCCTGCTGGGCGGCGAGAACTGCGACGGCAATTGCAAGATCAGCGTCTCGGTGCCGGAAGGCGCCCAGACCGGCAAGACCGTCCGCCTCAAGGGCAAGGGCATGCCGTCCCTGCGCAGCCGCCAGCGCGGCGACCTGGTGGTTGAGCTGTTCGTCGAGACGCCTACGCACCTGTCGGCGCGCCAGAAGGAACTGATGCGCGAACTGGCCGGCCTGTGCGGCGAAAAGCAGAACCCCAAATCGTCCAGCTTTGCCGGCAAGGCGAAGAGGTTCTGGGAAGAGGTGACGGGGAACTAGGGCTTCCCGGCTTTTCTCGGCAGGTTTTCGGTTAGTTTCCGCATCTCTTCGACATGCTCGGCATCGGCTGCGTGGGTCTCGGCTTCGCGGCGATCTGAGTTGAAAGTCTCGAACCGCTCGTGAGCGATGCGTTTGGCTGTGTCGGCGGCGACCTTGCCAGCATTGTCCAGAACCTCGCGATCGTTGAAGGCCAAAAAGGCGTCGAGACGCTCCGTCCAGTCCATCATGGTCATCTGCTTGCGACGCTTGGCTTGGTCCTCGGCGAAGTCGAGAAACATAGTGACAACCCGGTTGAGCTCGATGACCTCATCCGAGGTCAGGTAGTTCTTGGCCGTGTGCGTCGCCCTTCCGGACTTTGGCGCCCTTCCAATTGGTCAGGCCCATGTTTGGGGCAGTGGGATCTGCACGCGCGACGATGATCTCGCCAGCGGTCTTGCCCACGATGGCATGCAGCATCTTGTTCTGCACTGTGGCGAAGAAAACCTTGGCGGCGTCCGATTGGCCGTCGTAGTCGACCGCCGTGGCGTAGACCTCCCGGACCTTCTGATAGAACCGCTTTTCCGAGGCCCGGATGTCGCGGATTTTCTCAAGCAGTTCATCAAAATAGTCGAAGGGGCCGGGATCGCGGAGGCGCTGCTCATCAAGGACGAACCCCTTGATCAGGTACTCGCGAAGACGGGTGGTGGCCCATTGGCGGAACTGAATCCCGCGCACCGAGCGCACGCGATAGCCGACGGCGAGGATGGCTTCGAGGCTATACCAAAGCGTGGGGTAGGCCTTTCCGTCAGCGGCAGTTGTCAAGGATTCCTTGACAACTGAGTTGGCCGCCAGCTCTCCCTCGTCAAACAGGTTCTTCAAGTGCAGCGATACGTTCTGCTTCGACGTCGCGAATAGCTCGCCAATTTGCGCCTGAGTCAGCCACACCGTCCCGTCAGCGGCCCTAAGCTGTACGCGCGCGAGTCCGTCCTCGGTGTTATAGAGGACGATTTCTCCCTCGCTCATTCAGCCCCCTCGGCTCACTGAAAAACTCACAGCACAAAACAGGAACATCTACATATCGCGCTTCTGCGAAGCAGCGTCAAACGTTAAGTCATGGCGTCATGAACGCCCACGCGACGCCCACGCCTGCCGCCCAGCTCGACCCCACCGGCGCGACGCCGGTGATGCAGCAGTTCTTCGAGATGAAGGCGCGGCAGCCGGATGCGCTGATCTTCTTCCGCATGGGCGATTTCTACGAGCTGTTCTTCGAGGACGCGTACAAGGCCGCCGCCGCCTTGGGGATCAGCCAGACGTTCCGGGGCACGCACGCGGGCCAGCCGATCCCCATGGCGGGCGTGCCGCAGCACGCGGCGGAAGCCTATCTGTCCAAGCTGATCCGCATGGGCTTCAAGGTCGCCGTCTGCGAGCAGATGGAAGACCCGGCCGAGGCCAAGAAGCGCGGCTCCAAGTCGGTGGTCCGCCGCGACATCGTCCGCGTGGTGACGCCCGGCACCCTGACCGAGGACGGCCTGCTGGACGCCCGGGGCGCCAACCGCCTGGCGGCCGTCGCCCTGCGGGCAGGCCAGGCGGCCGTGGCCTCGGTCGAGCTGTCGACCGGGGAGGTCGAGGTCTTCGCCCTGGCCAAGGAGGCCGTCGCGCCGATCCTGGCCGCGCTGGCGCCGTCCGAGACCCTGATCGCCGACCGGCTGCTGTCGGATGACAGCCTGTCCCAGACCCTGAAGATCTGCGGCGGCCTGGTGCAGCCGATGCCGTCGGCCCTGTCCGAGCCGCAGGCGTCCGAGACCCGGGTCAAGCGCCTCTACGGCGTCGAGACCCTGGACGGCTTCGGCGGGCTGACGCCGGCCGAGATCGGCGCCTTGGGCCTGATCGCCGCGCACCTGGAGATGACCCAGGCTGGCAAGCTGCCGGCGCTGCGCGCGCCCCGGCGGGCCGCCGACGCCGATGTCATGGCCATCGATCCGGCCACGCGCGGCAGCTTGGAGATCGACCGCACCCAGACCGGCGATCGCAACGGCTCTCTCTTGGCCTGCATCGACCGCACGGTGACCGCCGGCGGCGCTCGCATGCTGGCCTCGCGCCTGGCGCGGCCGCTGCTGGACGTCGCCGCCATCGACCAGCGCCTGGACGCCGTCGAATGGTTCGTCGAGCACCGCCAGCTGCGCCAAAGACTCCGCGAAGTGCTGAAGGGCGCCGGCGACATGGCCCGCGCCCTGTCGCGCCTGGCCTTGGGCCGGGGCGGTCCCCGCGACCTTGGCTGCCTGCGCGATACGCTCAAGTGCGGCGAGCGCCTTGCCGGTATGGCGGGCGGTTCGCCCGATCCGTTGTCGCCGCCGCCGTTCGAGCTGGAACACGCCTTCAAGGCTTTGACCCCGTCTCTGCACGAGGGTCTGTCGCAATTCCTGACCGTCCTGGAGCAGGGCCTGGGCCCGGACCTGCCCGCCCTGGCCCGCGACGGCGGCTTTGTCGCCGCCGGTGTGCGCCCGGAGCTGGACCAGGCCCGCAGCCTGCGCGACGACAGCCGCAAGGTCATCATCGCCATGGAGGCCGAGCTGTCGGCCCAGAGCGGCGTGCCGCTGAAGATCCGCCACAACGGCGTGCTCGGCTATTTCGTCGAGGCGACAGCCGGCAAGGCCGACCCGCTGTTCCAGCCGCCGCTGAACGCCACCTTCATCCACCGCCAGACCCTGGCCAACCAGGTGCGCTTCACCACGGTGGAGCTGGCCGACCTGGACGCCCGCATCGCCCAGGCCGCCGAGCGGGCCCTGGCCATGGAGGTCGCCGCCTTCGAGGACTGGCGCGAGCAGGCCCGCACCCTGGCCGACGCGATCCAGATCGCCGCCGAGGCGCTGGCGCGCCTGGACGTCGCCTCGGCGCTGGCCGAGTGGGCCGAGGACGCCGGCGCGGTGCGGCCGACCGTCGACACGTCCTACGCCTTCGACGCCAAGGGCGCTCGCCACCCGGTGGTCGAGGCGGCCGTCAAGCGCGCCGGCGATCCCTATACCCCCAACGATTGCTGCCTGGACGCCTCGGGCGAGAGCGGGCCGCGCCTGTCGATCGTCACCGGCCCGAACATGGCCGGTAAGTCGACCTTCCTGCGTCAGAACGCCCTGCTGGCGATCCTGGCCCAGTCGGGCTGCTACGTGCCGGCCGCAAGCTTCCGGCTCGGCGTCGTCGACCGCCTGTTCAGCCGCGTCGGGGCCGGCGACGACCTGGCTCGCGGCCGTTCGACCTTCATGATGGAGATGGTCGAGACCGCCGCCATCCTGACCCAGGCTGGTCCACGCTCGCTGGTCATCCTCGACGAGATCGGTCGGGGCACGGCGACCTATGACGGCCTGGCCATCGCCTGGGCCTGCGCCGAGGCGCTGCACGACACCAACAGGAGCCGCGCCCTGTTCGCCACCCACTATCACGAGCTGGCGACGCTGGAGGAGCGGATGGCGCACGTCTCCAACCTGAGCTTGCGGGCCAAGGAGTGGAACGGCGACCTCGTCTTCCTGCACGAGGCGGCGCCCGGTCCGGCCGACCGCTCGTATGGCGTGCAGGTGGCCAAGCTGGCCGGCGTGCCCGGCCCGGTGGTCCACCGCGCCCGTGAGGTGCTGGATCGCCTGGAGAGCAAGGACCAGTCGCCGGCCAAGCTGGACGACCTGCCGCTGTTCGCGGTCAGCCAGGCGGTGGCTCCGGCGCCCGCCAAAGCGGCGCCCAGCGTCGTCGAGGAGACCCTGGCCGATCTGGACGTTGACGGCATGAGCCCGCGCGAGGCCCTGGAAGCCCTCTATCGGCTTAAAGGTCTGCTCAAGACCTAGCGCGTAACCATATAGATCAACATGCCCCGTCGCCTTCGCCCCACCCGCCTGGAACACGTCGTCGACGGTCACGCCCTTCGGGCCCGTCTGTCGGCCGCCGCCCTTGATTCCATCGGCAACGAGGCCGAGCAGCGGTCGCGGGCCATCGAGATCCTGAAGCAGGCGCTGTTTCGCGGCCGGATGATCGCCAAGGAGCGGCTGGAGAACGGCGCCAGCGGCGTCGAGACCGCCCGCCTGCTCAGCGGCGTCACCGACGAGGTGATCACCGCCCTCTACGACTTCACGACGGTGCACGTGTTCCGGGCCCGCAACCCGACCGAGGGCGAGCGCCTGTGCCTGCTGGCCGTCGGCGGCTACGGCCGCGCGACCCTGGCGCCGTTCAGCGACATCGATCTCCTCTTCCTGCGGCCCTACAAGCAGACGCCGCACGCCGAGAGCGTGATCGAGTTCATGCTGTATGCGCTGTGGGACCTGGGCTTCAAGGTCGGCCACGCCTCGCGGACCATCGAGGAGTGCGTGCGCCTCTCGAAGGAGGACTTCACGATCCGCACCTCGATCCTGGAGGCCCGCCGTCTGACCGGCGACGAGCGCCTGGCCGCGGACCTGAAGCGCCGCTTCCGCGACGAGGTGATGAAGGGCACCGGCGCCCAGTTCGTCGCCGCCAAGCTGAAGGAACGCGACGATCGCCAGGCCCGCGCCGGCGCCAGCCGCTACATGGTCGAGCCCAACGTCAAGGAGGGCAAGGGCGGCCTGCGCGACCTCCACACCCTGATGTGGATCGCCGAGTACCTGCATCCGGTCGACCGGCCCGAGGACGTCTTCAAGATGGAGGTGTTCTCGACCCGCGAGACCAAGGCCTTCATTCGCGCCTTCGACTTCCTGCACGCCGTGCGCGCCCACCTGCACTTCACGACAGGGAGGCCCGAAGAGCGCCTGACCTTCGACCTGCAGCCCGAGATCGCCCGCCGCATGGGCTATGGCGACCGGGGCGACGCCCCGGCGGTCGAACGCTTCATGCGCCGCTACTTCCTGATCGCCAAGGAGGTCGGGGCCCTGACCCGCGCCTTCTCGGCCAAGCTGGAAGCCGAGCATTTCAAGAACGAGCCCAAGGGCATCTCGCGCTTTCTCCCCGGCGCGCGGCCCAAGCGCAAGGCGCTGGAGGTCGAGGGCTTCTACGAGGATGGCGGTCGCCTGAACATCGAGGGTCAGGAGATCTTCGAGGCCGATCCGGTCAATCTGATCCGCCTGTTCAAGATCGCCGACGAGCGTGACCTTGATTTGCACCCGGACGCCTTCACGGCGGTGACGCGCAGCTTGTCCCTGATCACCTCGCGCGTGCGCCGCGATCCTGACGCCTGCCGAGCGTTCCTGGACCTCTTGGCGCGAGGCAAGCGCAGCTATCGCACCCTGACCCTGATGAACGACGCCGGGGTGCTGGGCCGCTTCGTGCCCGAGTTCGGCCGGGTCGTGGCCCAGATGCAGTTCAACATGTACCACTCGTACACGGTGGACGAGCACACCTTGCGCGCCGTCGGCGTGATCGGCGACATGGCCGCGGGTCGGCTGATCGAGGACCACCCCTTGTCCGTCTCGATCATGCCGCTGATCGAGGATCGCGAGGCGCTGTTCCTGGCCATGCTGCTGCACGACACCGGCAAGGGCGGGGTCGGCGGTCAGGAGAAGGCCGGGGCCCGCAGCGCCCGCAGCGCCTGCGAGCGCCTGGGCGTCGAGCGCAGCAAGGTCGAGCTGGTCGCCTGGCTGGTCGAGAACCACCTGGTCATGAGCGACTTCGCCCAGAAGCGCGACGTCTCCGACCCTGGCACCGTCGCGGCCTTCGCCCGGATCGTCGAGAACCCCGAACGCCTGCGCCTCTTGCTGGTCATCACGGTCGCCGACATTCGCGCCGTGGGGCCGGGCGTGTGGAACGGCTGGAAGGGCCAGCTGCTGCGCGAGCTCTACAATGCTACCGAGGCGGTGTTCCGGGGCGGCCGCGGCAGCGACGCCGCCGCCAATGTCCTGCGCCACCAGGAAAGCGCCGCCGAGGCCGCCCGCGCGGCGCTGCTGGAAACCGATCCGGCCGCCATGGGCTGGGCCACGGCGATGGAAAATGCCTATTTCAGCGCCTTCCCGTCGGAAGACCTGTTCGAGCACGCCGCCCTGGCGCGTCGGGCGGCCATCCAGGGCGGGGCCGCGGCCGAGGGCCGGGTGCGTCCCGGTCAGAACGCCGCCGAGATCGTCGTCGCCGCCAAGGATCGGCGCGGCCTGTTCGCCGATCTGGCCCTGGCCATCTCCTCCCTGGGCGGCAATGTCGTGGGCGCGCGGGTTTTCACCTCCCGCCAGGGCCAAGCCCTGGACGTCTTCTATGTGCAGGACGTGACCGGCGCGCCGCTGGGCTGCGAGAACCCCCGGGCTTTGCGCCGCCTGGCCGACGCGCTGGAGGCCGCCGGTCGCGGCGAGGTCCTGTCGGTTGAGCCGCGCCGGGGCGCCGAGCAGTCGCGCGCCGCCGCCTTCGCCATCGCCCCCACCGTGGTGGTCGACAACGACGCCTCCAACGACGCCACGGTGGTGGAGGCCTCGGGCCGCGACCGTCCGGGCCTGCTGCACGCTCTGGCCAAGACCCTGGCCGAGAGCGGCCTCTCCATCCAATCGGCCCACATCGACGGCTATGGCGAGCGGGCGGTCGACGCCTTCTATGTGCAGACGTCGGAGGGCGGGAAGGTCACCGACACCCGCAAGGTCAACGCCCTGAAAGCAGATTTGCTGGCGGCGCTCGAGCAGAACGAGGCCACGGCCCCGGCGGCGCGGGCGGGCCTGCGCCGGGCGCGGGCCAGCGTGGCGCGGTAGGGAGACGCGAAGGGGCCTCTCTCGACTTTCCGCGCCGTGCCGGCAATCTTCGGGCATGGAAAAGCTGATGCGATTTCCGACCGCCGTCCGGCGAGATCCAGACGTTGAGGCCTGGTTGTCAGAGCCGCATGACGAGCTGCGACGCCTGGTGCGGCCATGGTTCGAGCGGATGCGCGCGTGCGGAGACGATGTCCGCGAGTTGCTGGCCGATGGGCATCCCACGGCGTGCGTTGGGGACGCGGCGTTTGGCTATGTCGATGCCTTCCGCACCCACGCCAACGTGGGCTTCTTCCTTGGTGCGGCGCTGGACGACCCGATTGGCCTTCTCGATGGGACCGGCAAGCGCATGCGGCATGTAAAGCTGCATTGGGGTCGACCCGTGGACGAGGCCCCGCTGACCGCATTGGTGACGGCGGCGTACGACGATATCCGGCGGCGCCTCGAAGAAGGCTGAGCGGGCCATCGCCTAGACGCGAGAAAACGGCCACCTTGACGCCCCTTTGCCAAGCGCCCAGAAGCCGCTTGTGACCAACACCCTTCCTCCCACATCCGCCGAACAACCCGCGCCAAAGAAGACCGGCGGGCTGCTCAAGTCGTCGATGATCTATTCCGGCCTGACCCTGGTCAGCCGGTTCATGGGCTTCGCGCGGGACCTGGCGGTGTCGTACCGGATGGGGGCCAGCGCCACGCCGGCAGCCGACGCCTACAACGCGGCCCTGGCGTTTCCGAACCTGTTCCGCCGGTTCTTCGCCGAGGGCGCCTTCGCCGCCGCCTTCGTGCCGGCCTACGCCAAGTCGCTGCAGCGCGACGGCGAGGAGAAGGCCGACATTTTGGCTGCCGACGCCATGGCCACCCTGGCGGCCTCGACGATCATCATCACCGTCATTTGCCAGCTGGCCATGCCGTGGCTGATGATGCTGATCAGCCCGGGCTTCGGCTGGGGCACCGAGAAGTACAAGCTGGCGGTGCTGCTGACCCAGATCACCATGCCGTACCTGCCGTGCATGGCCATTGTCGCGCACCTGTCGGGCGTGCTGAACGCCCGTGACCGCTTCATCCTGTCGGCCGGGGCGCCGATCCTGCTGAACATCTTCACCCTGGCCTTCATCCTGCCCCAGACCAGCGCCGTCGGCGCGGCGACCTGGGGCTCGATCGGCGTCGTGGCCGCGGGCGTGGCCCAGGCGGCCCTGCTGACCTGGGGCGTCAACAAGTCCGGGGCCAAGGTCCACTGGCGGCTGCCGCGCCTGACGCCGGAGGTGCGCGAGCTGATCGGCAAGGCCATTCCCGGCGCCCTGGCGGCCAGCGCCACCCAGGTCAACATCTTCATCTCGGGCAACCTGGCCAGCCACGTTCCCGGCGGCCGCACCTGGCTGGCCACCGCCGACCGGCTGTACCAGCTGCCGCTGGGCCTGGTCGGCGTGGCCATCGGCGTGGCCCTGCTGCCGCGCCTGTCGCGGGCCGTGCACTCGGGCGACAAGGGCGACGCCCAGAGCGCCATGGACCAGGGCGTGACCCTGGCCATGGCCCTGACCCTGCCGGCCGCCGCGGCCCTGGTGGCCATGCCCGGCTTCCTGTCGGACGGCCTCTACACCCGGGGTCAGTTCACCGCCTTCGACGCCAGCCAGACGGCGGCGGCGCTGTTCTTCTACGGCCTGGGCACCCCGGCCTTCGTGCTGCAGCAGCTCTACTCGCGGGCCTTCTTCGCGCGCGGCGACACCAAGAGTCCGATGCGCTTCGCCCTGATCTCGGTGGCGGTGAACATCGCCTTCGGCGTGGCCCTGTTCCAGCTGGTCGGGGTCAAGGGCATAGCGGCGGCCACGGCCATCGCCTCGTGGATCAATGTCGGCCAGATGGCCTGGGCCCTGTCGCGCAAGAAGGACTACAGCCCGACGGCCCAGACCTGGTCGCGCCTGGCGCGGATCCTGGTTGCGAGCCTCGGCATGGGCCTGTTGCTGGCCGCCGCCTCGCACTGGCGCGACCTGATCGAGACCCCGCTGCGCGCGATCGGCCTGCACGGCCGCGCCATCGGCGCCAAGGAGTTCGCCCTGGCCCTGACCTGCTTGGCGGGCGCAGCGGTCTATCCGCCGCTGCTGTTCTTGTTCGGCGGGGTCAAGCCGGCCGAGCTGAAGGCTGCGCTCAAGCGGGGCAAGGCTTGATCCGTGGAGCTGCGGAGGCTAACCAGCGGGGCATGGCTCCGATCGGTCTCCACGCGCCGCGATGGCGCGGCTCCTTCTGACTTTGATCATCGCGCTCCGGCGCGATACGCGCCTTTGTGCGCCCGCCAATCTCTTCGAATTCGACAGCCAAGGCTGAAGCCATGACCGACCAAGCTCCCGTCACCTACACGGGTCCGTCCCGCGTGCTCTCGGGCGTCCAGCCCTCGGGCGCCCTGCACCTGGGCAACTATCTCGGCGCGCTGGTGAAGTTCGCGCGCCTGCAGCACGAGATCGACACCTTCATCTTCGTGGCCGACCTGCACGCCATCACCGTCTGGCAGGATCCGGCGGCGCTGGCCCAGCAGACCCGCGAGATCGCGGCCGCCTACATCGCCGCGGGCCTGGATCCCGGCAAGGCGACGATCTTCCCGCAGTCGGCGGTGCGCGAGCACGCCGAGCTGGCCTGGATCTTCCAGTGCGTCGCCCGTCTCGGCTGGCTGGACCGCATGACCCAGTTCAAGGAGAAGAGCGGCAAGCACAAGGAGCGCAGCTCGGTGGGTCTCTACACCTATCCCGTGCTGCAGGCGGCCGACATCCTGGTCTACAAGGCCACCCACGTGCCGGTGGGCGAGGACCAGAAGCAGCACCTGGAGCTGACCCGCGACATCGCCCAGAAGTTCAACCATGACTTCGGCGCGCCAGGATTCTTCCCGCAGCCCGAGCCGCTGATCCAGGGCCCGGGCGCGCGGGTCATGAGCCTGCGCGACGGCTCGGCCAAGATGAGCAAGTCCGACCCGTCGGACTATTCGCGCATCAACCTGACCGACACGGCCGACGACATCGCCGCCAAGGTCCGCAAGGCCCGCACCGATCCGGAACCGCTGCCGGAGACGATCGAGGACCTGGCGGGCCGCGCCGAGGCCGACAACCTGGTCGGGATCTTCGCGGCCTTGGCCGGCAAGACCAAGGCCGAGGTGCTGGCCGAATACGCCGGCAAGGGCTTCGGAACCTTCAAGCCGGCCCTGGCCGAGCTGGCGGTCGAGAAGCTGGCCCCGGTCGGTGAGCGCATGCGCGGCCTGCTGGGCGATCCGGCGGTGCTGGACGCCATCCTGGCCAAGGGCGCCGAGAAGGCCCGCGAAGCCGCCGCCCCGACCCTGGCCGAGGTCAAGAAGCTGGTCGGCTTCTGGGGGGCCTAGAAACTGGGCTTGAGGTTCCCGGTGAAGCGGCGTCATCTCGCGCGATGACTGACGCCGCTTCCCCCAGCCGCCGCAAGTTCCTGGTCGTCGCCGACGATAGTCCGGAGTTCACGGCGGCGCTCAAATACGCCTGCCGCCGCGCCCGCTCGACCGGCGGTCACGTGGCGCTGCTGAAGGTGATCGCCCCCGCCGAGTTCGAGCACTGGAGTGGGGTGCGCGAGGAGATCGAACGCCAGGAGCGCGAGGAGGCCGAGGCCCTGCTGCAGAGCCTGGCCGCCCAGGTCGTCGCCGAGACCGGCCTGCCGCCCGATTTCATCATCAAGCACGCCGACAGCACGCGCACGGCCCTGAAGGCGGTGGTCGCCGCCGATCCCAGCATCAAGATCCTGATCCTGGCCACCTCGACGGCGGGCCGTGGGCCGGGACCGCTGATCTCGGCCATCGCCAAGGAGGGCGTCGGGTTCTCCGGACGCAAGCTGCCGGTGACGGTGGTGCCGGGCGATCTCACGGACGCGGAGATCGAGGAATTGGCCTAAACCCGCTCCGGGATCCGCACCATCATCCGCTCGTAGCCCTTCACGAAGGTCGAGAAGACGCGCTTGGGCTCTTCCAGGACCTCGATCTTGGGGAAGCGCCTTAGCACCTCTTCCCAGACGATTTTCAGCTGCATCTCGGCCAGGCGGTTGCCCACGCAGCGGTGGATGCCGAAGCCGAACGACAGGTGGCGGCGGGCATTGGGCCGGTCGATGATGAAGGCGTCGGCGTTCTCGATAACGGTGTCGTCGCGATTGCCCGAGACGTACCACATGACGACCTTGTCGCCCTTCCTGATCGTCTTGCCGCCCAGCTCGTAGTCCTCCAGCGCCGTGCGGCGCATGTGGGCCAGCGGGGTCTGCCAGCGGATGATCTCCGAGACCATGTTCGGGATCAGGCTGGGATCGGCGCGCAGCTTGGCTTCTTCTTGCGGGTTCTTGGACAGGGCGTAGAGGCCGCCGGTGATCGAGTTGCGGGTGGTGTCGTTGCCGCCGACAATCAGCAGGATGACATTGCCAAGATATTCCATCGGCGGCATGTCGCGGGTGGCCTCGCCGTGGGCCAGCATCGAGATCAGGTCGTTGCCCGGCTCGGTCAGGTTCACTCGTTCGTTCCAGAGATTGGTGAAGTAGCCCAGGCACTCCAGCAGCTCGGAGCGGCGGGCTTCCTCGCTCTCGACGATGCCGCTCTCGGGCGAGGCGGTGGCGACGTCGGACCAGCGGGTCAGCTTGCGGCGCTCTTCCCAGGGGAAGTCGAACAGGGTGGCCAGCATCTGGGTGGTCAGCTCGATCGAGACGCGGTCGACCCAGTCGAACGGCTCGTCGATCGGCAGCGTGTCCAAGATCTGGCAGACGCGCTCGCGGATAATGCCTTCCAGCCGGCCCAGATTGGCCGGCGAGACGATCGGGCTGACCGTCTTGCGCTGGATGTCGTGCTTGGGCTGGTCCATGGCGATGAACATCGGCAGGACGAAGTCCTCGTCGAAGTTCCGGATGGTGATGCCCCCCAGATGGGCGTCCGAAGAGAAGACCTGGTGGGTCGTGTCGACGGTCATGATGTCGTTGTAGCGGGTGATCGACCAGTAGGGCCCGGTGTCCTCGTCTCCCTGCGAGAAGTGGACGGGATCCTCCTTCCGCAGCCGTTCGAAGTACGGCCACATGGCGTCGGCCTGGAACAGAGCCGGATTGGCGACATGGATGTCCTCCAGCGGCGTCGCATAAGCCTGCGCCCGCGCGGCTTCCTTCAGGTCAACCGAACCGTCGCTCATCGTGGATCCTCCCGCGGACCATTGTTCTGCGAGCATACCGCCAGAAAATGACGCCTGTGTCACTTTTAAAATGCGCGGTTCGGTCGCCCTTGCGTCACGAGGCCGCGAGGTCCATCTGTCGGCCATGTTCATCCAGACCGAAACCACCCCGAACCCCGAGGTTCTGAAGTTTCTGCCCGGCCGCGAGGTCCTGGGTGAAGGCGCCCGGGAATTCCGCACGCCGGAAGAGGGCGACGCCTCGCCGCTGGCCAAGTCCCTGTTCGATCTGGGCGATGTGACGCGGGTGTTCTTCGGTCCCGATTTCCTGACCGTGACCAAGGGCGAGGACGCCCAGTGGCCGCACCTGAAGGCGCCGATCCTGGCGGCGATCATGGACCACTTCACCAGCGGCCGCCCGCTGCTGCTGGATGCGGCGGACGGTGGCGGTCACGACGAGGACGGCGTCTATGACGAGGAAGCCTCGCAGATCGTCGCCGAGATCAAGGAGCTCTTGGACACCCGCATCCGTCCGGCCGTGGCCCAGGACGGCGGCGACATCGTCTTCTCGCGCTTCGAGCCGAAGACCGGCGTGGTGTGGCTGCACATGCGCGGCGCCTGTTCGGGCTGCCCCTCGTCGTCGGCGACCCTGAAGTCGGGCGTCGAGAACATGCTCAAGCACTATGTGCCGGAAGTGACGCGGGTCGAGCAGACCCTGGGCTAAGTCCGGAAGCCGACGCGCCATGCTTGCGCGCCGGACGGGAAGCTCTTATTGTAACTATTCTAGTTGCAAATAGCTTCCTCAAGGATCGCCTATGGCCAAGCTCGAAGACGCCACGCTCGCCCAGCTGTTCACCGAAGCCCGCACCCGCAACGGCTGGGATCCGACGCCGCTGCCGGAAAGCGTGCTGCGCGAGCTGTACGACCTGACCAAGTTCGGCCCGACCGCCGCCAACTCGACTCCGGCCCGCTTCTATTTCCTGACCTCGGCCGAGGCCAAGGAGCGCCTGGCCAAGCTGTCGTCGGGCTCGAACGCGCCGAAGATCCGCCAGGCGCCGGTGACGGTCATCGTCGGGTACGACCTCGACTTCCCGGAAACCCTGCCGAAGCTGTTCCCGCACGCCCCGGGCGCCAAGGACTGGTTCAACGACATGCAGGCCCGCGAGTGGGGCGCGCTGCGCAACAGCTCGCTGCAGGGCGGCTACTTCATCCTCGCCGCGCGGGCCCTGGGTCTGGACGCCGGACCGATGTCGGGCTTCGACAACGCTGGCGTCGACGCCGAGTTCTTCGCGGGCACGAACATCAAGAGCAACTTCATCGTCTCGATCGGCCACGGCACGGACGAGGGCCTGTTTCCCCGCAACCCGCGTCTGGACTTCGACGAGGCCGCCAAGATCCTTTGATTGGGTGACGGCGGAGGGCGGCCGGGCTAAAACGCCCTCATGACCCTCCGCCCTATCTTCCTCGCCCTGCCGCTCGTTCTGCTGGCCGCCTGCGGGCCAGCCAAGAAGGATGAGACCGCCAAGGCTCCCGACGCCGGAACCAAAGCTCCCGTCACCATCGCCATCGCCCCCTATGCCGGCGGGCCGCTAAAGGTGACCAAGGACGGCGTTGGGCCGATTAACGCCTCGACCGCCTTCGACCTGGCCACGCTGAAGGCCCTGTTCCCCAAGGCCAGGGTCGACAGCGCCTTCCTGCACTTCGGTCAGGGCCCGGCCCAGCCGATCATCAATGTCGAGCAGGACAACACGCCGCTGGCCGAGATCGGCAAGACGGATGAAGGCGAGATCGCCTATGTCCGCGTCAACGCAGGCGACGCGCGGGGCCCCAAGGACGAGCGGCTGCTGGCCAAGTGGGCCGACCTCGGCTTCACCGTCGACCAGTGCCGGGCCGGCGAGGGGCGCGAGGTCAACCAGACCATCTGCGTGCGTCCCGAGGCGCCGACCGTCTCCTACGTGTTCGGCGTCCCCGGCTTTACGGGCCAGGGCGTGCCGCCCGAGGCGATCCTGAAGGCCAAGGGCCAGCTGAACGAACTGGTCTGGCGTCCGGCCGAAGGCGCCAACGTCGGTTCGGCCTGATCCCATGATCCTCTCGATCGACACCTGCCTCGGCGCCAGCTCGGTCGCCGTGCTGGACGGCGAGCGCGTGCTGGCCGCCAAGAGCGAGCCGATGACCCGCGGTCACCAGGAGCGGATCGGGATCATCGCTCGCGACGTCGTCGCCGAGGCGGGCGTGGCGTTCTCTGACCTGACCCGGATCGGCGTCACGGTCGGGCCGGGCTCGTTCACGGGCCTGCGCGTCGGCCTCGCCTTCGCCAAGGGTTTGGCCACGGCGCTGTCGATCCCGTGCGTGGGCGTCAATACGCTGGAGAGCCTGGCGTTCGGGACCAAAGGCTTCGTCGCCGCCGTCATCGACGCGCGGATGAGCCAAGTCTATGTCCAGGTCTTCGCCGATGGGGTCGCGCTCATGGCGCCGGACGCCCTGGGGCTGGGCGAGGCCGCCGCGCGTCTGGCCGAGCTCTATTCCGGCGGCCCCGCGACCCTGATCGGCTCGGGCGCGCCGCTGCTGGCCGACGCGCTGACGAGCGCGACCATCCTGACCCCGGCCGCGCCCGACGCCGTCACCGTCGCCCGCCTGGCCGCCGCCAAGCCGGCCCCGACCCATTCGCCCCGGCCGCTGTACCTGCGCGCGCCCTATGCCACCCTGCCTGCCGCATGAACCTGCGTCCCGTCGGGCCCGAGGCCTCGTTCGATCTCGCGGATATCCACGACAAGGCCTTCGACCGGCCCTGGACGGCGGTGGAGTTCGACGCACTGCTGAAATCCCCCGGCGCTTTCGCGGTGCTGGGCGAGGCGGGCGAGCCTGCGCAAGCCAAGGGCTTCATCCTGTGCCGTTCGATCGCCGGCGAGGCCGAGATCCTGACCATCGCCGTCGATCCCGCCGCACGCCGGCGCGGCTGGGGCGCGGCCCTGGTCGAGATGGCCGCCGGGATCGCCGCCGAGACCCGCGCCGAGGCCATGTTCCTGGAGGTCGCCGCCGACAACCAGGCCGCGATCGCCCTCTACCGGGCGACGGGCTTCGCCAAGGTCGGCCTGCGCAAGGGCTATTATCCCCATCCGGATGGCGCCAAGGACGCGCTTGTCATGCGCCGAGCGCTTAACACTTAAGAGCCGACCGCCTATCTTGCCGGCGACTCAGACGGAGGTTCCGCCGTGGATCGACTCGAAAAGGCCTGTATCGAAAAGGGCATGCGCATGACGGACCAGCGCCGCGTGATCGCGCGCGTGCTGTCGTCGGCCGACGACCATCCCGACGTCGAGGAGCTGCACCGTCGCGCCCACGCCATCGATCCGCACATCTCGATCGCCACGGTGTACCGCACGGTCCGCCTGTTCGAGGAAAGCGGCATCATCGAGCGTCACGACTTCCGCGACGGCCGCTCGCGCTATGAAGAGACGCCCGATCATCACCACGACCACCTGATCGACATGAAGACCGGCAAGGTCGTCGAGTTCGTGGATGAGGAGATCGAAGCCCTTCAGAACGCGATCGCCAAGAAACTGGGCTACAAGCTGATCGACCACCGGCTGGAGCTCTACGGGGTTCCGCTCGAGGAGTAGGGGTCGCGTATCCGCTCCCCCTCTGGAGGAGAGACGCGGTGCGACCCCGCCGCTCTTGCGCACCGGGGCTCTCGCCCCCATAACCTCGCCGGATGAGCGAGACCCCGCAAAAGCGCCTCTTTATCAAGACCTACGGCTGTCAGATGAACGTCTACGACAGCGAGCGCATGGCCGACGTCCTGCGTCCGCTGGGCTATGGCGTCGTGGATGATCCCGAGGGCGCGGACCTGGTGGTGCTGAACACCTGCCACATCCGCGAAAAGGCCACCGAGAAGGTCTATTCCGAGCTCGGCTACATCAAGCAGATGAAGGACCGCAAGGCCGGCGCCGGCGGCCGCATGACCATCGCCGTGGCCGGCTGCGTCGCCCAGGCCGAGGGCAATCAGATTATGCAAAGGCAGAAGGCGGTCGATCTGGTCGTCGGCCCGCAGGCCTATCACCAGCTGCCCGAGCTGATCGCCCGCGCCCACCGGGCGACCGGCGAGCGCTTGGCCGCGGACTTCGCCGCCGACGAGAAGTTCGACGCCCTGCCGGCCGAGCGCCACGTGACCGGGGTCACCGCGTTCCTGACCGTGCAGGAGGGCTGCGACAAGTTCTGCACCTTCTGCGTGGTGCCCTATACGCGCGGCGGCGAGTGGTCGCGGCCGGTGAACGACATTGTCGAGGAGGCCAAGCGCCTGGCCGGCGCCGGCGTGCGCGAGGTCACCCTGCTGGGCCAGAACGTCAACGCCTATGACGGCGACGGCCAGACCCTGGCCAAGCTGGTGCGTCAGCTGGCCAGGATCGATGGCCTGGACCGCATCCGCTACACGACCAGCCACCCGCGCGACATGGGCGAGGACCTGATCGAGGCCCACGGCGAGCTGCCGGAGCTGATGCCCTATCTGCACCTGCCGGTGCAGGCGGGCAGCGACAAGATCCTCAAGGCCATGAACCGCGACCACACGGCCGAGAGCTATGTAAGGTTGATCGAGAAGATCCGCGCCGCCCGCCCGGACATCGCCATGAGCGGCGACTTCATCGTCGGCTTCCCCGGCGAGCGCGACGGCGACTTCGACAAGACGCTGGAGCTGGTCCGCGAGGTCGGCTTCGCCAGCGCCTTCTCGTTCAAGTATTCGCGCCGCCCCGGCACGCCGGCCTCGGCCATGCCCGGCCAGGTCGACGAGGCGGTCAAGGCCGAGCGGCTGGAGCGACTGAACCAGCTGCTGGACGAGCAGCAGCGGGCCTTCAACGCCAGCCAGGTCGGCAAGACGCTGCCGGTGCTGTTCGAGAAAGCCGGCCGCCACCCTGGCCAGATCGTGGGGCGCAGCCCATATCTGCAAGCTGTCCACGCCGAAGGCGGGGAGCATCTGATCGGGAAGATCGTTCCCGTCCGCATAGAGAGCGCCGCCAAGATGAGCCTGGCGGGCGTGCTCGAACCTGTTCTGGAGACCGCTTGAGCCGCACCCCTGAGTTCCTGCCGCTGTCCGACGACGCCGTCGTCGCCGTTTCCGGTCCGTCGGGCCGCCACGCCGCCCTGATCGAGGACGCCTTCAAGGTGTTGATCGAGACCCCGGGCGGCGGCGTCACCATCACCGGCGACGCGCGCGGCCGCACTGGGGCCAAGCGGGTGCTGCAGACCCTGGCCGCCCGCGCCGACACCGGCGAGGAGGTGGTCGAGGCCGATGTCCGCATCGCCATCGGCGGCGCTCACGAGACCGGCGGCCAGGCCTCGCCGCGCGCGGTGCGCAAGGGCAATGTCTCGCCCAAGACCAAGAGCCAGGCCCAGTACCTGGAGCGGATGGCGACCCATCCGCTGGTCTTCGGCCTGGGGCCGGCCGGCACCGGCAAGACCTTCCTGGCCGTGGCCCACGGCGCCGGCATGTTGATGCGCGGCGAGGTCGACCGCCTGATCGTCACCCGCCCCGCCGTCGAGGCCGGCGAGAAGCTGGGCTTCCTGCCGGGCGATCTGAACGAGAAGGTCGACCCCTACATGGCCCCGGTCTGGGAAGCCCTGACCGACATCATGGGCGCCGACCAGCTGCGTCGCCGCCGCGAGAAGCTGGAGATCGAGGTCGCCCCGATCGCCTTCATGCGCGGCCGCACGCTGGCGCACGCGTTCGTCATCGTCGACGAGGCCCAGAACTGTTCGCGCCTGCAGATGAAGATGGTCCTGACCCGGATCGGCGAGGGCGCGCGCATGGTCGTCACCGGCGACCCGACCCAGGTCGACCTGCTCAATCCGCGCGACTCGGGCCTGGCCCACGCCGTCTCGATCCTGGAAGGGGTCGAGGGGGTGGCGGTGTCGAAGTTCACCGCCTCCGACGTCGTGCGCCACCCGCTCGTCGAGCGGATCGTCAAGGCCTATGACGCCGACGCGGCCCAAAGCACGCCTCGTTAAAAGAGAGTACTCCCCGGTAAATGACCATTACCGTAGATATCGAGATCGAGGACGAGGCCTGGACCCAGGCCGCCGAGGACGCCGAGGCCCTGGTCTGGCGCGCCGCCCAGGCGGTGCTGGACGCGCATGAGGACATCGAAGGGCAGGGGATCGTCATCCTCCTGACAGACGACGACAGCGTCCAGGCCCTGAACCGCGACTTCCGCCAGAAGGACAAGCCGACCAACGTCCTGTCCTTCCCCTCGCCGCCAAATCCGGAAGGCCAGATCGGCGACATCGCCCTGGCTTATGGCGTCTGCGCCCGTGAGGCGGCCGAGCAGGGCAAGCCTCTCGCCCACCACCTGCAACATCTGGTGGCGCACGGCGTGCTTCATCTCCTAGGATACGATCACGAGAGCGACGACGAGGCGGAAGCCATGGAGGCGCTCGAACGCGAAATCCTGGCGGGTCTGGACGTTCCCGACCCTTACGCCGGTGATGCAGAGGAACGCTGAACAGGGCCATGCCCAGCGACGAGCCTAGTCAACAGCCCGCCGTTCCGGTGCGAAGAAGCCGGGGCGTGCGGGCGTTCCTTCGCCGTATGCGCCGGCAGCTGACCGGCGGCGGCGAGCCCGCGCGGCCGCCCGAACCTCCGCCCGCGACCGGCGCGGTCGACATCGTCGACCAGGCTGAGGCCTTCCAAACCCTGCGGGTCGCCGACGTGATGACCCCGCGCGCCGACATCGTGGCCGTCGAACTGTCGACGCCGTTCGAGGCGGTGGTGGCCCAGTTCACCGAGGCCGAGCACTCGCGGATGCCGATCTATCGCGAGACCCTGGACGACCCGGTGGGCGTCGTCCACGTCAAGGATGTCTTCCGCCTGCTGGCCGACGACGAGAAGCATCCGGCCCCGGGCGACATCATCCTGAACAAGCTGCGCCGCGACGCGCTTTATGTACCTGCCTCGATGAAGGCCGCCGACCTGCTGCTGCGCATGCGCACCAGCCGCATCCACATGGCCCTGGTCATCGACGAGTTCGGCGGCACCGACGGTCTGGTCTCGATGGAGGACCTGATCGAGGCGGTGGTCGGCGAGATCGACGACGAGCACGACGACGCGGCCGCCGTGGCCATCGTCGCCCGCCCCGGTGGGATCTTCGAGGCCGACGCCCGCGCGCCGCTCGAGGAGCTGGAGGCCGTGCTCGGGCGCGAACTGGCCCCCTCCGACATGGAAGAGGACATCGATACGGTCGCCGGCCTGGTCGTGGCCCTGGCCGGCCGCGTGCCGCAGCGGGGCGAGGTCATCGCCCATCCCGACGGCTACGAGTTCGAGGTCGTCGAGGCCGATCCGCGCCGGGTGCGCCGGGTGCGGGTGCGCGGCGGTCCGTCGCCGGCGGCGGCCGAGCCCGCCGCCAAGGATCTCGCCGCCTCGTGAGCGCCTGGCTGAGTTTTCGCGAAAGGACCTGGAGCGGGCCGCTGCTGGCGCTGCTGGCCGGCCTGGCCGCCGCCCTGGCCCATCCGCCGTTTGGCGTGCTGCCGGGCCTGCTGGGCTATGCGGGCCTGCTGTACCTGCTGGACGACGCCCATGCCGAGAAGCCGCTGCGCTCGGCCTTCTGGCGCGGCTGGCTGGCGGGCGTCGGCTATTTCGGTCTCGGCACCTGGTGGATCGGCGAGGCCTTCATGGTCGACGCGGCCAACCAGGGCTGGATGGCCCCATTCGCGGTCTCGGCCATGGCGGCCGGCCTGGCGCTGTTCTGGGGCCTGGCGGGGCTGCTCTACAAGCTGGTCCGGCCAAGGACGGCCTGGCGCGTGCTGACCTTCGCCGGGGCCCTCGCGGCGCTGGAGTGGACACGGGGTCACGTGCTGACCGGCTTTCCCTGGAACCTGCCGGGCGAGACCTGGCGGGCCGGGTCCTGGCCCTCGCAGGCCGCGGCCCTGGTCGGGGCCTACGGCCTGACCTGGATCACCGTCGCCATCGCCGCCACCCCCGCCGTCTGGCGCGAAGGCAAGGCGGGGAAGGTCGCGCTGGGCGCGGGCGCGGCGGGGCTGGTCGCGCTCTACGGCTATGGCGCGGCGGTCTCGTCACGGCCGCTGGCCAAGGGGCCGCCGGTCTCGGTGCGCATCGTTCAGGCCGACATCCAGCAGGACGCCAAGTGGGACGCCGCCCGCTTCGCCCAGATCGTCCAGGCCTATGTGTCGCTGACCGCCAGGCCTTATGCTGGCAAGCCTGCCGATATCGTGATCTGGCCCGAGGGCGCCCTGCCGGCGGCGATCGACGACTACCTGGCGCCCGGGACCTGGGTGCGGCAGGCGATCCTGGACAGTGTCCAGCCCGGACAGATCCTGCTGATCGGCGGCTATCGCTACGAAGGTCCGATCGACAAGCCGACCTACTACAACAGCCTGGTCGCCCTGCGTCGCACGGCGGCCGACCTCGAGATGATCGAGGTCTATGACAAGCATCGGCTGGTGCCGTTCGGCGAGTATCTGCCGGCCGAGACGCTGCTGACGGCGATCGGTTTCAAGAGCCTGGCGCATCTGGGCGACGGCTTCGCCACCGGTCCGAGGCCCGCGCCGCTGCGGGTCGGCCCGGACCTGCTGACCCAGCCGCTGATCTGCTACGAGAGCCTGTTCCCCGGCCTGGCCCGGCGCGATCCGAAGGTCCGCGTCCTGATCAATGTCTCGAACGACGCCTGGTTCGGCGTGACGTCCGGGCCGCTGCAGCACCTGAACCTGGCCAGCTATCGCGCCATCGAAAGCGCCAAGCCGATCCTGCGCGCCACGCCGACTGGTGTTAGCGCTATCATAGACGCCCGTGGTCGAATCGTTCCCGGAACGCGCCTGGATCTAGGAAGAAGTGGAGTCATCGACGGGATAATACCAGGGATGGGTGAGGTTACACCCTTCGACGACTTCGGCGATCTATGGCTTTTGGCGCTTCTACTGATATCTGCGGTTGCGTCAGCTCGCTCGAGGGCAGGTAAAAACTAATCCTCTATTGCGAAGTTGAAAGACTTGGGCTGAATTAAAACCGCAATTTCAGCTATCAAGCGTGGGTATGAGCGAGTCGTCGGACGCCGAGCGTCACCCCAATCCGGTCGATCTGCATGTGGGCGCCCGCATCCGCATGCGACGCAAGATCCTGGGCGTCAGCCAGGAACGGCTGGCCGAGGACCTGGGTCTGACCTTCCAGCAGGTCCAGAAGTACGAGCGCGGCGCCAACCGGGTCAGCGCCAGCAAGCTGTACGAGATCGCCAAGAGCCTGCAGTCGTCGGTGGCCTATTTCTTCGAGGGCTTGGCCGACACGACGGGCGAGGGCGTGGCCGAGACCGGCGAGCCATTCGTCCACGACTTCCTGATGACCTCGGAAGGCCTGGAGCTGGCGGCGCTGTTCCCCCGGATCACTCGTCCCAGGGTCCGGCGCCGGATCCTGGAGCTGGTCCGCTCCATGGCCGAGGAAGAGGCCGTCTCGGGCGACGACGAGGCTTGAACCGGGTCAGCCGGCGCAGCCGTGATCCGCTGAAAGCGGCGCCAGCTTCTCTCGTCTTGCTCGTATAAACATATCTTTATATGGTTCCGGTCTAACTGGACGCCGAACTGGGCGCGCGCGCGCCTGCGCGCATCCTCCATGACCGGAGCTGTCTCTTGAGCCGTTCGTCCTACATCTTCACCAGCGAGAGCGTTTCCGAGGGGCATCCCGACAAGGTCGCCGACCGCATCAGCGACACCGTCGTGGACGCCTTTCTGTCGGTCGATCCCGAGGCGCGCGTCGCCTGCGAGACCCTGGTCACGACCAACCGCGTCGTGCTGGCTGGCGAAGTCCGCGCCGGCAAGCCGGACGGCGACAAGAAGGCCAACAAGCAGCTGACCAAGGACATCCTGGGCTCGCTGGAGCCCAAGGTCCGCGCCGCGATCAAGGACATCGGCTACGAGCAGAAGGGCTTCCACTGGCAGAAGGCGAAGTACTCGAACTTCCTGCACGGCCAGTCGGCGCACATCGCCCAGGGCGTGGACGCCACCGAGAAGAAGGACGAGGGCGCCGGCGACCAGGGCATCATGTTCGGCTACGCCAGCACCGAGACCCCGGAGCTGATGCCGGCCACCCTGCAGTACAGCCACAACATCCTGAAGCGCCTGGCCGAACTGCGCCATTCGGGCGAGCTGCATGAGCTGGAGCCCGACGCCAAGAGCCAGGTGACCCTGGAATATGACGGTAATGGTCGCCCGACCCGCGTCGTCTCGATCGTCGTCAGCCACCAGCACGCCAAGAAGATCGACGGCAAGGCGGCGACCTCCAAGCGCGTTCTGGAGCTGATCAAGCCGCACATCCTGCCGATCTTCCCGGACGGGCTGGTGACCAAGAAGACCCAGTGGCTGGTCAATCCGACCGGCCGCTTCGAGATCGGCGGCCCGGACGGCGACGCCGGCGTCACCGGCCGCAAGATCATCGTCGACACCTACGGCGGCGCCGCCCCGCACGGCGGCGGCGCGTTCTCGGGCAAGGATCCGACCAAGGTCGACCGCTCGGCCGCCTATGCCTGCCGCTACCTGGCCAAGAACGTGGTGGCCGCCGGCCTGGCGGACCGCTGCACCATCCAGATCGCCTACGCCATCGGCGTGGCCCAGCCGGTCTCGTTCCACGTCGACCTGCACGGCACCGGCAAGGTGGATCCCGCGGTTCTGGAAAAGACCCTGCCGCAGCTGATCGGCGGCGCCACCCCGCGCGCCATCCGCGAGCATCTGCAGCTGAACCGCCCGATCTACGCCCGCACCGCCGCCTACGGCCATTTCGGCCGCACGCCGGACAACGAGGGCGGCTTCTCGTGGGAGAAGACCGACCTGGTCAGCGAGCTGAAGGGCCTGGCGTAGCGGTCCGTTTCGCCCCCTAAATCTGCCTTCCTAGGCCTTGTGCCTAGGACCCATCTTTCCGCCGGCGTTGCGCTCGACAGAGATCCGCGACGTCGGCGGTTTGCTTTTCTGGACCGCCCCGCCTGGCCCGACCATGGGTCCTAGGCACAAGGCCTAGGAAAGCGATGATTTTGAATTCTCGAATGTCGGTTCTAAACAGCGCCCCATGACCAATCCGCAACAACCCCATGGGCCGCTGCGCTCGTTCGGCCGCTTGAAGTCGCGCCCGGTGAAGCCGCGCCAGCAGGCCCTGCTGGACACCCTGCTGCCGCAGATCGCCGTGCCTCACGGGCCGTTCGAGCCGCTGGACCTGATGCCGGACGCCCAGGCCGTGTGGCTGGAGATCGGCTTCGGCGGCGGCGAGCACATGGCCGCCCAGGCCGGCCGCCATCCCGAGACCCTGGTGATCGGGGCCGAGCCCTTCGTGAACGGCGTCGCCAGCGCGGTGCGCCACGTGGAAGAACAGGCCCTGAAGAACGTCCGCATCCACGAGGGCGACGCCCGCGACGTGGTCGACTGGCTGCCCGACGCCTGTCTGGACCGGGTGTTCGTCATGTTCCCCGACCCCTGGCACAAGGCGCGCCACAACAAGCGCCGCCTGATCCAGCCGGAATTCGTCGCCAAGCTGGCCCGCGTGATGAAGCCGGGCGCGGCCTTACGCTTCGCCACCGACTGGGCCGACTATGCCGAGTGGACGACCGAGCGGGTGCTGGCCGATGCGAACTTCCGCTTCGCCGACGAGACGGCGGACCGTAACGCCATACCGGTCGATCACGTGACGACGCGCTACGAGGAAAAGCAGCTGGGCGACTGCGCGCCGGTGTTCCTGGACTTCGTCCGGGGCTAGACGCGGGTCCAGCCCTGGAGCAGGGGCACGGTCGCGCAGGCGGGGCCGCCGTCTCTGGCGCGACCGGCGATGGTCGCCACCAGCACCTCGCCGCCCGTCACGTCGGCCGGCAGGTCGTGCAGATAGACCTTTATCCGCCGCTGCCAGTCGGTCTGACAGTCGCCGGCCGCCTGGCCCGAGGCGATGTAGACGAAGCGCCCGCGGCTATCGTTGCGCACGAAGCCGCCGCCGGGGCGAAGGCCGTTTGGCGTCGGCGTCAAAGTGATGGGAATATCGAAGGAGAGGTCGCCTTCAGCGCGGATCGGATCGACCGGCCGGTTCTTGGCGTCCTGCTTGGAGAAGACCACGCCGGACGGCGGGTCGGCCAGGATGATCCGCAGTGTGAGATCGATCCTGGCCGCTGGCATCAGTACGTCTCGTTGTAGCGCTTGATCGCCGTGCGGATGATGTCGGCGGTTTCCTCGATGTCGGCCCAGCCGGTGATCTTGGTCGACTTGCCCTTTTCCAGGTCCTTGTAGTGCTGGAAAAAGTGGGCGATCTGCTCGGTCAGGATGGTCGGCAGGTCGCGCCAGCTGGACACGCCGGTGTAGAACGGGTGCAGCTTGTCGACCGGCACGGCCAGGATCTTCTCGTCCGAACCGGCCTCGTCGACCATCATCAGGGTGCCGATCGGGCGGCAGCGGATGATCGCGCCGGGCACCACCGGGGTGGGGCCCACGACCATGATGTCGGCCGGGTCGCCGTCGTCGGCCAGGGTGTGCGGGATGAAGCCGTAGTTGGCTGGATAGAACATCGCCGTGTGCAGGAAGCGGTCCACCATCAGGGCGCCGCTTTCCTTGTCGATCTCGTATTTCACCGGCTCGCCGCCCTGCGGGATCTCGATGATGGCGTTCAGATCGTAGGGCGGATTGGCGCCCGTCGGGATCTTGGAGAGGTCCATTGTGACTCTTCGTCTTATGAGGTCCGCGGGGAGGCGGCCTGCGCGGGCTGGCTTATAGGCCAGAATTGTTGCGGTGCGGAAGGTGGTGCGGGAGATTTCCCGCTCGAGAGTCGACAGCGTCCGGCTATTCGCCTATAAAGCATTCCACATCGTCCGTTAGCGCTAGATGGCGCTTTCGAGCGGCGGCCCGAAAGGCTGCCGCTTTTTGTTTGGGCGCCGTTCTTGTTCTGCAAGTGCGGCCGGAGAGTTTCTGAGTGCGCGGCAAGACGCAGGAAGACCGTGATCTGATCGAGATGCTCGATCCCGTCGCCGAGAGCCTCGGCTACGAGATCGTCCGCCTGCGCCTGATGGGCGGCAGCGAGCAGCGCCGCCTGCAGATCATGGCCGAGCATCCGTTGCTGGAGGACGGCAGCGGCGGCGACATGAACGTCGAGGACTGCGCTCGTTTGTCGCGCGGCGTCTCCGAGATCCTGGACGCCGCCGACCCCATCGCCGGCGAATATACGCTGGAGGTCTCCAGTCCCGGGATCGACCGGCCGCTGACCCGCCTGAAGGACTTCGAGGACTATGCGGGCCTGGAAGCACGCATCGAGCTCGACCGTGTGGCCGAGGGCCGCAAGCGCTTCAAGGGCGAGCTGGCCGGGGTCGAGGACGACCAGGTCGGCCTGAACATCGAGGGCGAGGACGACGTCACCGTCTACTTCCCCTTCGCCTGGATCATCGACGCCAAGCTCGTCATGACCGACGCCCTGATGGAGCGGGGCGCGAAACAGCGCGCCGCCCGCATCAAATCCGACAACGAAGACCTGTCCGAAAGTGAAGAGGACTGACCATGGCCATCGGCATCGCCGCCAACCGGCTCGAACTCCTGCAGATCGCCGACGCGGTCGCCCGTGAAAAGGGCATCGAGAAGGAAGTCGTCATCGAAGCCATCGAGGACGCCCTGCAGAAGGCCGCCCGCGCCCGCTACGGCGCCGAGCACGACATCCGCGTCAAGATCGACCCGCGCACCGGCGAGACGACCCAGAAGCGCGTGATCGAGGTGGTGGCCGACGACGCCGAGCTGGAAGGCGAGATCGGCAAGATGCAGCTGTCGATCGCCAAGCGCGCCTGGCGCGACGCCGAGGTCGGCAAGGTCTACGAAGAGGCCCTGCCGCCGTTCGAGATCGGCCGCGTCCAGACCCAGATGGCTCGCCAGGTCGTCATGCATAAGGTCCGCGAGGCCGAACGCGAGCGCCAATACGACGAGTACAAGGATCGCGTCGGCGAGATCGTCAACGGCAGCGTCAAGCGCGTCGAATACGGCAACGTCATCGTCGACCTGGGCCGGGGCGAAGGCATCATGCGCCGCGACCAGTCGATCCCGCGCGAGAACTTCAACGTCGGCGACCGCATCCGCGCCTACATCTACGACGTCCGTCGCGAGACCAAGGGCCCGCAGATCATGCTGAGCCGCGCGCACGGCGGCTTCATGGCCAAGCTGTTCGCCCAGGAAGTGCCGGAAGTCTACGACGGCGTCATCGAAATCCGCGCCGTGGCCCGCGACCCGGGCTCGCGCGCCAAGATGGCCGTCATCTCGAACGACAGCTCGATCGACCCGGTCGGCGCCTGCGTCGGCATGCGCGGTTCGCGCGTGCAGGCGGTCGTGGCCGAGCTGCAGGGCGAGAAGATCGACATCATCCAGTGGTCGGAAGACGAAGCCACCTTCATCGTCAACGCCCTGGCCCCGGCCGAAGTCTCCAAGGTCGTCATGGACGAGGAGGACGAGCGCGTCGAAGTGGTGGTGCCGGACGAGCAGCTGTCGCTGGCCATCGGCCGCCGCGGCCAGAACGTGCGCCTCGCCTCGCAGCTGACCGGCTGGCAGATCGACATCATGACCGAAAGCCAGGAGAGCGAGCGCCGTCAGCGCGAGTTCACCGAGCGCACGGCCCTCTTCCAGGAAGCCCTGGACGTCGACGAGGTCATCGCCCAGCTGCTGGTCACCGAAGGCTTCGCCGCGGTCGAAGACGTCGCCTATGTCGAGCCGCACGAGATCGCCTCGATCGAGGGCTTCGACGACGAAACCGCCGAGGAGCTGCAGGCCCGGGCCCGCGAATTCCTGGAAAAGGAAGCCGCCGAGCTGGACGCCAAGCGCAAGGCTCTGGGCGTCGAGGACGCGGTCCTGGGCGTCGAGGGCGTGACCCTGGCCATGGCCGTCGCCCTGGGCGAAGGCGACGTGAAGACGGTGGAAGACCTGGCCGGCCTGGTCCCCGACGACATGCGCGGCTGGTTCGAGACCAAGAACGGCGAGCGCGTGCGCGAGCCGGGCATCCTGGAAAGCTTCAACCTGTCGCCGGAAGACGCCGAGGCCCTGATCATGCGCGCCCGCATCGCCATGGGCTGGGTCGAAGCGCCGCCGGAACCGGAATACGAGGAAGAAGGCGAGGCTGAAGACGCCGTCGCCGAGGAAGTCGCCTCGGAAGACGAGGCCTGAGGCCTTTCGGAGCGTGAAATGACGGCCTCGTGGAGCGATCCGCGGGGCCGTTCGCTGTTCTAGAGAGATGATGACCGACGAAGCCGCTCCCAAGACCCACGCCGAAGCCAGCCGCCAGCGCAAGGACATCGTCCTGGGCGAGGCGACCGACGAGGCGCGCCTGGTCCGCTTCGTGGCGGGGCCGGACGGGGCGGTGGTTCCGGACCTGGCGCGCAAGCTGCCGGGGCGGGGAATCTGGGTCGGCGCCGACCGGAACTCGATCGCGACCGCGGCCAAAAAGGGTCTGTTCTCGCGCGCCGCCAAGGCCAAGCTGACCGCGCCGGCGGACTTGGCCGACCAGGTCGAAATGCTGCTGGCTCGGCGGGTTCTGGACGGCCTGGGTCTTGCGCGGAAGGCCGGGAGCATTATCTCGGGATACGAGAAGGTGGTCGCCGCCCTGGGGACGGGCAAGGTCGCCTGGCTGATCGAGGCGTCCGACGGCGCCGAGGACGGTCGCCGCAAGATCTTGAACGCCGCCCGAAAGGCTCCGACACCCCCCCGTTTGCTGGGCGCCTTCAATTCGGATGAATTGGGTTTGGCCTTGGGCGGGGAGAATGTGATACACACCGCTCTCCTCGCCGGGCGCGGCATCGATCGCTGGACACAGGATGTCGAGCGTTTGTCAGGCTTCCGCCCGCTTTTGCCTCCCGAATGGTCGGCGAACGGACGTGAGGAAAGCTAGAGGTCTTCCCGCTCTCGCGGGCCAGGTCTTTCATGAAAAGGGCGAGCCTGTTCGCCCGGGTTGGCTAGCCGATCGAAACAGGCTCTAGGGTTTTTGCATCCCACCGGGCAACCGCCGGTGCGATGGAAAAGCTCTAGGATCTTTGATGTTGGACGCGGCTATTCGGGTCGCGTTCGTGAGCGAAGGGTCGGGAAACGCGCTTGCCTCGGCAGGTACGTCCAGGCCCCTTTCTCACATGGAACGAACGGTTTTTTAGCCGGGTACCGCCCGGCGGAAGTACAAGCGAGCGCATGAGCGACGAGAACGAAAACGGCCGACCCGGCGGACGAGCCCCGATCACCCTGAAGCCCCGTCAAGGCTCGGTGAGCGCGGGGGTCGTGAAGCAGAGCTTCAGCCACGGCCGGACCAAGACGGTGGTGGTGGAAACCAAGAGGACGCGTCCCCACGCGCCCGCGACCGGCAATCTTGCCGCGCCGTCTTCGGCCGAGCGTCGTCACGACGCCCCGGCGCCCCGTCCGTCGCAGCCGCAAGGCGGCGCGCCGGCTGGCGGCGGTTCGGCCGGCGGTCTCTCGCAGGAAGAACTGCGCGCTCGCCAGCGCGTCGTCGACGCCGCCCGTGAAGCCCAGGCTCGCCAGGCCGCCGAACAGGCCGCCGCCGAGGCGCGCGCCCGGGCCGCCCAGGAAGCGGCTCAGCGTGAAGCCGCCGCCAAGGCCGCGGCCGAACGCGCCGCCGCCGCGCCGGCTCCGGCCGCCCAGGCGCCCGTTTCCCAGGCCCCTGTTTCTCAAGCTCCGGCCGCGCCCGCCGCGCCGGTGACCCCGCCGCCGGCCGCCCCGCAGGCTCCGCGCCCCACGGCGCAGGCTCCGGCCGCGCCGCAAGCGCCTCGCCAAGAAGCGCCGCGCCAGGACACGCGACCGTCTGCGCCCGGCCAGACCCGCACCTACGAGCCCAGCCGCGACCGACGCGACGATCGTCCCAGTACGACGACCTATCGCCCGGCGCCGCAAGGCGACCGCCCGTTCAACCAGCGCGCGCCGCGTCCCGACGCCGGCGCCAACTTCGGCCAACGCGCGCCGCGTCCCGAAGGCGACCGTCCGCGCGGGCCGCGCCCCGACGGCGACCGTCCTCAGGGCGATCGCGGCGGGTATCGTGGCGACCGCCCGCAAGGGGGAGATCGTGGCGATCGTCCGCAAGGCGACCGTCCGCAGCAGACCGTCCGCTACTCGGCCCTGGCGCCGCGCCCGGCTCCGGGCGGCGCCCGCGGTCCCGGCGGTCCGCCGCGCGGTCCGCGTCCGGGCGTTCCCGCCTCGGCCCCGGCCACGCCGGAAATCCAGCGCGCCATGCGCTCGGCGCCGCGTCCTGGCGGTGAAGTCAGCCGTCGCCCGGACGAGGACGACGATCGCCGCAAGAGCGCCGCGCCGAACAAGGCCGTCTCGCGCGTCAAGGGCGCTCCGCAGCGCCGCGAAGGCCGCCTGACCATCCAGGCCGTCGCCGGCGACGGGGATTCCGCCGACCGCATGCGCTCGCTGGCCTCGGTCCGCCGGGCTCGCGAACGTGAAAAGGAAAAGCGTCGCGGCGGCGTGGCCGAACAGGCCCGTGTCGCGCGTGAAGTCGTCATTCCCGACGTCATCACCGTGCAGGAACTGTCCAACCGGATGGCCGTGCGCGGCGTCGACATCATCAAGTTCCTGATGCGTCAGGGCGTGATGCTGAAGATCAACGACGTCATCGACAATGACACCGCCGAGCTGGTGGCCACCGAATTCGGCCACACCGTCAAGCGCGTGTCGGAGGCCGACGTCGAAGAAGGCTTCATCGGCGCCGAGGACATCGACGATCACATGGAGCCGCGACCCCCGGTCGTGACGATCATGGGTCACGTCGACCACGGCAAGACCAGCCTGCTGGACGCCCTGCGCTCCACGGACGTGGCGGCCGGCGAACATGGCGGCATCACCCAGCACATCGGCGCCTATCAGGTTCGCCTGAAGGACGGCCAGCGCGTGACGTTCCTCGACACGCCCGGCCACGCCGCGTTCTCGTCGATGCGCGCCCGCGGCGCCAACATCACCGACATCGTGGTGCTGGTGGTGGCCGGTGACGACGGCGTCATGCCCCAGACGATCGAGGCGATCAAACACGCCAAGGCCGCCGAGGTGCCGATCATCGTCGCCGTCAACAAGATGGACAAGCCCGGCTCGGACTCGACCCGGGTGGTCAACGAGCTGCTGCAGCACGAGATCGTCGTCGAGAGCCTGGGTGGCGACACCCAGCTGATCGAGGTCTCGGCCAAGGCCCGCACCGGCCTGGACGACCTGCTGGAAGCCATCCTGCTGCAGGCCGAGGTGCTGGACCTGAAGGCCAACCCCGACCGCACCGCCGACGGCGTGGTGATCGAGGCCAAGCTGGACAAGGGTCGCGGCGCGGTCTCGACCGTCCTGGTCAACCGCGGCACGCTGAAGCGCGGCGACATCGTCGTCGCCGGCAGCCAGTTCGGCCGCGTCCGCGCGCTCCTCAACGAGCGCAACGAGCAGCTGACCGAAGCCGGTCCCGCCACTCCGGTCGAGATCCTCGGCCTGGACGGCGTGCCCTCGCCGGGCGAAGCCTTCGCCGTGGTCGAGAACGAGGCCCGCGCTCGCGAGCTGACCGAGTACCGCATCCGCCAGAAGCGCGAGAAGTCGCTGGCCCCAGTGGGCGCCGGCGCTTCGATGGCCGACATGATGGCCAAGCTGCAGGACAAGAAGCTGAAAGAGCTTCCGCTGATCATCAAGGCCGACGTGCAGGGCTCGGCCGAGGCGATCATCGGTTCGCTGGACAAGATGGCCACCGACGAAGTTCGCGCGCGGATCATCCTGTCGGGCGCCGGCGCGATCAGCGAGAGCGACGTCATGCTGGCCAAGGGCGCCGGCGCGCCGGTCATCGGCTTCAACGTCCGGGCCTCGGCCCAGGCGCGAGCCCTGGCCGAACGCGAGGGGGTCGAGATCCGCTACTACGCGATCATCTACGACCTGCTGGACGACATCAAAGGCGTGCTCTCGGGCATGCTGGCTCCGATCCAGCGCGAAACCTTCCTCGGCAACGCCGAGGTGCTGCAGGCCTTCGACATCTCGAAGATCGGCAAGGTCGCCGGCTGTAAGGTCACCGAGGGCGTGGTCCGCAAGGGCGCCAAGGTCCGGATCATCCGCCAGGACATCGTGGTCCTGGAACTGGGCACCCTGCAAACCCTCAAGCGCTTCAAGGACGAGGTCAACGAAGTCCCCGTCGGCCAGGAATGCGGCATGATGTTCGCCGGCTTCCAGGACATCAAGGTCGGTGACACCATCGAGTGCTTCACCGTCGAGGAGATCAAGCGCCAGCTCGACTAGGGCTGATCGCGAGATCGGAAACTTCGAAGGGCGCGGATCGCAAGGTCCGCGCCCTTTGTCTTTGCCGATACAGGCCAGACTGGAAATCGCCCCAATCGCGGGCTACCCATTGACCATGCGTATCAAAGCCCTCCTGGCCCTGACCGCCGTCGCCGCCGGCTTAAGCGCCTGTGCGACCGCCACCCGTTACGACGCCGCCGGCGACGTGCACGACCTGCTGATCGCCATCCGCGACAACGACCGCGCCCGCTTCGAGGCGCATGTCGACCGCCGGGCGCTGAAATATCAGATCGAGTCCCGGCTGATGGACGAGGCCCGCCAGCGCGGCGGTTCGAGCAACGGCGTCATGGCCCTGGCCGCCATCGCCGCCGGCCCTCTGGCCGACGCGGCCGGCGAGGCGCTGATCCGGCCCGAGACCTTCCACGCCGCCGCCAACTACTACGGCTACACGCCTGACCGGCCGATCCCGGGCCGGGTGGCGATCGCCGCCGCCCTGCGGCCCACCGGCGATGGCCGGGTGTGCGCCGCCAAGAAGGACGGCCCGTGCATGCTGACCTTCACCCAGGAAGGCTCGACCTGGCGGCTGTCCGGCTTCGACCCGCAAGCCGCGAACCTGCACTTCAAGCGATGAAGCCGGCCATCTGGGGGGGCGCGGCCGTGGCCCTGCTGGCGGTTACGTCCGCCCGGGCCGAAACGCGGATGTTCTCGTATGATCCGATCTCGGCGGACGCCAAGCGGCTGACCGGCGCCGGTGTGACGATCCTGTTCAACCAGGGCCTGCTGGGCGCGGGGCGGCCGATCAAGGTGCTGGCCACCGGCGTGCCGGCCGAGGCGCGGCTGATCGGCGCCCGGCAGAGCGACCTAGGGCCCGGCGGCCTGTCCGCCATGTCCGGCGTCGACGCCGACGCCTCGCTGTTCGAGGTCGACAGCAAGGCCGCTCAGGGCAAGGTCTATGTCCGCGCCTTCTGCCCCGGCTCGACGCGGCTGTGGCTGTCGTTCAGCACCATTGTCATCCGCCGCGACCTGCGGATCCAGGCGTTCGGAGACGATCCGAAGGCCGCCCAAGATTCCGTCAAGGACGGCGCGGCCAAGGCCCGCCTGTGCGGCACGCTGGACTTTTCCTATCGCGGCGAGTGGCGCCTGCCCAAGAACCGCGCGCCCGATCCGATGTCCGACTGGACCGACAACCCCCAGCACCCCGACACCTCGAACTGAAGATTTTTTGACGCTTCGTGTCGCAACCGGCGGGCCTCGCGCGTCCTAAAGGACAGAGGCGACGGGAGACGCGCTATGCGGTTCATGGTGCTGCTGAAGGTCCAGGCCGACGAGGGGCTGCCGGAGGTCGTGCGGGCCTATGACGCCGAGCTCGCGCGGGCCGGGGTCGGGGCGCGGCTGTCGGCGCGAGGCGCGCGGACGGCGCCGGATATCGAGGCGGTCAGTTCTTCGGGAAGGGGCCGGACCGTGGCCGGCTTCTGGGTCTTCGACCTCGACTCCCGCGAGGACGCCGCCGCCTGGGTGCGCCGCTGTCCCGCGCCCGCCGATCCGTCGACGGAGATCGAGATCCGCCTGCTGCTGGAACCCAATGACCTCTCCGAAGGCGCGCGACCGGCCGGCCCCCGGCCGGTCTGGGAACGCGCCATGGCCTTCTGATCTCGCCAGCCCCGAAAGTCCGGTCTAGCCTCCGTTGAAACGAGGGGAGGCGGCCATGGCCCAGGCGGACGTGCTGGCGGATTTCACGCGTTTCGAGTTCGACGACGGGCGCTGGACGCGGGAGGTGTTCCGCATCGGCTCCGGCCCGGCGGTGATCGTCATCCACGAGGTCCCCGGTCTGCATCCCGGCGTCCTGGCCTTCGCCCGCGACCTGGCGGAGGCGGGCATGACCGCCTTCTGCCCCAGCCTTTTCGGCCAGCCGGGGAAGCAAGTCACCCGCGGCTACGCCATCGGCGAGATCGTCAAGAACATTTGCGTGCGGCGCGAGTTCGTCGCTCTGAAGGATGGCCGCTCCAGCCCGATCGTGGACTGGCTGCGGGCCCTGGCGCGGCAGGTCCACGCCGAGTGCGGCGGCAGGGGCGTGGGCGCCGTGGGCATGTGCTTCACCGGCGGCTTCGCCCTGGCGATGATGACCGAGCCGGCCGTGGTGGCGCCGGTGCTGTCGCAGCCCTCGCTGCCGCTGGGCAAGCCCGGCGGGCTGGACTGCTCGACGTCGGAGCTGGCTTGCGCCAAGATAAGGTTCAAAGACGAGGACCTGTCGCTGCTGGCCCTGCGCTTCACCTCCGACAAGCTGGTCCCCAACGCCCGCATCGCCCGCCTGAAGGCCGAGTTCGGCGACAAGGTCGAGGTGGTGGAGCTGTCGGATGCGGACGCCGCGCCGGGCCAGCCGATGGCGCCGCATTCGGTGCTGACCCTGCACCTGCACCGCTCGGTCCCGGACAGCGGGAGCATGAAGGCGCGAGACAAGGTGATCGCGTTCTTTAAGGCGCGGGTTGGCGCCTAGGCTGGACTTTCGAGCGTTACGCGCCTAGACACCCCGCCTTCGATTTTCCCCGCGCACCGACGTTCGATCCGCCGGCCGGGCCGCAAGGACATCCGCGCCATGAAGCGCCACTCTGACAACAAGAAGGGGGCCGCGACCGGCCCCTCGCAACGCCAGCTTCGCGCCGGCGAACTGATCCGCCACGCCCTGGTCGAGATCCTCCGCGAGGAGGAGCTGGCCGACGAGGCGCTGCACAACGTGTCCGTCACCGTGTCCGAAGTGCGGATGAGCCCGGACCTCAAGCATGCGATCTGCTTCGTCGAACCGCTGGGCGCCGGCCTGACGGGCGAGGACACCACGGAGGTGATCAAGGGTCTGAACCGGGTGTCGAAGTTCCTGCGCGGCCGCCTGGGCCGCAGCATCGACATGAAGTTCACCCCGGACCTGAAGTTCATCCACGACGAGAGCTTCGGGACCGCCGCCTACATGGACAAGCTGTTCCTGGACCCGCGCGTCCAGCAGGACACCCGGACCCTGTCCGACGTCCTCGGCGACGACGACGAGCACTGAGCATGGCCCGCCGCAAGAAGGGCGATCCGGTCTCGGGCTGGCTGTGCCTGGACAAGCCCTACGACCTGACCTCGACCACGGCCGTCTCCCGCGTGCGCCGGGCGTTCAACGCCCAGAAGGGCGGTCACGCCGGCACGCTGGACCCCCTGGCTACGGGCATCCTGCCCATCGCTCTTGGGGAAGCGACCAAGACCGTCCCGTTCCTGATGGACGCCGACAAGGCCTATCGCTTCACCATCGCCTGGGGCCGCGACACCACGACCCTGGACCGCGAGGGCGAGACGACCGGGACCTCGGACGTCCGCCCGACCCGTGAGCAGGTCGAGGCGGCCCTGCCAGCCTTCATCGGCGAGGTCGACCAGGTCCCGCCGAACTTCTCGGCCATCAAGGTCGACGGCGAGCGCGCCTACGACCTTGCCCGCGACGGCGTCGAGTTCGAACTGGCCACCCGCAAGGTGACCATCTTCGACCTCAAGGTGGTGGACCAGGCCGATGTCGACCACGTCACGCTGCAGATGGAGTGCGGCAAGGGGACCTATGTCCGGGCCGTGGTCCGCGACCTCGCCAAGGCGCTGGGAACCTGCGGTCACGTCGCCGAGCTGCGCCGGACGCGAGTCGGCGGCTTTACGGAAGACGCGGCGATATCGCTGGAAACTCTCGAGAATTTGAGCTATGAGGCCCGGCTGTCGGAGGCATTGCTTCCGGTCGAGACCGCGCTGGACGACATCCCGGCGTTGGCCGTGACCGACGAAGACGCCTTCCGGCTTGCACAGGGACGCGCCATCGTCCTGCTCCCAAGGCAGGTGGAAACGCTGAAAGCCGAGCTCTCGCCCGGCGATCGCACCGTTTCCGCCATGTCCGGCGACAGGTTGGTGGCCCTGTGCGAGATGCGCGCTGGGAAGCTCAATCCGGTGCGGGTCTTCCAACTCACCTGAGCGGAGACAACCCGATGTCGATCACTATCGAGCGCAAGGCCGCTCTCATCGCCGAACACGCCCGCGGCGCGGGTGACACCGGCAGCGCTG